>OBOI01000029.1_pt1 | contig 72356 bp, 71 predicted proteins | sample 1670151 | NCBI WGS metagenome assembly OBOI01 (sample SAMEA104232303, study PRJEB22302) | sediment metagenome | biome: forest; feature: aquifer; material: sediment | place: USA | collected 2011-08-07 | depth 0.01 m | reverse complement strand
GGATTCGTGCCACGCGGGCGCCTGGTCGGCTTCGATCTTGACGCCGAACAGGGTTTCGATGACGCGGAACAGCCCGGCCAGCACCTTGTGTTCGGGGAAGTACTGCTTCACCTCGTCGTCGGAGAAGGCGTAGCGCGCGAGCTTGAGCCTTTCGGCAGCCCAGGCGATATCCCAGCTTTCGAGCTGTTCCAGGCCCAGTTCGGTGCGGGCGAAGGCGCGCAGTTCGGCAATGTCGCGCTCGCCGAAGGGCTTGGCCTTGGCGGCAAGATCGCGCAGGAACTCGGTGACCTCCGTGGGTGAGCGCGCCATTTTCGGCACCAGGGAGACTTGCGCGAAATTGTTGTAGCCGAGCAGCGCGGCATCCTCGGTGCGCAGCGCCAGCATGCGGTCGATGAGCGGGCCGTTGTCCCACTCCGGTTTGCCGAACTCGGAGGCGCGCGTGGCGTAGGCGCGGTACATGCGGGCGCGCAGGTCGCGGTCGTTGGCGTACTGCATGACGGGGATGTAGGAGGGGGCCTGGAGGATGAACTTCCAGCCCGGCTTGCCGTCCTTCTCCGCCGCCGCGCGCGCTGCCGCCTTGACGTCGTCGGGCAGGCCGGCGAGGCGCGCCGCATCGGTGACCCATTCGGCATGATCGTTGGTGGCGTCGAGGATGTTTTCGGCGAACTTTGCGGCGAGCGCGGCGAGTTCCTCCTGAATGGCCTGGAAGCGCGGCTTCCGCTCTTCCGGTAGTTCGGCGCCCGAAAGACGGAAGTCGCGCAGTTCGTTGTCGACGATGCGGCGGCGGGCCGGCGACAGGGCCGCATATTCGGCGCTTGTGCTCAATGCCTTGTACTTGCCGAACAGCGCCAGGTTCTGCCCCAGTTCGGCGTAGAAGCGCGATACCTCGGGCAGCATGCCGTTATAGGCGTCGCGCCAGGCCGGCACGTCATTGACCGAATGCAAGTGGCCGACGATGCCCCAGGCCCACGACAGCCGCTCGCCGCCGTCGATCAGCGGCTGGACGAAACCGTCCCAGGTGGCAGGCGTTTCCGGCGCGGCGAGATGTTCCACCAGCGCGCGGCTTTCGTCCAGCAATTGGCGAATGGCCGGGGCCACATGGTCGGGCGTCACCGCGTCGAAGCGCGGCAGCCCGGAGAAATCGAGCAATGGGTTCATAGGCACCAGATAGGGATGAACGGCGGGGATGCAAGCCCGCCGCGTTACAAGGCAAGCGCGGGCTTATTCGGCGATGGTGTCGCCGGAAAGGCGATAGAGCGCCTCGCGGTACTTGGCGGCGGTTTTCTCGATGATCTCGGCGGGGAGCTTCGGCCCCGGCGCCTGCTTGTTCCAGTCCAGGGTTTCGAGATAATCGCGCACGAACTGCTTGTCGAAGGAGGGCGGGCTGATGCCGACCTTGTACTGGTCGGCCGGCCAGAAGCGTGACGAGTCGGGCGTCAGCACCTCGTCGATCAGGTGCAGCTTGCCTTTGTCGTCGAGGCCGAACTCGAACTTGGTGTCGGCGATGATGATGCCGCGCACGCGGGCAAAGGCGGCGGCTTCCTTGTAGAGCCGCAGCGCGACTTCCTTGACCTGACGAGCCAGGTCGGCGCCGATGAGTTTTTCGACGGCGGCATAGTCGATGTTCTCGTCATGCTCGCCCATTTCGGCCTTGGTCGCCGGCGTGAAAATGGGTTCGGGCAGTTGCTGTGCCAGCTTGAGGCCGGCCGGCAGTTCGATGCCGCAGACCTTGCCGGTGGCCTGATAGTCCTTCCAGCCGGAACCGATGATGTAGCCGCGCACCACGGCCTCGATCGGCAGCGGCTTGAACTTGCGCACGACGATGGCACGCCCGCGCACCTGCGCCTTTTCGGCTTCGCCGGATACGACCGACTCCGGATCGATGCCGGTGAGCTGGCTCGCCACCACATGGGCGAGCTTGCCGAACCAGAAGTCGGCCACTGCCGTCAGCACCGCGCCCTTGCCGGGGATGGGGTCGGGCAGGATGACGTCGAAGGCCGAGAGACGGTCGGAGGTGACGATCAGCATCTTGTCGTCGCCGACGGCGTAGTTGTCGCGCACCTTGCCGCGGGCGAGCAGCGGCAGGCTGGTGATGGTGGAATCGAATATCGTTGGGCTCATGATTACTCGCGTACGTAGCGTTTGTCGTGGGTCTGGGCGGCATCTTCGCGGTAGGGAAAGCGTACATGCCCGTAGCGGATGGCCAGCACGGCCAGGGTGATCAGCAGGATGGCGGCGGCCACGGCCAGCATGCGCCATTCCGTCAGCTCCTTCAAGTCCAGCACCAGATAGCGCGCCAGCGCCACCATGGCGATGTAGAGCGGATAGCGCACCGGCAGGTGGCCCGACTTGAAGTACTGGCCGACCATGGCCAAAACCTCCAGGTAGAGGAACATCAGCAGCAGGTCCGCCAGATTCACCCGCTTGGCCTCGAACATGGTGATCACCTCGTGGTACATCGCCGTGGTGGTGGCAAAGGCGATGACCAGCAGGCCGGCATACTCGACGAAGTCGAGGCCGGTGCCGAAAAAACGGCGGATGCGGTCGAAGGCGTGGGACTGGATGTCCATGGACGTTGTTTAGGCGGGTGTTCCTCGAATCGGCGAAACGGATTATCGCAGGCTTCCGCCAGTCTGGGTATTTGGGCGAAGGCAGCGAGGACCACGCCGTCTGTGTTCGCAGGGGGCAATCGAAAGTGTTGGACGGGACGTCCGGTACACTGCGCTGGCGCATTGCTGCCGGTCGACATTGCTATTCCGTTGAATTCGCGGCAGGATGCGGAAATGACGATACATTTTCTACCGCCTCATTTGGCGTCATGAGATACCTCGGCCTATTTTGATGTCGACGCAGATGCCCGCGCCCCCTTCATCCAGTGGCCAAACCTTGTTGGCCGCGATCGATGAGCGCACCAACCTGGCAGGCACCAACAAGATGGAGCTCCTCCTCTTCAAGGTGGGCTCGCCGGAAACCTACGGCATCAATGTCTTCAAGGTGAGGGAAGTCATCCGCAAGGTGGACATAACCCAGGCGCCTTCCGCACCGGCATTCGTGGCCGGAATGGCATCCTTGCGGGGCAAGCTCATTTCGGTGATCGATCTGATTGCCGCGTGCGGCAATCCCGCGCCCGACAAGCCGCCGATCATGATCGTCACGGAGTTTTCCGGGACTACGCAGGCCTTTCTTGTCGAGTCCGTCGAGACCATCGTTCGCATCGACTGGGGCGATATTCATCAGCCTCCCGCCATGCTTTCCGGGCAATCGAAGCTCACGGGCGTGACCCGGCTCGCCGATGGACGGCTCGCGGCGATCCTGGATGTCGAGCAGATTTTGCACACGATTTCCGGCAAGGAGGCGGTTGCCGACATTGCCTATTCGGTGATTGCCGATAATTCGATACCGCTCGCGACCAAGCTGTTTTTCGTCGATGACAGCGCCTTTGCCCGAACGCAACTGCAACAGATTCTCGACAAGCTAGGCGTCAGTTCGGAGTTCGCGGTAAATGGCCAGGAGGCCTGGCAACGACTGGATGCCATGGCGGCATCGGCGTCATCGTCGGGCAAGCGCCTGGCGGACACATTGCCCATCGTCATCACCGATATCGAAATGCCCGAAATGGATGGCTTCAAGCTGACCCGGCTGATCAAGCAGGACAGACGCTTCGACGGCGTCAAGGTACTGCTGCATTCATCCATGTCCGAATCGTCGAACCAGGACAAGGGGCTTGCCATGGGCGCCGACGGCTTTCTGTCGAAATACAATCCGACTGAAGTGGCAAAGAGCATTCAGGCGGTTCTCTCTGAAATCGACCGGCCCTGAGGGGGCCCCGCCCGGTGTTATCAGGCGGCGGTTCAACAGCATACCGGTCTGCCGATAAACGCACCTTCGATGGGAGACCCCCGGGTGGATCTGGTTTGGTTTTTCTACTGGCTCATTGCCGCCGTAGTCCTGGCACCCATTGTGCTGATCGTCAAGGGGCTCAAAGCCAAACCGCCGACTGAAAATCCGGGATCAAAGCGGTAAGCTCTTTCGGCCAATGGCAGCAATGCGCCATTGGAGTGTTCGCCGCCGCAGCTGACAAATGAGGACCGTGGAAGCCTGGTTGCCAGGGCATCTGCACGGGAAGTCCGTTTCGTCGGTTACACTGCGCGGCGCAGAAGCATCAACGCACTTCATTCCGAACCCCCGAAAAGTGTGTCACGGAGCCGCTATGTCTTTTCTTTCAGGGCTTGCAGGTCTCGCCCAATTGGAGTCCCAGAGCGATTACACGGTCAAGAACCCTCACCAGGGTTGGGCCGTACTGAGCATGTTCGGCCCCACATCCGAGACCGATGTCGCCGGATTCTGGAAGCTTCAGAGAGGATGCGACGAAGGCGAAGCCATTGAGCGCTTCTTGAACCGGTATCGCGGACGCGTGGAACTGGCGCTCGTCTCCGCAGAAGAAGTCGGCTTGGAATACAAGGGAACCCCGCAACCGGGAATGAACGTCCTGGTGGTGCGCCCCGTTCCTCGCGCATGACGCCGTAGCCCCGTCCGCCACAGAAAGAATCGGCCCTGCTCTGTCCTGCCGCGTTCGTCGTTGAACAAGCGTAACGGTTAGACGCCGATTGGCGGTTTGCGGTCAGTTCCTGTCATTGACGGCCCAGACAGGAACGTCAGCAGTCAACTACAAGCAGATGTTTTCTGGCTCTAAAATAGGCACTGTCTGGATCGTCTGGATTTCCATGTTCATGAAGAGAATCTTGTTTGCAGCCATTTGGTTGTTGTGGCTATCTACGGGTTGGGCGGCGTGTCGACAACACGAAATCACCCCGCCATCGAAGGTAAAGATTAACGGCGACTCGGTAATGATCGTCGTTCATCAGTCATCGACTTACGATGCCCGTTTTTCGACAAAAAGGGGCGTCGATGAGGCGGTGAAGTTTGCCAAGAGCAAGAAAATTCCCGTGATCTATCTGCAGGACGATACACCTGACGAGTATTACTTCATGAAGGACTGCCACCCCGATTACTGGGTTTACTCTGCAGCCGGCGAGATCAGTTTTGATGTCACAGCCAGTCATCTCTACATTGTAGGAGGGCATCTCGAGCTATGTTTGTCTACAGCCCTTCATGACATCCTTTACCAGTGGTCCAAACGGCCGCTACGAGATTTCAAAATCACCTATCTAATGGACGCCATCTACTCTAACGGCAAGATGATCGACCCTTCAGATCCGTTCTACAGGGACTTTGATCGTTTCCTGAGCATCGTGACTTATGGTCGGCCCGGAGGGGAACATTGGCCCAAGTTAAGCCTTCTGGAAACCATGGGAATCATCAACAAGGAAGAACACGAACTGAATTACATCAAACAGATTCTTCCGCGCTGGGACACAACATTTCCCGATATCTACCAAATCGAAGTCCAAATGAACAGGTCAGGGAAAAAGGTCTTGCGAGAGGCTGGCGGGTGGTATCCACCTACCGTCCTATTCCACTTTGTCGATTCGGCACTACTCCTTTCGGAGTCGCAACTCCCATTGACAAACTGAACTGTTCCGGCTGCTTTGGGGTGATTCCTGCCCCTGAAACTGCGAATGGCAATGACCCGCAACCACCACTTACCGACCCGTGGCTACCCTCATGGCCAATTGCGGCCTTGCGGAAATGAAAAAGCCGCCCGGCTTGCACCGGACGGCCTTTGCGGGATGCGGCGACCCGCTTACTTGACGATCTGGTTCAGTTCGCCCTTCTTGTAGCGCTCGGCCATTTTCTCCATGGAGATCGGCTTGATCTTGCTGGCCATGCCGGCGCAGCCGAAGGCCTGGTAGCGGGCGACGCAGATTTCCTTCATCGCCTTGCGGGCGGCGGCCAGGTATTTGCGCGGATCGAAGTCCTTGGGGTTCTCGGCCATGTACTTGCGGATGGCGCCGGTGGAGGACATGCGCAGGTCGGTGTCGATGTTGATCTTGCGCACGCCGTGCTTGATGCCCTCGACGATTTCCTCGACCGGCACGCCGTAGGTTTCGCCCATGGCGCCGCCGAATTGGTTGATGATCTTGAGCCAGTCTTGCGGCACGCTGGAAGAACCGTGCATCACCAGGTGGGTGTTGGGGATGCGGGCGTTGATTTCCTTGATGCGGTCGATGCGCAGCACTGCGCCCGTGGGCGGGCGGGTGAACTTGTAGGCGCCGTGGCTGGTGCCGATGGCGATGGCCAGGGCATCGACGCCGGTGGCGCGGACGAACTCGGCGGCTTCACCGGGGTCGGTCAGCAACTGGTCGTGGGAGAGCTTGCCTTCGGCGCCATGGCCGTCTTCCTTTTCGCCCATGCCGGATTCGAGCGAACCCAGACAGCCCAGTTCGCCTTCGACGGAAACGCCGATGGCGTGGGCGATGTCGACCACATGCTTGCTGACCTGGACGTTGTATTCGAAGGAGGACGGCGTCTTCGCGTCTTCCTTGAGCGAGCCGTCCATCATGACGCTGGAAAAGCCCGAGCGCATCGACTGGATGCAGACCGACGGGCTGGCGCCGTGATCCTGATGCATGACGATGGGCAGGTCGGGATGCGTCTCGATGGCCGCTTCGATCAGGTGGCGCAGGTAGGGCTCGCCGGCGTATTTGCGGGCACCGGCGGAGCCTTGCATGATGACCGGGCTGTTGGTCTCGGCGGCGGCCTCCATGATGGCCTGGATCTGTTCGAGGTTGTTGACGTTGAACGCCGGCAGGCCGTAGCCGTTTTCGGCGGCGTGGTCCAGCAACTGACGCATCGATACGAGGGGCATGAGTGTCTCCTAGGGTGGTTAATGAGTGGGCCGGTGCTCGCCGACCTTGATGAGTTTCAGGGTATTGGTGCCGCCGGGCTGGCCGATAGGCTCGCCGATGGTGAGTACGATCAGGTCGCCCGGTACCACGGCGCCGGCAAGAATCAGTTCGGACTCGGCCTCGCGCAGCAACTCGTCGCGGCTGTGGCCAATGTAGCGGATCAGGAGCGGGGTGACGCCGCGCAGGATGCTGAGCTTGTAGCGCGTGCGGATTTCCGGCGTCAGCGCGTAAATGGGCACGCCGACGGTGAGGCGGCTCATCCACAGCGCCGTCGAACCGGACTCGGTCAACGCGGCGATGGCCTTGACCTTGAGGTGGTGGGCGGCGAACAGGGCGGCCATGGCGATGGACTGGTCGATGCGCGTGAACACGCGGTTGAGGAAGTGGGTGTCGAGCGTGACCTCCATCGACTTCTCGGCCTCGACGCAGATGCGCGCCATCGACTCCACGGTTTCGACCGGGTACTCGCCGGCTGCGGTTTCGGCCGAGAGCATGACGGCGTCGGTGCCGTCGAGCACCGCATTGGCGACGTCGGACACTTCGGCGCGCGTCGGCACCGGGCTGTGGATCATCGACTCCATCATCTGGGTGGCCGTGATGACGAACTTGTTGTGCTCGCGGGCGGCACGGATGATGCGCTTTTGCAGCGCCGGTACGGTCGCATCGCCAACCTCGACGGCGAGGTCGCCGCGCGCCACCATGACGCCGTCGCAGGCGTGCAGGATGTCTTCGAGATTGGCAACGGCTTCGACGCGTTCGATCTTGGCAATCACCATCGCCAGCGACCCGGCGTCGTGCAGGAGTTGGCGCGCCAGGCGCAGATCGCCGCCGGTTTTCGGAAAGGACACGGCCACATAGTCGACGTTGAGTCCGGCGGCGGTCTTGATGTCCTCCATGTCCTTCGCCGTCAGCGCCGGCGCGGAGAGCCCGCCGCCCTGCTTGTTGATGCCCTTGTTGTTCGAGAGTTCGCCGCCGTGGCGCACGATGCAATGAATCTCGGCGCCGTCGATGCGCGTGACATCCATGACGATGCGGCCGTCGTCGAGCAGCAGCACGTCGCCCGGCGTGACGTCATCGACCAGTTCGGGGTAATCGAGGCCGACGCGGGTGGCATCGCCGAGCGCGCACTCGGCGTCGAGGATGAATTCCTGCCCGGCCTTCAGCAGTACCGGGCTGGCCGCGAACTTGCCGACGCGTATCTTCGGGCCTTGCAGATCGGCCATGACGCCGACGGTGCGGCCGTGGGTATGCATGGCATTGCGCAGCACGTCGAGGCGGGCGCGGTGGTCATCGACGGTGCCGTGCGAAAAGTTCAGGCGCACGACGTCTATGCCCGCCGCGACCAGGGCGGCAAGGGTGTCAGGAGCCGAGGAGGCTGGCCCGAGCGTGGCGACGATCTTGGTGAAGCGTTGCATGATTCTGGGCCCTGTGAAGCGGAATGGGCCGCCGTTGGACGGCGGCCCCCGATCTTAGCCCTTGGCCCGTTGCTCCAGTATTTCAACGGCCGGCAGTTTCTTGCCTTCCAGGTATTCGAGGAAGGCGCCGCCTGCGGTCGAGATGTAGGAAACCTTGTCGTAGATGTCGTACTTCTGGATGGCGGCGATGGTGTCGCCGCCGCCAGCCAGGGTGAAGGCCTTGGTGTTGGCGATGGCCATGGCGATGGCCTTGGTACCGGCGCCGAACTGGTCGAACTCGAACACGCCGACGGGGCCGTTCCAGACCACGGTGCCGGCCTTCATGATGATGTCCACGAGTTCCTGCGCCGACTTGGGGCCGATGTCGAAAATCATGTCGTCGTCGGACACGGCCCCGGCATCCTTCTGTACGGCAGGCTCATTGGCGTCGAACTTTTTGCCGCAGACCACATCGACGGCGATGGGAATCGTCGCGCCGCGCGCCGTCATCTTGGTCATCAGCGCCTGGGCCGTGGGAACGAGATCGTCCTCGCACAGCGACTTGCCGACGTTCTTGCCCGAGGCCTTGAGGAAGGTGTTGGCGATGCCGCCGCCGACGACCATCTGGTCGACCTTCTCGGACAGCGCTTCGAGTACCGTGAGTTTGGTGGAAACCTTGGAGCCGCCGACGATGGCGACCATGGGCCGCGCCGGATTGGCGAGCGCCTGGTGCAGCGCTTCGAGTTCGCCCGCCACCAGCAGTCCGGCGCAGGCGGCCGGGGCGAACTGGGCGACGCCGTAGGTCGAGGCTTCGGCGCGGTGCGCGGTGCCGAAGGCGTCCATGACGAACAGGTCGCACAGCGCGGCGTACTTCTTCGCGGTTTCTTCGACGTTCTTCTTCTCGCCCTTGTTGAAGCGGCAGTTCTCCAGCAGCACGACTTCGCCGACCTTGACCTCGAAGCCGCCGTTTACCCAGTCGCGAATCACGCGTACCGGCTGGCCGAGCTTGGCGGCCATGACGTCGGCCACCGGCTGAAGAGAATTCTCGGCGGTGAATTCGCCCTCGGTGGGGCGGCCGAGGTGGGAGGTGACCATCACGGCGGCACCGGCCTTGAGGCAGTGCGCGATGGTGGGCATCGACGCGGTGATGCGGGCATCCGACGTTACCTTGCCGTCCTTGACGGGAACGTTGAGGTCGGCGCGGATGAAGACGCGTTTGCCCTTGAGGTCGAAATCGGTGAGGCGTTTGAATGTCATGGCTGAAATCCTTTAACCACGGCGAACACGGCGACACGGCGAAAGCGGGAATCTGTCAAGTTTCCCGCCGTGTCGCCGTGCCCGCCGTGGTGAATGGGTTATTACTTCGACATTACGCGGACCATCTCCAGCACCTTGTTGGAGTAGCCCCACTCGTTGTCGTACCAGGACACGACCTTGACGAAGGTGCTGTCCAGGGCGATGCCGGCTTCGGCGTCGAACACCGAGGTGCAGGGCTCGCCGCGGAAGTCGGTCGCCACGACCTTCTCTTCGGTGTAGCCGAGCACGCCCTTCATGGCGCCCTCCGACGCTGCCTTCATGGCGGCGCAGATTTCCTTGTACGAGGCTTCCTTGTTCAACTCGATGGTCAGGTCGATTACGGAAACGTCGGAGGTGGGAACGCGGAAGGCCATGCCGGTGAGCTTGCCCTTGAGTTCGGGCAGTACCACGCCGACGGCCTTGGCGGCGCCGGTCGAGGACGGGATGATGTTTTCCAGGATGCCGCGGCCGCCGCGCCAGTCCTTGTTGGACGGGCCGTCGACGGTCTTCTGCGTCGCCGTGGCGGCATGCACCGTGGTCATCAGGCCGCGCTTGATGCCCCAGTTGTCGTTCAGCACCTTGGCGACGGGCGCCAGGCAGTTGGTGGTGCACGACGCGTTGGAAATGATGTCCTGGCCGGCGTAGGACTTGTCATTGACGCCGAAGACGAACATCGGCGTGTCGTCCTTCGACGGCGCGGACATGATGACCTTCTTTGCGCCCGCGGTGATGTGCTTCTGCGCGGTGTCCTTGGCCAGGAACAGGCCGGTCGATTCGATGACGATGTCGGCGCCGACCTCGCCCCACTTGAGTTCGGCGGGGTCCTTGACGGCGGTCAGACGAATCTTCTTGCCATTGACGATCAGGGTGTTGCCTTCGACGGCGATGGTGCCCTTGAAGCGGCCATGCACGGAGTCGTACTTCAGCATGTAGGCCAGGTAGTCGGGTTCCAGCAGGTCGTTGATGCCGACGACTTCGATGTCGGAGAAGTTTTGCACCGCTGCGCGAAACACCATGCGGCCGATGCGGCCGAATCCGTTGATACCGACTTTGATAGCCATGATTGTGAACTCCCGTTAGAAATTTATAGAACCGATTCCACGGCCTTCACGACGTTCGCCACCGTGAAGCCGAATTCTTTGAACAATACACCGGCCGGCGCAGATTCGCCGAAACGGTCGAGACCGATCACCGCGCCGTCGAGGCCTACGTACTTGTACCAGCCGCCGGTGACACCGGCTTCCACCGCCACGCGCGGCAGGCCCTTGGGCAGCACGCTGTCCTTGTAAGCTTTGTCCTGGCGGTCGAAGACGTTGGTCGAGGGCATGGAGACGACGCGCACCGGGATGTCTTCCTGGGCCAGCGCGGCCTGGGCCTTCAACGCCAGGTCGACTTCGGAGCCGGTGGCGATGATGACGGCCTTGGCGTTGCCCTTGGCCTCGCTGATGACATAGCCGCCGCGCTTGATCGCCGCCAGCGTCGCCGCATCGCGGGCGACGAAGGGCAGGTTCTGGCGCGACAGTGCCAGCGCGGTCGGGCCGTCGCGGCGCTCCACGGCCTGCGTCCAGGCCACCATGGTTTCGACGGTGTCGCAGGTGCGCCAGACGTCCATGTTGGGGATCATGCGCAAGGTCGCGATCTGCTCCACCGGCTGGTGCGTCGGGCCGTCTTCGCCGAGACCGATGGAGTCGTGCGTGAATACGTAGATCACGCGCTGCTTCATCAGCGCCGACATGCGCAGGGCGTTGCGGGCGTATTCCGAGAACATCAGGAAGGTGCCGCCGAAGGGCAGGATGCCGCCGTGCAGCGCCATGCCGTTCATGATGTGCGACATGCCGAACTCGCGCACGCCATAGGAGATGTAGTTGCCGGGCGTCTTGCCGGAGACGTGCTTGCAGCCGGTCCAGTTGGTCAGGTTCGAGCCGGTGAGGTCGGCCGAGCCGCCGACGAACTCGGGCAGGGCCGGCGCCAGGGCGTTGATGGAGTTCTGCGAGGCCTTGCGCGTGGCGATGGTTTCGGCCTTGGCGTTGGCTGCTTCGATGGCCTTTTGCGCGTGCTCGGCCCAGTTGGCAGGCAGCTCGCCCGCGGTACGGCGCTTGAACTCGGCCGCCTGGGCCGGGAAGGCCTTGGCGTAGTGCTCGAATTTCTGGTTCCACGAGCCTTCCCACTCGGCGCCCTTTTTCTTCGCATCCCAGGCTTCATAGACTTCCTGCGGAATCTCGAAGGGGCCGAAGTTCCAGCCGATATGCGGGCGCACCAAGGCGATTTCGACGTCGCCGAGCGGCGCGCCGTGCACGTCGTGCGTGCCTTGCTTGTTGGGCGAGCCGGCGCCGATCACGGTCTTGCAGCAGATCAGGGTCGGCTTGTCGGTGACGGCCTTGGCGGCGTTGATGGCGGCATGCAGCGCCTCGGGATCGTGGCCGTTGACGTTGGCCACGACGTGCCAGCCATAGGCCTCGAAACGCTTGGGCGTGTCGTCGGTGAACCAGCCTTCGACGTGGCCGTCGATGGAGATGCCGTTGTCGTCCCAGAAGGCGGTCAGCTTGCCCAGGCCCCAGGTGCCGGCGAGCGCGCAGGCCTCGTGGGAGATGCCTTCCATCAGGCAGCCGTCGCCGAGAAAGACGTAAGTGCGGTGATCGACGATGTCGTGGCCGGGCTTGTTGAACTCGGCGGCCAGCAGCTTTTCGGCCATCGCCATGCCGACGGCGTTGGTGACGCCCTGGCCGAGCGGGCCGGTGGTGGTCTCGACGCCCGGCGTGTAGCCGTACTCGGGGTGACCGGGGGTCTTCGAGTGCAACTGACGGAAATTCTTGAGGTCGTCGATGCTGAGGTCGTAGCCCGACAGATGCAGCAGGGCGTAGACCAGCATGGAGCCGTGGCCGTTGGACAGCACGAAACGGTCGCGGTCGGCCCAGTGCGGGTTGCCGGGATTGTGGCGGAGGTGGTGGTTCCAGAGCACCTCGGCGATCTCGGCCATGCCCATGGGCGCGCCGGGATGGCCGGAGTTGGCCTTCTGGACGGCGTCCATGGCCAGGGCGCGGATGGCGCTGGTCAGGTTGTTGAACACGGGCGGCTCGAAATCGCTGAAAGTGGCGGTCATGGTGGTTCCTTGGGGTCCATGTCCGGAAAGGCCGCAATTATCGGCCAAACCGGACGGCGAAGTGTAAATCGTTGATGTTACAGCGAGTGGTCAGGCGGGAGAGACTCAGATCGAGAAAGCGCGGCGTTTGTTTTCCTTCAGACGCAGGATCATGGGCGTGAAAATCAATTGCATTGCCAGTTCCATCTTGCCGCCGGGAATGACGATGCTGTTCGGCCGCGACATGAAGGAGTCGTGGATCATGGACAGCAGGTAGGGAAAGTCGATGCCCTTGGGGTCGGCGAAGCGGATGATGACGAAGCTCTCGTCGGCGGTGGGAATGTCGCGGGTGACGAAAGGATTGGAGGTGTCGACGGTCGGCACGCGCTGGAAGTTCACGTGCGTCTGCGAGAACTGGGGGCAGATGTAGTTCACGTAGTCGGGCATGCGGCGCAGTACGGTGTCGACGACGGCTTCGGTCGAGTAACCGCGCGCGCGTTTGTCGCGGTGCAGCTTCTGCGCCCATTCGAGGTTGATGATGGGCACGACGCCGACCAGCAGGTCGGCATGCCGGGCGACATTGATCTTCTCGGTGACGACGGCGCCGTGCAGGCCCTCGTAGAACAGCACGTCGGTGCCGGCGGGGATGTCGGCCCAGGGCGTGAAGGTGCCGGATTCCTGCTTGTAGGGCGCAGCTTCCTCGTCGTTGTGCAGGTAGTAGCGGCGCTTGCCGGTGCCGGTTTCGCCATAGGTCTTGAACAGGGCTTCCAGATCCTCGATCAGGTTGGCGTCGGGGCCGAAGTGGGACAGATGCTGGTTGCCCTGCTTGTTGGCTTCGGCCACGGCGACCTTCATGGCCTTGCGGTCGTAACGGTGAAACGAGTCGCCCTCGATAATGGCGGCCGTGATGTTCTCGCGACGGAAAATATGCTGGAAGGTCTTGGTGACCGTCGACGTGCCGGCGCCGGAAGAACCGGTGATGCTGATGACGGGATGCTTGGTCGACATGGGGGGCTCCTGGCGTGGGGGTTATTCGTGGCGGAACAGCGAACGGGTACCGAACAGCGGCATATCGTAGCTGTTGTGGTCGCGCCCTTCCATGTAGTCCTTGTGGTACTCGTGGATGCGGTCGACCTCGCTCTTGGAGCCGAAGATGAAAGGCACGCGCTGGTGCAGATCGGTCGGCGTCACGTCGAGAATGCGGTTGCGGCCGGTGATTGCACGGCCGCCGGCCTGTTCGATGATGTAGGCAATCGGATTGGCTTCGTAGAGCAGCCCCAGGCGACCGCCCTGGTCGCGCGTTTTTTCGTCGACCGGGTAAAGGAAGACGCCGCCGCGTATCAGCACGCGATAGGCCTCGGCGATCAGCGAGGCGACCCAGCGCATGCTGAAATCGCGACCGCGCGGCCCGGTGCTGCCGGCGAGACATTCCTGCACGTAGCGGCGCACGGGAGGTTCCCAGAAGCGCTCGTTGGAGGCGTTGATGGAGAAGTTGGAGGCGCTGTCCGGAATCTCCATCTTCTTGTGCGTCAGGACGAATTCGCCGATTTCGCGGTCGAGCATGAAGCCATTGACGCCGTTGCCGGTGGTCAGCACCAGGCGCGTCGAGGCGCCGTAGAGTACGAAGCCGGCGGCGGCAATCTGGCTGCCGGGCTGGAGGAAATCCTCCGGCGTGCATTCCTTCTTTCCTGCCGGTGCGCGCAATACCGAGAAAATGGTGCCGGACATGAAGTTGATGTCGAGATTCCAGGAGCCGTTCAGGGGATCGAACAGCAGCAGATACTTGCCGCGCGGGTAGCGGGCGGGAATCGGCGTGATGCCTTCGACGGGCTCGGAAGCCATGCCGGCAAGACGTCCGGTCCACGCGTTCGATTTGACGATGAAGTTGTTGGCAGCGTGTTCGAGATAAATCTGCGGGTCTTCGGCATCGGCGCCGAGGCAGCCGCGCGCCACCGCATGACTGATCGACTTGCAGGCCGTGGCGACATCGTTGAGGAGGGCCGAGAAATCGCCGGTGGCGCCCTTGACGCGGCGTTGTTCCTCGATGATGAACTGCGTCAGCGTCGTGCGCCCGTCATGCATGGTCCGTCCTCCGTTGGTTCTTAGCCGGTACTTGCCTTCCCGTCGCCAGAAAATTCCCCGCCCCTTGCGGGGCGGGGCAAGTCTGGCTTATCGCCAGAGGGAGTGGAGAGGTACAAGTCCGGGGCAGCAACCCCGAACCGACGTAAAGAAATGTACCTGTCGCGATCCATAAGCGCCATTCACTTTTTCTTATCATAGGAATAAGTCATCTTGGGAAACGGGCCCTGTTCGTAACAGGGCTATTCGTCGATTCGCGCGGCCGAAACCCGGCCGGAAATCCGCACGCCGTCGCGCAGTTCGGACGCTCGCCAGGGCAGGTTGATGCGGGCGACGGCCCCGGCGGCGAGCGTGCCGATGCGATAGGACTCACGGCCCCTGGCCGAGTGGAAGGCTTCGACGACGACGCCGGCGGCCGGCAGCGGCGCCGTATTGCGCACGACCAGCACGAGTTGATCGCCATGGCCCCGCTCGACCGCGGTGGCGAAGTAGCCGCCGGGGTTGCGCGGCAGGTCGAGCCGCGCCAGCGCCGCGGCGGCACTCTTGCCGACGTCATCCTTGGCGGCCGCCGCGGCGCGGAAATTATCCATCGCCTGGTTCTGCTCGCCGCGGGCGAGCCGGATCTGGCCCAGCGCGTAGTGAGCCTGAGCCGTTGGCAGCAGGCTGTTGGCTTTCTTGAAGTCTGCCAGCGCCGCATCGGTGTCGCCGCGCCGTTGCTTCTGCTTGCCGCGGCCGAGATAGAACTCGTAGAAATCCGGATTGCGCTTGATGGCCTCGCCGTAGTCGTCCTCGGCTTCCTTGTGCCGGTTCAGCGCCGCATGGGCGTCGCCGCGCAGGCCGTAAAACAGGGCCTCGCGCGGCTCGCGCTTGATTGCGGCGTCGGCGAGCTGGAGGGCCTTGTCGGCCTCCTTCTTCTTCAGCGCCTTGTGTCCCTCGTCGTACTCCTTGTAGGCGGTACGGCTCTTCAGCAGGGGCGCGATGCGGGCCTGGTATTCCTTTTCGCCGCTGACGAAATTGCCGCCCAGTGCGGCGGCGAACTTGCGGTTGGCCTCGACGCGCTCCTGCGAGGGCGGATGACTGGCGAACATGCCTTCCAGCCAATTCGCCTCCTTGCTGTTGGCAAGCCGGACGAAGGTCTCCTGCAATCGCACCGCCGCCTGCGGGTCGTAGCCGGCCCGCTGCATATAGACCATGCCGTAATGGTCGGCCTCCAGTTCGAGGTCGCGGCCGTACTTGATGCCCAGCAGTCCCGCGCCCAGCCCGGCCACGGCATCGACTACGCTTCCATACTGCCTGTCTGCGGTGGCGACCGACACGGCGGCCACGCCGACTTGCAGCAATATCCCGTTTTCCATGCCGCGCGCGGCATGGCGGCCGGCGGCATGGACGATCTCGTGGCCGATCACCGCCGCCAGTTCGGCCTCGCTGTGCAGTTCCGTCAGCAAGCCGCGGTTGACAGCGATCTTGCCGCCCGGCATGGCCCAGGCATTGGGCACCGATTCGTTGAGGACGACGAATTCGTAGGGCAGTTGCGACCGGTCGCTGACCCGCGACAGCTTCTGCCCGACTTCGCGCACGTAGGCCGTCAGTTGCGGGTCGAGCACGTACTGGCCGCCGCTTTGCTGCTGGCCGGGCACATAGTTGGAGCGGCCCATGGCGATCTCATCCTGCTCGGAAACCAGATGGAGTTCGTTTCTGCCGGTAACCGGGTTGACGGCGCAGCCCGCGGCGACGGCCAGAAGCAGCGGGACAAGAAAAAGCCGACGGTAACGGAAGAGGCGCATTTTCATCTCGGAAGGAAAGGCAGGGAGCACAGCGCTGCCGATTCTAAAACCTTTGGCGCCTTGTCGAGGCGCCGGTTTCAGCGCGTCAGCTGCAGGTATATCTGCGGCAGCACTTCCGGCAGGCGTTCGATGCGGTCGAGCACGCGCCAATGGTGGCCGAAGATTTCGCGCACGTAGTCGTCGGCATGCGGATCGAGACTCAGGCAGAAGACCGTCATGCCCTTGGCGGCCAGTTCTTCCACGGCCTTCTTCGCGTCGGCGCGCAAATACTGCGGGTCGTCGACGTCGATGTCGGCGGGCTCGCCGTCGGTCAGCAGCAGCAGTATCTTCTTGTCCGCCTCGCGGTGCGCGAGGGTGTGGCCGGCGTGACGCAACGCCGCGCCCATGCGCGTCGACCCGCCGGCCGCCATGGCCGCGAGCCGTGCCTTGACGGTGTCGTCCCAGCGCTCGCCGTAGCCCTTGATGTGCTGGTAGCGCACTTCGTGGCGCGTGTTGGAATGGAAGCCGGCGATGGCGAACGGATCGCCCAGACACTCGATGGCCCAGGCCAGCAGCGAAACGGCCTCCTGCGAGAGTTCGAGGATGGATTGCTCATTGGCGTGACCGGTGCCGGCGACCTTTTCGTTGAGGGATTCGGAAAGATCGAGCAGCAGCATGACGGTGATGTCGCGCCCGTCGGTGCGGTGGCTCATGTTGATGCGCGGGTCGGGCGTGACGCCGCTCTTGAAATCGATCAGCGAGCGCAAGGCGATGTCGAGATCGAGGTCGGTGCCGTCTTCCTGGTAGCGGATGCGCACCTTGTCCTGCGGCTTCAGGAGATCGAGCATGCGCTTCAGGCGCTTGGCGAGTGCCGCGTGCTTGGCGAGCAGGCGGTCGATGTCGGCGGCGTTGCCCGAGGGATGCAGCGCTTCATAGACGCTGACCCAGTCGGGCCGCAGGCTTAGGCTGCGGTAATCCCACTCCGGATAGTGGCGCGGCGGCAGGCCCGGCAGCGGGTCGCCGGGTTCGAGCTTGCGCGGCTCGTCGAAGGCTTCCTCCTCGTCGCCGGCCTCGATGAATTTCCAGAGCTGGCGGTTGTCGTCGCGGTAGTCGATGACGGTGTCGTCGAAGTGTATCTGCGCGAACTGGTCGCTGGCACGGCGCGTTTTCGCCACGTAAGCCAGCGCGAGGCCGGCGCTGGCCGCGGTGTCGGCGGCGCCGTCTGCCAGCAGCGTGTGGAAGCGCTGAACGAAGTCGAGCAGCACCGGATCGGCGTAACCGTGATCGGCATCGAGGCAGGCGCGCGAAAGCATGGCCAGGCGATGGCGCAGACAGGATGTGGTCGTGGGATCGCAGGCGTCTTCGTCCGGCTTGGGATGCAGGGCGAGAAAGATGCGGGCGAGGCCGGGATACTCGCGCATCAGCAGCGTGTCGATGCGCGCATCCTCGAAGAACTCGACGGCCATGCGCTGGAAGGGACTCCAGTTGTCGGCGACCTGGGCGACGCTGTAGCGGCGGTGGCCGACCATGTGGGCGAGCACGGCGCGGTAGCGGTCGATGCCGTCGATGCCGTTGCGGTGCTCGAAGACGTCGGGCACGCGCATGCCCAGCTTGTCGTAGTAGGGGATGGGTTGCCGCAGCTCGTCGAAGGCCGTGGCATACGGCACGAGATGGTCGGTCGCGCGCCACAGCGCGCGCAGCGTCAGATCGAGCCTGCGTTCGACGTCGGCGAACAGCGTGCCGCGGCGCTCGCGTTGCAGCACGGCGCGGCTGTCGGCGCTTTGCAGATCGAAATACTCGGCCTGACGGTCGGGGTGGCGGCCATAGTTGCGAATGCCGTAGTCGACCCAGTTCTTCAGCCCCGCCAGCGACAGCAGGCCCAGCAACTGCGGCGCGCGGCGAAAAAATCCGGGCAGGCCGGGGCTGGGGAAGGTGGCGTGGCGGCCGTGGATGGAGCTGGTGGTGCGCGCCATCAGGTCCAGCGCGATGTCGACATAGAGGCGTAACTGTTCGGCCGACTGCAGGCGGCGCGCCACAGCGGCCAGGGTTTGCAGCAAGGGCGTGATGGCGGCGCTGTTGGGCGACTTCTGCATGGCGCGCACGGCATCCATCACCGGCGGCAGCACGTCGGCGCCGACGATGGCGGCGATGGACGGCCATTCTTCGAGGAAAGCCAGCATGGCCTCGGGCCCGCGTCCCATCTTGCCCAGCGTGCGCGCCGCCTCGACGTAGGCCTGCATCTGCGCCTGCGAGAAGCTCGCCAGCGCTTCGTAGGCGCATTCCTCGAAGACCTCGGCTACCTGCGGAAAGCCGCAATCCACCGCGATCCAGTAGTCCTGGACCTGCGGGTGGGTCATGACGGTCTTGCGCGCGTCGGCCACGATGGGCGTTGCTAGGCGAACGTGGCGTCGATGGCGTGTTCCAGCGTCTCGCGGATGTCGGCGTCGTCGGTGATCGGCCGCGCCATGGCCATGCGGCAGGCGTCCTTGGCATCGACACCCAGCTTGATGAGCTTGGCCGCATACACCAGCAGGCGCGTCGAGCTGCCCTCGTCGAGCCCGTGGCCCTTGAGGTTGCGCGCCGTGGCGCCGATCTGCACCAGCTTGGCGGCGGTGCCTTCGGCCAGCCCGGTCTCTTTCGCGATGATGGTGATTTCGAGGTCGGCCGGCGGGTAATCGAAATCGAAGGCGACGAAGCGCTGCTTGGTTGACTGCTTCAAGTCCTTCATCAGGCTCTGGTAGCCGGGGTTGTAGGAGATGACGAGCTGAAAGTCGGCATGCGCCGCGATCAGTTCGCCCTTCTTGTCCAGCGGCAGCGTGCGGCGGTGATCGGTGAGCGGATGGATGACGACGGTGGTGTCCTGGCGCGCCTCGACGATCTCGTCCAGATAGCAGATGGCGCCGATGCGCGCGGCGGTCGTCAGCGGGCCATCGAGCCAGCGCGTGCCGTTGGCGTCGAGCAGATAGCGACCGACGAGGTCGGAGGCCGTCATGTCCTCGTTGCACGCCACCGTAATCAACGGCTTGCCCAGCTTCCACGCCATGTACTCGATAAAGCGCGACTTGCCGCAGCCGGTCGGGCCTTTCACCATCACCGGCAGCCGGGCCTGGTAGGCGGCTTCGTACAGTGCAACCTCCCGGCCTTGCGGCTGGTAGAAGGGCTCTGCGCGGACGAGGTATTGTTCTTTGCAGCTTCGGCCGTCTTGTTTGACGTCCGCTTCGCTCGCGTTAGCCTGCGCTGAAACTGCGTTTTCGATCATCGGTTTCTCCTGATCCGTTCATGCCAAAAGATTTTGGGTGCACGCGCTAAGTGGGTAGATTTGCCTTTGTACAGCTTGCGGCACAGATTCCCGATGATAGAAGTCAATATTTTGAGAAATGTGCAGGGGGCTCCTCAGTGCCCAATGCTGACTCTCGCGCTGTCGCCGCACGAAAGGCAGGTAACAAAGTTCAGCGGCAGTTCAAGGCGACGCTCACCAGCACCCTCGGCGCGCGCCGCTCCCCACGGTAAAACCAATTTCAGGCTGGCTCGTTCCAGCGCCGTTCCGCGAACATCGCGTCGAGCGGCGTATGGAACAGGTGGTTGGCGTAGTTGCTGATCGTTTTCACGGCGATGGCCAGCAGCAGGTCGAGGATGTGGCGCTCCTCGAAGCCGGCGCCGAGGAAGGCCTGGACCGCGGCTTGGCTCGGCAGGCCGCGCGTGGCGACCAGGGTGCGCGTGAACTGCACCAGCGCTTGCAGTCGCACGTCCGGGATCGGGCGGCCGTCGCGCAGGGCGTCGGTCACCGGCACCGGCACGCCGGACTTCTTGTCGGCGATGAAGCTGTGGGCGCCCATGCAGTACTCGCAGCCGTTCTCGCGGCTGATGGCGAGGAAGATCACTTCCTGTTCGGGGGTGGAAAAGCCGCAGGTGCGACGGAAGGCGCCGTAGCCGTAAAGATAGGTGTCGAGCAGCGCCGGTTGGTTGGCCATGAGCGCGTACATGTTGGGAATGAAACCGACCTGGGCGAGCGCCTTGTCGAGTACGGCCTTGGTATCGGCGTCGGCGTTGTCCGCGGTCTGCGGTGGCAGGGTGAGCTGGTATTCGGCAAGCATGGGAAGCTCCTTGGGGTTGAGGGTCAAGCGGGGGTTGGAACGACTTGATGCCGGCGCAGCACGTCGAGAAAGACGTCCGGCTCCGGGCGGATGCGGTAGTTGTCGGTTTCGTGAGTCCACACCACTTTGCCATCGCGGCCGGTGATGACCACGGTCGGCAACACGGTGTCGTTGTCGTAGCCGAACATCTGCATGCCCAGCGGCGTTCCGTCGATGTGTTCAAGGCCGAGGGCGCGGGCGGCGGCGTTGTTGGTGTCGGTGAGAAAGTCGAAATTCACCTGGTGCCGCTCGGCAAGGGCGACCGTGTGATCGTGGGGCTGGGGCGAGATCAGTGCGACGCGCACGCCGAGAGCATCGAAGTCGCGGTAGCGCGCCGCCAGTTCCGCGATCTGCGCCATGCACAGCGGGCACCAGTTGCCGCGGAAGAAAATCAGGATCGCCGGCTTGTCGGTCAGTTGCGCCGTGGCGACGAAGCTGCCGTCGGCCTTGCGCAGCGTGAAATGCGGCAAGGCAGCGCCGACGCGCAAGCAGGAGCTCGGCTGGCGCCCGCCGAAGGTCGAGAACCAGTAGGCATACAGCAGAAAGCCGAGCCAGGCGCCGAACGCCAGTATCGGCGCGGCAACTTCGGCGCCCTGTTCGAACGTGGCCCAGGCTGCGATACCGACGCCGACAGCGCCGATGGCGTTGATGAGGGGAAAGTGGGCGCTGGTGCGAGCCACGTTCTTGATCGTCATCAGCCACGCAATCACCGCCAGCAACGGAACCGCGGTCAGCAATACGCCGCCCCAGGCAAGCGGGTTCTCGCCCTGCGCCAGCATCCAGCCGGCGTATCCGGCCATGCCCATCAGCAGCATCATGTAGTTGCTAATGAAAATCGACTTGAGTAGGTTCATATCGTCGTCACTGTTGCGGTAAGTGTTGTGCTGCATGCCGGCGCGATCTGGTAGGCTGGAAAAGGCGCTCCGGCAGGCGTGCCTCATGGCAAGGCGAGATTAAGCGCTCGCGGCTGCTTGGCCCATGCCCGGGATTCCGCAATTCATGTCCGTAAGTTCGGGAGGAAGATTTGGATGCTTTGACTGCGCTGGCCAATGGCCTCAATTTGCGGGCTCGCCTCGTCTATGCCGGCGGCGTGTGCGGCCCCTGGCTGATGGATCACAATTCCGACAACGCGATCTGGTTTCATCTCGTCAGCAAGGGGCGCGGCTGGGTCCATTCGCCGGCCTGGCAAAAGCCGCTGGCGCTGGCGGATGGCGACCTGATCCTATTCCTGCCCCATGCCGCGCGGCACTTTCTTTCCTACAGCGGCGACCACCTACCCAGCGACGCGTCCGGCATGCGCACCACCCGCTGGGAGGAGGGAGACACCGGCTTCGTCTGCGGCGAAATCGAACTGGGTATGCCGAAATCGTCACTGTGGCAGGCCTTACCCGCCGAGATCGTCATCCGGAAAGAGGCGGCAGGAGAAATATTGGCGCGCTTAATCGAACTCATCATCCGCGAATCGGCCAGCCCTCGTTTTGGCAGCGCGTCGGTGATCGAGCGCTTGTGCGACAGCATTTTCGTTCTCGTCGTGCGCCACTGCATCGAAGCCAATCTTGTCCGGCAAGGCGTGTTCGCGGCGATGCAGGATCGCCGGCTGGCGACCGTGCTAGGGCTGATTCACGAAGAACCCTGGCAACCCTGGACGCTGGCCACGTTGTGTGCCCGCGCCGGATTGTCGAAGACCGTGCTGGTCGGGAAATTCGCTGAACTGGTCGGCACCTCGCCGATTGATTACCTGACCGGTTGGCGCATGCAGATCGCGGCGCGCTGGCTGAAGGAATCCGGCATGAGCATCGAGCGCGTGGCGGAACGTTGCGGCTACGACTCGGCGGCGGCCTTCGGCAAGGCCTTCAAGCGTTGCTTCGGCGTCGCGCCCGGCGTCTATCGGCGCGGCCTGGACTCCCGGCCGGAAGCCTAATCTCAGCTATCCTTGCCGTCCGTGCCCGCCGCGTAGCGGCGCGTTGCCTGGCGCAGGAAATTGATCTGCTTCCTGAAGTTGGTGCAGCCCTTGCACATCAGCAGGTGCATTTCCACCTGGACGCGCTCGCCGACCGCGAGCTTGCGATCCTGCGCTTCCGACAGCAGGTGGGTGACTTCCTTGCATTTCAACATGGGCGTTCTCCTGGACTGAACCACGTTTGCTCCAGGCAGCGCCGCAGGCCGTTGCGCGCGCGGTGGAGAATGACGTGGCAGTTGCTGGCGGTGATGCGCAGTTCGGTGCAGACCTCGGCGGTTTCGAATTCGAGGAACTCGCGCATCATGAAGACGCGCGCCGTGTTTTCCGGGAGATGGTTGAGGCAGGCGTCGAAGACCGCCCAGAACTGCTCCTGGTGCAGCGACGCCTCGGGATCGCCCCAGTCGCGCGGACGGCAGTTGGGCAGCCAGTGGTCGTTCGCCTTGAACAGCGCGTCGAAAGCCTGATCGAGATTTTCATCGTCAGGCGTCACGGCAGAGACGTTGATGGTCCGTGTGCGTTGGCGAATGGCGTCCACGATTTTGTTGCGCAGAATGGCGAAGACCCAGGTCTTCAATGCCGAGCGGCCGGCAAAGCTTTGCGCGCCGGCCAGCGCGGCTAACATCGCCTCCTGGACGACGTCCTCCGCCAACGCATCGTCGCGCAACTGTAGGCTGGCGAAGCGGATCATGTCGCGGCGCAACGCTTCAAGGAAGGCGGCGTCGTGTTGCGGCATGGCGGCGGTCACGTCTTTTCCTCACCCCGATTTAACTCGCTGCGCGCCGCGCTGTAGCTCGAAACGCAGAACGGCACCAGATAGTTGAGAACGATCTGAAGCCACGAGAGCGGCAAGCCGTCCGCCAGGTGCCCGCCCTGGTTGATGACGTTCAGCAGCGTGCCGACGACGAGGGCGACCTTGGCGGCAGCCACCATGTTGGGGCCCCGACAGGCAGCTAGCCACAGCGTTTGTGGTGGCGTCATGCGCGCTCCCGGTCAGGCGACCAGCAGCGCGCGGGCAGACTCGCGCACAACGCCGGCGATCAGTATGGTGTCGGCCTCCGGTTCGAGATCCCGCGCTGTGCCCATGCGGCCGGTCGGCACCGTGACGAGCTTGCCGTCGCGGCTTTCCGCGACGTACTCGCCGGTGCAATTGGGGCAATAGACGTGAGCGCCGGCCGCCTGCCCTTTCTTGAGGACCAGCGTCGGGCCGCACATCATGCACTCGTGCAGCGGGATGCCCTCGTCGCTGTGGCCGACGATGTGGTCGAGCAGGCCCGCGCGGCCGAGCGCAAGAAAGCGCGTGCCCAGTTCGCGGTCGAACTGGCGCGCGAGGTTCTCCTCAATGATGGCAAGCGCCTTTTCGATGCTCATGCCGCGCCGATAGGGCCGCGAGCTGGTCATGGCGTCGAAGGCGTCGCAGATGCCGACGATGCGCGCATCCAGCGGCACGGCGGCGGCGCTTAGGCCGCGCGGATAACCTTTGCCGTCGGGGGTTTCGTGATGCGCGCGCACGGCAGCCTCGGCCAACTGCGCCAGCGGGTGCCCCGCCAGCAGGCGCCAGCCGACCTCGGGATGGGTTTTGATGACGTCGTATTCCTGGTCGGTGAGGCGGTCCTTCTTGCCGAGAATATGGTCGGGCACGCTGATCTTGCCGAGGTCGTGGAGGAACCCGCCGACGGCGATGCGCGCCACGTCCGCGTCGGCCAGCCCCGCGTCGGTCGCCAAGAGCCGCGAAAAACGCGAGACGCGCCAGAGATGGCCGCCGGTGTAGGGATCGCGTGCCTCGACCATCCAGGCCATGATCAACAAGCTGGTCAGCAGGTCTTCCTGAAAGCGGGCGCGGGTGTCCCGGTCGTCGTTTCCGAGCAGGCGGGAAATGTCTTTCAGCAGGCTCATGATGTCGCTCCTAACGTGAATCCCATTGTTTCACGAAGTTGCGGTCAGCCACAGACTTCGCTACGCGCGGCGGCATCGGCAATCAGTTTGTCGAGCGCTTGCGTCAGCTCGGCGGAGTGCCGCGCGCTCTGGGCGATGGCCGTCTCCATGTCGCACGTGCCGCAGTGCAGCGATTCCATCAGTTCCGCCGTTGCCTTGCCTTCGCTGCCGAACTCTTGCGCGCTAGCCGTCCACTCGGCGATGTGCTGGCGGGTTTCCTGCATTTCGTTGCGGTTGGCGGTCACCAGCGCGGTGATTTCATTCGCCGAGGTGGCGGTGCGTTCGGCGAGCTTGCGCACCTCGTCGGCGACGACGGCGAAGCCGCGTCCTTGATCGCCTGCCCTGGCGGCCTCGATGGCGGCGTTGAGCGCAAGCAGGTTGGTCTGGTCGGCGACCTCGCGGATGATCTGGATGATGCCGCTGATCTGGCCGGCTCGCTCGGCCAGCCGTTCGACGCGGTCGGTGGTGGCCTGGGTGCCGGCTGCGATGGTGTCGAAATAGCCGAGGATGCGCCGCATCGCGTCGCGGTTGGTCAGCGTCTGCGCCGCGGAAAGCGCGGCTTGCCGTCGCTGGTCGTCCGTCTCGGCGGCCAAGGCCCGCACGGACGCACCGACAGACGCAAACGCGTCATCGCGGCGGGCGTTTGCTTCGCCGATGGCGGCGAGCCGCTTCTGCTCGGCTTGCAGCGTGTCGATGCGGTCGTCTGCCGCCATCAGCCGGTGTTGCGACGCGTCGAGTTCGCGTTGTAGCGCCGCGTTCTCCCGTTCCGCGGCGGTCGCCCGCGCCGTCAATTCATCGATGACTTTCCTGCTTCGCGCGAAGAACATCTATTTATCCTCTGTGGCCATGTCCGAGCCGGAGTGGAGTTAGTCGCGGTAACCGTACGATTACTTACAAACGGTCGCCGCGACCCGTGGCGACAAGGGTCGCGCGATCCGGCTAGGCGCTCGCGCCGACCCCGATATCCGGCTCCACCTGTAGCCCCTCCAGGAACTTGTTGAAGCCGCTGAAGAGGTCGACCACTGACATGAGTTCGACGATTTCTCCGTCGCTGGACCCCATCGCCTTCAATGCTGCGGTGTGTGCCTGGACGCAGTAATCGCAGCCGTTGGCGGCCGACACGGCAGCGGCGATCATTTCCTTCGTCTTGCGCTCGATGAGTCCCGGACCCATGATTATCTTGACCCGTTGCCAACTGGCTTTCAGATAGGCCGGGTTGTGGGCCATGACCTTGAACAGGTTGGGGACGAAGGGCATTCCGAATGTTCGGCGGATGTCCGCGAATATTTCCGCGACGTCCGCCGCAACTTCGTTGTCGCCCGGTATGTGAACCGTTGTCATGCTGAGTTCCTCCGTTTCGGTACTGTGTTGGGGTTGAGGGTTTGCGCTCCGTGCCGGCAAGCCGGCGCCGCAGCGTGAGCAAAGCTTAGCGGCGCGGCTGCCGTCTCTGGTTATCATCCGCACTTGCTTCATAACCCTAAGCACCACCATGCACACGACCATGGAACCCGAAGACGGCGTCTCGCGCCTGCTTGAACATGTCGGCTTGAGCGCCCGCACCTTTTACGCCGGATCGCTGTGCGGCGTGCATGCCTTCGGCGCCGAGGAGGGCGTCGGACATCTGCACATGATCCGCGGCGGCACGCTGCGCGCCGTGCAGCCCGGACACCGCCGCATCGAGGTGCGCCGGCCTACCCTGCTTTTCTATCCACGCCCGCTCGATCATCGTCTGGACGCCGACGACCGCGAGGCGGACGTGCTTTGCGCCAGCGTCAGCTACGGCGCGGGCATGGACAACGCCATCACCCGGTCTCTGCCGCCGGTGCTGGTGATGCCCTTCGCCGCCCACCCGCGCATCGAAGCGACGCTATCCCTGCTGTTCGACGAGGCGGCGGAAACGCAAATCGGCCGCCAGGTGATGCTCGACCGCCTCTGCGACGTGCTGCTGATCCAGATCGTCCGCCATGCCATCGAGAGCCAAATGGTCGCGCGCGGCGTACTCGCCGGTCTCGCCGATCCGCGTCTTGGCCGTGCGCTGGTCGAAATACTCGACGCGCCCAGCCGGGCGTGGACGCTGGCCGCCATGGCGGCCCACGCCTGCCTGTCGCGCAACGCGTTCGCCCGGCGGTTTCGCGCGCTGGTCGGCAAGACGCCCACCGACTTTCTGACCGAGGTTCGTATTGCACTCGCGCAGCGCTTATTGCGACAGGGGCGCCCGGTGTCCCTGGTGGCGGAAGAGGTCGGCTACAACAGCCAACCGGCGTTTTCGCGCGCCTTTATCCGTGAAGCAGGCGTCAGTCCCTCGGCGTGGCAACGGTTGGAGGCGTACGACTGAACTGTAAGGAATCTGGCGCCAGGGCGACTAATGGGTGCAAGTCCCATTTCGTACAGGAGATCGCCATGTTCAAACTGCTTCGCCCCCTGCTGGTTTTTTCTTTTCTGGCCGCCGGACCGGCTCTGGCCACCGAAACTGCCTTCGACAGCGCTACGTTCGACGCCCTGCAAAAGGAAGGCAAGTCCGTCCTGGTGTCGGTCCACGCCGACTGGTGTCCGACCTGCAAGGCCCAGGAACCCATTGTTTCCGAACTTCTGAAGACCCCCGCGCTGCAAGGCATCACCGCCCTGCGCGTGGACTTCGACAAGCAGAAGGACGTCGTCAAGTCCTTCAAGGTTCAGTACCAGAGCACGCTGATCGTGTTCAAGGGCGGCAAGGAGGTTGGCCGTTCCACGGGCGACACCAAGAAAGACGCCATCGGCGCCCTGCTGAAAAAGGCCATCTGAGGCCATCGCCATGGACTTCGGTCTCGGCGCCTATGGGCTGTCCTTCGTTGCTGGCGGACTGTCTACGCTGTCGCCCTGCGTGCTGCCGCTGCTGCCGATTCTGATCGGTACGGCGGTGGCGGCTCACCGTCTCGGCCCCTACGCGCTGGCGGCAGGCCTGACGCTGTCGTTCACCGTCGTCGGGGTGTTCGTCGCCAGTCTCGGCGCTGCCCTGGGGCTCGACCCGGCCCTGTTTCGCAACGTCGCCGCCGTCTTGCTGATCGCCTTCGGCGTGCTGCTGCTCTCGGCGCGCTTGCAGGAGCGGTTTGCCGGCGCGACGTCCGGACTCTCCGGGGCCGGCCACACGCTGCTGTCCAAGGTTTCGCTCGACGGCCTGCCGGGGCAGTTCATCCTCGGCCTGTTGCTGGGCATCGTCTGGAGTCCTTGCGTCGGCCCGACGCTGGGCGCTGCGGTTACGCTCGCCAGTCAGGGACAGAGCCTCGTTCAGGTGACCCTCGTCATGGCCCTATTCGGCCTCGGCGCCGGCCTGCCGCTAGCCGCGCTCGGCTTGCTGTCGCGCCAGGCCATGCTGCGCGTGCGCGGCCGGCTCATGGCCGCTGGCAAGCTTGGCAAGCAGCTGTTGGGCGGCGTCATGCTGCTGCTCGGAACGTTGATCTTGAGCGGCGCTGACAAAACGTTCGAAGCCTGGGTTCTCGGCGCAGCGCCCGAGTGGCTGCTGCGATTGACGACCTCGATTTGAAAAGCAAGGAGTGCCCGTCATGAAACCTCTCGCAATGTCTCTGTTGTCTTTCGTCGCCTTCACCTGTTTTCTCAACGGCCCCGCGTTCGCCGCCGACAAGCCCGAGATCGATCCCGCGGCCATTACCAGGCCGCAGGGATACAAGCCGTATGCCGGCGACGCGCGGGAACTCGCCGTCCTCGGCGAAAAGCTCTGGAACGACACCAGGCTTTCCAGCAACGGTATGTCCTGCAACACCTGCCATGCGAACCATGGCGCTTTCCAGGCCAGCTTCGCCAAGCCCTACCCGCACCGCGTGGCGATGGCCAGGGACAAGGCCGGCGTCAAGCGCGTGCATCTCGACGAAATGATCCAGGCCTGCATGGTGATGCCAATGGCGGCCAAGCCGCTGCCCTGGGCGTCGAAGGAACTGGCGGCACTGACGGCGCATACGTCCAAGCTGCAAAAAAGTTTCCGGTCGGACGCGACAGCGCCGGCCAACCCCTGTTCGGTGCGACACGCGAATCCCTGCGCGCTCAGGCCGGTCAACCCCTGCGCGGCAAAATAAGTTGCGCAGTTCATTCCACGCTTCCGAGGAGATATCCATGCAAACCCTGATCCGCAAATCCCTGACCCTCACCGCCGCCGCGCTGGTGGCCGCCGCCCTGTCGCTTCCCGCTGCCGCCGCCGAAGGCAAGGGCAATCCCTGCGCCGCCAAGGCGATGAATCCTTGTGCCATGAAACACGCCAATCCCTGTGCAATGCCGGCCAAGGGAAAAATGAAGGAGGAAAAGAAAGCCGCCAACCCTTGCGCCAAGAATCCCTGCGCGGGCAAGGCGGCCAATCCCTGCGCCAAGAAGTAACGCGGGGTGGCGATTCGGCGCCGGCATGTGAAGCCGCCGTTTTGGCGCCTATGGCTGCCGTGCCTTGCCGTCCTAGCGGGCTGCGGCCCCGGATCGCCCACTCCCGCCGCCGTTTCGCCAGCCGCGGACGCCCAGGAATTTCTCGCCCGCCATTGGGCGCGGCCGCTGGCGTCCCAGGGCAAGCCGCCCGCGCGCTTCAGTCCGGTCGAGGCTTCACTCGACCCGGCGGCCTGCGCCACCTGCCATACGCGCCAGTTCGAAGACTGGCGCACAACGCTGCACAGTCGCGCCATGGGGCCAGGGCTGCTGGGTCAATTGCAGGCGATGGGGGCAGAGGCGCGGGAAGATCACCAGGCCTGCCTCGAATGTCATGCGCCCTTGGCGGAACAAGCGGAACACCTGGTGCAATCGCTGACCGCCAATCGTACCCTGCCGCCGCTGGCCGACGGCAGTTCGTCGGCCCATGGGCTCACCTGCGCCGGCTGCCACATCCGCAATCAACGGCGCCACGGCCCGCCGCGCGCCGATGGGAACGTGCCCGCGCCGGGAACGGTCTTGCCGCACGACGGCTGGCAGGCGACGCCGGCTTTCGCCGACTCCCGTTTCTGCGCGACCTGTCACCAGTTCGACGCCGACGGCCCGGCCCTGAACGGCAAGCCGCTGGAGAACACCTATGAGGAATGGCGGGCGAGTCGCCATGCGCGCGAGGGCCGTCACTGCCAGTCCTGCCACATGCCCGAGCGCCGGCACTTGTGGCGCGGCATCCACGATGCGGCGATGGTGAGGGCCGGCCTCGTCATCGAGGTTTCGGCCGTAAGCATTGCCGACGGCGGCGTCGCGGCGGAATTGTCCGTCGCCAATCGGGGCGTCGGCCACGCGTTTCCGACTTACGTCACCCCACGTGTGGTCGTCGAGATCGGCCAGGAAGACCGGCGGGGAAAAACGCTTTCCGCCACTGTCGAGCGCCACCTGATCGCCCGCGACGTCAGCCTGGACCTGACCACGGAAATTGCCGATACGCGCCTGATGCCGGACGAAGCGCGCCGCTATGGTTATCGCCGGCCGCTCGATGCGCGCGCCACGGCGATGTTCTTCCGCATCACGGTCGATCCCGACGCCTTTTACGCGCGCTTCTACCGTGCCACCCTGCTGGACCCGGATTTCCGCAAGGGGCGCGCGGCCATCCGCGCCGCCCTGCGCCAGGCGGAAAGCTCGTCCTTTACGCTCTTCGAAGCGCACCGGACCTTGGCGCTTAGCCGCCCAGCAGCGCGCCCTTGAGGTCGTCCTGCGCCGGCTTGTCGCCGAGCCAGATACGCAGCAGCGCCTTGTAGAAATCTTCGCCGGGAACGTCGTCGCCCCGCTTCTGCCCGCCGACGGTCAGGCGCGTGCCGGTGGCGGGCAGCCAGTCGATCTCGACTTGCACGCCCTTTGCGGCTTCCTTGAGCGCGAGGATGGCGACGCGGAACTGTTCGATGCGCGCCTTGAGCGGCTCGACTTCGGCATCGGCGAGATTCTTGTGCATGCCTTCGACCAGCGCATCGGCGAACTGCTCGGCGGTGAGGTCGCGCAGGGTGACGATATGCAGGCGCTTGGCGCCCTTCAGCGCCAGCACGTCAGCGGTGGTCGCCTTCTTCTCCGGCAGATATCCGGCAGGTTCCGGATCGAAGCTGCCTGTCGAATGGCCGCTCTGCTTGATAGTTGACCGACAGCAGTTGGCCGACAGCCGCCTATTCCTGGCAGGCTCCGGTTGCGGCACTGACATCCGCGCCGTCGCCGGGCTTTCGCGTATGTGGAATCTGCGATCAAGGCGCGGAGATTTCAGGCCGCCAGTTTTGCGCTCGCCAGTCGATTCAGGCTGACGCCCTGTTCGGCGGCCTGTGTCGCCAGGGCGCGATGTACCTGCGGTGGAATGCGGACACGGAACTCGCCGCTATAGTGCTTTTCCGCCAACGCCACGGGAATGGCCTCGCCGGCGGTTTGCATGTCGGCCACCGCCTCGGACACGACCCGCCTGATTCCCTTTAGCGCAGCTTCCGGCGTTTTCGACAGCCATGACAGCGACGGAAACTCGGCGCACAGGCCGACGTGTTCGTCGTCCTCGGCCGACCAGGTAACGCGATACGTATAGTGGTCAACGTTCATTGCGCATACCCTCCAGTTTTTCAATTGCAAGCAGCACCTGCCTGACCTGATACGCCTTGGTCTTGCCTTTGTCGTCCTGGATATTGATCCGAGGATCGCCCACTTAGGGCGTCTTGAAGATGGCGTGGCTGGTGCCCGTCTGGCGCGGCTTCCCGAAATACGCCTCGCAAACCTTCTTGAGATCGCCGAACCGCACATTACTTGGCTCGCGTCGCATCTGGTCGAGGATTTTCGAAGAAGACGGCATGAGTCAATGGTATCAATAGCGGCACCACTTTTCAACCGGCAGCCAACCCGCCCCGGAAAGCAAAACGCCCCCGGCAAGGCGGAGGCGTTTTCCTGTGGCGCGTGGCGTCGGTTTACTTGTGCGTGCCCAGCTTGTCGCGCCAGCCGGGGAACAGCATGTCGGCGTCCTTGGGGAAGGACTCGAAGGCGCGGGCGAATTCCTTGTGTTCCTTGGCCCACTGGATCGGGTCGGCGCCGGCCTTCCAGCACTCGTAGGCCTGGCGCAGCGACTTGGCGCCGGCGGCCGGGCTGTCGATGTGGCCGTAGGCGCCGCCGCCGGCGGTGTTGATGACGTTGCCGTGGCCGAGGTTCTGGAAGAAGCCGGGCAGGCGCAGCGCGTTCATGCCGCCGGAGATGATGGGCGTGGTCGGTTTGATGCCGTGCCACTTCTGGAAATAGACCGGGCCCTGGCATTCGTCGCGCTCGATCATGTAGGCGATGATCTTGTCGTCGCCTTCGCCTTCCATCTTGCCGTAGCCCATGGTGCCGACGTGGATGCCGGAGGCGCCTTGCAGACGGCTCATCTTGGCGAGCACGAAGGCGGTGTAGCCGCGCTTTGCGCTGGGCGAGGTGACGGCGCCGTGGCCGGCGCGGTGGTAGTGCAGGTACTGGTTCGGGTACTGGCGACGGGCGGTGGTAATCATGCCGGGCCCGCCGACGTAGCCGTCGACCAGGAAGGCAAGCTTGTCGGCGTCGGGGCCGAAGGTTTCCAGCGCGAAGTCGGCGCGGGCGCACATCTCGTAGTGGTCGTCGGCGGTGATGTTCATGGAGAACAGCTTGGCCTGGCCGGTTTCGTCCTGGGCGCGCTTCATGGCGTCATAGACCAGGGGGATGGTCTGCTTGATCGGGGCGAAAACCTGGTTGCCTTGCGGCTCGTCGTTCTTGATGAAGTCGCCGCCGAGCCAGAACTGGTAGGCCGCCGCAGCGAAGGGTGCGGGCCGCAGGCCGAGCTTGGGCTTGATGATGGTGCCGGCGATGTAGCCGCCGTCCTTGACCGGGCGGCCGAGAATACGCCAGAGGTCGGTGATGTCCTTGGCCGGGCCGTCGAACATCTGGACGACGCGGTCGGGCATGTAGAAGTCGATCATCTTGGCGTGCTCGATGTCGCCCATGCCCTGGTTGTTGCCTATGGTCAGGGTGAGGAAAGACACCAGCATGAAGCGGCCGTCGATGACGTTGCGGTCGAAGAGCTCGATCGGATAGGCGATGCGCATATCCTCGGTGGCTTCGTCGATGTGATAGACCAGCGCATCCACGCCCTTGGTGAAGTCGTCGGTGGTGGAGACCTCGACGTTGGTGCCGGTGGACGATTCGGCGGCGAAGTGGGCGGCGGCTTCGAGGTAGCCGGTGCCGGCCTTGGGCTTCATCTTGTAGGCACACAGAATGTGCTTGCCACCCTTGACGAGGTCCTCTTCCTTGAGGCTCAGGTCGGCGTAGCGGTTTGACTGGTCCATGCGGTTCTCCTTGACGGTGGCGTGCGTGCCTTGGTTGGAGCGAATCCTACGGGTGTGGAATCATAAATAACATTCAGAGTTTGTGATGGCGACTATAAGGTCGCGTCGCGATATTGGCGCTATTCGGGCAGGCCGCGGGCATGCAGAACTTCGAGTTCCACCAGGCACATGGCACGCAGATCGGGCAGCACGGCGACGGCGCCGGTGAAGTCCTGGCCGCGCGTGTAGCCGTTCTCGGTTACCAATGTCGGGATGCCGGCGGCGAGTGCGGCTCTCATGCCCAGCGCGGAGTCCTCGATGGCGAGACAGTCGCTGCCCGGCAGCCCGAGGCGTTCGAGTACCCAGCAATAGATGTCGGGCGCCGGCTTTTTCGATTCAATGACGTCGCCAGCGCCTATGACCTCGAACCAGCTTTCGGCATCGTGGGCGAGAGAGGCGCGCAGCAGCGCCGACACGTTTTCGGGCGAAGCCGTGGAGGCGATGGCCAGCCTGACGCCGGCCTTCTTCGCTTCCCGGATCATGCTGGCCATGCCGGGCCGCAGCGGCAAGGCGCCGCCGGCCACCAGATGCACGAAGTGGCCGGTCTTCAGAACGTGCAGCTTGCGGATAAAGGCGTCGAAATCGGGACGCGCCGCCAGGTCCGGCGCGTGTTGCCGGGCGTAATGGGCCATGCGTTCCTTGCCGCCGGCAATGGCAAGCAGTTCGCCGTATTGGCGGACATCCCAGTTCCAGGGCAAGCCGGCGTCGCGAAAGGCGGCGTTGAAGGCCACGCGATGGCCGTCCCGCTCGGTATCGGCGAGCGTGCCATCGACGTCAAAGATCAGTGCTTGCAACATGGGGGGCGAAGATTAGCGCTTCGTCTCATAAGCGGGATTCATGCTTTCTTATGGCAATGATAAGATGCATGGATTACGTATCCGCTGCGGCAGGGCGCCTTACCGGCGTTCCCGGCCCAGGTCGAAATGAAAAATGTCACCCTCCGCCAGTTACGCGTCTTCGAATCGGTAGCGCGCCATCTTTCTTTTTCGCGCGCGGCCGAGCAACTGCACCTTACCCAGCCGGCGGTGTCGATGCAGGTCAAGCAGGTCGAGGAGATGGTCGGGCTTCCGCTCACCGAACAGATCGGCAAGAAGATATTTCTGACAGCCGCAGGCGAGGAGCTTGCGCGCCACGCCCGGCTGATCGCCCAGCAACTGCTCGAAGCAGAAGAGTCGCTGGATGCAATGAAAGGCAAGCGCGGCGGCCAGTTGCGCATCGGCGCTGTCAGTACCGCCAAGTATTTCGCGCCACGCCTGCTCACCGACTTTCGCGCCAACCATCCGGGCGTGCTGTTGCGGCTGGGGGTGCATAACCGCGAAACCGTCGTGCGCCAGCTCGCCGACAATGAAATCGACCTCGCTATCATGGGGCGGCCGCCGCGGGAATTCGAGACCGTGGCGGTCAATTTTGCCAGGCATCCGCTTGTCATTATCGCTGCCGCCAGCCATCCGCTTGCCGGCCGGAAAAGACTGGAACTGAGCGACTTGGCACAAGAGACGTTCTTAATCCGTGAGCCGGGTTCGGGTACGCGCGTGGCGATGGAGCGATTTTTTTCCGATGCCGGGTTTGCCCCCGGCGGCGTGTTCGAGATGGGCTGCAACGAAACCATCAAGCAGGCCACCATGGCCGGCATGGGCGTGGCGTTTATCTCGGAACACACCATAGGGCTGGAACTGGCGGTGGGCAAACTCGTCAAGCTGCCGGTGCGCGGCACGCCGGTCCTGCGCGACTGGTATGTCGTGCACCGTGCGGAAAAGCAGTTGCTGCCGATTACGACCGCGTTCCGCGATTTTCTCGTCGCCGGCGGTGCGGATGCCATTGCCTGCGCCAGCGAGGGCGCTGCGCTGCCTCGTGGGGCCGAAGACACAGGAGCGGCGCCTAAGCCCGCCACTTGATCGAGCAGCCGATGCTCGGGATCTGCGCAGCGGGCCCGTGACCGGTGATGGCGATTTCCTTCATGGCCTCGAACAGGTCGCGCCGTACATTCGCCGCTGCGGCGTCCTTGCGAGATTCGTCCAGCCGGCCGCGGTACTGGAGTTCGAGCGCCTTGTTGAAGCCGAAGAAATCCGGCGTGCACACGGCGCCGTAGGCCTTGGCTGTTTCCTGAGTCGCATCCAGGACGTAAGGGAAGGGGAAGTCCCGCGCGCGCGCCACGCTCACCATGTTGTCCCATGAGTCCTCCGGGTAGTCGGTCGGGTCGTTGGCCATGACGGCGATGGCGCCGATCCCCAATGCGGCCAGCTCGCGGGTATCGCGTACGATGCGGTCGATCACGGCTTTGACGTAGGGGCAGTGATTGCAGATGAACATCACCAGCAGGCCGTTCGGGCCGCTGGCAGAGGCGAGGCTGTGGCGCTTGCCGTCGACGCCGGGCAGATCGAAATCGACGGCTTTGCGGCCGAATTCGCAGACGGGGGTTGGGGTGCTGGCCATGTTCGGTCTCCTTCGTCCTTATAATGAATCCATGTTACCGAGATTTTTCGTTCCCGACGGACTCGCGCCCGGTGCGACGGTCGATCTGCCCGCCGAGGCGTCGCATCATGCCATGAGGGTATTGCGTCTCGACGAGGGAGATGCCGTCGCGCTCTTCGACGACCGCGGCGGCGAGTGGCGCGCACGGCTGCTGCGCGCCGGCCCCGCGTTGCGCGCAGCACTGGAGACTTTCGATGCGGTCGACCGTGTGCCGCCGTTGACGGTCAATCTGGTGCAGGGCGTACCGGCGGCCGACAAGATGGACTGGATCGTGCAGAAGACCACGGAGCTTGGCGTCGCGACGATTCGTCCGGTGGCCGCAAAGCGCAGTGTGGTCAAACTTTCGGGCGAACGCCTGGAGCGGCGCGGACGTCACTGGCAGCAGGTCGCCGTGGCCGCCTGCGAGCAATGCGGACGGAATCGCGTGCCGGTAGTGGCGCCCTTGCTCGATTTGCCTCAATATCTCGGTTTGGCGCCGCAGGAAAATGAAGTGCGCTTGCTGTTGGCGCCGGGCGCCGAGCGTCCGTTGCGCGAAATGGTTCGGCCGGCGGGGCCGGTGACGCTTCTGGTTGGCCCCGAGGGCGGCTTTGACGAAGGGGAGATGCGTGCGGCGATGACGGCAGGTTTCAGTCCTTTGTCGCTCGGGCCGCGGGTATTGCGTACCGAAACCGCCGGCGTTGCGGCGTTGGCGGCGATAATGGCTTTGTGGGGTGATTTCTAAGGGAGATGGCGATGTTCGAATCTGCTGAGCTGGGCCACAAGATCGACAAGGAAACCTACAAGAAGGAAGTTCCCGCTTTGCGCGCGGCATTGCAGGATGCCCAGTACGAGCTCAAGGAAAACGGCAAGATTCCCGTCGTCGTTCTGGTCAGCGGCCAGGACGGCGCCGGCAAGGGCGAAACCATCAACATTCTCTACGAGTGGATGGACCCGCGCTTCATCTCGACGCTGGCCTTTTCCGCGCCCAGCGACGAGGAGCGTTCGCGCCCCTTCATGTGGCGCTACTGGCGCGCGCTGCCGCCCAAGGGCCGCGTCGGCGTGTTCGCCGGGTCGTGGTACTCGAGCCCGATCCACGACCGCATTGACGGCGGCATGAGCAAGGCCGCGGTGGATGCGCGCATCGACCAGATCAACCGCTTCGAGGCCATGCTGGTCAATGAGGGCGCGCTGGTGCTCAAGTTCTGGTTCCACCTGACCAAGGACGGCCAGAAGCGGCGTCTCAAGGCGCTGGAAAAGGACCCGAAGACCGCCTGGCGCGTCGGCAAGTGGAACTGGGACCGGCTCAAGACCTACGATAAATTGCAGGAGGTGGTCGGCCATGTGCTGCGCATGACCAACACGCCCTGGGCGCCGTGGACCATCATTGAGGGCGAGGACGACCGTTATCGTTCGCTCACCACCGGCAAGATTCTGCTCGAGGCGATCCGCCAGCGCCTGTCCAATCCGAACAAGCAATTCACGCCGGTGGCGCCGCCGGCACGGCCGAACATCGACGGCCGCGACATCCTGTCCGAGCTCAAGCTCAATCGCAAGCCCATCACCAAGGCCGACTACGAGACGCAACTGGCCAAGTGGCAGGGCAAGCTCTCGGAACTGGTGCGCGACCCGCGCTTCGCGACCCGTTCGGTGATCTGTGCCTTTGAGGGCTCGGATGCGGCCGGCAAGGGCGGTGCCATCCGCCGTATCACTTCCGCGCTCGACGCCCGCGACTACCAGATCGTGCCGGTCGCCGCGCCGACCGAGGAAGAGCGCGCCCAGCCCTACCTGTGGCGTTTCTGGCGGCATATTCCGCGCACCGGGAGAGTGACGATTTTTGATCGCACCTGGTACGGCCGCGTGCTGGTCGAGCGCGTCGAAGGCTTCTGCGCCGAGGCCGACTGGTTGCGTGCCTATTCCGAGATCAACGACTTCGAGCACGACCTGTCCGATGCTGGCGTCATCGTCATCAAGTTCTGGTTGCAGATCAGCAAGGAAGAACAGCTCAAGCGTTTCAAGGAGCGCGAAAAGATCGAGTTCAAACGCTTCAAGATCACCGACGAAGACTGGCGTAACCGCGAGAAGTGGGATGCCTATCACGAGGCCGTGTGCGATCTGGTCGACCGCACCAGCACCGGCAACGCGCCGTGGACCCTGGTCGAGGCCAACGACAAGAACTTCGCCCGCGTCAAGGTGCTGCGCACGATCTGCGAGCGGATACAAGCTGCCCTCGATGCCATGCCCGGTGCCGAGGGCGTTGCTGTTGCCGAAAAACCGAAAAAGAAGAAGGACTGATCCGCCCGCCTATGGCTACCGAAACACTCGCTACACCGACACAATCCGAGGCTGACGCCCGGCTGGTAGCCTGGGTGCGTCAGGCTGCGCCCTACATCCACGCCTTCCGCGGCAAGACCTTCGTCATCGCCTTCGGCGGCGAAGTACTCGAATCCGAGGCCCAGCAGGCGCTTATCCACGACATCGCCCTGCTCGACAGCATGGGCATCCGTCTCGTGCTGGTGCATGGCGCGCGCCCGCAAATCGACACCGAAATGCAGGCGCGCGGCCTGACCTCACGTTTTCACAAGGGCCTGCGCATCACCGATGCCGCGGCGCTTGAGTGCGTCAAGCGCGCCATGGGCGTCACGCGTATCAACATCGAGGCGCTGCTCTCGCAAGGCTTGCCGAACACGCCGCTGGCAGGCGGCTTTCTGCGCGTCACCGGCGGCAACTTCATCACCGCCAAGCCGGTCGGCGTACTCGACGGCGTCGATTACCAGTACACCGGCGCGGTGCGCCACATCGTCGCCGATGAAATCCGCGCCGACCTGGCGCAGGAAAACGTCGTATTGATTACACCGATAGGCGCTTCGCCCTCCGGCGAGATATTCAACCTCGCCTGGGAAGAGGTGGCCGAAGCCGTGGCGGTGGCGATCCAGGCCGACAAGCTGATCTATCTTTGCGACGGGCCGGGACTCACCGACAAGAAGGGCCAGCTTATCGACGCGCTGACCGCCGACGAGGCGGAACATCTGCTGACGAAAAAGACCGGCCAACCGCCCGAGATCGCACGCGTGCTGCCCGGCGCCTTGCGCGCCTGCCGCGGCGGCGTCGGCCGTGTGCACTTTCTGGACCGCAAGGCCGACGGCGCCATGCTGATGGAATTCTTCACGCGCGACGGGGTCGGCACTGTGATGACCCGCGCGCCGCTGGCGCGGCTGCGCGAGGCGACCCATGCCGACGTCGGTGCCGTGCTGGCGCTGATTGCGCCGCTGGAGGCGGATGGCACACTCGTCAAGCGCGGACGCGAACGGCTGGAGATGGAAATCACGCGCTTCTCCATCCTCGAACACGACGGCATCGCTGTCGGCTGCGCTGCGCTTTACCCGTTCTCCGACGAGAAAGCCGCGGAACTCGCCTGTCTTGCCGTCATGCCGGAATTTCGCCGCGCCGGCTATGGCGATCAGTTGCGTCGCCACATCGAGGCCAAGGCGCGCAAGATGAAGCTGAAACGTCTGTTCTCTCTCACCACGCGTACCGCGCACTGGTTCATAGAGCGGGGTTTTGTCGAGGAAGGCGTCGAGGCTTTACCCAAGCAGCGTCGTGAGCTTTATAACTTTCAGCGTCGTTCCAAGGTGCTGGTGAAGAGCCTTTGAGCGCATTTCGCACCCTTGCCGCAACGGGGTGCGGGATGCGCGATCAGGCGGTTTTCAGTGCGCGAACCGTGAAGGTCATCGCGGCGAGATCACCGAGTATCCAGGTCGCCGTCGGTGCGCCGAGTCCGGCGACGGTGCCGGGGTTGATGAGCCAGGTCTGCCCGCCCTTCACGTTGGCCTGTCGGGTCACGAGCGGTTCATGGCTGTGGCCGCAGCAGACCAGATCGTAATCGCCGGTACAGGCCATGCCTCGGCCGTAATGGGGATAATGGGTGACGAAAATACGTCGGCCGCCGAGTTCGAGCGTGGCGTCGCGGCCGTGGTAGTTCAGCAGACCGTCGGAGTGGCAGGCGACGCGCGCGAGGGCGACAAGGTCGCCCAGGTTGTTGCCGTGAATCACATGCAAGGGCAGGCCGAGTTTGAGCGAGGTCTTGACGGTGTTGACGCCGATCAGGTCGCCGCAGTGAATGACCGCCTGCGCACCTTCTTCTTTCGCCGCGGCGATGGCTTCGGCCAGCAGGGGGCCGCGATCGTGGCTGTCGGAAACGATGCAAATCTTCATATCATGAGGGGGCCGTCGTAATCTTCGGGTTTGCCGATGGTAAATGAGTTCATGCCGCTCTTGATGCCGGCACGTTCCCGCTCGTGATCGGATTGCACTTGCAGTAGCGTGACGACGCAGTCGCCGAGGTTGTCGAAGGACTCGTGTCCGGTGCCGAACTGTTCGACGTCGGAGTAATAGAACTGGGCGCGATAGCGGCTGTCGGCGATCTTGAAAACGACGAAGTTGGCGCCGCGCGCTTCCCAGTACAGCACGGGACAGGTCGTGAGCGTGCCGCTGCCGGTGATAAGCTCGATATCGGCGTCGGCCACTTGGGTCGGCACGGCGCTGCCGTAGCGTTCGAGCAGAGTCTGGGTGACGAGTTTTTGCTCGGCTTCGGTATAGTCGGTAACGGTTGACATGGCTTCCTCGCTTATTCGCGAATAAAAACGTTCGGCTTGCCCCAAACCTCAGGGGCCGACAGAATATAGCAAAACACTAATTTAGTAACGCCCCACAGAAATGAATCCATCCCCGGTCGAAGAGACCAAGAAGACCACTTGTTACATGTGCGCCTGCCGTTGCGGCATCCGCGTGCATCTGCGCGACGGCGTGGTGCGCTTCATCGACGGCAATCCCGACCATCCGCTCAACAAGGGCGTGATCTGCGCCAAGGGTTCGTCGGGGATTATGAAACAGTATTCGCCGGCGCGCCTGACCAAACCGCTGCGCCGCAAGGCGGGGGCCGAACGCGGCAGCGGCGGGTTCGAGCCGATCTCGTGGGAGGAAGCGTTTTCAACCCTGGCCGAGCGGCTCGGCAAAATACGCGCGACCGACCCGAAGAAGTTCGCGCTATTCACCGGCCGCGACCAGATGCAGGCGCTGACCGGCCTCTTTGCCCGCCAGTTCGGCACGCCCAACTACGCGGCCCATGGCGGCTTCTGTTCGGTGAACATGGCGGCCGGCATGATCTACACCATCGGCGGCTCGTTCTGGGAATTTGGCGGGCCCGACCTCGACCGCGCCAAGCTTTTCGTGATGATAGGCACGGCCGAGGATCACCACTCGAACCCGCTCAAGATGGCGCTGTCGAAATTCAAGCGCGATGGCGGGCGCTTCGTTTCCATCAACCCGGTACGCACCGGCTACTCGGCCATCGCCGACGAGTGGGTGCCGATTCGCCCGGGTACCGACGGCGCGCTGCTCCTGGCCTTCATCCACGAGATCGTCGCCAAGGGGCTGTACGACCGCGAGTTCCTGGTGCGCTATTCGAATGCCGGGCAGCTCGTGAACGTCGATGAGACGAGCGACGAGTTCGGCATGTTCCTGCGCACCGAAGTGCCCGAGGAAGAAGCCTGTTACGACCCTCAGGACAAGCTGTGGTGGGATCGAACCAGTGACAAGGCGGTGGTGACGCATACGCCCGGCGCCGATCCCTTCCTGCTTGGCGAGTTCAAGCTGAAAGACGGCACGCCGGTCAAGCCTTCCTTCCAGTTGCTTCAGGAACGGGTCAAGGACTACACGCCGGAATGGGCCGAGGGCGTTACCGGCATCCCCGCGGACACCATCCGCCGTCTCGCCTATGAAATGGGCGTCACGGCGCGCGATCAGAAAATCGAGTTGCCGATCGCCTGGACGGATTCCTGGGGCGTCGAACACGACACCGTCACCGGCAACCCGGTCGCCTTTCACGCCATGCGCGGGCTGGCGGCGCATTCCAACGGCTTTCAGACCATACGGGCACTGGGAATTTTGATGTCATTGCTCGGCACCATCGACCGGCCGGGCGGCTTCCGCCACAAGGTGCCCTTCCCGCGGCCGATTCCGCCTTGCGCGCGCCCGCCCAACGATCCGCGGGCGGTGCAGCCCAATCGTCCGCTGGACGGCATGGCGCTGGGCTGGCCGGCCGACCCCGACGATTTGTTCGTCGACACGGATGGCGCTCCGGTGCGGATCGACAAGGCATTCTCCTGGGAGTATCCGCTGTCGGTGCACGGACTGATGCACAACGTCATCACCAACGCCTGGCGCGGCGATCCGTACAAGATCGACACGCTGATGATCTTCATGGCCAACATGGCCTGGAACTCGACCATGAACGTCGTCGAGGTGAGGAAGATGCTGACCGACAAGGAGGAGGACGGGAGCTACAGGATCCCGTTCATCGTCGTCGCCGACGCTTTTCAGTCCGAGACGACGGCTTTCGCCGACCTGATCCTGCCGGATACGACCTACCTCGAACGCCACGACGTCATGTCCATTCTCGACCGGCCGATCTCGGAGTTCGACGGTCCGGTGGATTCGGTGCGCGTTCCCGTGCTGCCGCCGACGGGCGAGTGCAAGCCGTTCCAGGAAGTGCTGATCGAACTTGGCACGCGCCTCAAGCTGCCTGTCTTCGTGACGAAAGAGGGCGAGCGCAAATACCGCGACTACCCCGACTTCATCGTCAATTACGAAACCGAGCCGGGCTCGGGCATCGGCTTCCTCTCTGGCTGGCGCGGCAAGGGCGGCGAGAAGTTCATGCGCGGCGAGCCGAACCCGAACCAGTGGGAGATGTACGCGAAGAACAACTGCGTCTATCACCACGAGCTGCCCAAGAGCTACCAGTACATGCGCAACTGGAACCAGGGCTATCTCGAATGGAGCCAGCGCAACCGCATCACGCGCTATGCCGAGCCTATCCTGATCCATATCTATTCCGAGGTCTTGCAGAAGTTCCGTGCCGCCGCGCAGGGCAAGGGGCTGACGAGGAAGCCCCCGGAGCACCTGAAGAAGCGCATCGAAACCTGGTTCGACCCGCTGCCCTTCTTCGCCGACACGCTCGAAGGCGAGGCGACCGACAAGCATAAATATCCGCTCGCCGCGATCACCCAGCGGCCGATGGCGATGTACCACTCCTGGGATTCGCAGAACGCCTGGTTGCGGCAAATTCACGCCTACAACGTACTCTACGTGAATACGCAGACGGCGCGTGTCGCCGGCATCGCCGACGACGACTGGATCTGGGTCGAGTCGCAGTGGGGCAAGGTGCGATGCATGGCGAAGCATTCTGAGGCCGTCGAGCCGGGTACGGTGTGGACCTGGAATGCCATCGGCAAGGCCGCCGGCGCGTGGGGGTTGACCCCCGATGCCAACGAATCGCAGCAAGGATTCCTGCTCAATCACCTGATCTCGGAAGAATTGCCGGGCGGGGCGGGGCATGTTTCCAACTCCGACCCGATTACCGGCCAGGCGGCCTGGTACGACGTACGCGTGCGCATCTACAAGGCTGAGGCCAATGAGCCGCAGCAGACATCGCCGCAGTTCGAGCCTTTGAAGCGCTATCCGGGGCAGTCCGAGCGTCGCAGCGTCTGGAATTTCTTCGCCGGCAAGGGAGATGAATGATGGCCCCCCACGCTCGCAACATCGGCTCGCTGCCCCCCACGGGGGGGCGCTGCCTCCTTGGGGCGGCCCAGCGGAGGCAGAAATGACCCAACTCGCCCTCGTCATCGACCTAAACGTCTGCGTCGGCTGCCACGCCTGCGTCACGAATTGCAAAGAGTGGAACACCTCCGGCCCGGCCGGGCCGATGGTCGACCAGAACCCTTACGGCAAGGACCCGACCGGCACTTTCTTCAATCGCGTTCAGACCTTCGAGATCGGCAGCTTCCCCAACACCGAGACGCTGCATTTCCCCAAGTCCTGCCTGCATTGCGAAGACCCGCCCTGCGTGCCGGTGTGTCCGACCGGCGCTTCCTACAAGCGGGCGGAGGACGGCATCGTCCTCGTCGATTACGACAAGTGTATCGGCTGCAAATACTGCTCCTGGGCCTGCCCCTACGGCGCGCGCGAGTTCGACGAAGCGCAGAAGGTGATGAAGAAATGCACGCTGTGCGTCGACCGCATCTACGATACCAGGATGACCGCGGAGGAGCGCCGCCCCGCCTGCGTGCGCGCCTGCCCGACCAGCGCGCGGCTGTTCGGCGACATTCACGACCCCGCGTCGGAAGTGTCGCAGGCGATCCGCGAGTCCGGTGGCTACCAGTTGATGGCCGAGTGGGGCACCAATCCGGCCAACCACTATCTGCCGCGTCGCAAGATCAAGCTGCGCATACGCCACGACGAAATCGAGCGTGCCGACAATCCGCTCAAGATCGACGGACGCCTCCCCAAACCGGGCAAGGCCGAGCCTTCGCTCGACGACGTCACCAGCTGGTAAAAAGACCGGTGACGACCTACCCCCCATCCCCCTTCCCACAGAAGGGGGTGACTGTTGATCGCTTCGCTCACAAGCCTATGGCTGTTCCTCCTTGGGACGGCCCTACGGAGGAACCATGCATCCGGCGCTTTCCGTCGTTTTTCTTACCACGCTGATCGGCGTCGGCCAGGGCATGTTCCTGGCCTTGTTTACTGCCCAGTCATACGCCCTGTTCGACCTGCTGCCGAAGCAGGATGGACATGCCTTCTACGCACACGGTAGTGCGCTGGCCCTGCTGTTCCTGGTCGGCGGACTGATCGCTTCATTTTTCCATCTGGGTCGCCCCGAACGCGCCTGGCGCTCGGCGACGCGCTGGCGCAGCTCGTGGCTGTCGCGCGAGGTGATCGTGCTGCCCGCGTTCATGGGCACCGTTTTCCTCTACGGGCTTGCTCATTTGCTCGACTGGAGACCAGTATTGGCGACGCTGCCGGGCGGCGGCGCGATCGACGCCACCATTGTTCTCGGCATTCTCGGCACGGTGCTGGCGTTTGCGCTGTTCCTCTGCACCGGCATGATTTACGCATGTCTGCGTTTTCTGCGCGAGTGGCATACGCCGCTGACGGTAATCAACTACGTGCTGCTTGGCGGTGCTTCCGGATTCAGCCTTGCCGCGGTGTTTTCCGTAGCGGTCGCGCCGGATTTGACCCGGTTTTTCGTTGGCTGGGCACTGATCATTCTGCTGCTCGGCTTCGTTGGCCGGGTAGCTTCCCTGATCCGCAATTTCCGTCTAAAGCCGAAATCGACGATGCAATCGGCAATCGGCATCAAGCATCCGGAAATCACGCAAAAGACACAAGGCTTCATGGGCGGCTCTTTCAATACCCGGGAGTTCTTCCACGGCCGTAGCGGGGCCTTCCTGCGCGCAGTCATGTGGCTGTTTCTGATCGGAGTATTCATCGTGCCCGGGGGGATTCTGATTGCCGGATTGTCGAACGTGACGGCCGGTCTGCTGGCGACTGCGTTCTTGGCGCAATACCTCGGTTTGATCGCGGAGCGCTGGTTCTTTTTCGCCCAGGCGAACCATCCCCAGAACCTGTACTACCAATCGGCCGCTTGACGCGGACAAAAAAGATACGCAAAGGCAGTTGCAGAAATGGGATATATGAGCATATTATTGTCAGCTAAAGTCGGGATAAGACTTTAGCCGTACAATGACGTGCCGAAAACGGGCGCTCCGCCTTGACGGATACGTCAGATAAGCCAGTTATAAGCAGTACTCTTGACCAACCAATTGCGAGGAAAAAACATGAACTTCGACAAGGAACTCGACGCGCGCGGCCTTAACTGCCCATTGCCTATCTTGCGTGCCAAGAAGGCGCTGGCCGAGATGCAATCGGGTCAGGTGTTGCGCATTATTGCCACCGATCCCGGCTCCGTTAAGGATTTCGCCGCATTTGCCAAGCAGACTGGCAACGAGCTTCTCTCTTCGGCGGAGAACAACAAGGAATTCGAGTTCTACATGAAGCGCAAGTGATAGTCGCCGAGCGGCCCTTTGCGTCGCTAACGATTGCCTGAAAATGCGGGAAGCGCCGTGAAGCGTTTCCCGCATTGTTTTGTAAAGTATCAATCAGTTCAGGTTATTGCATCATAAGGATGTTTGTTTAGTTATTGTAGCGAAGCGGATTCATCATCCGTAGGCCAGTTCAAAATATTCCAAAGTTAACATCGAGGAGACACAGCATGGGTGCCACCCCCGAAGTCGCCGCCATTGACGACCTTATCCGCAAACGGCTGGACGAAATTCTGCCCGGCAAAATCGAAGAAAAGCTCAAGGAAATTCAGGAGTCCAAGACCGGGTCGATGGCGATCATCGCCACCAAGGGCACGCTCGACTGGGCCTATCCGCCTTTTATCCTTGCCTCGACCGCTGCCGCGCTGGGTTGGGATGTCACCATCTTCTTCACCTTCTACGGCCTCAATCTCGTCAAGAAGGACGTTTCCGACCTTAAGGTGAGCCCGCTCGGCAATCCCGGCATGCCGATGAAAATGCCCTTCGGCCCGGACTGGTTCAAGAGCATCAACTGGAATATTCCCAACATCGTCCAAGCCGGCATTCCCGGCTTCGAAACTGTCGCGACCAGCCTGATGCAGCAGACCATCAAGAACAATGGCGTCGCCAGCATTCAGGAATTGCGCGAACTGAGCCAGGAGGCGGGGGTCAAGTTCTCGGTCTGTCAGATGACCGTGGAACTCTTCGGCTTCAACCACGATGACTTCGTCGAAGGCATGGAGTACGTCGGGGCCGCTTCCTTCCTGCCGGTGGCACAGACGGCAGATGTTTGCCTGTTTATCTAATGTTGTATCGACGCAACGCGGTAGCTTGGCGCTTGTCCGATATTCTTGCGTCGGAACCAGGTGCCGAATACTGTAGTCGCGTGTGTTTTGGAACTTGAATCATTGTTCCCGATTGGGAGGAGACCAAATTGAAACTTACTAAGATTGCAGTTCTGTGCGCCGCCATCGGCATGTCCGCTTCGGCGTTTGCCACCAACGGCTATTTTTCGCATGGCTACGGCATGAAGTCGAAGGGCATGGGCGGTGTGGGCATCGCTCTGCCGCAGGACGGCCTCGCCGCCGCCACGAACCCCGCGGGGATCACCATGGTGGGGGATCGGTTGGATGTTGGACTCGACTGGTTCACTCCCAATCGCGGCGCCGAGATTGTCGGTAGTGCTACCCCGGGCTTTACGGGCACCTACTCTGGCAACGGCGACAAGAGCTTTCTGATTCCCGAGTTTGGCTACAACAAGATGCTGGGCTGGGACATGGCCGTCGGTATTGCCGTCTATGGCAACGGTGGTATGAACAGCAAGTATGACGATAATCTCTTTACCCGTTTTGGTGCCGGTGCAAATCCTGCTGGTGTGAATCTGGAGCAGTTGTTCGTTGCACCTACTTTCGCCATGAAAGTGGCGAAGAACCATTCGCTTGGGGTCTCTCTCGTCTATGCGCAACAGCGCTTCGGCGCCACCGGCCTCCAGGCGTTTGCCGGATCCTCGATTCACGGGACCGAAATGACCGACAAGGGTAATGACACCACCAGCGGATGGGGATTGCGCCTGGGCTGGACCGGCCAAGTGACCGATAGCGTTACGCTCGGTGCGACCTACGCGACCAAGATCAAGGGCAGGTTTAACTCCTACCAAGGCCTGTTCGCCGAAGAGGGTCGATTCGATATTCCCGTGAACTATGGTGTCGGCATCGCCGTCAAGGCGACACCGCAATTGACGGTCGCCGCGGACATCCAGCAGATCAACTACGGCGGCGTCAAGGCCATCGCCAATACCGTGGATTGCATGTTTGCCGGCACTTGCCAGCTGGGACAGCCCGGCGGGCCGGGATTCGGGTGGCGCGACATGACGGTCTACAAATTGGGCGTCAGCTACGAGTACAGCAAGGACCTGACCCTGCGCGGCGGCTTCAGCACCAATCGGCAGCCGATCCCGTCCAACCAGACGCTCCTCAACGTTCTTGCTCCCGGCGTGGTCGAGAATCACCTGACCTTGGGCGCTACCTGGAATATGAGCAACCGGTCCGAACTCACGGTCAGCTACATGCATGCGTTTAAGAAGACGGTTGACGGTTCGAGTTCCATTCCGGCCGCGCCTTTTGGCGGCGGTAACGCCAATTTGCACATGTCGCAAGACTCGCTTGGTATTGCATACGGGATCAAGTTCCAATAAGTGGGTTTAGTCGGTCTGTTGCGATAACCCAAGGGGCCGAGAGCGAAACGCTCTCGGCCCTTTTCGTTTCCGCTTCCCGGAACAGCACAACCATCTCTTCGGAGGAAACACATGCTCAATATTTTGAAGAAGCTCTGCGTCGCGGTCTTGATTTTCGGCGCCACCATAGCCTTTGCGCAGGACGCGTTGCTTAAACCGTTTGTTCTGGCCTCGAAAGGGCCGGGCGACCTGACGCAAAAGGTCGACGCAACCAAGGCAGCGCTTGCCGCCAACGGCTTTACTGTCGTTGGCAGCTATACCCCCTTTGCCGGAACCACGGTGATTGCAGTGACCAACGACGAAATGCGCGCTACTGCGGCCAAATCTGAGCATGGCGGTTTTGGCGCGGCCCAACGCGTGGCTGTGGTTAAAGTCAAGGACGAGGTGCAGGTGTCCTATACCAACCCGACTTACCTTGCCAATGCCTACCGCTTGGCTGGCGAGCTCAAGGACACTTCTACCAAGCTGCAGGCGGCGCTGGGCAAGATCGAGGAGTTCGGTGCCAAAGGGCTGACGCCGGCGCAGCTACGCAAGTATCACTACACTTTCGGCATGGAGTACTTCGATGAGCCCAACGAGTTCGTCAAGTACGGCAGCTACGAGGAGGCGATAAAGGCGGTGGAAGCCGGGCTGGCGGCCGGCAAGTACGGCGTAAGCAAGGTGTATCGCGTCGACGTTGCGGGCAAGAAGGAAACCCTGTTCGGCGTTGCGATGAAAGACAACGGCGACAAGCACATGGACGACGCCTATCTCATGAGCGAGATCGACTTCAAGGATGTCAAGTCGGCGGCACACCTGCCCTACGACATTCTCGTGTCGGACAACAAGGTCTATGCCCAGTACGCCCGCTTCCGTATTGCCATCAGCTTCCCGGATCTTTCAATGATGGGCGCCAACAGTTTCATGAACATCATGAAGGCGCCGGAGGCCATCCGCAAGGCTTTGTCACTGACCGTCGGCGGCAAGGAAGACTCGCGCTGAATTGCGTTGGGAAGAACGACAGCCCCGGCGGCCGGCTTCGGCGTCGGGGCATATTGTTGGTGTCAGCCCAGCCGTTTGAGTTGCGCCGACAACTTTTCGATCAGTGCCACGAAACCGGCTAAGCGCTCACGTTCCTGCGCGACGACGTTGGCCGGCGCGCGTTCGACGAAACTCGGCGTGGCGAGCTTCTTTTCGGCCTTGCCGATTTCGCCTTCGACCCGCGCGATTTCTTTACCCAGGCGCTCTTTCTCCGCGGCGACATCGATCTCGATCTTGAGCATGAGGCGGAAGTCGCCGACGTTCTGGATCGGGGCGTCCGAATCGGGTAGCACATCTCCCACCGCCGCGACCTCGCTAAGCCTGGCCAGCGCCGCGAGGTAAGGTGCGTAGGCCTCGACGGTCGCCTTGTCGCCGGCGGCGGCGAGCGGTACTTTCACTGCCGGCGACAGATTCATCTCGCCGCGCAGGCTGCGGCAGGCGTTCACCATCTGCTTGAGGGTGGCAACCCAGTTTTCCGCGTCCGCGTCGCAGCGTGCAAGGTCGGCGTGCGGGTAGGTTTGCAGCATCAACGACGCCGAGCCGTCGCCTTGCGCGCGTCCGGCAACCGGGGCGACCTTTTGCCAAAGTTCCTCGGTGATGAAGGGGATCAGCGGGTGGGCGAGACGCAGCACGGTTTCGAGTACGCGCACCAGCGTGCGGCGGGTGGACCGCTGCTGCGCTTGCGTGCCTTGCTGCATCTGCACCTTGGCAAGCTCGACATACCAGTCGCAGTACTCGTCCCAGACGAATTCGTAGATGGCCTTGGCCAGGAGGTCGAAGCGGTAGTCGGCATAATGTTTGGCGACTTCGTCCTCGACGCGCTGTAACCGGCTGACGATCCAGCGGTCCGCCGGCGAAAAGTCGAGATAGCCGGTATTGCAATTGCCCTGTCCGCCGAGGCCGCAATCCTTGTCTTCGCAATTCATCAGCACGAAGCGCGTGGCGTTCCACAGCTTGTTGCAGAAGTTGCGGTAGCCCTCGCAGCGCTGCATGTCGAACTTGATGTCGCGGCCGGGGCTGGCCAGCGAGGCGAAGGTGAAACGCAGCGCGTCGGTGCCGAAGCCGGGAATGCCGTCCGGATGCTCCTTGCGCGTGCGCTTCTCGATCTTCGGCGCGTCCTTCGGATTCATCAGACCGGTGGTGCGCTTCTTGATCAGGTCGTCGAGACTGATGCCGTCAATCAGGTCGATCGGGTCGAGCACGTTGCCCTTCGACTTGCTCATCTTCTGCCCTTCCGCGTCGCGGATCAGGCCATGCACATAGACGTGCTTGAACGGAATCTTGCCGGTAATGTGCTTGGTCATCATGACCATGCGCGCCACCCAGAAGAAGATGATGTCGAAGCCGGTGACCAGCACAGTGGAAGGCAGGTAAAGGTCGAGTGCCGGGTTCGACTTGGCTGGCCACTCGGGCGTCCAGTCGAGCGTGGAGAAGGGCCAAAGGGCCGAGGAATACCAGGTGTCGAGTACGTCCGGGTCGCGTGTCAGGCCGCCGCTGTAGCCGTCCTGCTTCGCTTGCGCGTAAGCCTCGGCCTCGTCGTGGGCGACGTAATAACGGCCGTCGTCGGCGTACCAGGCGGGAATCTGGTGGCCCCACCAGAGCTGGCGGCTGATGCACCAGTCCTGAATATTGTTGAGCCACTGGTTGTAAGTGTTGACCCAGTTTTCGGGCACGAACTTGATCTCGCCGCTGGCGACGCACTCCAGTGCCTTGCCGGCGATGGACGTGCCGTCGGCGCCGGGCTTGCTCATGGCGACGAACCACTGGTCGGTAAGCATGGGCTCGATGACGGCATGGGTGCGGTCGCCGCGCGGCACCATCAGTTTGTGCGGTTTGATGGATTCAAGCAGTCCCTGCGCTTCCAGGTCGGCAACGATGGCTTTGCGCGCCTCGTAGCGGTCCATGCCGCGGTAGGCTTCAGGGCCATGCTCGTTGATGCGGGCGTCGAGCGTGAAAATGCTGATCGGCGCCAAGCCGTGGCGATGGCCGACCTGCCAGTCGTTGAAGTCGTGAGCCGGCGTGATCTTGACGCAGCCGGTGCCGAATTCCTTATCGACATAGCTGTCGGCGATGATCGGAATATTGCGGCCGGTCAGCGGCAGCTGGACTTCTTTGCCGATGAGGTGTTGGTAGCGCTCGTCCTCGGGATTGACGGCGACGGCAACGTCGCCGAGCATGGTCTCGGGACGCGTGGTGGCGACGACCAGGCAGCCGTTGCCGCAGACGAAGGGATACTTGATTTCCCACATCGAGCCGTCTTCTTCCTCGCTGACGACTTCGAGGTCCGAGACGGCGGTGAGAAGCTTAGGGTCCCAATTGACCAGCCGCTTGCCGCGGTAGATCAAGCCTTCCTTGTAGAGCCGGACGAAGGTCTCGGTGACGATCTTCGACAGCCCGGCATCCATGGTGAAGCGCTCGCGCTGCCAGTCCGGCGAGGTACCGAGACGGCGCATCTGGCGGGTGATGGTGTCGCCGGAGTACTTCTTCCACTCCCACACCTTTTCGAGAAACTTCTCGCGTCCGAGGTCGTGGCGCGAGACGCCCTGCGCATCAAGCTGGCGCTCGACGACAATCTGCGTGGCGATGCCGGCGTGATCGGTGCCGGGCTGCCAGAGCGTGTTGGCGCCGCGCATGCGGTGGTAGCGCGTCAGCGCGTCCATCAGCGTCTGGTTGAAGCCGTGGCCCATGTGCAGCGTGCCGGTGACGTTCGGCGGCGGCAGCAGGATGCAGAAATTATCATTCTTGGTGGTATCGAGCCCGGCCTTGAAATAGCCTTGGCTTTCCCACACCGGGTACCAGCGCCGCTCGATGTCGGCGGGGTCGAAGCTTTTTGCGAGTTCCATTGGGTTGCCTGGAAATGGAGCGCCGGCCAGCGGCGCGAACCTGCGGATTATACCTGCGCGACTGCCGTCAATCGTCCGCGGAATCAGGCTTCGCGGCTTGCTGGCGGGTAGCGAGGATGTTCTGGAGTCGCGGCAGGAGGTCGGCGCGAGCCTTGAGGGACAGTTGGATAATCAATTGGTCGGTGATGCCGTCGAGTACGCGCATGACATGCTGAGGCAGTTCCTGATCGAGCCATGCCTCCATCTCGAAAGCGAGGGCGCTGCGCAGTTCGGCAGGATCAAGCGACGCGATATTCGCCGGCAAGTCGCTTACGTGGTCTCCCGCGGCGACGACTTCTGTCAGCAGCGGTATGTCCTCGTCGCCGCTACCGGCCTCCGGTTCGGTCTTATCGGCAGCGCCGGCCACGAAGACCCGATGTCTGCGCATCAATGCGTCCGCCCGCTGCATCACGTCTTCTTCTTCGGTCACCCTCGATCTCCGTTGGCGGCATTTTGCGTATTCAGGGCGTAGCCGCGTTCGCGATAGAAGCGGAAGCGCTCGCGGGCCGGCAGACGGTCGTTGTCGTCTGTGCTCACAATCTCGACGAGTTCCGTGAAACGCGAAAAGCCGGGCGGAATCTCGTTACTCAAGTTGAGAAGGCAGGAATCCTGTTGTGGATGGTCGAGATCGGTGGCGAACAGCACTGGCGTTTCGGCTGCGAGGGGGGATTCGGCGCGGCAATGCGGCAGAAAGCCGGTTGCCGGCTGGCTCCATAACAAGTGGTTGAGCCGCTCCGCGGTATCGGGCTCGGGAGCGTAGATCAGGACGGACTTGCGCTCGCGTCGTGCCGCGATTATCCAGGCCGCGGCGGCATGCACGCGGTCGGCGGCGTTCGACAGGAACAGGATGTTCGTCACGCTTTCGCGGCTGCGCGCGCCATCAGGAAGTGAGCGAGTTGCGGCACCGGTCGGCCGGTGGAACCCTTGTCCTTGCCCGACTTCCAGGCGGTGCCGGCAATGTCCAGGTGCGCCCAGTGATATTTCTTCGCAAAGCGCGAAAGGAAGCAGGCCGCCGTAACGGTGCCCGCGGCGCGTCCGCCGATGTTTGCCATGTCGGCAAAGTTGCTTTGCAGAAGCTCCTGATAATCGTCCCACAGCGGCAGTTGCCAGGCGCGGTCATAGGCCTCCTGTCCGGCATCGAGAAGCTCGCGCGCCAGCGTGTCGTTGTTGGCGAGCAGGCCGGTGACCACATGACCAAGCGCAATAACGCAAGCTCCCGTCAGCGTCGCGACATCCACTACGCATGCCGGGTCAAACCGCTCGACATAGGTTAGCGCATCGCAAAGGATGAGCCGGCCTTCTGCGTCCGTGTTCAGGATTTCCACGGTCTGGCCGGACATCGAGGTGACGATGTCGCCCGGCTTGCTGGCGGCGCCGCCAGGCATGTTTTCGGTGGTCGGGACGACGGCGATGACGTTGAGCGGAAGCTTCATCTGCGCCGCCGCTTTCATCGCGCCGAAAACGCTGGCGGCCCCCGACATGTCGAATTTCATCTCGTCCATTTCGGCGCCCGGCTTCAGCGAAATGCCGCCCGTGTCGAAAGTAATGCCCTTGCCGACCAGGACGATGGGCTTTTCCTCTTTGTTGCCGCCGGCATACCGGAGGACGATGAACTTGGGCGGTTGATGCGAGCCCCGTGCGACCGAAAGCAGGGTGTTCATGCCGAGTTTTTCCATGTCGGCACGTTCCAGCACCTCGATCTGGAAGCCGTGTTCGGCGGCCAGCTCTTGTGCCTGCTCCGCAAGATAGCTTGGCGTACAGATGTTGCCGGGAAGGTTGGAGAGGTTCTTCGCCATCGCCATTCCGCCGGCAATCGCCTGTCCTTCGGCCAGCGCCTGTTCGGCGATGTCGAGTTCGTTGCGGCGTTCGACGCAAAAGGTGATCTTGCGTAGCGGACGGCGCACCTCGTCCTTCTTCGACTTCATCTGATCGAAGCGGTAAAGGGTTTCCAGTGTCACCATTGCGGCCTGACGCACGCGCCAGGCGACATCACGCTTCTTCAGCGTAAGTTCGGTGAGATAAATGGTGCCGTCGAATCCGCCCGTTTCGTTGAGGGTTCTTACCGCGGTGGCGATGGCATTGCGGTATTCCTTCTCGCGGAATTCCTTCTCCTTGCCCAGGCCCACCAGAAGAATCCGATCGGCTTCCGTGCCCTGAACGTTGTGAAGCAGCAAGGTGGAGCCAGCCTTGCCTTCCATGTCGCCGCGCCGCAGGAGGTCGGAAAGGTGGCCGCCGGCGGTAGCGTCGATGACTTCGCCGGGCGCAGACAACTTGCGCGGCTCGAATACGCCGACGACGACGCAGGCGCTGCGCTGCTTTTCCGGGCTGCCGCTTTTTATGCTAAATTCCACTGGTCGCTCCTACAGATCGAATTGGGAAAAGCCACATTTTCCGTGGCCGAATCAGATTCCGTCGATTATCCCCAATCTTTTCGACAAATGTCAAAATCCCGATGATCTTTCATCGCGCTGCCACGAGGGAATTCACCCAAACGGCGGTCGCTGTTTTTGTCGCACTCTTTGCAGTTTTGCTGACGACCCAACTGATTCGCCTTCTGGGGCAAGCGGCGGGCGGCAAGATCGCTTCGGAAGCGGTGGTTGCGCTTCTTGGCTTTGGTGCGCTTAACTATCTGCCTGTCGTATTGTCGCTGACCCTGTTTATTTCGGTGCTGCTGACGTTGTCGCGTGCCTACCGTGACTCCGAGATGGTCGTCTGGTTTTCGGCCGGATTGTCTCTGACGGCCTGGGTCAAACCGGTGTTGAAGTTTGCCTTGCCGCTGGTGGCAGCGATTGCGGCGTTGTCGATTTTTCTCTCTCCCTGGGCGCTGACCAAGAGTACGCAGTATCGGCAGCGTATGGACCAGCGCGACGATGTGTCGCGCGTTGCCCCCGGCTCCTTCAACGAGTCGGCGGTGGCCGATCGGGTATTTTTCGTCGAACAAGTCGCGGGCGACGAGAGCCATGTCAGGAATATATTCATCAGTTCGGTGCAGCACGGACGTCTGGGCGTTATGGCTGCCGAGTCGGGCCATACCGAGGTGATGCCGAACGGCGACAAATTTCTTGTCCTCGATCGGGGGCGGCGCTATGAGGGAACTGCCGGTACGGCCGAATACCGGGTCATGGAATTCGAGCGCTATGCAGTTCGCACCGAAACCAAAGAGGCTCGCGGCATAGAGGAGACGCCAAAGAACCTGCCGGTGTGGGATCTGGTGCTGCGGCCGACCCCGGCAAATCTTGGCGAACTCCTGTGGCGCCTTGGGATTCCGCTGGCGGCTTTGAATCTGGCGCTGTTGGCTATTCCCTTGTCTTTCGTCAACCCGCGCGCCGGCAGAACCAACAACCTGATATTTGCGCTCTTGACCTACATGATCTACAGCAATCTGATCAGCGTCAGCCAGGCATGGGTTATCCAGGGGAAACTGCGCTTCGAGATCGGGGTCTGGGCCGTTCACGTGGCAATGTTCGTTGCCTTGTTGCTTCTGTTTTCGCGCCGCGTATTTGCGTTGTCCTGGGGGCGGTTGTGGCGTTAACGCTGAAGCTCAAGGTATATGAGCGGTATTTGGCCCGGGAAATTTATGCGGCGACGGCCCTGGTGCTGGCGGCATTCCTGGCGCTATTCGCTTTCTTCGATCTGATCCACGAGTTCGAGGATCTGGGCAAGGGCGGCTACCAGTTGCAGCATGCGGTCATGTACGTGACTCTTACGATGCCTGGCCGTGTATACGAGCTGTTTCCCATTGCAGTCCTGATCGGCACCCTTTACGGATTGACGCTCTTGGCGCGTCATTCCGAAATCACCGTGCTGCGCGCATCGGGATTGTCGACGCGGGACATGCTCTTGAGCCTCGGGAAACTGGGCATGGTTTTCGTTGCGCTCACCTTCGTTATTGGCGAGTTTATCGCGCCGCCAGCCGAGAAGGCCGCGCAGCAATATCGCCTCAAGGCGACCAGTGCCGTGGTTGCCCAGGAGTTTCGCACCGGCCTGTGGGTCAAGGACGATCTTTCTTTCGTCAATGTCCGCGACGTGCTGCCGGATGCAAGCCTGAGGAAGATCCGCATCTATGAATTCGACCGCAAATACCAGTTGCGCTCTATCAGCGAAGCGGATGCCGGCCTGTTCCTGCCGCCCGATCGGTGGAAACTGGAGAATGTCGTACAGACGACGTTCGACGGCGAGCATGCACATGTGACCAGAATTCCATGGGTTGAGTGGCGCTCTGCCTTGAATCCCGACATTCTTTCGGTATTGATGATCGTGCCGGAACGGATGTCGCTGGTAACCCTGTACTTGTATGTCCGGCACTTGGCCGACAACCAGCAGAAGACCGAGCGCTATGAGATCGCGCTTTGGAAGAAGCTGTTTTATCCCCTTGCCGTGCTTGTGATGATGGTGCTGGCGCTACCCTTCGCCTATACGCATGACCGTATGACGGCAGTCAGCATCAAGGTGTTTACCGGCGTGATGATGGGCATCACCTTTCACATGCTGAATGGCTTGTTTTCACATCTCGGGTTAATCAATGGCTGGCAACCATTCTTCGCGGCAATTACCCCGAGCGCAATCTTCCTGTTGGCCGCCAGCGGCATGCTCTGGTGGGTCGAGCGCCGCTGACTACCCGGTAAATACCAGGCGCGTACCCGAAAGACGGTCGTGCAGAAACTGCCTGTCCCGGTCAAACACCGCCCATGCCAAGCCAATGCCGAAGCACAATATGCTTGGCCAGGCCAGCATGAAACGTAGCAGGAACTGGTCGATGGACGGCGCCGATCCGTCTGCCGACTGTAGCTGGATTTTCCAGGTTTGCATGGCCAAGGTTTTTCCCTTGCGGCCCCAGAACCAAAGGAAATATGCGGCCACGACGAAAATGGCATAAACGAGCAGAATGCCGCTTGGCAGTAGCGTGTCGGCCAATACGCCCAGAGCGATGTTGGGAACGAAAAAACCGAAAAACATCACGCCGATGAGCAACAGGGCTTCATAAAGCATGCTGGCCAGGCGGCGGCGGATGCTGGGTGTTGGCTGTCGGGTACTCTGGGTCACGGCTGCGCAGTGGGTGCGATTTGGGGCGCAGGCGAAGGAGATGTCACATCGAAAGAGGGTGCTACCGCCGGTATTGCGGCAGGCGGGACGACCGGAGTTCGTACAATTTTCCCTGGTTTGGGAAGGGGTTTGGCCTTGGCCGCATCGGCTTTCAGCCGCTGCCGTTCCTCTTCGGGTAGCTGCTTGTACTCTTGCCACTTCTGTTTGAGTACCTCCTTGTGCTCCGGTGGCGCCTTTTGCAGATTCTTGTATTTCTCGCGCACTTTCTGGCGATCATCCGGGCTCAGTTTGATCCAGTCGATCATGCGGCGTTGAATGCGCGCCTGCTCTTCGGGATTCATGGCCGGATATCGTTTGGCGATGCCTATCCATTTCTTGCGGCGCCATGGCTCGAGTTTGTCCCATTCCACGGACAGCGGAGCGAGTATCTGTTTCTGCTCCAGGCCGAGCTCTGTCCAAGTGGGCTGCTTGATTGGCGGGACGACGGCGTATGCGGGAAAAACGAAGGCGAGGCCGAGCGCTACTGCGACGACGGCGAGGAACGATCGAGCCATACCTGGAAACCTTTGTCGAGATATGCGGCGGGGGGAAGGTCGTCCGACAGCAGGGCGCTGTCAATTGCCTCGTTTTCTGCGGCTTGCTCGAAATTGTTCCAATAGTAAGTGAATACTACCCCAACCAGCAGCGCGAATGCGGCAACCAAGGTGCGTGTGTAGGCCGGCAAAGTTTCGCTGGCAAATTGACCGAAGCCAGCAAGACTCAGACCGCCCGCTGCAACTTTTTGCCGTGAAAGAGCGTTCTGCCGAGCCGCATGGAGACGAGTAACGGCGCTGGGCGCCATATTCTCGGCTCCCGAGTTTAGCGCTTGGCGGATTTTGTAGATAAATTTGAGGTCTTCGTTGTTCATAGCTCGATACCTTTCGCTTTGAGAGCTGCCGCGAGCGTATGCGTCGCTCTGGAGCAATGGGTTTTCACGCTACCTTCCGAGCAACCCATTGCCGCAGCCGTTCCGGCGATATCCATATCTTCCCAGTAACGCATGATGAAGGCTTCGCGTTGACGTGGCGGCAGTTTCTCTATCTCTTTTTCAATGACGGCAAGGACTTGCGCTTGTTCCAGATTGCCCGTGGGAGTGCCAAAAGGGTTTGCTTCGTCCCCGGTTTGCAAGGTATCCAAGGGGTCGGCATCGTCGTCGTCGTGGGAAAATGAGGAAAGCAGGGTGGTCCAAAGGGAGCGAATTTTCTGTCGGCGGTAGAAATCGCGGATAGTGTTTTGAAGAATTCTCTGGAACAGCATGGGAAATTCTTCCGGCGGTTTGTCGCCGTATTTCTCGGCCAGCTTCATCATCGCATCCTGGACGATGTCCAACGCCGTATGATCGTCGTGAACGGCAAACAGAGCCTGTTTGAAGGCGCGCCGCTCGACTGCGGCGAGAAATTCAGAAAGTTCGTTGCGTGAAGCCAGGACGCTACCCTTAACTTATATGGAACGTGCTGCCGTTACCCGCATGCCTTGACCAATTGCGGACGAGCCAGTAAGGTTACACGTTTCAAGCGAAATCCAGAGACAACAAAAAATGCAGTTGACCGGTGCGGAAATTGTAATCAGGTGCCTCCAGGAAGAAAAGGTCGAACATGTTTTCGGCTATCCCGGCGGTTCGGTGTTGTTCATTTACGACGAATTGTTCAAGCAGGATCAGATCAAGCATATCCTAGTCCGCCACGAACAGGCCGCAGTCCATGCTGCTGATGCTTATTCGCGGTCTTCCCAGAAGATCGGCGTGTGTCTGGTGACTTCGGGGCCGGGCGTCACCAATGCCGTTACCGGCATCGCTACGGCCTACATGGACTCGGTGCCGTTGGTGGTGCTTACCGGGCAGGTGCCGACCGCCTACATTGGCCAGGATGCCTTCCAGGAGGCGGACACCGTCGGCATCACCCGTCCCTGCGTCAAGCACAACTTTCTGGTCAAGGACGTCAAAGACCTGGCGACGACGATCAAGAAGGCGTTCTTCTTGGCCAAGACCGGCCGGCCCGGCCCGGTGCTGGTGGATATCCCCAAGGACATCACCAATCACAAGTGCGAATTCGTCTACCCGAAGACGGTCGCCATGCGTTCCTACAACCCCGTGGTCAAGGGACATACCGGGCAGATCAAGAAGGCCGTGCAACTGTTGCTCGACGCCAAGCGACCGATGCTCTATACCGGCGGCGGCGTGATTCTTTCCGATGGCGCCGAGAAGCTGACCAAGTTGACGCGCATGCTCGGCTATCCGATCACCCAGACCTTGATGGGGCTGGGCGCTTATCCAGGAACCGACCGTCAGTTCCTCGGCATGCCCGGCATGCACGGTACCTATGAAGCCAACATGGCGATGCAGAACTGCGACGTGCTGCTGGCCATCGGCGCGCGTTTCGACGACCGCGTCATCGGCAGTCCGGAGCATTTTGCCCAGGTGCCGCGCAAGATCATTCATGTTGATATCGATCCCTCGTCGATCTCGAAGCGCGTCAAGGTCGATGTACCCATCGTCGGCAACGTGCCGGACGTGCTCGATGAACTCATCAAGCAGCTCGAAGCAGCCGAGGCCAAGCCCGATGAGAAGGCGCTCGCCGCGTGGTGGAAGGAAATCGAAGGCTGGCGCGGCAAGAACTGTCTCAAGTACAAGCAGGGCAAGGACATCATCATGCCCCAGTACGTCATCGAGAAGCTCTACGAGGTGACCGGTGGCGACGCCTTCGTCTGCTCCGACGTCGGCCAGCACCAGATGTTCGCCGCGCAGTTCTACAAGTTCGACCAGCCGCGCCGCTGGATCAATTCCGGCGGACTCGGCACCATGGGTTTCGGCCTGCCGGCGGCAATGGGCGTGCGTTTCGCCCATCCGAAGTCGACTATCGCCTGCGTTACCGGCGAGGGGTCGATCCAGATGTGCATTCAGGAGATGTCGACCTGCAAGCAGTTCCGTCTGCCGATCAAGGTGATCTGCCTCAACAACGGCTATCTCGGCATGGTGCGTCAGTGGCAGGAGATGTTCCACGGCAACCGCTATTCCGAGTCCTACTTCGATTCGCTGCCCGATTTCGTCAAGCTGGCGGAGGCCTATGGCCATGTCGGCATGCGTATCGAGAAGCCGGGCGATGTCGAGGGTGCCCTGAAAGAGGCCTTTACCAAGCACAAGAACGATTTCGTCTTCATGGACTTCGCCACGAGTCCGAAGGCGAACGTCTTCCCGATGATCGCAGCGGGCAAGGGACTGTCCGAAATGATCCTGGCGGAGGATCTGTAACCATGCGCCACATCATTTCCATCCTGATCGAAAACGAAGCCGGCGCGTTGTCGCGGGTTTCCGGCCTGTTCTCCGCCCGCGGCTACAACATCGAGTCGCTGACCGTAGCGCCGACCGAGGACGCTTCGCTCTCGCGCATGACCATCGTCAGCGTCGGTTCCGACGATGTCGTCGAGCAGATCACCAAGCAGTTGAACAAGCTGATCGACATCGTCAAGGTGGTCGATCTTTCCGAGGCCGCGCACATCGAGCGCGAACTCATGCTCGTCAAGGTGCGCGCCACCGGCAAGGATCGCGAAGAGATGAAGCGCGTTGCCGACATTTTCCGCGGCCGCATCATCGACGTCACCGAGTCGGCCTATGTCATCGAACTGACCGGCAACACCGGCAAGCTCGACGCCTTTCTCGGCGCGATCGACGCGGCACTGATACTCGAAACGGTACGTACCGGCGTTTGTGGCATCGGCCGCGGCGACCGCATACTCAAGGTTTGAAATCCCGCTGCCGGCAGCGTCGGCGGCAATCCACTTCGTTACAGGGGAATACCATGAAAGTGTATTACGATAAAGACGCCGATCTGTCGCTCATCAAGGGCAAGAAGGTCACCATCGTCGGCTATGGCTCGCAGGGCCACGCCCACGCTCAGAACCTCAAGGACTCCGGCGTCAAGGTCACGGTGGCCTTGCGCAAGGGCGGCGCCTCCTGGGACAAGGCCAAGAAGGCCGGCCTCAAGGTCGAGGAAATCGCCAAGGCGGTCAAGGACGCCGATGTCGTCATGATGCTGTTGCCGGACGAAACCATTCCGGCGGTCTACACGGAGGATGTCGCGCCGAACATGAAGAAGGGTGCGGCACTGGCCTTCGCTCATGGCTTCAACGTGCATTACAACCAGGTAGTGCCGCGTACCGACGTCGACGTCATCATGATTGCGCCCAAGGGCCCCGGTCATACCGTGCGTTCCGAGTACCTCAAGGGCGGCGGCGTGCCTTCGCTGATCGCGATTTATCAGGACACGTCGGGCAAGGCCAAGGACATCGCCCTGTCCTACGCTGCAGCCAACGGCGGCACCAAGGGCGGCGTCATCGAAACCAACTTCCGCGAAGAAACCGAGACCGATCTTTTCGGCGAGCAGGCCGTGCTCTGCGGCGGCATCGTCGAACTCATCAAGGCCGGCTACGAAACCCTGACCGACGCCGGCTACGCGCCCGAGATGGCCTATTTCGAGTGTCTGCACGAGGTCAAGCTGATCGTCGACCTGATCTACGAAGGTGGCATCGCCAACATGAATTACTCGATTTCCAACAACGCCGAGTACGGCGAATACGTCACCGGTCCGAAGGTGATTGGCTGGGAAGCGAAGGAAGCCATGCAGGAGGCGCTGAAGAACATCCAGAATGGCGAGTATGCCAAGCGCTTCATCCTCGAAGGCCGCACCAACTATCCGGAAATGACGGCGCGTCGCCGCCTTACCGCCGATCACCCGATCGAGAAAGTCGGCGCACAGTTGCGCGACATGATGCCCTGGATCAAGAAAAACAAGCTGGTCGACCAGAGCAAGAACTAAGCGCAAGCATCATTCGTTGCAGCAAACAAGGGCACAGCGACGCTGTGCCCTTGTCGTCTAAGGGACAAGCATGAGTCAATATCCTCATCCGATCATCGCGCGCGAGGGCTGGCCGTTTTTGGGGCTAAGCCTCGGCTTCGGCCTCATGGTCACCGGTTCGGCTGGCTGGGCGTGGGCTTCGCCGCTCTGGCTGTTTTTCATTTTCTGTCTTCAGTTCTTCCGCGACCCGGCGCGCGCGGTTCCCGGCAACGCCAATAGCGTGCTGTCGCCTGCCGACGGCCGCATCGTCGCCATCGAGCCGGTGACGGACCCCTGGCGCGACTGCGATGCGCTCAAGATCAGCGTGTTCATGAACGTGTTCAACGTGCACTCCAACCGCAGTCCGGTCGACGGCGAGGTGGTGCAGCGCTGGTACCATCGCGGCGCCTTCGTTAACGCGGCGCTGGCCAAGGCCTCGGTTGAGAACGAGCGCAACGCCCTGCATATCAGAACCGCCACCGGCCATGACCTCACCTGCGTGCAAGTGGCCGGCCTCGTGGCGCGGCGCATTCTCTGCTATGTGAATGCCGGCACGCCGCTCGCGCGCGGCCAGCGTTACGGCTTCATCCGCTTCGGTTCGCGCGTCGATCTCTACCTGCCGACGGACTGCCGGGTCAAAGTGACGATAGGCGACAAGGTGCGCGCCACCTCGACCATATTGGCAGAGCTGCCGTAACGCTTACAGTACGACCTGCGAGCCCAGCTCGACGACGCGGTTGGACGGAATCTTGAAGAAAGCCGTGGCGCTGCCGGCGTTGCGGAACAGGGCGACGAACAACAGGCTGCGCCAGTAGGCCATCGCCGTGCCGAAGGTGGGAATCAGGGTTTCGCGGCCGAGGAAGAATGTAGTCTCCATCATGTCGAAATCGATGCCGGACTCCGCACACCAGGCTAGCGCGGCCGGCAGGTCGGGCGGGTCCATGAAGCCGAAGAGCACTTTGACGCGGTAGAACTCGCCCGGCAGTTTCTCGACCGTGACGCGGCTGGTGTCGGCGACATGCGGAATGTCCTGCATCAGCACGGTGAGAAAGACGATGCGCATGTGCAGCACCTTGTAGTGCTTTAGGCTGTGCAGCAGCGCGAAGGGTACGTTCGTCGTGTCCTGCGTCATGAACACCGCCGTGCCGGGCACGCGCATCACCTTGTTGGCGGCGATGTCGGCGACGAAAGGTTCGAGTGGCAGCGCATCGCTGCGCACGCGCTCGCTGACCAGGCTGCGTCCGCGCCGCCACGTGATCATCACGGTGAATACCAGCATGCCGAAGACCAGGGGGAACCAGCCGCCGTCGGCAATCTTGATGGCATTGGCGGAGAGGAAGCCGATATCGACGACCAGCAGCGCCGCCGTCAGCGCGCCGCTGGCGAGGAGGCTCCAGCCCCACAGCTTGCGTGCGACGATGTAGGCCAGCAGCGTGGTGATGATCATCATGCCGGAGACGGCGATGCCGTAGGCCGCCGCCAGGTTGGTCGAGGACTTGAAGCCGAGCACCAGGCCGATGACCGACGCCAGCAGCAGCCAATTGATCGCCGGCAGATAGATCTGGCCGATCTCGCTCTCCGAGGTGTGCTGCACCTCCATGCGCGGCAGGTAGCCGAGCTGGATCGCCTGCCGCGTCAGCGAAAACGCGCCGGATATCACCGCCTGCGAGGCGATCACCGTCGCCAGCGTCGCGAGACCGACGAGCGGATAGAGGCCCCACTCCGGGATCATGCGGTAGAAAGGGCTTTCGATGGCCAACGGGTTTGCCAGCAGCAGCGCCCCCTGACCGAAGTAGTTGAGTATCAGCGCCGGCAGCACCAGACCGAGCCACGCGATCTGCACCGGCTTACGACCGAAGTGACCCATGTCGGCGTAGAGCGCCTCTGTGCCTGTCACGGCGAGGAACACTGCCCCGAGGGCGAAGAAGCCCAGCAGTGGATTGGCGGCGATGAATAGCTCGGCATACAGAGGATTCAGTGCGGCCACGACGCCCGGGTGGTCTGCGATATTGACCAGCCCCAGCGCGGCGAGTGTGATAAACCACAGCAGCATTACCGGCCCGAATAGGGCGCCGATGCCGGCGGTGCCGTGGCGCTGGAACGAGAACAAGCCGATCAGCACCAGCAGCGTCACTGGCACCACGTAAGGCGTGAGCGCCGGCGTTGCCACTCCCAACCCTTCGACGGCAGAGAGTACCGAGATCGCCGGCGTGATAATGCCGTCGCCGTAGAACAGCGCGGTGCCGAAGATGCCTAGCGCGACGACCGCCTTCTGCGCGCGGCTGCCCTCGGCCAGAGGCCGTAGCGCCAGTGCCATCAGCGCCATCAGGCCGCCCTCGCCCTTGTTGTCGGCGCGCATGATGTACAGCACATACTTGATCGTGACGACCACGATCAGCGACCAGACGATCAGCGACAGGATGCCCAGCACGTTCTCCGTCGTGATCGGCACCGGATGGTGCGGATTGGCGAATACCTCCTTGATCGTGTAGAGCGGGCTGGTGCCGATGTCGCCATAGACGACGCCGAGCGCCGCAAGTGTCAGCGCGCCCGTTCGATTTCTTGCCGTCGGTGCAGATGAGTTCATGAGCGTTTCCGTGAAGAGGGGTTCAGGGCTGAAAGCGGTAGCCGATGCCGGTTTCGGTCAGCAGATGCTTGGGCTGCGCCGAGTCGTCCTCGAGCTTGCGGCGCAGGTGGCCGACATAGACGCGCAAGTAGTGGCTGCTCTCGATGCTGGACGGACCCCATACCTCGCGCAGCAGATGGCGTTGCGTCATGACCTTGCCATTGTTGGCGATCAGCACGCACAGCAGCCGGTACTCAATAGGCGTGAGATGCACAGGCTCGTTGCCGCGCGTGACCGATCGATGCGTGAAATCGACGCGCACGGCGCCGAACGCAAACTCAGGGCTCGCCGCCTCGCCGCTGCGGCCTTGCCGACGCAGCAGCGCGCGTGTACGCGCCTTGAGTTCGCCGACGCCGAAGGGCTTGGTGAGATAGTCGTCGGCGCCGGCGTCGAGTGCGACTATCTTGTCGGCCTCGTGAGTTCGAGCCGACAGCACGATGATCGGTACGTCGGACCAGCCGCGTAGATCGCGGATAAAGTCGACGCCGTCGCCGTCCGGCAGGCCGAGGTCGAGGACGACGAGATCGGGCTTGCGCGTGCCGGCCTCGACCAAACCTTGCGCCGCCGTCTCGGCCTCGAATACGCTACAGTCTTCGTCTTCCAGCGCCGCGCGGACGAAGCGCCGGATCTGCTTCTCGTCTTCGACGATGACAACCTTGGGCGCAAAGTCGCTCATATTGCGTCGCCTGCGGGCTGCACGATTTCTTCCTCCACCGTCGGCGGGTTGCCAATCGGCAGCGTGAAACTCACGCAGGCGCCGCCGCCGTCGCGATTGGCCGCCACAATATTGCCGCCGTGCGCCTCGACGATGGCGCGGCAGATCGCCAGCCCAAGACCAACCCCGGGTTTGGCGGATTCAGCTTCGCTACGCACGAACATCTCGAACATGTCGTCCTTGTTTTGCGGAAAGCCGCCGCCGCGGTCGCAGACCGATACCGCGACGACTTCGCCGCGCCGTACCGCGCCAATTTCTATGACGGAACCCGGCGGCGAGTATTTTGCGGCATTCTCGATCAAGTTGGAGAACACGCGTTCCATCAGCACCGCGTCGAATTCCAGAAGAGGCAAATCCGCAGCCAGACTGACCTTCACCGGATGCGTGCCGAGTGCCCCGCCGAGCAGCTTGATCGCAGCGCCGACGACCTCTTCGACCGGCTGCCACTCGCGCCGCAGCGTCACCTGGCCGGCGTGCAGGCGCGCCATGTCGAGCAGATTGGCGACCAGTCCGCTCATCCGCAGCGCCTGCTCGTGCAGGGCTTGCGCTGTCTCCAGCGCCGGGGTCGGCAACGGCGGCTTGACCAGCGTCAGCGAGTCGGCCAAGCCGACCAATGCCGTCAGCGGCGTGCGCAAGTCATGCGACAGCGCGGAAAGTATCGAACTGCGCAGGCGTTCGGAAATCATCTCGACCTGCGTTGACTGCGCCACCTCGACGTAATGCAAGCGCTCGACGGCGACTGCGACCAGCGAGGCGGCGGTTTCCAGCAACGACTTTTGCGTATGGACGGTATCGGCTACCGCATCGAGTGGCCTGACCGCCAGCACGCCGCGCACGCGCATCGGCGCCTTGAGCGGAAAGCAGGCGCTCGCATAGTTGCCGTCGGCAGGCTCAATGCCGTCGACCGGCACGCGGCTGTCGAACGCCAGGCGTGCCATCACCGGGTCTACACCCGGGACCCCATCGCCGCCGCCGACCGGCACCAGCTTGCCGTCTGCATCGGGCAGCAGCAGTGCAGCATCGGCATCGATGCTGCCGCGCAGGAAGCGGCGCGTAATTTCGGCGACTTGCCCGACGCTTAGCGCCCCGGCCAGTTCGCGTGCCATTTCGTAGAGCGCTCGCGTCTGCCGCTCGTTGTCCGACGCGATTTCAGCCTGCCGCCGCAACCCTGCGGTGAGATGCCCCGTAATCAGCGCCACCGCCAGCATCACGGCGAAGGTGACAAGGTATTGCGCGTCATGTACTGCCAGAGAAAATCGCGGCGGCACGAAAAAGACGTCGAACATCAGAACGCTGAGGAAGGCCGCCAGTACGGCGGCACCGCGCCCCAGGCCGACAGCCACGAGCAGTACCGTCAGCAGGAACAGCATGACGATGTTGGCCAGGTCGAGGACGCCCAGCAGCGGCGTCGCGAGCAACGTCGTCAGCGCGCAGGCGAGTCCCGCCAAAGCGAATCGATGCCAGTCGCGGAGGCGATGCATTGCGGCCGGCCATGGTGCGATACGTTCCATGTCTTGCTCCTGGAAACCGATGAGACCGGAATCGGCCCACCGAAAACCTTGTAGCGTGGATTGTTGCTGCGAACGAATAAAAAAGCTGTAAAGATTGCCGGAAGCAAATGCCCGCAGCGAAACGCGTGCCAATATGGAATTGCCGCTCCGTTCTGGTTGGCCGTGCTAGCATCGGACTTGAATTTCCTCCAGAGGAACCCCATCTGGAGGACATTGGGGGCGACCTGGCTTCGACGTGGGTCGCGAAGCAGACGCAGTGCATGCCGAGGACCAGTCACCTCGCAAATCCATCTGGAACACTACAAACGCCAACGACGAGCGTTTCGCACTCGCAGCTTAATCCCTGCGGGCGCTGCACCGGACGGCTCACGGGCCGGGTCGGATCTCCCTGAGGCGCAAGCCGAAGGGACCAAAGATCCGTAGCAGTGTCATTTACGTGAGATAAGGGTGCGCCAGGCCGTGCGGCGCACCTCGAAAATCCAGCGGATCGCTTGTAACCAGCTTGCCCGGCAGCGGGTTACCGGCTAAATCAAATGACGAGGCTAAGCATGTAGTACTGCCTGTAGAGGGCTTGCGGACGCGGGTTCGATTCCCGCCGCCTCCACCAAGTCAAGTATCAAAGAAGTCCAGCAACATCCTAAAGCCCGCTTAACCGCGGGCTTTTTCTTTGGTTTTGTGTCCAGCAAGGGACAGCCCGGATCATTGACATCCGGGGGTATGTGGGGGTAACTTTCGGGGGTAACTCGGATTTACTGGATGGGTGATACCCCCAAATTCGCCTGAAAGCCCCATGACTAGGTGAATTTGGACTTCTGCTTCGCCGAAAACTTCCCGGAGAACGCCGTGCCACTGACCGACACTGCCATTCGCAACGCCAAAGCTAGCGCCAAGGCGGTGAAGCTCTCCGATGAAAAGGGTCTGTTCCTACTGGTGACCGCTGCTGGGGGTAAGTGGTGGCGGCTCAAGTACCGATTTGGGGGTAAGGAAAAGCTGCTTTCCCTCGGTACTTACCCCGATGTAAGCCTTAGGGACGCACGAGAAAGGCGCGACAGCGCCCGCAAACTGCTGGCCGATGGCGTTGATCCCGGCGAACACAGAAAGGCGAAGAAGCAGGCCCGCGCTGATTTGGCAGCCAACAGTTTTGAAGTTGTTGCTCGCGAGTGGTTCGCCAAATTCGAGCCGACCTGGACGGAAGGCCATAGCGACAAAATCATTCGTCGACTGGAGCGCGACATATTCCCGTGGATCGGCGGTAGGCCTATTGCCGAAATCAAGGCTCTTGAGTTGCTGGCGTGCCTACGTCGCGTCGAGGATCGGGGGGCGCTGGAAACGGCCCATAGAGCGCTGCAAAACGCTGGTCAGGTGTTCCGGTATGCCATTGCCACCGGTCGTGCCGAGCGGGACATTTCCGCCGACTTGCGGGGTGCTCTCCCTCCGGTTAGGCCGACCCACCACGCGGCCATCATGGACCCGAAGGAAATCGGGGCACTGCTACGGGCCATTGATGGCTATGCCGGTTCTCTGGTGACGAGATGCGCCATGCAATTGGCTCCCTTGGTGTTCCTGCGTCCCGGCGAATTGCGCCAGGCCGAATGGTCCGAAATAGACTTGGACAAGGCTGAGTGGAACATTCCTGCGGAACGCATGAAAATGCGCGAACCGCATCTAGTGCCGCTTGCTTCTCAGTCAGTCGCCATCTTGCGCGAGGTGAAAGCCCTAACCGGCGAGGGGCGCTACGTCTTCCCGAGCGCACGCAGCAGCGGGCGCCCCATGAGCAACAACGCCGTTCTTGCCGCGCTGCGCCGCATGAATTACGCGAAGGAGGAGATGAGCGGGCACGGTTTCCGTGCAATAGCACGCACGATCCTGGATGAAGTGCTGGGCGTTCGTCCTGACTACATCGAACATCAACTGGCACATGCGGTACGCGATCCGAACGGCCGTGCCTACAACCGCACGGCGCACTTGGTCGAGCGTCGAAAGATGATGCAGCGCTGGGCTGACTACCTGGAGAAACTCAAGGTGGGAGCGGAAGTAATACCGCTGCGCGATCAGGCTGCATAACGATTGCGGTGCGCCTGGATTCTCCGCTCGAAGTCCTGACCCGTTAGTTGTCTTTGGGGCACTTGCCCTCGGCAACGCAGGCGTCCCAAATTGATTGGCGCATCGCGAGATCTTCTGCGCGCGCGGCCTCGATCTGCTCAATCGGCGTGCCGATCGCTAGCGTTTTGACAATGGCCCGTGTCATTGCTTCTGCTTCGGCCTCTGGCGTCTTATCCGCCTTGTACGCGATGATGATCTGTCCAACCCGATCTTCGTCGCCCGTAACGACCCTGCGCACTTCGACGGCCCTGTAGCCGCTGAAGTCCAGCTTGGGTAGCGGAATTGGCGCTGCCGCTGGACCGAAGCGCCTAACGATCCGCGCCGTCTCACCGGTGATGCCAGACCCGAGGGCTACCTGTGCTCCTGTGGCTGCCCCGAGCGTCCCCATGGTAAGCAATGTCACGCCCGCCGCCGCGATTCCGCCGACGATCTTCCGGTCGCGCACGCGTTCTGGTAGCGTCGCCGGATTCCCGTAATAGAGCACCATCGCCTTAAAGAGCGCTCGCTGCGCCTCAAGGAGTTCCGCCATATCTTCGGGTTTCACTGTGACGGGATTCCTCACGTTTGTAAAGTCGATCGCCATTCGCGAGGGTGTTGCATTAAGCGCGTTTAACGCACTCTCGACGCCGGCGATAATTGGATTCTTAGCGCTTGCGCCGAATCCGAAGAGGGAGACGCGGTTTCCGTAGTGAACCTTCCCCTCTGCGTCGGCCACTGTGAAGGCATCTTTCCGGTCTCTAATGAGCGCCAGCGTCGATTCCGATGTCCCTTTGTCGGCCGACCATCTGTCGACCGGGCGTACGATGACCACATGCGCGTCGGCCGTGTCGAACTCTATCGGTGCCGCATGGGTGCAAGTGACTGCCAGCAACGCTCCGGCACTGCAAAGTATGGCTCGCGTCGTTCCAAGAGACTTCACGAGCCTTTACCTACTTTCCCAGGGGGTGTGATGTACGGTTGTGACGCCATACGGCTTCCCGCTGACGTCGACCGTTCCAGACATGGAGGTTCCGTCGATATTTACGCTTGGTTCATCGTCGTCGGCCAAGTTCTGATCGATCATCACCTTCAGCTTACCAAGGTAAAACGAGAGAAGGCGCCCATTTTTATCGCGCTCGGTTCGAAAGAAGCTCATAGCACCCTCGTTCATTGATATCCCAGTGCGCTGGGATGACTTGAGGGCGATCCTACACCAAAGTTCTCCCAGTGTGTTGGGAGGCTTATGCTGGATGTATCGGTCGCGTTCGGGCGGGTTCTACTCCGATTGAGGAAGGCGCGCGGCTTGTCGCAAGAAGCTCTCGCAGGCGAGGCGGGACTTCAGCGGAAATACATAAGTTTGCTGGAACGAGCAGAGTATCAACCGAAAATCTCAACCGTATTCAAGCTGGCGGAGGCTCTTGGCTATACGCCGTCTGCATTCGTCGCCTTCATTGAGCAGGAGCAGAAGAAAGGGCGCTAAGGATTAACGGGGGAAGCCTCCTGCTGTTTTCCCGTCTTTGGCGGCTAACTGCTTCGCTTACCGCCATCGTGCGGAACTGCAGAAGAACAGCGTCCTCTGTACGCGAATATAGCCTGTGGCTCGCCGCGTACCCGTCGTTGTGCGGATGCATGATGGCTGAACTTCATCAGGATCGCGGGCGATCCCCGTGTGGACTGCATGCCAGCACCCATTAGGTCTCGAATTTCCCCTCGCCGAACGCACGACAGATGTCAGTTCCAGTCCCAACAGCGCTCGTTACGTGCGCCTTCAGTTTTTCGCGATAGCGCTCTATGTACGCCTTCTCGGACTCCGCGTCGCCCGGTTTGAGTTTGTTGGCCTCCACCATCGCCGCGGATGCGATGGCAGCGGCGCTAAGCACGTTACCTTGCTCGACAACAGCAGCAAGATTATCGAGCCGCTCCACCAACAGATGGTGCTTCCAGTCATAGTCTTTCAGCCAATTCCGAATGCAAATCCGCGCCAGGGCTACCGTGGGCATGTCCATCTGCCGCGCTGACTTCTTCAGATCTTCCAATTCCTCTGTCGTTAGGCGAACTGTAATCCGTGCATTCCTCATGCATACGCTCCCGTCATTGAAAATAGCCGTGGCAGCCATTGTCTGCCACGCTATCTTACTGAAAAATCTGACGATCTGCGTCTACCGGTATCTTTCGTTCGATCATATTGGTGTTGGGTGTCGGACGCTGCAAACGCAGGTGGCACAATGGTTTCGGCGGTTTTTATGGGCACGGTGTCAGCGTGCGTAATGTGTGACCGCTTTTCTTGAGGGAATGCGTTGTGGTTGGTGATTTGTTGCTGCCCAATTTGAACGGATTGCCGGAGATCAAAGTGGCGTGGACAAACGTCAATACGCACTTCTGACTTTCTCCGTGCGCTACACTGCGCGATATGTCGCTATTGCATAAACTCATCACAGGCATGCGCCAGGTTCGTGACTGTATGGTCGCAATCCCGAACCGTGACTACAGCAAGCCAGGAACCTTGCTTAATACCATCATGGTTCTGTGTTCTTGTGCCCAGTCGAAGCCACAAGCGTTAGCGTATCGGCAGAACTTTGCCGGCCTTGACCGCAAGGAAGTGAGGGCTTGCCATTACTTTCCGCTGTCCGAGGCAATGCAGATGATGGTTGTTGCTGCAATGGCGGCGATGATGTTGCTGTCGCAATCCCATTCAACCGAGGTCGCCAGTGCGTACCAGCTGGTTCTATGGGGCGCGATGGCAATAATGCAGGTCATCCTGCTGGTGGGGTTTTCCAAGGCCGATGACGCACTTGCAGGTCGGCTGATTGGTGTCCCGAGGATCGAACAGCTTTACCCTCCTTCCGTTTCTGTCACTTCGCGCGACATCGGAGTACCAACTCCTCCTCCGCTCCTTCCTTGTCACTCCGTGTGAACGACCTCAGTTAATCGCCGTCCGTATTCCTTCGAATGCTGCGCTGCTGAGGTTGATGTTGACCTGTTCCCGACATGGAGTCGGGCCCAACATGACTGAGGAGAACCTCGTGAGCAATGATGTGACGTCGGGTCGCGGTAGCATCCAAGCGCCAAGCGACGGATGTGACCGGGCGACAACCGCCCAAACGCCGCTTCCAGAAACCGGATTCCTTCGCCTATGGCAGATCATCGGCAATCCAAAGGCCGATCCGCCGATCCCGGCTTTAGTCCCTGTCAGCAAATCAACCTGGTGGGCGGGCGTAAAGTCTGGGCGGTATCCCAAGTCGGTACGGCTAGGGCCACGTATTGCAGCCTGGCGGGTTGAGGATGTCCGCGAGCTAATAGGGCTGTTGGCAGTGTGACCTGACCAGCAAGGGAAGCGCGGAACAGCAGCGCTTTCCTTGTGGGGGTAAGTTTGGGGGTAACCAGTTAAGTCCGATGTTGAGATGCCGCGTAGTGGAGCGGCTTACGGCTTTGAATTTGATTGACGCCGCCCCATTTAACCGCCAAGGCCAACCGTTCCCCGGTTGGCCTTTTTTTACGTGCGTCATTGTGTCGGCGCACGCCTCAAGGAATCGAATAGCTCACGCCAGGGCGCCCCGCTACTGCCCGCCCGGCCCGAATTTCATGCAATTGGACAAGCTGTTCTTGTCCCCCGGTCGAACGACGCAATCGAGGCCGGGGGTGGCCGCATCGATGTTGGTCGCCTGTCCCGCTCCGCTACCCTTCTGGGCGGCGAGAGGCGACGAAGCCAGATGAAGCTTTTCCTTCAATGCCGAGAGTTCCTCTTGCAAGGCCTTTGACGTCTTCGCGGACTTTCTCGTTTGCTCCTCAAGTGCCGAGACATCGTTCCGCAGGGAGAAAATCAGAATGGTCGAGACGGTCATCGCAAACAGGACAAGAACCAGAATCACCGAATTGCCGATGGTCAGCCAGCGCTTGATGTCTTCGGAATGGTTGCTGCCGTGGGTTTCGGAATCTTCTGCGCTCATTAAGTGTCACATTGCATTAAACCGGCCATATCCGAAAAGGGCAACTATTTCCCCGGCGAAGCGCTGGATGAAGGTCTATTGACGTGGAAGGATGACAGGCACGAGTGTCTTGGCTGACGACTCGTGCCTCTTCAGAGCATTCCGCCGGGTGACTACTACTGGGTGCCCGTCGTGCCGGTCGTACCCGTAGTTCCCGTGGTGCCTGTAGTACCGACCGTGCCCGTCGTTGTTGTCTCACTCGGGCTGCTGGCCGAGGCGGCAACGGCTCCTACCGCGACGGCTCCCGCAGCGATGGCGCCAACGCCTAAACCGCCTGCCGCTGCTGCGGTTGCAC
>OBOI01000028.1_pt1 | contig 74654 bp, 64 predicted proteins | sample 1670151 | NCBI WGS metagenome assembly OBOI01 (sample SAMEA104232303, study PRJEB22302) | sediment metagenome | biome: forest; feature: aquifer; material: sediment | place: USA | collected 2011-08-07 | depth 0.01 m | reverse complement strand
GCAGGCCGCCGCCGGGTGACATGAGCGTAGCAGGGCACCCCGCCCTCCCGAGCGCTCACCCGCCTCAAAGTACGCGAAGGTTTCGTCTCTCAGACCCGCACTGATGTAACGCGCACACTACGGCCTCTGCGGTAAGGCTTTGACGTTCTATCGCCGGCACTACCGTTCATGCGCTTGCCCTGGTCGACCGATGAGGAATTACACTAACGGCTGTCTATTTCCCAAGCTCGCCGCCATGACCTACCTCGCCAGCAACAAGCCGATCACCCTGCCGGAACTTCTGCGCATGAAACGCGAGGGCGAGAAGATCGCCATGCTCACCGCCTACGACGCCAGCTTCGCGGCGCTGGAAGACCGCTGCGGCGTCGACGTCATCCTCGTCGGCGACTCGCTCGGCAACGTCATTCAGGGCAAGACCTCGACGCTGCCGGTGACCATGGAACAGATGGTCTATCACACCGAATGCGTCGGCCACATGGCGCAACGCGCGATGTGCGTGGCCGACATGCCCTTCGGCAGCTACCAGGAATCGAAGGAGCAGGCCTTGCGTAACGCCGTGCGCCTGCTGGCCGTCGGCGCGGAGATGGTCAAGCTCGAAGGCGGCACGGTCATGGCCGAGACCGTGCATTTTCTCGTCGAGCGCGGCATTCCCGTCTGTGCCCATATCGGCCTGACGCCGCAATCGGTGCATGCGCTGGGTGGCTACCGCGTGCAGGGGCGCGGCGAAGAAGGCGCGGCGCGCATGAAGGCCGATGCCCTGGCGCTCGAACAGGCCGGCGCCGCGCTGATGGTGCTGGAAATGGTGCCGGCCGCGCTCGCCGGCGAGATCACGCAACTCTTGAAGGCCTGCGCCACCATCGGCATCGGTGCCGGACCGGCTTGCGACGGCCAGGTGCTGGTGCTGCACGACATGCTCGGCGTCTACCCCGGCAAGAAGGGCCGCTTCGTCAAGGACTTCATGCTCGATGCGAAGAGCATAGACGGCGCCGTCGTCGCCTTCGTGGCGGCCGTCAAGGACGGTTCCTTCCCTGCTCCCGAACACTGCTACTAGGTCTCCCTATGCAGATTCATGAAACCATCGCCGGCCTGCGCGCCGCACTGAAAAATGCCGGGCGCAGGGTTCTCGTGCCCACCATGGGCAACCTGCACGAGGGCCACATCGCGCTGATGACGCAGGCCCGCGCCCACGGCGACGCTGTAGTGGCGACGATCTTCGTCAATCGCCTGCAATTCCGGCCGGGCGAGGACTTCGAGAAGTATCCGCGCACGTTTCCGGCCGATTGCGACAGACTCGAAGCCGCGGGCGTCGACCACCTGTTTGCGCCGGATGAAGCGCAGATGTATCCGCAGCCGCAGCGTTATCACATCGAGCCGCCGCCGGAGCAGGCCAACATCCTCGACGGCGAGTTCCGGCCGGGGCATTTTCGCGGCGTGGCGACGGTGGTGATGAAACTGTTCCAGATCGCCCAGCCGGACGCGGCCCTCTTCGGCAAGAAGGATTTTCAGCAATTGTTGGTAATCCGCAACATGGTCAGGGAATTGAATCTGCCGATAGAAATCGTGCCCGGAGACACGGTCAGGGCGGACGACGGACTGGCGTTGTCGTCACGCAACGGCTACCTGACGCAGGCCGAAAGGATTGAGGCGCCGAGGCTTTGGCGAACTCTTACGAACGTAGTAGGTCGAATACAGGGTGGCAATCGAGATTTTTCCAGTCTGGAACGGGATGCCATCGCCGAACTGACGGCCCATGGATGGGTGCCGGACTATATTGCGGTGCGAAATACAATTGATCTACAATTGCCGGCCGCTCACGAATCCAGGTTGGTGGTGTTGGCCGCGGCGCGTTTGGGTAGCACGCGCCTCATCGACAATCTGGAAGTTTAGGTCACCGCGATGCGCTCATGCCGGCGTTGACCAGTAGCGGAAGGGTGGAACCTCTAACCGGGTTCCGATGATTGCCGCCTTCCTTTGCATGAAAAGGGATCGACAATGCAACGTACGATGCTGAAATCCAAGCTGCACCGCGTCACCGTGACGCAGGCCGAACTCCATTACGAGGGTTCGTGCGCCATCGACCAGGATCTGCTCGATGCGGCCGACATCCGCGAATACCAGCAGATCGAAATCTGGAACGTCGACAACGGCGAACGCTTCACCACTTACGCCATCCGGGCCGAACGCGGCTCCGGCACGATTTCCGTGAACGGCGCCGCCGCCCGCAAGGCCGCTCCCGGCGACTTGCTGATCATCGCCACCTTCGCGACCTACAACGAGATCGAACTGACCAAGTTCGAACCCGACCTGGTCTACGTCGACGCCAGGAACCGCATCACCCATCACAGCAGAAGCATTCCGGCCCAGGCGGCCTGAAGCGCCTCGCGCCGTCCGCAACCCGCCTTCCGGCCTGCCGGGGCGGGTTTTTCTTTTCTGCTATTGCGGCGGCAGCGTCACGGGCAGACGCTGGCGCAGCGCGGCGGCCATCTTTTCGGGAGTCACCATCTCGTTGAGGACGGAAACGAAACGGCCGTCCATATCGACGATATAGGCCAGCGCGCTCACCTCGACGAAGGCGCTGCCGCCCTTGGGCTCCGCCTTCCGGTAGTCGGCGCCGAATTTGTCTGCCATGGCCATTATCTCTTCAGGATTTCCGGTGCCGCCGATCATGTCCCGACTGATGCTTCCCGCATATTCGGCGATGCGCGCCGGCGTGTCGTGCTCGGGATCGACGGAAACCAGAATCATCCTGACCTGATCGCGCTCGGCCAAGTTCAGCAACTCGTAGGCCTGGGCGAGCTTGCCCAGGCGGGCGGTGCAGGGGGCGCCGCAACTGGCGGAGGCGAAGGCAATTGCCAGCACCTTGCCCCGTAGTTGTCTGCTGTCCAGGTAGCCCTTGGCCGTCTGGAGCACGAAATCGTTGGTGATGCTGACCTTGGACGTGACCATCGTCAGCGGCTGCCAGAAGAAAACGGCGGCCAGAAGGACGACAAGGATCGCAAGAGAAATCTTGACGGTTAGGTTGTACATCTGATGCACCGGATAGCCGCGAGGGGCGCAGCATAGCAAACGGTATGCTGCCTGCCTTGATTTAAGCTAACCGGCGCCAACAACTTGCCGCCGCCGCCAGAAGCCCGGCGGCAGTGACGCTGTGAGCGATGCCGAGCCAGAGATTGAACCCGCTGGCGACCGTCAGCCCGCCCAGCGCCACCTCAGTTGCCAGAAGCAGGAGCAGCGCAACGGCAGCCTTGCGCGTCGCCGGCACGCGCAAGGCGCGATGAGCGGCGGCGCCGAGCAGCAGCAGCGTCGCCAGGGCACAGTAGCGATGCAGCAGATGCAGCGCCACGCCGCCATCGTCTCCGGGAGGCAGTGAGGCCGCAATGACGACGAAGGGGTTGAGTGCCGCCCAGCCCGAGGCATTCGGCCACCAGACGCCGCCGCAATCGGGCAGCGTGGTGCAACTCAGGGCGGCATAGCGCGCGCCGATCAATGCCCCGAGCAGCATCGTCGCCGCCAGCGCCGCCAGACCGGGCTTCAGCATGGCGTCAGGCGCCGGCGGCAGCGATCCCGGCGCGGCGGCAAGCACGATGCGCCACGACAGGGACACCAATCCCAGTCCGCCGAGAATATTGACGAAAGTGACGGCGGCGCGATGCGGATCGGAACTCCAGATGCCGACCGCGGCGAGGAACATCATCAGCACGACCAGCGCCGTGGCGCGCCGCGCCGCCGGCTGCAAGGGCTTCGGTTGCACGCAGCGCCACGCCAGTGCGAAGGCCAGCACCAGCGCCGCCGATGCACCCAGCCGGTGGAGGATGCGCGCCATGCCGCTGTGGAGGTTCGCCTTGCCCAGAAGCATCTGCCCGTAGCAGGCCGGCCAGTCGGCGCAACCAAGGCCGGCGGCATCGAGCCGTACATAGGCGCTGATGCAAACGACGCCCAGGCAAAGCGCAAAGAGACTCCGCGCCAGCCGGGCTATCTGCCGCTGGCGGACCGCCGCCTCACCGGCCGCGTTCATCGCCCAAACGACGTGCGACGCGCAATTCGTGGTTCAGCCACAGCAGGATGCCGAACACCACCATGGAGCCGCCCTGATGCGCCGCGCCCAGAGGCACCGGCACCGCCAGCAGCACGGTGGCGATGCCCAGCGCAATCTGGGCGGCCAGCGCCACCAGCAGCAGGGTGGCGACGCCGCGTGCCCGGCCCGACGCCGGCGCCGACCGGATCTGCCACCAGAACCAGGGCACCAGAAACGCCAGCAGCCAGGCACCGAGGCGATGGTCGAACTGCACCGTCGCCATGTTGTTGAAGAAGTTCAGGTACCACGGATCGAGCATGAAGATTTCCGGCGGCACCACGGCCCCGTTCATCAGCGGAAAGGTGTTGTAGGCCTTGCCGGCGCGAATGCCGGCGACAAAGCCGCCGCTGACGATCATGTAGAAGGCCAGCAGCGCCAGCCAGAAGCCGATACGCCGCAGGCGGGCCATGGCTGCGTCCACGGCCTGCGCCGTGCGCTGCGCGAGCAGGCCCAGCGCCACCCAGGTCATCGAAATAAAGATCAGGAAGGCGATCGACAGATGCGCCGTCAGGCGGTACTGGCTGACGCGCGGATCGTCGACGAGGCCACTTTTCACCATGTACCAGCCCATCGCGCCTTGCAGGCCGCCAAGCACGAATATGCCGACCAGCTTGCGCACCAGCGGCCGGTCGAGCTTGCGCCGCGCCAGGAAATACAGAAAAGGCAGCAGGAACACCAGGCCGATGGTCCGTCCCAGCACGCGGTGAAAATACTCCCACCAGAAAATGCCCTTGAACTCGTCCACCGACATCTGGTGATTCACCTTCTGGAACTCGGGAGTTTGCTTGTACTTGTCGAAAGTCGCCTCCCACTCGGATTCGTTGAGCGGCGGGATGGTGCCGACGATGGGCTGCCACTCGACGATGGACAGTCCCGAGTGGGTCAGCCGGGTGACACCGCCGACGACCAGGGTCGCAAAAACCATGGCGGCGCAGACGAACAACCAGGCGGCAACTTGACGGCGGGCGGCGAGATTCATAAGCGCAAATCCGGAACGACATTTGGGCGCCGCATTATGGATCAAATTTTCAACAATCGTATGCGACGCCATGTCGCAGTGCGTCAAATAAGTGCTTGCTGATGTTCGATTTTCTTATCGCAAATCAATTTCAAGACCCCTTGACTAAAGTTACCTTCCGATGCGCTGAATCGCAGAAGTTTGTCTTACCAAAATCTCACGAATAATTCCCCGCGCCGGAAGGCGCACCGTAGACGGAGGACCGAGAATGGCCGACTTACAAAACAACGACATACCATTCATGCAGCGGGTGCTGGATAACCACTTCCTGCTTCTTTTCCTGGGCGTCGCCTCCCCCACAGTCATTTATATCCTGTGGGGAATCATGAACATCATCGCCATTCCGGTCGCCAAGTAACCGGCCCGGTCAACCAGGGAGATAACGAATGAGCGCAATACTGCCGCCCGCAGACCGACTGTGGTGGAAACAACCGATCGACAAGATCGAATGGACATGGATCATGCTGGCCTTCACCTGGGGCATGATCATGTTCGTCATGATGATTTACTGGCATATCAACGGTAAACAAAACCTCTCCACCGAGACCTACAAGTCGACGCGCGAAATGTTTGCCGCCAAGGCCGAGAAGTTCATCGCCGAAAATACCGTCCGTACCGAAACCGAGCAGAACATCCCGGTCGTCAAGGCCCCCGAAAGCGGCGACGTCTATCTGACCGCCAGTCTGTGGCGCTGGTGGCCGATCCTCGAACTGGAGAAGGACAAGACCTACAAGGTCCACCTCTATTCGATGGATTACAACCACGGCTTCTCGCTGCAGCCGGTGAACATCAACATTCAGGTAGTGCCCGGCTATGAACACGTCGTCAAGATGACGCCGAACAAGGCCGGCACCTACTCCATCGTCTGCAATGAGTACTGCGGCATCGGTCACCATACGATGCTCGGTCGCATTTACGTGAAATAAGGGGCACACAGATGGCAACAACTTACCGCGTTTGCCCGCGCACCGGGCTGCAATACGATACCGCCGCAGAGAAGCTGATGCGCTGGAACGCCGTCGCCGGCGTTCTCGCCCTGCTCGTCGGCGGCATCATGGCAATTGGTGTGGTACTCACCCGCTGGCCGGCCGTCAAACTGCTGCCGGCCGACCAGTTCTACCTTGTCCTCACCGCTCACGGCGTCGACATGCTGCTGATCTGGATCATCTTCTTCGAGATGGCCGTGCTTTACTTCTGTTCGTCGACATTGCTGCGCTGCCGACTGGCCACGCCGAAGATCGCCTGGCTCGGCTTCATACTGATGAGCATCGGCGCCGTCATGGGCAACTATGCCGTGCTGGCCGGCGAGTCGAGCGTGATGTTCACCTCCTACGTACCGATGCAGGCCTCGCCGCTGTTCTACCTGGCGCTGATCCTGTTCGCCGTGGGTGCGTTGATCGGCTGCTTCGTCTTCCTCGGCACGCTCGTCGTCGCCAAGAACGAAGGCACGTATGAAGGCTCGCTGCCGCTGGTGACTTTCGGCGCATTGACGGCCTGCATCATCGCCGTATTCACGATTGCTTCCGGCGCCGTGATCCTGATCCCGACCCTGCTCTGGTCCGTCGGCATCATCAAGGAAATCGACCCGCTGATGTATCGCGTCATCTGGTGGGGCATGGGTCACAGCTCGCAGCAGATCAACGTCGCCGCACACGTCTCGATCTGGTACGCAATCGCCGCCATCGCCTTCGGCGCCAAGCCGCTGTCGGAAAAGGTGTCGCGCTTCGCCTTCCTGCTCTACATCCTGTTCCTGCAACTCGCCTCCGCCCACCACATCCTGTCCGACCCGGGCCTCGGCTCCGAGTGGAAGGTGATGAACACGTCGTACTTCATGTACTTCGCGGTGATGGCCTCCATGATTCACGGCTTCACGGTTCCGGGCGCCATCGAGGCGGCACAGCGCAAGAAGGGCTACAACAACGGCCTGTTCGAATGGCTGCGCAAGGCGCCCTGGGGCAACCCGGCGGTTTCGGGCATGCTGCTGTCGCTGTTCATCTTCGGTTTCATCGGCGGTATCTCCGGCGTCGTGGTCGGTACCGAACAGCTGAACATGCTGATGCACAACACCATCTACATCCCGGGCCACTTCCACGCCACCGTCGTCGGCGGCACCACGCTGGCATTCATGGCGCTGACCTACTTCCTGGTGCCGACACTGTTCAAGCGCGAGATGATCGCGCCCAAGCTGTGCAGCATTCAGCCCTACCTCTTCGGCATCAGCATGGCCGTGGTATCGCTGGTGTTGATGGGTGCCGGTACGCTGGGCGTCTCCCGCCGTCACTGGGACATGGCCTTCTCGGGCGCGCCGTTCCAGTACGAATGGCCGGGCGCCGCCTACCTGATGATGGGCATCGCCGGCATCTTCGGCATGCTCGCCATCGTCGGCGGCGCGCTGTTCATCCTGCTGGTGGTCGGCTCGCTGCTCTTCGGCAAGAAGCTCGACGAAGGCACGACCAGCACGAAGCGCACGCCTTTCCCGGCCAACACGGCCGCAGCCAACGTCTCCTCCTACGGCAGCGCCGATCATGTCGCCGTGCCGGGTACCCTGACGCTGGCGCTGCTGCTGCTGGTCTCGTTCGTGCTGTACTACTTCGTGAACTGGAAATATCTGTCCGAGGTCTGGGGCCTGAGCTAAGATACCGCTCACCCGGGACGCAGACGACCCGGCCGGAACAGCGGCCGGGTTTTCCAAAACCCCGGGCCTGCCTCAATCGGGCCTGGTTTCATCAGGCCCGATTCAAGCAGGTTTCGACGAACACAAAATGAACGCAACGATGGAATCCACACTGCCTCACGAACCCACCGCCACCTGGTCGATCAGCAGCATCCTTGGCGTATTCAAGGTGCGCATCGGCGTTGTCATCACGTTCACCGCGCTGACCGGTCTGGCGGTCACCTCCGGCCCGGACCTCAGCACCACCCAGTTCGTGGCACTGTGTTTTGCCGTGCTGGTTTCATCCGCGTGCGCCGGCGCCTTCAACCAGTACTACGAATACGACATCGACCCGCTGATGAGCCGCACGAAGAAGCGCGCCTTCGCCACCGGCCGCTTCCAGCGCAGCCCCATGTGGCTGGTGGTCATCGGCGCGCTGCTGATCGCCTCCGTCGCCGCGGCCTGGCTGGCGCTCAACGCCTGGGCCGCGCTCTACGTCTTCCTCGGCGCCTTCTTCTACGCCATCGTTTACACCGTGTGGCTGAAGCGCCGCACCTGGCTCAACATCGTCATCGGCGGGCTGGCCGGAAGCTGGGCCGTACTCGCCGGTTCCGCCGCCTCCGACCCGCATATCGGCGCCGTGCCGCTGTCGCTCGCCTTCGTACTCTTTCTGTGGACGCCGCCGCACTTCTGGAGCCTGGCCGTCGCGTTCCGCGACGACTACAAGGCCGCCGGCGTACCCATGCTGCCGGTCGTCGTCGGCGATGCGCGCGCTGCCAAAGTCATTTTCGCTTCCACGCTGCTGCTGGTCGCCGCCTCTTTCCTGCCCGCGATTTTCGGCCTCGGCACCATCTACCGGGTCGGCGCCGCCCTCGGCGGCTCCTACTTCATCTTCAAGGCCTGGAAGTTGTCGCGCAATCCGAATCGGCAGACCGCCATGTCCTGCTTCCACGCCTCACTCATCCAACTGACCCTGCTGCTGATCGCCGCGATTGTCGACGCGCGGTTCTGAGGTGTCTGTCTCCAAGCTGCTGGCGGCGGGTCTTGTTGCCCTCGCCATCGCCGCCCCCGCCTGGGCGGATACCGTAGCCGATGCGCCGCCCAAACTCACGTCGCGGCCGCTCAACCCCTCTTCCAGCCAAACCATCACCACGCTCGACGAAAAGGCCGCGCTGGCGAAATCGCAGGTGGCCATAGGCAATGTCGTCAGCGACTACGCCATGCTCAACCGCGCCGGCAAGCCCGTGCGGCTGGCCGATTACCACGGCAAGCCGCTGCTGGTCAACTTCATCTACACCGGCTGCTTCAATGTCTGCCCGACGACGACCAAGAACATGCAGAAGGCCGTCGAGGGTTTGGTGAACCGGATCGGCGCCGACCGCTTCAACATCGTCAGCATTGGCTTCAACCAGCCCTTCGATTCCCCGCAGACGATGAAGTCCTTCGCCCTGCAATACGGCGTGCATCTGCCGAACTGGGATTTTCTGAGCCCGGCCCAGGCACTGGTGCCGGAACTCACGCGCGACTTCGGCTTCAGCTTCGTTCAGACCTCGGCCGGCTTCGACCACCTCAACCAGGTGACCATCGTCGATGCCCAAGGCCGCATCGTGCGCCAGGTGTATGGCGAGGTCTTCACCGCCGACATGCTCGCCGAACCGCTGAAGACGCTGCTCGGCGGCGATGCCCTGCCGACGCAGAGCGTGACGCTGGCCGAGATCATCGACCGCGTGCGTATTCTTTGTTCGGTCTACGACCCCACCACCGGCAAGTACCAGGTCGGCTACGGCGTCCTATTCGAAATCGCCGGCGCGGTCAGCTTCATCCTTTGGCTCATTATTTTCTACTGGCGCGACCGGCGCTACAGAAGGCCGGAAAAGGCGCCAGCAGCGGAGTGACCTGAGGCTGCTCGGGGCTAATATCCCCACTCCTCATGCCGCACCGGCAGCTGGTTGAGCCGCTTGCGCAAGTGTTGCCAGCTCGGCATGAACATATCCATCAGCGCCGTGAAGCGAGCGTTGTGAGTGGGCTCCAGCAGGTGCGCCATCTCGTGCACCACGATGTATTCGAGACACTCCACCGGTTTCTTGGCGAGGTCGGTGTTAAGGCGGATCGCCCCGGATTTCGGGTTGCAGCTACCCCATCGCGTCTTCATGCGCTGCACGAACATCCGCCCGACCTTCACGCCCATCACGGGTTCCCACTTGGCGATCAACTCGGGGACAAGGGCGCGAATCTGCTCGCGATACCAGCCCTCCAGAATCTCCTGGCAGCGCGCCTCGTCCGTGCCAGGGCGCACCTGTAGTAGCAGCTTGCTGTGCCTGAGTTCGACCGCAGGCGCGGCATCCAACTCCACCCGCAGGAGCAGGCGGCGCCTGCCCCAGACGTAATGGCTTTCGCGGTCGAGGAATTCGCGGGGGGCCTCGCGCTCCTGCGCCTGCATCTGGCGCCGCTGGTTCTTGATCCATGCCAGCCTGGAAATCACAAAGACGCGGATGGTGTCGAGCGCCATGTGGTCGGGCGCGGCGATCCGTACTTTGCCGTGCGGCGGCAACACCGAGAGGTGCAGGTTCTTGATGTCCTTCCTGACCACCTCGATCCGCAGGTCGCCCAGATCGATCTGCGTGGCCATCAGTACTCGTGCTGCGCGAAGATGATCGGGTAGAGACGATTCACTGCGTCGATGTCCTTCAGTACCTCGTAGAGCGCCTGCTTCACCATCTGCTCACGTGCCGGAATGCCCCGCCAATCGGCCGGGCGCTTCTGCTTTACCGCGGCGTCGATCCTGAGCGCCAGATCGAGTGTGGCGTCCTGGTCGCCGTAGGCCGTAGCGGGTTCCCGCACCTGGTTCGCTACGACAGTGTGTTTCAGGTTGTTGTAGAGCGCCAGCCGCCCCGGCGTGTTCAACTGCGCGGGCGCATCGTGCGCCTTGCCCGCCTGCACGCGCTTGGCCAGGTCGGCAATGCGCTGCAGATAGTCCTCGTACTCGATGGCCTTTTCCTTGCGCAGCCGGATGATCTCGTCGAGCAACGCGGACATCTTCTCGAAGTAGGCCGGGTCGGTCAGGTGCTCCTTCATGATCTTGCTGCGGACGTTGTTCTCGATGGTTTCGCCGATGGCGTCGCGGTTGCCTTTCAGTCCGCCCAACTGGCTGGCGATGGCTTCGGCGATGCCGCTGTTCACGATCAGGTCGAGCAGGCCCATGTCGTCGAAGGGCGAAATCTTGCGCGGCGCCGCCGCCTCGATGTAGGTGTCGATCAGGTGGCGCATGTCGGCCTCGAAGGGCTTGAGGTCCAGCGTCTCGCCGGCGGCCATGCGCACGATCTCGCGCAGATCGAGGTAGCGTTTCTGCAGCCCCTTGATGCGCTCAATGTCGGTAGGGCCATACCCGGCCGCCGCCAACTCGTCGGCGATGTTGGCGTAGGCGCGAAGCAGCGCCACCACACCCTTGTAGAGCGCCGCCCGGTGCGGCGCGCGTGCCGCCAGGTCGGCGGGAATCTCGCTGTTGCCGCAGAAGTAATGAATGTGCTCCAGCTCGCCCCTGGGGGGCTCCACCGGCTCGCAGAGCAGCGCCAGCGCCTCGACGGCGCCATCGAGCCGTTCGCGGCCCAGCTTCAGGCGGTCCTGCATCAGCACATCGGGGGCGGCACCGCCCGCGCTGTGGTCCAGCTCCGACGTATAGACCTGCAGCGCGCCGGTGCCCTTGTCATTGACCAGGTTCTTGAACAAGTCCTTGTAGTCGACGATGTAGCCGAAGTCCTTGTCGTCGCCGTCGAGGCGGTTGGTGCGGCAGATCGCCTGGAACAGGCCGTGGTCGCGCATCGACTTGTCGATGTAGAGATAGGTGCAGGGCGGCGCATCGAAGCCGGTCAGGAGCTTATCCACGACGATCAGGAGCTTCATGTGCGCCGGCTCCCTGACGAACAGCGCCTTCGCTGTGTCCTCGTAGGTTTCGGTCTTGCTCATGCCGGGGTGGGCAGCAACGTCTTTCAGCAACTCGGCATAGGTGTTGTAGATGAACTGCTTGTCGGTCTCGGTATTGGCGCCGACCTCCTCCAGCGTCACGTCGCCGGCCTGCGGGTTGTAGGAGGTCACGACCGCGCACAGATTCTTGAAGGGTGAGTTCTGGAACAGGACGAAATACTTGCAGGCCTCGTAGATGCTGGACGCCACCAGGATTGCATTGCCGCGACCGTCGCTCAGACGGCGGCGGCGCTTGAAATCGAGAATCAGGTCCTGCACCACTTTGCGCATTCTCGACTCGGAACTGAGTACGGCCTGCATCGTCCCCCATTGCTTCTTCAGCTCATCTTTCTGCCAATCGTTCAGATCCTTCGACACCAGTTCGAACCACTCATCGATGCTTTGCTGCGAGGTCAAGCGCTGGTCGATGTCGCGTGCCTCGTACACCAGGTCCAGTACCACTTTGTCCGCTACCGCCTCGCCGAACTTGTAGGTGTGGATGTAGCCGCCGAACACCTCCAGGCTGGTGGCCTTGTCCTCCTTCAAGAGCGGCGTGCCGGTGAAGCCGATGAAAATCGCGTTGGGCAGCAGCGCCTTCATCACTTGGTTCAACCTGCCGCTCTGGGTACGGTGGCATTCGTCTACGAACACGAATACCTCGCCCACTGTCGCGCTGGGCTGGGCTTCCAGTTCCTTGATGAAGGCTTCGAACTCCCGGTCCTTCTTGCCGCGCGCCTCCAGGCCGAACTTGTGCACCAGCGAGCACAGCAACCGCGGCGCCGTCTGCGCCAACTGGCGCATCAGGTCGCGGCCGCTGCTGGTGCGGTAGATGGTCTCGCCGACATCGCCGAACACGCGCTCGATCTGCTTGTCCAGCTCGTCGCGGTCGGTGACGATGGCCACCCGCGCGTGCGGGTTGTTCTCCAGTATCCAGCGCGCCAGCAGCACCATCAGGATGCTTTTGCCGGCGCCCTGGGTGTGCCAGATGATGCCGCCCCGCTTCTGCCGCACATGCTGCTGCGCCGCCTTGATGCCGAAGTACTGATGCACGCGCGGCAGCTTCTTGATGCCACCGTCGAAGAGCACGAAGTCGCGTAGCAGCTCCATCAGCCGGCCTTTCTCGCACATCTTCAGCAGGTATTTGTCGAGCTTGAAGCGGCTGTTGTCGGCCTCGTCTTCCTTCCAGGTCAGGAAGTACTTGTCCTGGGTTTCGATGGTGCCGTAGCGCAGCCCTGCGGAATCGTTGCCGGCGAAGATCAACTGCACGGTGCTGAAGAACCACGCGTTGAATTCCGCCGACTGGTTGGAGAGGTTCTGGCGTATGCCCTGGCCGATGTCCGCGCGACTGTTCTTCAGTTCCAGCACGCCGATGGCGATGCCGTTGAGATAGAGCACGATGTCCGGGCGGCGCTGGTGATTGCCATGCAGCGTCACCTCCTCGGCCAGCGCGAAGTCGTTCTTCTCCGGCTCGCGCCAATTGACGAGGTGCACGGTCTCGTGCGCGTCGCCGGCCGCGGTCTTCAAAGGCACGCCGTAGCGCAGCATCGCATACACGGCTTTGTTGTTGCCGTAGAGATTGCGGCCGTGGTTGCCGGCCTCGCGGTGCAAGAGGTCGAGCGCCCGGCCGATCTGGGCCGGCGAGTAACCGGCGCTGCCCAGGTAGGCCGTCAGCAGGCCGTCCTCGATGTTGCTGTTGTTCGCGCGGTCGCTCCAGTCGCCGAGGTAGCGATACTGCAACTCGTCGCGGAACAGGGCGATCACGCGGTCTTGCGTGGCGCGTTCGGGCTGGCCGATGGCGTTCATTTCAGTACCTCCCAGTGGCCGCCCTTGCGCGGGCCGACAAAGCGCAGGCATCTCTCCTTGACCAGTTTGGCGGCGGCACGCTCCACCGCTCTGACCGATTTTCCGATGGACGAAGCCAGTTCCACCAGCGTCAGCTCGGGATTCGCCGCTAACGTAGCGAGTATTTGTTCCGGCGTTTCTACCGGCGTTTCTACCGGCGTTTCTACCGGCGTTTCTACCGGCGCTTCTACCGGCGCTTCTACCGGCGCTTCTACCGGCGCTTCTAGGGTAGTCGGCAACAATCCCCCCGCCAAGTGCCCCGGATTGGCTCCCAATACCTCCCATTGGCCGCCCTTGCGCGGACCGACAAAGCGCAGGCGCCCCTCCTTGATCAGTTTGGCGGCGGCACGCTCCACCGCTCTGACCGACTTGCCGATTGATGAAGCCAGTTCCACCAGCGTCAGCTCAGGATGCGCCGCTAACGTGGTGAGTATTTGTTCCGGCGTTTCTACCGGCGTTTCTACCGGCGTCTTTGGGGTAGTCACCAGGGTAGTCGGCAACAATCCCGCCGCCGCCAAATGCACCGGATTGGCCCGGAAGGTCAGCATCAGGCCGGACATGCTGAAGTCGTAGCCGGGCGGCTCAATGTCGTGACTGCGGCATTCGCGCGCGATCTTCTCGATGCCGCGCCCCCAGGATTCGATATACCCGGCGCGGAAGAAGGCGTTGGCCAGCAAAGGGTTCGCCGGCTTCGACGGATGTTTTCCGAGCAGGCGCTTCATGGTCCAGCCCTCCGGCATGTAGCCGGCATTCCACAGCACGATCTGATGGTCATACACGCTGATCTGGATCGGAATGCCGCTGCTGTAGTCCTTGTGGATCACGGCATTGAGCAGCGCCTCGCGCAAAGCCTGGCGGGGAAACAGGAAGGTTTCCAGGCGCTGGATGCCCTCGTAGCTGATATAGGCCTTCAGGTACTTGGTATGCAGCAGCTCCAGCGTCTTTTCCACCTGTGCGAACAGATCGCCGTGGATTTCATCCTGGTAGCGCAGGTCATCGTCGGTAACGAAGAACCCGACCTTGATCCAGGCGCCCGGCACGAAACGCTCCGGTTGCTTGCCGAACAATAGCGCTGCGGCGCGCTTCAAATGCGCGTCTTCGTCCAGTTGCAAACTGGCCAGCAGAGCCGCGTCGCCATCGCCCAGCACGGCATCATCCACCCGCCCGCTTCGGGCCGCCTTGTCCCGGAACCACTGCAGCGCCGCCGGGCTGCAATCGCCCAGCGTCAAACCGGGCAGCGGCACGCCGTCCCAATGCAGCCCCTGTCGCTTCAGCAGGAAGCGGCTCAAGGCCGCGCCCTTCAATTCCTGTTTCGTGCTGCCGCTGCGGTAGTGGTACTCGCCCTTGTAGCTGATCGGACTCGGATAAGGCTCGACGTGGATTTCCAGCAGTTCCTTGCCGTCCTCCACGCGCAGATTCACATCCACCATGATGCCGAGGATATCGCGCACCTTGTTCGGGATGTCCTGCAGCAGCTTGCCCGCATCCCGAACGCCAACCGCCGCGCCCTGGTCGTTGCGCCCGATCACCAGCACGCCACCCTCGGCATTGGCGAAGCCGCAAATCCATTTCAGGTACTCGTCGCGCCAGGATTCCTTCCACTCGACGTTCTGGTGTTCTTTCCCTGTCGGCATCGCCATCCCCTTTCAATTGCCAAAGAGATTATGGCATTTCGCTATAGCGCGCTCGAGATTGGCGTCAGAAAAGATTGGTCTGTCCAATTTCGCCTGCCATTCCGTGTCCGACTGAATGATTCGTTTCACCGCGGCTAGATCTACGGGATGGCTCTCGCGGCGCAGGTCTTCCATCGCCATGTCCACTGTTGCCAGCAACTCCAGCTCTTCCGTCTTCGTGTAGTGAAACTGCTCCAACCATAAGCGCACGGCAGGCTCGTGCCACTTGTCGAAGTACGCTTCGGCCTCCGTAATCTTGTCGCCAGCGACGAACCCCTCGTAAGTACCGTTGTGGAGTGCTCGGACATACCCGTTCTTTAGTGCGATACGCTCCGGCCCCTGGTAGCGAGTCTTCGGGTTGTAAGGGCCAGCGGCCTTTTTTAGATATCCCTCGGCAGCGCCTTCGACATGGCGATGCAGCAGGTACAGCAGCTTGGTTCGCCGTACCCGCGCCAAGGGATGCAGTTCGGACCCGAACGCCTTGGCAAAGACGCCGAGCGCCACCGCTTCTTCGATCTGCTGATTGTGCGGACGCCCCTTTTCTGAAGCGGTATCCACTCTTGCGGGAAAGGGGATAACCTCGGCCTTGGGCTGAACCAAGCGAATTCGTCCGGTCAGCAGTTCCTGCATCATGCCCTGCTTAAGGTCACGGGCCTTGGCAAGTTTGGCTTCGAGCGCGGCGATCTCGGCGTCCATGTCGGAGAGGACGGTGGCGATGGCGGTTTGCTCGGTCTTGCCGGATGGGATAGCGACTTCATATGCGGCAAGCTGAGTCTTGCCAATTTCGAGAAAGGTACTCCCGCCGCACAGGCTTATGAAGCCTTGCTTTTGTGTGGTCAGCAGGTAGTACAGAAACTCCACATCAACATCGTCAAACGGAATGAAGTTCTTGAAGCCTTGGTTGGTGGAGAGCGGCACAAGGTTGATTGCGCACTCGCCAATCGTCGCCCTGGATGTCATTACAACCGACCGTGGAGGAATGATCTCTGCCGAACTGGCTTTGAGACCGAGAGCAGTAATCCTTCTACTTGTGTCACGGAGATACTTGTGGGCGTTGAGGGCGGTGATGTCGGTTGGCGTACACCACAAAACGTCGCCATCCCAAAACTCGGATCGCAAGGTGCTAGGTGTGCCTCCACTGCGAATATCCGCCAACTGCTCAAGGCGCCTCATCTCCCATTCCCCCGCAAACCTCGGCAGGCGCATTTGGCCGGTGAGCAGTTCCTGCATCGCGCCTTGCTTGATCTGGCGCTTCTTGGCGAGCAGTTGCTCCAGCGATTCGATCAGCGCATCCGCATCGCTCAGGGCTGCGGCGATGGCTTGCTGTTCATGCAGAGGAGGAAAGGGATAAACGAAGTTGACTGCGTCGCCAATGTTGAACTGCTTTTGAGCGGTGCCGTATTGAACATTCTCGATCTGGGAAATGCCCATCGGGGAATTCATGGTGTAACAGAGCCAGTGCGAGTCAAATGTCGGACCTCTTCGCACGATCATCACTGACGCACAGTTACAACCATCCAGGTCGGGAGGAATTACTGCCGTGATGCCCGGCTCTCCCACGCGGACAGTGACAAGGTCCCCCACGGAGAGGCGCGAGGCTGCGATCTGCTTATTGCTTTCCTCCGTAATGCGATTTGCTGACTCCCAATTAATTCGATTCGGGCCAATACTGGAACCAACAAGCATTGGGACTGAACCGTTCTTCTCGAAGTACGAAGATGGGTTGATGACTAGCCCAACGGATTGCTTCGGAGAGATTTCTCTAAGCGTTGCAACCCTCCAATCCTCCGGAATCACCCCCACCTCGGTCTGCTTGTAGGCCGGCTTCGCCAGATACTTGGCGCAGGGTTCCCTGACTTCGTGGCTCACGGCAGCGCCTCCCCGTCTTCGTTAGGGGTGTCCAGATGCGTGCCGTTGCAACACAGCTGCATGGGCTGGCCTTTAACAAGAACGCCGCTCATTAAAGCTTTCGCGCATTTCTTTAATAAGCCGCGCGTCATGAGAACCCCATCCTTGCCAAGTGGTGGCTTACCCGTGCTTCCAGTTCCGCCACGCGCTCGACCATTTGCGGCAGCGGCCTTTCATAGCGTTCGGCCAGTTCCTTGACGCGCCTGGTCAGCGCCTGGCTGACCCGGTCCATTTCGCTGTGGATGGCCGCGTCGAGCGCGGCGAACCACTTGTCGTCCACCACCAGCGTCTTGATCTCGGCCTCGCCGAGTTTGGGGTAATAGGCGTAGGCCGCGGCGTCGAGTGCGGCCTCGGCTTCCTTGAGTTGTTTCTTGAGCGCTGCCTCGTCCGCCGCGAGGTCGAGCCATTGCTTCAGTACGGCGAGTTCGTCGGCGGCGCTCTTGTCCTTGCCGATTTCCCTGATGCGATCCTTGACGCTTGCGGCGCTGATCTTGTCGAAGCCGGAGAAGGCACCCTCCTCGCCACTCTGCTCTTCTTCGAGTTCGGCGAGCCTGGCGGTGGCGGCTTCGAGGTCGGCGCCCAACTGGTCGATGGCGGCCTGCTCCACGGCGAAGTAGCGGGCGACGAGGATGGACTTCGGTACGAGGTCGCAGGCCCAGCCCTTGTCTTTCTCCTTGCCCTTCTTGTCCTTCTCGATGATGCGGTAGGTTTCGGCCTTCCAGCCGTCCTCGGCGATCAGGTAGCAATCATCCTGCATGGTCTCGGCCCAATAGTCCATCAGGTGCTGGTAGATGGCGTAGGGGTCGAGCAGCGGCTTGTCGGCGAACGAGTACAGCAGGCTCTCCGACATGACATGGATCAGTTCTTTCGGATGGACGCCCGGCGCCAGGGTGGTCTTGAGGACGCGGGCGCTCTGTGCGCGCCAATTGGAGAAGTGGAAATCGATGTCGGCGACGAAGGCCGTGAATTCGGCGTGGCCGAAGATGGCGGCCTTGAGGGCGGGCTTCTCGACCGCGAGATCGAGATAGCCGGGGCGATTGGCCTTGAACAGCGTCGCCTTGAGTTTGGGGCAGACCTTCCAGTAGGGGGCGAGCGCCTCCACGTCTGCCGCCGGAATGCCGCCCTTGAGATGACCTTCGATGTCCTGGCGGTCTTCGCTGCGCGTGCTGTCGATATAGCGAGGAAGGTTGAGGTTGTAGTCGTTCTTCTCGATCTCGTTGATGCCGACCATGCGCGCGTAGCTAGGGTCGCGGCCGTCCTGGCGCGTGAAGACGTCGACGATCTTGTGGATGTCCTGCTCGCGCAGGCGGTTCTTGGGGCCGTCCTTCAGGTAGCCGCCACTGGCGTCGACCATGAAAATGCCTTTGCGCGCCTGGGCACCTTCTTTGTCGATGACGACGATGCAGGCGGGGATGCCGGTGCCGTAGAACAGGTTGGCGGGAAGACCGACGATGCCCTTGATGTAGCCGCGCCTGACGAGGTTGCGGCGGATGTCGGCCTCGGCGTTGCCGCGGAACAGCACGCCGTGGGGCAGGATGCAGGCGCCCTTGCCGTTGCTCTTGAGCGAGCGGACGATGTGCAGCAGATAGGCGTAGTCGCCCTGTTTGGCGGGCGGCACGCCGAAGGTCTTGAAGCGCTCGTAGGGGTCGGCGAGCGGGTCGAGGCCGGTGCTCCAGCGCTTGTCGGAAAACGGCGGATTGGCGACGACGTAGTCGAAGGTCTTTAGCGCCTCGCCATCTTTGAATTTGGGGTTGGTCAGAGTATTGCCCTGCGCGATCAGTCTATCGGGATAGTTGTGCAGGATCATGTTCATGTCGGCCAGGCCGCTGGTCGCTTCGTCCTTTTCCTGGCCGTAGAGCGTGACATGAGCAGTAGCTTCCACTCCCACTTTCAATAATAGCGACGCGGAACCGCAGGTCGGGTCATACACGGTGGTGGTGCTGGTGGTCCTGGCGTCGCCGATGCCGACGATCTTGGCGACGACGCGGCTGACTTCGGCCGGGGTGTAGAACTGGCCCTTGCTCTTGCCGCTCTCGGTGGCGAAGTGGCGCATCAGGTATTCGTAGGCGTCGCCGAGGATGTCGTCGCCGTCGGCGCGGTTCTTCGAGAAATCCAGCGCCGGGTTCTGGAAGATGGCGATCAGGTTGCCCAGGCGCTCGACCATTTCCTTGTCCGAACCCAGCAGCGCCGGGTCGTTGAAGTCGGTCTTGATGGTGATGCGGTTGGCCTTTTCCAGCGGGGCAATGATGGCTTTGTTGATCCTGTCGCCGATGTCGGGCCGGCCCTTGAGGGCCACCATGTCCTTGAAGCTCGCGCCCGGCGGCACCTGGATCGGCGCGAAGGGCTGGTCGGCATACTTGTCGCTGATGTACTTGATGAACAGCATCACCAGCACGTAGTCCTTGTACTGGCTGGCATCCATGCCGCCGCGCAATTCGTCGCAGGACGCCCAGAGGGAGGAGTAAAGCTCGGATTTCTTGATGGCCATGAAGTTCGTGGATTAGGTCGCAACGCCCTGCGGCGAGGGCGTAAGGATACTTCGAGACGGCGTTTCCTGAACGTCTGATCGTGCCAGGTCTATCGGCCGGCCCCGACGCTCACTGGCAACACCCCGAGAGACGCAAAACCCTTGCACTCATGCGCAATGCGCCGGACATATTCATTCGCCAAACGCCGATTGCTGAAAAGACTTAATTTCGCGGCTTGATTGCCATCAAGTCGCTTTGGGGCCTGCTCCATATAATCGAACGCTAATAATTCGACCATAGCAACGGCACCCCTAACCCCAACGTGAGCCTGCACGCCACCCTTCGCGACGGTACGCGGGCCTTATTCGGGCGCATCGAAAACGCCTTCGATGTGCCGTTCGGCCCCGCGGACAACCCCTTGCGCCATCTCGGCGCGATGGGTTTCTATTTCTTCTGGATCATCGCGATCAGCGGGCTCTACCTCTACACGGTGCTCGACACCAGCATCGACGGCGTCTACCACTCGATCCAGCACTTCACGCTCGAACAGTGGCTGGTCGGCGGCATCCTGCGCAGCCTGCACCGCTATGCCTCCGACGGCTTCGTCATCGTCATGTTCCTGCACCTCGTGCGCGAGTGGGCGTTCGACCGCTACGCCGGCTTCCGCTGGTATTCGTGGATCACCGGCGTGCCGCTGATCTGGCTGGTGTTCATGAGCGGCATCGGCGGCTACTGGATCGTCTGGGACCGCCTGGCGCAGTTCTCGGCCATCGCCTCGACCGAGCTGCTCGACTGGCTGCCGATCTTCAGCGATCCGACGGCGCGCAATTTCCTCACGCCCGAGGCGATGACCGACCGCTTCTTCACGCTGCTGGTCTATGTCCACATCGGCATACCCCTGTTCCTGGTGCTGATGCTGTGGGTGCATGTGCAGCGCATCAGCAGCATCGACCATTTCCCGGCGCGCAAGCTCGCGCTCGGCACGCTCGCCACGCTGCTGCTGCTGGGCATCGTCAATCCCGCCCTGTCGGATGCCCAGGCCAACCTGGCCCTGGTGCCCGATAGCGTGCGCATCGACTGGCTGATCCTGTTCATCCACCCGCTCACCTACGCCACCTCGCCGGCCGTGGTCTGGTCGCTCGCCTTCGGCGTAACGATCCTGCTGTTCATCCTGCCGCTGCTGCCCCATCCGAAGCAGGCGCCGATCGCCGTCGTCGATGCTCCCAACTGCAATGGCTGCCGGCGCTGTCTGGCCGACTGCCCTTATGCGGCCGTGACCATGGCGCCGCACCCCGACAAGCCGCATCACGAGATCGCCATCGTCAATGCCGACAACTGCGCCAGTTGCGGCATCTGCGTCGGCTCCTGCCCGTCGTCCACGCCCTTCCGCAGCGCCGAGGAACTCGTCACCGGCATCGACATGCCGCAGCAGCCCATAGGCGCGTTGCGGCACGAACTCGAACAGACGCTCGCCAACCTCACCGGGCACACCAAAATCGTCGTCTTCGGCTGCGCCCAGGGCGCTGACATTTCGGCCTTGCAGGCCGCCGACACCGCCGCCTTCACCCTCATCTGCGCCGGCATGCTGCCGCCCTCGTTCGTCGAATATGCATTGCGCGGCGGCGCCGACGGCGTACTCGTCACCGGCTGTCGCGAAGACGGCTGCGCCTTCCGCACCGGTACGCACTGGACCCGCGAGCGCCTCGCCCATCGCCGCGAGCCGCACCTGCGCCCGCAAGTGCCGGCCGAGCGCGTGCGGGAATGCTGGGCCGACGCCAACGGCATCGCCCAGATCGCCCTGGCCCTCGATGAATTCCGCACTCACCTCGACGCTCTCGCCGCCGGCGCCAACCGCCCGGCACCCTATACCCGGAGGACCGCACACCATGAAGCTTAAGCCCGCCGCCATCGCCGGCCAGGTGATTCTCTACGGCGCCTTTGCCGCCTTCATCGGCTATTTCGCCACCAACCCGCGCTACCAGCACATCGGCCCCGACCGCGCGCTGCTGAAACTTTCGTTCGCCCATTTCGGCGACCGCGACTGCCGCAAGCGCACCGCGGAGGAACTGCAAAAGATGCCGCCCAACATGCGCGCGCCCATGGACTGTCCGCGCGAACGTTCCGACATCCTGCTGCACGCCGATCTCGACGGCGCGCCGCTCTACCACGGCACACTCCATCCCACCGGCATTGCCAAGGACGGCATCTCCACCATTTACCGCCGCTTCGAACTGCCGGCCGGCAAGCATCACCTGTCGGTCAAGATGAGCGACAACGTCCGCGTCGAGGGCTTCAAGTTCGTCAAGGAAGCCGATGTCGATCTCAAGCCGGCGCAGGTGCTGGTCGTCGACTTCAACCCGGACAAGGGCGGTCTCTTCTTCCAGTAAGCGCCGCGCCACCGACCGACAGGAATCGAACATGCTCAAGCAACTTCAACGCATCTTCCGCTGGTTTTTCATGCTCGCGGAGAACACGTTCAACCGCGCCTTCGGCGACAAGCTGAACCCCTTCTATCATCTCGGCACCATCTCCTTCTGGCAGTTCTGGCTGCTGGCCATCAGCGGCCTCTACCTCTACATCTTCGCCGAGACCGGGGTGCACGACGCCTACAATTCCATCGAGGCCATCACCCACAAGCAGTGGTGGGCCGGCGGCATCCTGCGCAGCATCCACCGCTACGCCACCGACGGCATGATCCTGACCATGCTGCTGCACATGCTGCGCCACTTCGCCTACGACCGCTACCGCGGCTTCCGCTGGTTTTCGTGGGCCACCGGCGTCGCCTTGATCTGGATGGTCTATATCGCCGGCATCAACGGCTTCATGCTGGTGTGGGACCAACTGGCCCAGTTCATTGTCGTCGCCGTGGCCGAATGGTTCGACGTGCTGCCGCTGTTCAACGGCACGCTGATCCGCAACTTCCTCTACGAGGGCTCGGTCAATAGCCGCTTGTTCACGCTGCTGGCCTTCATCCACATCGGCGCGCCGCTGATTGTCGTCTTCGTCATGTGGATTCACGTCCAGCGCGTGCCGAAAGCCCATATCAATCCGCCGAAAGCCGTCGCCGTCGCCGTGACGCTGATGTTCATCGCGCTGGCGCTGGTCAAGCCGGTGCTGAGCCAGGGCGGCGAAGCCAACCTGTCGATGGTGCCGCACGATATCGAGTTCGACTGGTTCGAGCTGCCGGTGCTGGCGCTGATCTATGTCTGGGACCCGCTCACGGTCTGGTATTTCGTCATCGGCCTATCCACCCTGATTTTCCTTGCCCCGTGGCTGCCGCCGCTGCGCCGCGGCGCCGCCAAGGCCGAGATTCCGGTGACCTTCCAGCCGGACAACAAGGTCGTCGCCACGCGCTTCGGCGAAACCCTGCTCGACGCCGGCCTGCGCCAGGGTCTGCCGCTACCTTACGAATGCCGCAACGGCGGCTGCGGCGTCTGCAAATGCACGGTCGTCGCCGGCAAGGTGGACCCGGGCGTGTATCAGGCGAATGCACTCTCTGCGGCCGAGCTGGCGCAAGGCAAGGTGCTGCTGTGCTGCGCCACCGCACTGGACGACGCCGAGGTCGAATACACCTTCGACTCCAGCCGCCAGATCGTCATGGAATACTACGGCCGCATCGCCGACATGTCCAGGCTCACCGATGACGTCATGCGCGTGCGCATCGCGCTGCCCGAAGGCCGCAAGATCAGCTTCAAGGCCGGCCAGTACATCAACATCATGCTCAACGACGGGAGCCGCCGCGCCTTCTCCTTTGCCACGCCGCCGCAGGAAAACGACTTCATCGAACTGCAAATCCGCCTCATGCCCGGCGGTCTTTTCACCACGCATGTCTTCGAGGAAATGAAGGTCGGCGACGCCATCCGCTTCGAGGCTCCGCTCGGCGACTTCGTGTTGTGCGAGTCAGACCGCCCCATCATCTTCGTCGCCGGCGCCACCGGCTTCGCGCCGGTCAAGAGCATGGTCGAGGATGCCTTCCATCGCGGCCTCAAACGCCCCATCCATCTCTACTGGGGCGTACGCCAGTTGAAGGACCTCTATCTGCCGGACTTGCCGGCGCAGTGGGCGCGCGAGCATGACAACTTCAAGTTCGTTCCCGTGCTCTCGGACGCCGTTCCCGAAGACCGGTGGACCGGCCGCACCGGCCTGGTACACGAAGCCATCCTTCAGGACTTTCCCACCCTCAAGGGCTACGAACTCTACGCCTGCGGCTCAGTGAAAATGGTCGAAGCGGTCTTCCCCCACCTCAAGGCCCAGGGTGCCGAAGACGGCATGTGCTTCTCCGACGCCTTCGCCATCTCGGCGCGCTCGATGGCATTGCAGGTGCCCAAAGACTAAGGCGCTGAAAGTTTCCAGGTTGGGCGTCCGGCCTCGCGGTCGGGCGCCCATTTTTTTGGACAACCGCCGGCAGCGAAAAGGCTGCGGGGCGGGTGTGATCGGAATTGGTGGGATGAAATCGCGGCTGCACTGCGCTGGCATATTGCTGCCGGCAGCGGGGGCGCCGACCCGGTATCCCGTCCCGGCTCACGGTGCAAAAAGCGCACAGATCGCCAGAACGGGATACCGGGCCGTCGCCGGGCAACTCTGGAGCGGGTTGGGCGCAAACCCGAGCAGGCGATAACTGCGGCGGGGTGGGAACTCCCTTTGGCCGATCTGTGCGCTTTTTGCACCGTGAGGACGAAGGGAGTTCCCACTCCGCCGCCCCGCAGCGCCAACCGACCATCACTTTCAGTTGCGACCCAAGGACGCCACCGTCACGCCACCTGCCAACAACAGCTATTTGCTAGCCAGGTCGTCGAGCAGCCTGACCAGCGCATCCTCATTCACCCGTCCAAGCACCGCGGTTCTCAGCGTGCCTTCGCGGTCGAGTACGAGCGTGAAAGGCACCGCCAGCGGCGTATTGCCGAAGTCGCGTGTCGGCTTGATGATTTCGTCACGACCGACCAGCAAGGGGTAGGAAATCGGCGTTGCGCGGGCAAAGGCGGCGACCTTTTCGGCACTATCCGCGGCGATGCCGACGAACTGCACGCCGCGCGCGGCATAGCGCGTTTGCAGTTGCGAGAACGCGGGCATTTCGTCGCGACAGGGTACACACCATGTCGCCCAGTAATTGACGACCAGGATGCGGCCGCGCCATTGCCGTAGCGATTGCTCACGCCCCGCAACATCGGGCAGCGTCGTCGCGTACAGCGATGCCAGCGCCGGCTCGCTCACGGGCGGCGGGGTCGGCAATTCTTCCTGTGCGCGTCCCCATAGCAAGGCCGCCATCCAGCCGACGCTGGCGGCCATCAGCACGAGCGACAGCGCCAGCAGCGCACGCCTCATTCGTCGGCGTCTTTACGCGGCCACATCGACTTGAGGCACACCACCACGAACAGCAGGCCGCCGATGATGGCGATGAGTCCGCCCAGGCCCATCATGCCCATGCCGATTTTCTGCGGCAGCGTCGTCAGCATCTGCTCGGCGCCGGCCACCTTGCGCTGCACGCCGTAGCCGCCCGACCACGCGAGCCCGCCCACGTGCATGAGCTGGCCGAAGCCGTAGATATAGGGTTGCAACCGCGCCATGCGGCCCTCGACGGCACGGAAGCCCAGTTGCGGCAGCAGCGCATAGGCCAGCCCCATGAAGGCCAGCGTCACGCCGACGATGGCGCCGTGGTAATGCGCGGGAATGACGACATTGACGCCGCGGATCATGTAGCCGAGCACGCCGCCGGCGGCGAAAAGAACGAACGAGGCGACGAAGGCCGACTTCGCCGGATGGGCCACGCCGCGCAACTGCCACAGGCCCGCCAGCGCGACCAGGATCAGCGGCCCCATGTACGGATGGCCCCACTCCATCAGCTTGGCGAAATACGCCATGTGCAGCGGCGAATCGGCCGGCCAGCCGAGATAAATCACCGGCACGGCGAGTAGCGGCAGCGCCGCGACGATAAACAGTATCGACAGCACACGCGGCGTCGCCACCGGTTTGGCGCCCAGATGTTCGGCGATCCACAGCCAGGCCACGGCCATCAGCAGCGCATGCTGGTATTGCAGCACATGGCCTCCGCCCCAGAACACCATTTCAAAATAGGCCTGGCCGGCACCCGCCGGCACCGTGAACCACGACCAGAGGAAGGCGACGAAGGCAAAGGCGCCGGCAATGGCGCCGATGAAAACGCCCAGCCGCAGCGGCTCGGCAAAGGCGTGCGCCGGCCAGGTGGTCAGCAGGGCGCGCAGCACGGCGAGGCCGAAACCGGCGGCGCACAGCCACAGGCTGGTGTAGAAGACCGGCTGCTGAAGTACCGGGATGTAGTTGTTGAGCAGCGGCTGCGCATCGGGAAAGAAGGGCGACACCGTCATCAGCACCGTGCCGGCCACCGCCAGCCAGACCGCGATGCGCCCGGCCAGGGCGCCGCGCGAGCTGCCGGCCGCGCTCCACAACACCGTGGCGAAGGCCATGAACCACACGGCGACCGAGAGGTCCACATGCACAATCAGCGCCGAGCGGAAGAAGTCCTTGAGCGGGAAGACGTCCTGTAGGCCCGGCGTGCGCGAAAACACCAGCAGGATGGCGAGCAAGCCGGAGCCGATCAGCGCGAGCAGACCGAGCCAGAGCCAGGCGCGGGCGAGTTGGCGGGGGGTGCCGGAGGGGATTGCGATCATGAGTTTTCCCGATGCCGGATGCGGCAGAAGGCCGCAAGTATAAGGGCAGTGCGAGTGATAAACTACCGGCGCCGTCAAGGTTTCGCCGGCCCGTCCTGGCTAGAATGCCCACTCTCCACCCCCTTGCCACCCCCTGTCCCGATGCGGTCCATCTCCCTTTTGCTGCTCGCCTTCTGCATGTTCCTGGCATCCTGTACGGAACCGGCGAAATTCAATTCCACCGACATCTCCGGCGTCGACTGGGGCCAGGATTTCGCGCTGGCCGACCACACCGGAAAAATGCGCCATATCGCCGACTTCAAGGGCAAGGCCGTGGTGCTGTTCTTCGGCTACACGCAGTGCCCGGACGTCTGCCCGACCACGCTCGCCGCCATGCGCGACACCCTGAAGCTGATGGGGCCGGACGCCGCCCGCGTGCAGGTGCTGTTCGCCACGCTCGACCCGACGCGCGACACGCCGCAACTGCTGGCGCAATACGTGCCCTGGTTCGACCCCGGCTTCATCGGCCTGTGGGGCGACGAGCCGACCATCGCCGCCCTGGCGAAGGACTTCAAGGTCTTCTACGTCAAGCAACCCGGCAAGGAACCCGGCAGCTACAGCATCGACCACTCCGCCGCCAGTTACGCCTTTGACCCGCAGGGGCGGCTGCGCCTCACCATCCGCCACGGCGAAGCCCCCGAGCGCATCGCCGCCGACCTCAAACAACTGCTCGCAGGAAAGTAACCATGAAAACGAAACTCGCCGTCGCCTGCCTCGGCCTGGCGCTTGCCGCCGGGCTTGCCCGCGCCGAACTCAATATCGACATCAATACCCCGCCGGTCGTCATCGAAAAACACCGAATGGTGGAACGCACCCAGTACCTGACGCGCTTCTACGATGCCGGCAGCATCGGCCTGGCGAAGAACGGCGATATCGCCATGCGCAACGCCACCGGCCTTACGCCGCAGTTGCGGCGCGCCGGCGAGTTGCTGGTCGAAGCCGAAACCGTAGACCGCAAGGCGCTGGTCCACGCCATCGCCCACAGCAACGGCAAGCCCGAGGCCCAGCCCGAAGTACGCGCCGCCCTGATCAAGCGCTGGCGCGAACAGTGGAAGTCGGGCTGGTACATGCAGGACGATGCCGGCGTCTGGGCCAAGAAGCCCTGAAGCCGTCAGGCGCGCTTCATTTCCCCTGCGCAGCGGCGAAGGCCGCCTCGACATCCGCGGCAGACATCGCGCCAAGCTTCCTGAACACCACCCGGCCGCGGCGATCCACGGCCAGCGTATAGGGCAGGCCGGCCTTGGCATTACCGAGCGCCTGCATCAAGGGAATGCCGCCCTCCCTGGCCAGCAGCACCGGGTAGTTCATCTCGTAGGCCTTGGCGAATTCGCGCACCGCCTCGGCCTTGTCCTCGATGCCTAGCCCGAGCACTTCGACGCCGTGCGCCAGGTGCGCGGCGCGCGCCTTGACGAGTTCTGGAATTTCGTTGCGGCACGGCGTGCACCAGCGCGCCCAGAAGTTGATGACCAGCGGCCGGCCTTTGTAGGCGGAAAGCGCCACCGGCCTGTCGTCGGTGTCGTGCATGGAGGCCGCAAACAGCGGCTCCGACGACGGCATGGCGGACTGCGCCGCCGCAACGCCGGCGACGAGGAACAGTGCCGCGGCCGGCAGTACGGCGGCGAGCCGCCGCGAGCACGAGCGCAGCACCGCTTCACAGCGGTGATCGCGGCCGGCTCCGGCTGCCGTGGGAAGAGTTCGGCTCGATGCGTTCATGGAGCGCCGGAGTATAGCGGTTCGGCGGCGCAAGGCTCGGCTACTACAGCAATCCCGGCCTGCGACAAGTTGTCGCAGGCGCCGGAATCCGTGGCCGCCGGTATAAACTTGTCCGCCTTCGCTTCGAGCCGGAAACCGCGCCCGCGGCAACCACCGACCCTCCCTGCCCATCGCCGATCCGTGCGCCTCACCAAGAACCTCCTCATCGACGCCGCCATTCTTCTGGCACTGCTCCTGATCGGTGTCGCCGGCTACTGGTTTTCGCCCCTGCTGCTGCCGAAAAGCGACCTTGCGGCCAGTCCCGATCCCGGCTGCAACCTTCACCTGCGGGACTGCGGCGCGACGCTGCCGGACGGCGGCCGCATCGAGCTGTCGATCCTGCCGCGGCCGATCCCGACGATGCAGCCGCTCGCCGTCGAAGTTCGCGTTGCCGGCCTGGACGTCCATACGGTTGCGATCGACTTCGCCGGCGTCGGCATGAATATGGGATATAACCGTCCCGCGCTGCCGGCCGCCGATGCTGGCCGCTTCGCCGGTACGGCCAGCCTGCCGGTCTGCATCACCGGCGCCATGCCCTGGCAGGCGACCGTACTGCTCGAAAACGACCGCCAGCGCATTTCCGTTCCGTTCCGCTTCGATTCAACGCCGCACTAACCATCCATCCAAAGGAGTTCCCATGAATGCTGCTTTCCGTCTTTCCCTGGCATTGCTGGTCGCGTCCAGCGCCAGTGCGTTTGCCGCTCCGACTGCCGCCGGCGCCGTAAATGCCGTCGATCCCTATGTACGCATGATGCCCCCAGGCGCCAAGACAACCGCGGCGTTCATGACGCTGAAAAACACCGGCGACAAGGATGCCAGGCTCGTCAAGGCCGAGAGCGCCGCGGCCAAGACCGTTCAGTTGCATACCCACATCAACGACGGCGGCGTGATGAAAATGCGCCAGGTAGCGGCCATCGAAATCAAGGCCAAGGGCGAGACGGCGCTCAAGCCGGGCAGTTACCACATCATGCTGATCGACCCCGTTGCCGCCATGAAGGAAGGCGACAAGATCGCAGTCACTCTCGGCTTCGAGGACGGCAGCAGCAAGAAGGTCGAGGCGCTGGTGAAGAGGCCCGAAGCGGCGCCGGCGCCCATGGATCACGCGCACATGCATTAACCAAGAAAAAGCAGTTCACCACGGCGGGCATGGCGAGAAATCGTGGCCTTGCGATAGACGCGCATTCACCCGATGGGTGAGTTCATGAATGTCGCTCATGCCTTGCAGTTTCGCCGTGTCGCCGTGTTCGCCGTGGTTCAATTCAGGTTTTTAGGATTAAGCATGCGGCGCGGCGCGCTATTTCTTCGCCGGCCGTTTCATCAGCTTGCGCTGGAGGGTGCGCCGATGCATGTTCAGCGCCCGCGCCGTCGCCGAAATGTTACCGTCATTGTCGCGCAGCACGCGCTGGATATGTTCCCATTCAAGGCGATCCACCGATAGCGGGTTGAGTTCGACCGGGGGAGACCCATCGGCTTGCTCCGGGGCGGCGAAGGCGGCCAGCACCGCTTCCACTTCCACCGGCTTCGCCAGGTATTGAACGGCACCAAGCTTGATGGCATCGACGGCGGTGGCGATGCTGGCATAGCCGGTGAGGACGACGATGCGGCAGTCCGGATTCGCCTCCAATAGCGGCCGGATCAGGCCCAGGCCCGAGGTGCCGCCGAGGTTGAGATCGAGCACCACTTTCGCCGGCGGATCGGCCAGCGCCGCCGCCAGCGCCGCCGCGGCGTCATGTGCGCCGTGGGCATCGAAACCGCGACGCCCCAGGGCTCGCGTCAGGACGGCATTGAAGGCCGGATCGTCGTCTATCACCAGTATGCGTTCGCTCATGGCATGTTCCCGTTGGAGATGATGCCGGCCAGCGGCAGTTCGATGCGCACGCACGCACCGCCGGTGCTGCGGTTCGACAGCTTGACGCGGCCACCGAGCCGGCCGATGGCGGCATGGGCGAGCAGCAGGCCGATGCCGGCACCGCCGGTGGCGGAAGGCAACGGCACGCGTCCGGCCTGTTCCAGCACGGCCGGATTGAAGCCGCCGCCGCGGTCCAGCACTTCGGCGACCGCCGCCGCGGCGTTCCAGTCGAGGCGCGCCTCGACCTCCCCGCCGCCAGCGTTGGCGGCGTTGTCCAGCAGGTTGGCGAATGCCTGTTCCAGGGTCGCGTCGACGATGATTCTGGGCGCAGGAGATGTTGCCGTCACCGTCACGGCGCAGGAGGCGCGCGGTCGCACCGTGCGCCAGCGCGCGACGACCTCGTCGAGCCAGCGGTCGACCGCCACTGCCCGTGCGCCTTCAAGGCGCGCCGCGCCGGCACGGTCGGCCAGGCGGGTAACGATGGCCTTGCACGTGCCGACTTGCTGCCGCAGCAGCGCGATGTCCTCGCGCAACGCCGGGGCGAGGCCTTCTTCCCGCTCCAGCTCGCCAGCGATCACCGCCATGGTCGCCAGCGGCGTGCCGAGTTCGTGAGCGGTACCTGCGGCGAGGGCGCCGAGGGCGACGACGCGCTCGTCGCGCAGCGCCTGTTCGCGCGCCGCCGCCAACGCCGCATCGCGGGCGCGGATCGACGCCGTCATGCGGACGATGAGCCAGGAAACCAGAATGGCCGAAACCACGAAGCTGAGCCACATGCCGGCCAGATGAAGACTGGTGGCGCGCTGCGCATCGGCGACGCGCAGCGGCACGAACCACAAGGCCAGGAACGAATACAGCGCGATAGCGAAGGCGGCAACACCACCGGCAAACGGCCAGGGCAGAATCAGGGCTCCCGCCGCCACCGGCAGCAACAGCAGCGACACCAGCGGATTGGAAGCGCCGCCGCTGAGAAACAGCATCACGCCGAGCGCGACCAGATCGACGACGACCTGAATCCCCAGCGCCTGGGGCGTCATCGCCTCGTCGCGCCGCAAGCGCCTCGCCACCGCGCCATTGAAGCCGGCCAGCAGCGCCAGTATCAGGACGAGCGGCAGCGTCGGCAGCGGGATATCCAGGAACGTCGGCACCGCCAGGATGGCAGCGAAGGCACCGGCCAGCAGGAACCAGCGCATGCGCACCAGGCGCCACAGCGTGGCGCGCATGTTCTCGTGATCGGCGGGGGATGTAGGCATGGGCAGGGAATTATCCCCTATCGGGGCGCCGCAGCCCGGCGGCGGGAATGCCCTGCGACAATTTGTCGCGTTTAGCGCAGCACCCGGCGTTCGAGGGCGGCAATCTCTGCCTTCAAGCGCTTGATCTCGGTCTGCGTCTTGAACTGTTCCTGCATCCGCATGGGCTTGCCGCTCGTCAGCTTGCTCTCGTGCCGCTTGAGCTCGTCGATGAGTTTCTTGACCTGTTCCATCGGGGAAAGAAAACCAGCCATCGTTTTGTCCTGAAGGAGGGATTGAGATAGGTCAAATATATCTTAAGTCGCACGCCTTAGCCAATTGCGCCGACTATAGCGAACGGACGGAACTATATGATTCCAAAGTAGCACCGCAATTCACCGGTACTTCCGGGACAAGGATTCGGTACTCATCGTGCGAAACCTCACATGTCGGGAACCCCGTGATTTTCCGCCGGGGTCAGCGTGGCTGACTGCCGGTCCCTACAACTCGATCTGCGTCCCCAGTTCCACCACGCGGTTGGTGGGGAGTTTGAAAAACGCGGTGGCGCTCTCGGCATTGCGGAACATCCAGGTGAACAGCACCTGGCGCCAATGCACCATGCCCGATACCCTGGCCTGGGGCACGATGGTTTCGCGGCCGAGGAAAAACGAGGTCTGCATCATTTCAAACGTCAGGCCCTGACTGGCGCACAGACCCATGGCATGCGGGATGTCCGGATCGTCCTTGAAGCCGTAACGCACGCGCACGCGATGAAAGCCCTGCGTCAGATCCTCGACGAAAACGCGCTCGCGCTCGGCAATATGGGGCACGTCTTCCATCATCACGTTCAGCAGCACCACGCGCTGGTGCAGCACCTTGTTGTGATAGAGGTTGTGCAGCAGGGCACGCGGTACGCCATCGGGATCGGGCGTCATGAATACGCCGGTACCTTCGACGCGATGCGGTCCGCCGGCCGAGAGGCTGGACAGGAAGGCATCGAGCGGCATGGAATCCTGCCTGAGCTTGTTGTACAGCAGCATGCGTCCGCGCTTCCAGGTCGACAGCAGCGCGAACACCAGCAGGCCCAGCACCAGCGGGAACCAGCCGCCGTCGAAAATCTTGATAACGTTGGCGGAGAAGAAAGCAATATCGACGACGACGAAGAAGACGAGGAAGAGCGCAGCGTAGGCCCAGCTCCACTTCCACAGCGCGCGCACGACGACGAAGGCGAGGATGGTATCTATCATCATCGTCAGCGTCACGGCGATGCCGTAGGCCGAGGCCAGGTTGGAGGACGACTTGAACCCGAGCACCAGGATGATGACCGCCAGCAGCAAGAGCCAGTTGATGTTGGGGACGTAAATCTGGCCCTTCTCGCGCTCCGAAGTAAAGCGCACGGAAATGCGCGGGCAGTAGCCGAGCTGCATCGCCTGGCTGGTGAGCGAGAAGGCGCCAGAGATGACAGCCTGGGAGGCGATCACCGTCGCCGCCGTCGCCAGACCCACCAGCGGAAACAACAGCGACTCGTCGGGCACCATCAGGAAGAAGGGATTCACTATCGCGGCGGGATCGTCGAGAATCAGCGCGCCCTGGCCGAGATAGTTGAGAAAGAGCAGCGGAAACACGTATCCCAGCCACGCCCATTTGATCGGCCGGCGACCGAAATGGCCCATGTCGGCGTAGAGCGCCTCACCGCCGGTAATCGCCAGCACCACCGAGCCGAGGGCAAGAAAGGCGAAACCCTTGTGCTCGTAGAAGAAGTCGAAGGCGTACCAGGGATTGATCGCCGCCAGCACGCCCGGATGCTTGAGCACGTTCCACAACCCGAGTGCGCCGAGCGTGGCGAACCAGAACATCATGATCGGCCCGAACAAGGCGCCCACCGCGGCAGTGCCGTGGCGCTGGAACAGGAACAATCCGATCAGGATGCCGATGGTGATAGGCACGACATAGGGCTTGAGCAACGGCGTCGCCACCTCCAGGCCTTCGACGGCGGACAGCACCGACATCGCCGGCGTAATGACGGCGTCGCCGTAAAACAGCGCGGCGCCGAAAATGCCGAGGACGGAAAGCAGCCACAGCACGCCCGGCGAAGCGTCGGCCTTGCGCAGCGCCAGCGCCGTCAGCGCCATGATGCCGCCTTCGCCCTTGTTGTCGGCGCGCGTGATGAACAGCACGTACTTGAGCGACACCGTGATCGTCAGCGCCCAGAACACCAGCGAGAGAATACCGAGGACGTTCTCAGGCGAGACGGGAACGGGGTGGGCTCCATGAAAGACTTCCTTCATGGTGTACAGCGGACTGGTACCGATGTCGCCGAAGACAACCCCCATTGCGGCCAGGGAGGTCGCCGCCAGGCCGGTCTTCTCGCCGTGGTTTGACATCGAACCCTCTGCCTTGGAATGGGCCGGAATTATATGACCATTCCTTCAGGCAGCGCAGACGGCGGCAATTGACTACACTGCGAGCCATCCCGATCCGACACAGACCCATGCAAAGCACAGACATTCCGCCGCAGTGGCGCATTCCCCTGCTTGTCCTTGGCGTCGCCAGCCTCGCTTTCGGAGTGCTCGGCGGCTTGTGGCGACTTGGCTGGGAACCGCCGCTGCCGGGCACCGAGTCGGCAAGCTTCCACGGCGTGCTGATGGTTGCCGCCTTCTTCGGCACTGTGATCGGCCTGGAAAAGGCCGTTGCCTTTGGGCGTCGGCTGGCCTACCTCGGGCCCTTGTGTGCGGGTGCAGGCGGTTGCGCCACAGCCTTGGGCGCGCCACACATGTTTTCGGCATCGCTGCTGCTTGCCGGCAGCGTCGTCCTGGCAGCCGTTACCCTTGCCGGCTACCGCCGCCAGCCGGCACCGCACCTCATCGTGCAGAGCGTTGGCGCCGTCTGCGGTGTCGCCGGCAACCTGCTCTGGCTCGCCGGGCTTCTCGCCAGTCAGGCGCTCGGTGCCTGGGCCGGCTTTCTTATCCTCACCATCGCTGGCGAACGGCTCGAACTCTCGCACCTGCGCCGCCCCGCGCCCAACGCGCTGAAGTTCCTGGCCGCCGCCATTACGCTGTGCGTTGCCGGCGCAGTCGCCATGCCCCTTCACTGGCAGGCCGGCACGGCGCTCTTCGGAACGGCTGCCGTCGCCTTGTCGCTATGGCTGCTGGTGAACGACGTCGCACGGCGCAACCTGCGCCACCATGGGCTGATGCGCTTTACCGCCGTCTGCCTGGTCGGCGGCTATGTCTGGCTCGGCATCGGCGGGCTGCTGCTGCCCTTCGCCGCAACCGCGGGACTCACCTACGACGCGGCGCTGCATGCGCTATTTCTCGGCTTCGTCTTCGCCATGGTCATCGGTCACGCCCCGGTCATCTTCCCCGAGGTACTGCGCGTCGCCGTGCCTTACACGCCGTTCTTCTATGGGCACTGGGCGCTACTGAACGCGACGCTGGTGCTGCGCATCGCCGGCGACCTTCTCGATCAACCGGCATGGCGCACATGGGGCGGCATGGGCAATGCCACGGCGCTCGCGCTGTTTCTGCTGATGACCGCCGGCAGCGCGATCCGCAGTCGCCGGCCGGGAACTGCCTAAGCACGGCGACCCGGCCTGAGTTATCCGCAAATTCTGTGGATAAGGCTGTGGATTACCAACCAAAGCCACAGTACTGTCGCAAATTTGTATCGCTGCTGAATCCTTGAGCAGGCGAGTTTCGGCAAGTTACGTGCAGCCCTATTACCAATGGAATAGGGCTGTGCGTATCCATCGGCCGCTGCAAGGCCTTCCGGTGTGCTCAAGCGGTGATGTTGATCGTTCGTCCGGTCAGATGCCCGAGGTCATTCAGAACGGGATGCGGATCATCGCTATCGCATTGATTCTTTCCAGGCCGCTTCGAGGGGCCTTCGTGCCGAGAATCCGAGTGACGCTCGTCGTGGGCATCCTGCCCAGCATGCACTGCCTGGCTGATGAGGGTTGGCTGCACGGAATCGACGCTCATGATTCTCTCCTTTCAACTACTTCAACGACAAATGCTTTGTTATCTTGAGTTCCATCTGTCGGCGTGCAAAGCCTAATCCTCTGATTCGCTAACGAATACTCGTCACCGTATGACGACAACGACCCGTCGATTGCACGACGCGCGCGATCGGCGCTACCTGGTCGTACAGCGCACTAGCCGAACGCTTCCGCAAACCCACCGCCACCCAGCGTAATCGATTGGCTGGCGCATTGTTCGGCATTGCCGAAATCTGCTTACATGGGCGATTACACGGACGCAGGAAAGCAAAAAGGCCAACCACGGTTAAGTGATTGGCCTTTTTGGGCTTTGTTGGTTGCGGGGGTAGGATTTGAACCTACGACCTTCGGGTTATGAGCCCGACGAGCTGCCAGACTGCTCCACCCCGCGTCAGAGAGCTGCGCATCTTACAGACTTTCGACGCGCGCCGCAACTAAAACTCGACACTAAAACTCCGCCCGACTCGCAGCCGAGCACTTCTGGAGCTTCATTTCGACGCGCGCTGGCGTATTGTGGTGCCGACACCCGGATTCGAACTGGGGACCTACCGCTTACAAGGCGGTTGCTCTACCAACTGAGCTATGCCGGCGACTGGGCAATATTATATCGGGGAAGGGGGGCGTAGAATTCGTCCTCCCGCTCGCCGCGCCCATTTCATGACAAACGCTTTGCCCGCCAAGGATTCGCCGCTGCGCTTGCTCGTCATGGCAAGCGACAGGCTCACGGCAGCACAAGTCATCGAGCGCTTCGATCAGGAAATCGGCCTGCCGCAAGACGGCTGCGTCGCCACGGCAACGTCGCTGAAGAACCTGTTGCGGACGCAGCGCTGGGACGCCGCCCTCTACTTCCACGGCACTGCCGGACTGACTGCCGCGGCGGCTCTCAAGACCATCCACGATCAGGGGCTCGACCTTCCCTTCGTTATTGTCTGTTCGGCACACGACGAAAAGGCGGCAACGCGGGCAATGAAGTCGGGGGCGCACGATGTCGTGGCACTCGACCGGCTCGACCGGCTGGTGCCGGCGGTCAACCGGGAAGTGAGGGAAGCGCGGCATCGCGCCGACCACCGTGCGGCACTGGAAATGCTCAAGGACAGCGAAGCGCGCTTTCGTACGCTGGCGACCAACCTGCCAGGGATGGTCTTCCATTTGCAACGCGACGCCCGCGGCAACTGCCGTTTTGTGTTTGTCAGCGAAGGCTGCCACCGGCTGTTTGGCGTCAAGCAGCATGAAATCATGGGGTCGGCTCAGCGCTTCTTCGATGCCTTCGAGGCCGACGACGCCCGCCGCCTGACAGAAGCGCTACAGGATTCCGCGGCCAACGGCGCGGCGCTGAACTGGGAGGGGCGGCTGAAAGGGCGCGGCCGCGGACGCTGGATCGACCTGCGCTCCATGCCGCAGCGGCTCGACGACGGCGCCGTCGTCTGGCAGGGCATCGCAACCAACATCACCGGGGCAAAGGAGATCGAAGGCGAACTGCGCGCCTCGCGCGAACAATTGGCCGAACTGTCCTTCCATCTTGAGGCCGTCAGGGAGGAGGAACGGGAACGCATCGCCCGCGATATTCACGACGAATTGGGCAGCATTCTGGTGCGGCTGAAGATCGAGGCGGCGCTGCTGGTCGGCAAGTTGCGCGAGGCGCCCGGCAACTTGCGCGAGAAGGCCAGCTCCATCGAGGGCCTGCTCGATCAGGCGATAGGCACGACGCAGCGCGTCGCCCGTCAGTTGCGCCCCGGCATACTCAAGGAATTCGGCCTGGCCGAAGCCGTGGCGTGCCAGGCCGAGGATTTCGCGCACAGCACCGGCATCGCCTGCCGCGCACAGTGCGACGAGGGCATCGAGCCCGATGCGGAAACCTCGCTGGCGCTGTTCCGCATCGCCCAGGAGGCCCTGACCAACATCGCCAAGCATGCCCACGCCTCGCTTGCCGTCGTGCGGTTAAGGCAGGAACAAGGTAGCATTACGCTCGAAATTCGCGACAATGGCCGCGGCATTTCGGACGCCGACATGAACAAGCCGAGATCGTTCGGGCTCAGGGGCATCCGCGAGCGGGTGCATAGCCTGTGCGGCGAGTTCGAAATTGCAGCCGCCGAACAAGGGGGAACCCACATACTGTTGCGAGTTCCCGAAAAACGTACCGCGGCGCCCAGCACCGCGGAAGAGGATTTTCAGCGCAACCTGTTTTAGGCATAACGCCTGCGTTGCAGGCGAGCCTGCTCTGAAACATAAAATGTTTTGACCATGAACGAAAAAATTCACGTTCTCATCGCCGACGATCACGCCATCGTGCGCCAGGGGCTCAAGCAGATACTGTCCGAAACCGAAGACCTGTTCATCGCCGGCGAAGCCGACGACGGCGTGGAGGCCTTGCAGCTCGCCCGCAACCAGCCCTGGGACGTGTTTCTGCTCGATGTGGCCATGCCCAACCGCAACGGCATCGACACGCTCAAGCAGTTGAAAAAGGAGTTCCCGCGCCTGCCGGTGCTGATGCTTTCGATGCACCCGGAAGACCAGTACGCGGTCCGCGCCATCCAGGCCGGCGCCTCGGGCTACCTGACCAAACAGAGCGCGCCGGCCGAACTGGTCGCCGCCATCCGCAAGGTCGCACGCGGCGAAAAGTACATCGGCCCGACGCTCGCGGCCAAGCTGGCCGAAGTCATCGCCGGCGGCAATCGGCCGGCACTCGAAAAACTGTCTGACCGCGAACACGAAGTGCTGCGCCTGATCGCTTCCGGACGGACGCTGACCCAGGTGGCCGAGGAACTCAACATTTCCGTCGCCACCGTCAGCACCTACCGCGCCCGTCTGCTCGAAAAACTCGGCCTGGGCAATACCGCCGAGTTGATCCGCTACGGCCTTGAACACGGACTCGTCGAATAACCCCTCCAGTCGCCGACCATCATGCCCCAGTTAAATCAGCCCTCCGAAATCGCCCGCGAAACACTGCGCCAACTGGCAATCCGGCGCACACCGCCGACGCCCGACAACTACCGGGCGCTCTATGACGAGATTTCCGGCACCGCGACCGCCGAAACCTTTCCGGAAAAATCGCTGAAGGGACTCGTCGCCACCCTGCCGCGCGCAACGCACGAACAAATGCGTTATGCGCGCCAAGTGGATAGCGCCATCGCCGACAAGAGCTGGGACGGCCTGAAGACGGCCTTGTCCGATCTATTTACGCGCATCGGCGCGGAACCGCCGAACTGGTCGGTGCTCATACGCGACCTGCTCACGCAGGTCGAAACCCACCATGCCGGGCTCACTCCGGTCAAGAAACATGAGGCGCTGGAGCATGTACTGAGCGCCTCGGGCACGCCGGACGTTTTGTACGGCCGGATGCAGTCGCTGGTACGCACCTGGTCGCAAGCGCCGACCACCAGCAACAGCACGGAAGTCGCAGGCGAACCGGGTGCCGCACCGACCGCGGAGGCCGCAGCGGCCACGACGGACCACCAGCCGGCCGGAACCGCCGCCCAGCAGCCCGGCGCCGAACTGCTGGAACTCGTCGCCCAACTGATCGAAGGCGCCGTTGCCAACCTGCTGGTCGATTCGCCGGAACTTGCCAACGACGCCAACCAGCTCGCAACGGATATCCGCGGCGCCCGCTCGGAAGAGCAGATGGCGAACATTACCGGACGGCTGAAGAAGTTCAGCTACCGCCTGAGTTTCATCGCCGAAGACCAGGCCGAACTCAAAACCGCGCTGCTCCATCTGCTGCAACTGATCATCGAGAACATCGACCAGCTGGTCGCCGACGATCAGTGGATGCACGGCCAGGTCGGCCTGGTTTCCGACCTGATCTCGCAACCGCTCAGCCTGCGCCGCCTCGATGACGTCGAGCGCCGGCTCAAGGATCTGATCTTCAAGCAAAGCTCGCTGAAGAGCAGTTTGAACGACGCCCGTGAGCGGCTCAAGGCCATGCTGGCAACCTTCGTCGACCGCCTTTCCGATTTCACCGAAACGACGGGCCAGTATCACGACAAGATCGGGCAGTGCGCCGAAAAAATTTCCAAGGCCAACGATATCGCGCAGCTCTCGGACGTCCTCGACGAAGTCATGCGCGAAACCCGCGGCATCCAGCTCAACGCCCGCCGCTCTCACGACGAACTGACCGACATGCGCAAGCGCGTGGACGAGTCGGAAAAGGAAGTCGCGAGACTACAGACCGAACTCTCCCAGGCCAGCGAGATGGTGCGCAACGATCCGCTCACCGGCGTGCTCAATCGCAAGGGCATGAACGAGGCGCTGGAGCGCGAAGTGGCGCGCGTGCATCGGCACAAGGCCACGCTCTGCGTCGCCCTGCTCGACATCGACAACTTCAAGAAGCTCAACGATTCCCTCGGCCACCAGGCCGGCGACGAGGCCCTCGTGCATCTGTCGCGCGTCACGCGCGAGACCATACGCCCGCAGGACACGCTGGCCCGCTACGGCGGCGAGGAGTTCGTCGTGCTACTGCCGGATACGCAGATCGACGATGCGGTGACGGCGATGGTCAGGGTACAGCGCGAACTCACCAAGCGCTTCTTCCTGCACAACAACGACAAGGTGCTCATCACCTTCAGTTGCGGCGTCGTTGAAATGTCCGGCGACGAAGACCCGGCGAACGCCGTATCGCGCGCGGATGCGGCCATGTATCTGGCCAAGCGCGCCGGCAAGAACAGGGTGGTGGCGGCGTAGATGGCCGCCGTACTGGTGACCGGCGGCGCCGGCTTCATCGGCTCCGCCCTGGTACGGCTACTGCTCGCCGACAGCGACTACACCGTCGTCAATATCGACAAGCTGACCTACGCCGGCAACCTCGAATCGCTGGCCGACCTGATCTCGCACCCGCGCCACGTCTTCTCGCACACCGACATCTGCGACCGCGCGGCGCTCGACGCCCTGTTCTCGCAACATCGGCCGGTCGGCGTGATTCACCTGGCGGCCGAGTCCCATGTCGACCGCTCCATCCATTCCGCCGGCGAGTTCGTCCACACCAACATCGTCGGCACTTACACCCTGCTCGAAGCCGCCCGCAGCTATTGGAACGATCTGCCCGAGGCGGCACGCCGCGCTTTCCGGTTTCATCACGTCTCCACCGACGAAGTGTTCGGCAGCCTCGCCGCCACCGGCCGCTTTACCGAAACCACGGCCTACGATCCAAGCTCGCCCTATTCCGCGTCCAAGGCCTCGTCCGACCATCTGGTGCGCGCCTGGCAGCGCACCTACGGCCTGCCGACGCTCGTCACCAACTGTTCCAACAATTACGGGCCGCGCCAGTTTCCGGAAAAACTCATCCCGCTGATGATTCTCAACGCCGTCGCCGGCAAGCCGCTGCCGATTTACGGTAAAGGCGAAAACGTGCGCGACTGGCTTTACGTCGACGACCATGCGCGGGCGCTCAGGCGGGTTTTCGAGAACGGACAGGTCGGCGCCACCTATTGCATCGGCGGCAACGCCGAAAAGACCAATATCGCGGTGGTCGATGCGATCTGCGACATTCTCGACGAGCTGCGACCTAGCGGACGCCCCGGCGGCTATCGCGCACAAAAGACCTTCGTCGCCGACCGGCCCGGCCACGACTTGCGCTATGCCATCGACGCCGGCCGCATCGCGCGCGAACTCGGCTGGGCGCCGCAGGAAGACTTCGCGTCCGGCCTGCGCCAGACCGTCGCCTGGTATCTGGACAACCGCGACTGGGTCGCCCATATCGAAAGCGGCGAATACTGCCGCTGGCTGGAACGCAACTACGGCAACCGCTCATGAAACCACGTAAAGGCATCATCCTCGCCGGCGGCGCCGGCACCCGGCTGCACCCGGCCACGCTCGCCGTCTCCAAGCAACTGCTGCCGGTGTATGACAAGCCGATGATCTACTATCCGCTCAGCACCCTGATGCTGGCGGGCATACGCGACATCCTGCTGATTTCCACGCCGCAGGACACGCCGCGCTTCGAGCAACTGCTGGAAGACGGCGCGCGCTGGGGGCTGAACCTCTCCTACGCCGTCCAGGCCGCCCCCGAAGGCATCGCCCAGGCATTCGTCATCGGCCGCGACCACATCGGCAACGCACCGAGCGCGCTGGTTCTCGGCGACAACATCTTCTACGGTCACGACCTGGCCGGGCAGTTGCGCCGCGCCAGCGGCGATACCGCCGGCGCCACGATATTCGGCTATGCGGTCACCGACCCCGAGCGTTACGGCGTCGTCGCCTTCGACGGCGCCGGCCGCGTGCAGTCCATCGAAGAGAAGCCGAGCCGCCCGCAATCGCGCTATGCCGTCACCGGGCTCTATTTCTACGACGAACAAGTGGTCGACATCGCCGCCGCACTGAAGCCCTCGGCACGCGGAGAGCTGGAAATCACCGACGTCAACCGCCGCTATCTGGAACTGGGGAAACTCAAGGTCGAGATCATGGGGCGCGGCATGGCCTGGCTGGACACCGGCACCCACGACTCGCTGCTGGAGGCGAGCCAGTTCATCGGCACCCTGGAAAAGCGCCAGGGCCTCAAGGTCGCCTGCCCGGAAGAAATCGCCTGGCGCCAGGGCTGGATAACCGACCAGGCGCTCGAACGGCTGGCCGCGCCGATGGCGAAAAACGGCTATGGCGCCTACCTCCTCGGGCTGCTGCGGGAAGAGATATTCTGATGCGGGCGATCGCCACCGCCATTCCCGACGTCATTCTCCTCGAACCCCGCGTCTTCGGCGACGCGCGCGGCTTTTTCTTCGAGAGCTGGAACCGCCGCACCCTGGCCGAACTCGGCATAGACGCGGACTTCGTTCAGGACAATCATTCACGCTCGGCGCGTAACGTGCTGCGCGGGCTGCACTACCAGGTCGAGCATGCGCAGGGCAAGCTGGTGCGCGTGATCGCCGGCGAGATTTTCGACGTCGCCGTCGACCTGCGCAAAAGCTCGCCGACTTTCGGCCGCTGCGTCTCCTTCACCCTCTCGGCCGAAAACCGGCGCATGGCCTGGATTCCACCCGGCTTCGCGCACGGCTTCTGCGTCGTTTCCGACACCGCCGAATTCCTCTACAAGGTGACCGACTACTGGTCGCCGGAGCACGAGCGAACGCTGGCCTGGGACGATCCCGACCTCGCCATTCCCTGGCCGCTGAGCGCAGCGCCCATCCTGGCGGCCAAGGATGCGGCCGGCAGCGCGCTCGCGGCGGCAGAGACCTACCCGTGACGCGCCTGCTCGTCACCGGGCGTAACGGCCAGGTCGGCTGGGAACTGGCCCGCACGCTCGCGCCGCTAGGCGAAGTGATCGCCTTCGACCGCGCCGGGCTCGACCTGGCCGACCCCGACCGCCTCCGCGCCGCCGTCCGCGACACCCGGCCCGACGTCATCGTCAACGCCGCCGCCTACACCGCCGTCGACCGCGCCGAAACCGAAACCGAAAGCGCGCTGGCCATCAACGCCGTGGCGCCGGGCATCCTGGCCGAAGAGGCGAAGCGCTGCGGCGCCCTGCTGGTCCATTACTCCACCGATTACGTCTTCGACGGCAGCAAAAAGCTCCCCTATGCGGAAGGCGACGCGCCCAGCCCGATCAACGCCTACGGCCGCAGCAAACTGGCCGGGGAGCAGGCGATCCAGGCCTGCGGCTGCCGCCACCTGATATTGCGCACCAGTTGGGTGTACGGCCTGCGCGGCAACAACTTCCTGCGCACCATGCTGCGCCTGGCGGCGGAGCGCAACGAACTGCGGGTAGTGGACGACCAGTGCGGCGCCCCCACCTGGTCGCGCATGATCGCGCAGGCCACCGCACTGGCCCTGGCCCGGCAGGACGCCCCGGAAAGCGGCATCTATCACCTGAGCGCGGCGGGAAGAACCTCCTGGCACGGTTTCGCCGCCGCCATACTCGCCGCGCAGGGATGGCAAGGGCAGCTCGCCGCGATTCCGACGCGGGACTATCCGCTGCCCGCCGCACGCCCGGCCAACTCTTCGCTGGCCAACGACAAGCTGGCCGCCGCCTTTGGCTTGAAACTGCCGGATTGGGATCGTTCGCTGGCGCTCTGCCTTGCCGACCGTTCGGCCTGCACCTAAAGTTTCGCCGCGCTTTGCCGCTAATCAATCCGTGACGGGAATTTTCCCGCAGGAGAGACTCATGGACGACGTCAATGCCATCGCTTCCGCCGCCACTGCGATGTCCCAGGCCCGCACGGCCGATGCGGTGTCGATGGCCGTGCTGAAAAAGGCGCTCGCCCTTCAGGGACAAAGCGCCTTGCAGCTCATCCAGGCCGCCACGCAACCCGCGCCGACACCCGCCAATCCGCCGCATCTGGGCAACTCGGTCGACACCTTCGCCTGAGCGTATCGCCATTGGCCTTGCAGCCGACGACCCCGGCCGACGCCCCGTCGATCCGCCCGCAAGCGACAAAATAGCGAAGAAAACGCGCGGTATTCCCACCGCAACCGAATATTCAATTGGCGACAATGGGCTAATGGGCCTTCTGCCGATTGCCAACCATTTCTTCCCATGGCCAAACTACTTATCACGGGTGCAGACGGATTCATCGGCTCCCATCTGACGGAAGCGCTGGTACGCGCAGGCCATGAGGTGCGCGCCTTCGTCCTGTACAACTCCCTGAATTCATGGGGTTGGCTCGACCACTGCGCCAAGGATGTGGCCGATCAATTCGAGGTCTTCGCTGGCGACATCCGTGATCCGCACGGTGTACGCGAAGCGATGCGCGGTTGCGACCGCGTGTTGCACCTGGCGGCGCTCATCGCCATCCCCTATTCGTATCACTCGCCCGACACCTACGTCGATACCAATATCAAGGGCACCCTCAACATTCTCCAGGCCGCACGCGAACTGGGCGTCGCACGGCTGGTGCACACATCCACCAGCGAGGTCTATGGCACCGCCCGCTTCGTACCCATTACCGAGGACCACCCGCTCCAGCCGCAGTCGCCTTACTCGGCCACGAAAATCGCGGCTGACCAGCTCGCGCTCTCGTTTTATTACTCCTTCGCCACGCCGGTCACCATCATCCGGCCGTTCAACACCTACGGCCCGCGCCAGTCGGCACGGGCCGTCATCCCGACCATCATCGCGCAGATCGCCAGCGGGCGCCGCCGCATCAAGCTGGGCGCAACCCATCCGACCCGCGACTTCAACTATGTGCAGGACACGGTGGCAGCCTTCGTTGCCGCCATCGCTGGCGACGACCTGACGGGACAGGTCGTTAACGTGGGCAGCAATTTCGAGATTTCGATCGGCGATCTGGCGGCGCTGATCGCGGAGGTCATGGGCTGCGAGATCGAGATCGAGTGCGAAGCCGAGCGGCTACGTCCCGCCGACAGCGAAGTGGAACGCCTGTGGGCCGACAACCGCAAGGCGCTCGAACGACTGCACTGGTCGCCGCGCTATGGCGGCATCGACGGGCTGCGCCGCGGACTGACCGAAACCGCCGAGTGGTTCAACAATCCGGCCAACCTCGCGCGCTACAAGCCCGAGCGCTACAACTTGTGATGCCCCCCGCGACCATCGTTTCTCAAGTGATGGGGGCGCTCGGCCAGGTTCTGCCCGGCCAACGTCCGATCGCCTTGCACGAACCCGCGTTTCAGGGCAACGAATGGCAATACGTCAAAGACTGCCTTGATAGCGGCTGGGTATCGTCGGTAGGCAGCTACGTTTCGCGCTTCGAGCGCATGCTGGAGGACTTCACGGGGGCACGGCGCGCGATTGCCGTCGTCAATGGCACCGCGGGCCTGCACGTCGCCTTGCAGCTTGCCGGCGTGCAGCCGGGAGACGAAGTGCTGGTACCGACGCTCACTTTCGTCGCCACCGCCAACGCGGTCAGCTATTGCGGCGCCATCCCTCATTTTGTCGACTGCGAGGAGGCGACACTCGGCGTCGATCCCGTCGCGCTGGCCGCATATCTGGATACCATCGTCACACCCGGGCAGCCGATCTGCACTAATCGCCTGACCGGCCGGCCGATCCGCGCACTTGTGCCCATGCACACCTTCGGCCATCCGAGTGCTATTGAAGCGCTGCTGGAACTGTGCGAACGCTACGCGCTAACGCTGGTCGAAGACGCCGCGGAGTCTCTCGGTTCCTACTACAAAGGCCGCCACACCGGCACCTTCGGCCGTCTTGGCGTCCTCAGCTTCAACGGCAACAAGGTCGCAACGACCGGCGGCGGTGGCGCCATACTCACCAACGACGACGCCCTGGCAGACCGGGCCCGGCATCTCACCACCACGGCGCGCTGTGCCGATCGCTGGCATTTCCGCCACGACGAGATCGGCTACAACTATCGCCTGCCCAACCTCAACGCCGCCTTGGGCTGCGCCCAGATGGAAACGCTGCCGGACATGCTGGCCGCCAAGCGCCACCTCGCAGAGCGTTACCGCGACGCATTTGCCAGCGTCGGCGGCATCCGCTTCTTTGCCGAGCCGGCGGAGTGCCGCAGCAACTATTGGCTGAACACGCTGATCCTGGATGAACCCGCGGAAGATCTCCTGACCGAATTGCTTGCGGCCAGCAACGAAGCGGGGATGATGACCCGCCCGGCCTGGGCCCTGATGCATCATCTGCCCATGTACGCCGCCTGCCCGAGGATGCCGCTCGCGGTAGCGGAAGGCATGGCCAAGCGGCTGCTCAACATCCCCAGCAGCGCCGTGCTCGGAGCGAAGCATGGCTAGAAAATGTTGCGTCGTCACCGGCAGCCGGGCCGAATACGGGCTGCTCTACTGGCTGATGCGCGAAATCGAGAACACCCCCGACCTGTCGCTGCAAGTCGCAGTGACCGGCATGCACCTGTCCCCGGAATTCGGCCTGACGGTGCGCGAAATCGAGAAGGACGGTTTCCCTGTGGCGGCGCGTGTCGACATGCTGGTATCGGGCGACACGCCGGCGGCAATCGCCAAGTCCATCGGCCTGGGCGTGATCGGCTTTGCCGACGCCTTCGCCCGGCTTCAACCCGACATCGTCGTCCTGCTGGGCGATCGCTACGAGATCTTCGCCGCCGCCCAGGCGGCTCTGACCGCCCGCATCCCTGTCGCGCACATCCATGGCGGCGAACTGACCGAGGGCGCCATCGACGAAGCCCTGCGCCACGCCATCACGAAGATGTCCCACCTTCACTTCGTCGCGGCCGAAAGCTATCGCCGCCGCGTCATCCAGCTCGGCGAGGCACCGGAACGCGTCTTCAACGTCGGAGCTCCCGGCCTCGATCAGATGACGAAGCTCGCCTGGCTGACACGGGGGCAACTGGAACAGGCGCTGGACCTGACGCTGGGCAGCCCGCTGTTCCTCGTCACCTATCATCCGGCGACGCTGGGTGCGGTCCCGACCGAACAGGCCATCGACGAACTGCTGCGGGCGCTCGACCGTTTCCCGGCGGCAACGCTGGTTTTCACGCTGCCGAATGCGGACGCGCACGGACGCGCGATCGCCGGCCACATCAAGGCATACGTCGACCGCCATCCAGCCAACACCCGCGTTTTCGCCTCCCTCGGCCAGCAGCGCTATCTGAGCCTGATGCGCGAAGCCGACATCGTCATCGGCAATTCATCGAGCGGCATTATCGAGGCGCCCGCCTTGAAGCGCGCCACGGTCAATATCGGCGACCGCCAGCGCGGGCGGCTCAAGGCCGCCTCCGTCATCGATTGCGGCGAAGCGTCCGACGCCATCGCTGCCGCCATTTCCCGCGCGCTCTCGGCCGACTTCCGCGCGGGCCTGACCGACACCCAATCCCTATACGGTTGCGGCGACGCGTCCGGCCGCATCGCCAGAACGTTGATGAGTGCCGACCTCGCCGCGCTCGTCGTCAAAAAATTCCATGACCTGTGAACACCCGGCCGTGACCAGCCCCGCACCTACCTTCCTCATCGCCGAAGCCGGGGTTAACCACAACGGCTCGCAGGAACTTGCTTGCCGGCTCATCGAAGCCGCCGCTGCGGCCGGCGCAGATGCCATCAAGTTCCAGGCCTTCCGCACCGAAGAACTGGCGGCGCTCGACGCACCGAAGGCCCGCTACCAGATTGCAACAACCGGCGCGCAGGAATCCCAGTTTGCCATGCTGAGGCAACTGGAGTTTTCCGCCGACACGTTCCGCCATCTTGCCGCCTGCTGCCGGGAAACCGGCATCGACTTTCTCGCCTCTCCTTTCGATGCGGCCAGCGTCCGCCTTCTCGTCGAACTTGGCGTATCGCGCCTCAAGCTCGCGTCAGGCGAGATCACCAATGCCCAACTCCTGCTTGCCGCCGCCCGCACCGACCTGCCGATCATCCTGTCGACCGGTATGAGTTCGCTGGGCGAGATCGAGGCGGCGCTCGGGGTACTCGCTTTCGGCTATCTCGGCGTCCAAGACAAACCGGGCCGACGCGTCTTCCGCGACGCGTTCGAGTCCGACGCCGGCCGCGACATGCTGAAGCAGCAGGTCACGCTGCTCCATTGCACCACCGAGTACCCGGCGCCGCTTTGCGACGTGAATCTCCGCGCAATGGACACCTTGCGGGTGGCGTTCGGACTGCCGGTCGGCTACTCGGATCACACCGCCGGCATCGACGTACCCATCGCCGCCGCCGCCAGGGAGGCCGTCGTCATCGAAAAGCACCTGACGCTGGACCGCAGCCTGCCGGGGCCGGACCACAAGGCATCGATCGAGCCCGACGAATTCGCCCGCATGGTCGCAGCCATCCGCGCCGTGGAACAGGCGCTCGGCAACGGCCGCAAGAGCGCTGCGGCAAGCGAGCGCGGCAACCGCGAGATCGCGCGCCGCAGCCTGGTCGCCGCACGCGACATCGCCTGCGGCGAAGCCTTCGACGAGGGCAATCTCGCCGCGCGGCGCCCTGGCGCCGGCATCCCGGCGATGGACTACCACGACTGGCTCGGTCGCACCGCAACGCGAAATTACCTAAAAGACGAGGCGATCCTGCCGTGAACAAGCCCATCATCATCGTCGGCGCCGGCGGGCACGCCAAGGTGGTCGCAGATGCCTTGTTGTCCTGCGGTTGCACCGTTCTCGGCCTTACCGATCCCGATCCGGCATTGCAAGGTCTTGCGGTTCTCGGTCTCCCGGTACTTGGCGACGATGGCGCATTGGCCGGCTATCCGCCCGCCACGATCGAACTGGTTTTGGGCGTCGGTACGGTACGGGTTTCGCCGCATCGGCGCAGGATATTCGAGCGTTTCAAAATGGCAGGCTACTCCTTCGCAACCGTCGTACATCCCGGCGCCGTGATCGGGCGCGAAGTGACGCTTGGCGAGGGCTGCCAGGTCATGGCGGGAGCGATCATCCAGACCGGATCGCAGTTGGGCAGCAATACGCTGGTCAATACATCCGCCAGCATTGACCACGACTGCCGTATCGCCGATCATGTCCAGATCGGCCCTGGCGCAGTCCTCGGCGGCGGCGTTGAAATCGGCGGCGACAGCTGCGTCGGCGCGGGCGCTACCGTCATACAAGGCATCCAGGTCGGCAGCGGCGTGCAGGTCGGCGCCGGTGCCGCCGTCATCCGCAACTGTGCCAACGGCTCTCGCATCGTCGGCGTGCCCGGAAAGGAGTCGTAACAATGAAACTCTGGCGCAAGACACTGGTTCAGCCGACCGCGACCATACGCAAGGCGATAGAAAAGATCGACACCAACGCGACCCAGATTGCGCTCGTCGTCGACGAGCACGGTCGCCTGCTCGGCACGGTCACCGACGGCGACGTAAGACGCGGCCTGCTGTCCGGCATTTCGCTCGACGACACGGTCGGTCACATCATGAACATCAACCCGACGGTGGCGCACCGCAACCAATCGTCCCAGAGCATCCTCACCCTGATGCGGGACAAGACCCTGTATCAGATTCCGGTCGTCGACGAACATGGGGTGGTCACCGGCCTGGAAGTGCTGAAGACACTGATCGGCCAGTCGCGCCCGAACCCCGTGGTCATCATGGCCGGAGGGCTGGGCACCCGCCTGCGCCCGCACACCGACACCTGCCCGAAGCCGATGCTCAAGGTCGGCGGCAAGCCGATACTCGAAACCATCCTCGGAAATTTCGTCGAGCAGGGGTTCCGCCAGTTCTACCTGTCGGTCAATTACATGGCCGAAATGATCATCGACCATTTCGGCGACGGCGCCGCCTGGGGCGTCGAGATCGAATACCTGCGCGAGACCGAACGCCTGGGAACGGCAGGCGCACTGAGCCTCATTCCCGAGCGCCCCGCAGCGCCGGTCCTGGTCATGAATGGCGACCTGCTGACGCAGGTGAACTTCAACCACCTGCTGAACTTCCACGCCAAGCACAAATCCGTGGCAACCATGGCCGTGCGCGAATACGAATTCCAGGTTCCCTTCGGCGTCGTCAATCTGGAAATGCCGCGCATCCTGCGCATCGACGAGAAGCCGGTGCACCATTTCTTCGTCAACGCCGGCATCTACGCACTGGACCCGGAAGTGATCGACATGGTGCCCAAAGGCGAGTACTTCGACATGACGACATTGTTCGACCGCCTGATCGAAGCCAAGCGTTCCACCATCGCATTCCCGATCCGCGAATACTGGCTGGACATTGGCCGCCTCGACGACTTCGAGCGCGCGCACGTCGATTTCGCCAAGGGCGGCGCCCAATGATCGCCGGCAAGCGCGTACTCGCGCTGATTCCGGCGCGCGGCGGCTCGAAAGGCCTGCCCGGCAAGAATGTCCGCCCGCTGTGCGGCAAGCCGATGATCGCCTGGACCATCGAGAAGGCCAGGAAGTCGCGCTACCTCGACGAAGTCCTGGTATCCACCGACAGTCGCGAGATTGCCGACATTGCTGCGCACCACGGCGCCGCGGTACCGTTTCTGCGTCCGGCCGATCTGGCTTCGGACACCTCCAGCACGCTGGACGCCGTAACGCACGCACTGGAGCGCCTGCGGGAAAATGGGCAGGAGTTCGACTGGCTGGTTCTGCTGGAGCCGACATCGCCGCTGCGCGAGGACGACGACATCGACAACATGCTCGAACGCCTCGCAGCCCGCCAAGACGACTGGGACGCCATCGTCAGCCTTGGCGAAGTTCATGAGCACCCGGCCATCGTCAAGCGCATCGCCGCCGACCGCGTCGCGCCGTTCGTCGCCGCGCTTGCCACCACCACCCGCCGCCAGGACAACGAAGAAGCCTTCTTCCCCTACGGCGTCGCCTACATCTCCAAGATCGACAGTCTGCTCGCCACGCGCACCTTCTATCCCGAGCGTTGCGGCCACTATCGCATCAAGCGCTACCAGAACTACGAAGTCGACGATCTCTACGACTTCGCTTGCATCGAAGCCATCATGAAAATGGAGTGGAAGCTGCCATGAGATTCCTCGTCGTCGGACTCGGCTCGATGGGCAAGCGGCGCGTACGCAATCTACAGGCGCTCGGCGCTACGGAAATCGCCGGATTCGACCTGCGCTCCGACCGCGTCGCCGAGGCCGTCGAGCGCTACGGCATACGTGGCTACGCCAGCTTCGACGCCGCGCTCGCAGAGTTCGCGCCGCAGGCGCTGCTGATCTCGACCGCACCCGGCGCGCACATGGACTACGCCTGGCCGGCGCTGGAACGCCGCCTGCCCTGTTTCATCGAAGCCTCGGTCGTCCATGCCGACCGAATTCTCGCCCTGCATCGCGCGGCGCAAGAGCGCGGCGTCGTCATGGCGCCCTCCTGCACCATGCGTTACTACCCCGGCCCGCGCAAGGTCAAGGAACTCCTCGCCGCCGACGCCATCGGCAAGCCGCTCTACTTCTGCTATCAGACCGGGCAATATCTGCCCGACTGGCACCCGTGGGAGGCGGTCGCCGACTTTTACGTCTCGCAGCCGGAAACCGGCGGCTGCCGCGAGATTGTGCCGTTCGAGCTGACCTGGCTGAACGACCTGTTCGGCACTCCGGAGCCGGCGGCGCTGGTGCGCGCCAAGCTCGGCGAAGTCGGCGCCGACATCGACGACGCCTACCACTGCCTGCTGCGCTATCCGCAAGGCGTCGTCGGCAACGTCACCGTGGAAGTGTTGTCGCGCCCCACCGCCACGCGCGAACTGCGCATCGTCGGCAGCCGCGGCCAGATCGTCATGAGCGCCGACGAGCAGTGCGTGCGCCATATCGCGCTCGGCGCCGAATCCTGGACCCGCCACAGCATCGGCGGCGGCACCGTCGAAGCCGGCTATATCAACCCGGAAGAGCCCTACATCGCCGAAGTCGCCGACTTCATCGCCGCCGTCGAGACCCATCGCCAGGAGCGCTTCCCCAACACCCTGTTCGACGACTGGCAAGTCCTCGACATCCTCAATCGCCTGGAGGCGCTATGCCCGACGACATGAACTACCAGCAACGCCTGCTGCGGGTCATCCCCGGCGGCGCCCACACCTACTCGCGCGGCTTCGACCAGTTTCCGGTCAACGCGCCGCCGATTCTCGCCCGCGGACAGGGCGCCTACGTCTTCGATGCCGCCGGCCAGCGTTACCTCGACTACGGCATGGCGCTACGCGCCGTGAACGTCGGCTATGCCGAGCCCGAGATCAATGCCGCCGCCATCGCCCAGATCGAGAACGGCAACAACCTGACGCGTCCCTCGCTGATAGAACTGGAGGCCGCCGAACTGCTGGTCGACCTCATCGGCGCCGTCGACATGGTGAAGTTCACCAAGAACGGCTCGACCTCCGTGTCCGCGGCCGTCAAGCTGGCGCGCGCCTTCACCGGCCGCACCCTGGTGGCGCGCTGCGCCGAGCACCCGTTCTTCTCGTATGACGACTGGTTCATCGGCTCGACGCCCCTGACGCGCGGCATTCCGGCCGAGACCATCGCCCAGACCAAGCTGTTCCGCTACAACGATCTCCCCTCGCTCCAGGCCCTGATCGACGTCCACCCCGATCAAATCGCCTGCGTCGTCATGGAAGCGGCCACCACCGAACCGCCGCGCGAGAACTTCCTCCACGAAGTCAAGGCGCTGTGTCGCCGCCACGGCATCGTCTTCGTGCTCGATGAAATGATCACCGGCTTCCGCTGGGATCTGCGCGGCGCGCAGAAGTACTTCGATATCGAAGCGGACTTATGCACTTTCGGCAAGGCGATGGCCAACGGTTTTTCAGTGTCCTGCGTCGCCGGCAAGCGCGAGATCATGGAACTCGGCGCCATCGAATTCGAGGGACGCGAGCGTCTGTTCCTGCTGTCGACGACGCATGGCGCCGAAATGTCGGGCCTGGGCGCCTTCGTCGCCACCATGCGCTTCATGGAGCGCGAGGCCGTGGTCGAGCATATGTGGGACTACGGCCGCAAGCTCATCGCGCTGCTGGAAGGACTGGCCGTCGAATGCGGCGTCGCCGGACAGTTCAAGGTCGGCGGCTACCCCTGCTCGCCGTTCTTCGCCACGCTCGACGCCGCCGGCGCCGTATCACTGCCGCTGCGCACGCTCTTCATCCAGGAAATGGTGAAGCAGGGCGTCCTGATGCCGTGGATCGCGCTTTCCTTCCGCCACGGCGCCGAAGAACTCGCGCTGACGGAAAAGGCCGCGCGCCATGCGCTGCGTGTCTACGCCCAGGCGCTGGACGAAGGCGTCGACAAGTATCTCGAAGGCCCGGCAATCAAGCCGGTCTTCCGCAAGCACAACTGAGATACCGAAAGACATGCTGACCGGCAAGAATGTCGTCGTCGTCGGTGCCGCCGGGCTGCTCGGCCGGCAGTTCTGCGCCGCTGTCGCAACCGCAGGCGGCCGCGTGGTGGCCGCCGATCGCAACGGCGACGCCGCCGCCGATCTCGCCGGCAAGCTGGCGACGGAATTCGGGGACGACCGCGTGTCCGCCGCCACGGTCGATATCACCGACCAGGCCTCGGTCGAAGCCCTGATTGCCGAGGCCGCGACGCGCCATGGCCGCATCGACGCCGTCGTCAACAGCGCCTATCCGCGCAATGCCCGCTACGGCCGCAAGTTCGAGGATGTCGCCTACGGCGACTTCTGCGAGAACGTCAGCCTGCACCTCGGCGGCGCCTTCCTCGTCGCCCAGCGCTTCGCCGAGTTCTTCAAGCGCCAGGGCGGCGGCCACATCGTCAATCTCGCCTCGATCTACGGCGTCATGGCGCCGCGCTTTGAAATTTACGACGGCACGACCATGAGCATGCCGGTCGAGTATGCGGCAATAAAGTCGGCGCTGATCCACCTGACGCGCTACATCGCCCGCTATTACCGCAAGGCCGGCGTTCGCGCCAACTGCATCAGCCCCGGCGGCATTCTCGACGGCCAGCCCGAAGCCTTTCTTGCCGCCTACAACGAACAGGCGAATCATCCCGGTATGCTGGAACGGCAAGACCTCGACGGCCTGCTGGTGTTCCTGCTCTCCGACGGTGCCACGGCGATCAATGGCCAGAACCTCGTTATCGACAACGGTTTCAGCCTCTGAGCACCCCCATGAAAAAGAAGAAATCATCCGCCGCACGCCCCGCTGCACACACGGCGGCGAAGCCATCGTCGCGCCCCGCGCTTCCCCCGCACCTGATCCACCTGCTGCACGACGGCATGCGCAAGCAGACGGACAACGACCTCGACGGCGCCGAGGCCAGCTACCGGCAGATACTGGCCGAGTGCCCCGACCATTACGAGGCGCTGCATCTGCTCGGCGTCGTCGAAAGCGCACGGGAGAACTACGAGGCAGCCGAGAAATTGATCGGCAGGGCCATCGAACTGTACGGCGGCGGTTCGCCATATTTTGCGATGAACTACGGCATCGTTCTGCAAAAGCTCGGACGATTCGCCGAAGCCGAAACGCAGTTTCAACAGGCAATAAGCAAGCTTCCGGATTCCAGCCAGGCCCACTTCAATCTGGCGGTGCTGCTGCAGGAAACCGAACGGATGGTCGAAGCGAAAGACCATTATCGACGCGCCATCGCCCTCGACCCCAAGGACGCACTCAGTTGGACCAATCTCGGCAAGATTTATGGTCAGGAGCAGCAGCTCGCACGCTCACTTGAGTGTTACCAGAAGGCCGTTGCGATCAAGCCGGATTTCGTCGACGCGCTGGCCAATCTGGGCGTCGCCTTGCACGATTTCTACCGCCTCGACGAATCCTACGACGTGCATGCGCGCACGCTCGAACTCGATCCGGAAAATGCCATCGCGCTTTCCAACATCGCGCTGACATGCCGGCAGATGGGCCGCATGCACGAGTCAATCGGCTATTACAGCCGCCTGCTGATGGCTGACCTGGACAATTTCTACGCCCACTACAACCTTTCCCTGCTGCTGCTGGAAATGGGCGATTTCGTCAATGGCTGGGGCGAATTCGAGCACCGCTGGCGGGACATGCGGACCACCGCGACGATACCGCGTCCGTTCCCGCAGCCGCGCTGGGAAGGCAGCGACCTGAGCAACCGGACGCTGTTGATCTGGGGCGAACAGGGCGTCGGCGACCATCTCCGTTATGCCAGCCTGTTCCCCGAACTGGCGGCCAGGGCCCGCAAACTGATCGTCGAAACCGACCCGCGCCTCGTTCCGCTTTTCGCCAGGTCTTTCCCCAACGTCACCGTCGTTGCGCAAGAGCCGACGCCCCCCGCTTGGCTCATGGAACCCTTGATCGACTTGCAAACGCCGCTGGCAAGCTGCCCGCGCTGGTTACGCAATTCTCTCGCCGACTTCCCGGCCGACCCGGTCTATCTGGTCGCCGATTCGCAGCGGCGGCAGGTTTGGCGGGAACGACTTGCCGCACTGCCGGGCAAACTCAAGGTCGGGGTCGCGTGGCGCAGCGGACTGACCGGCTTCGGGCGGCAGTTCTGTTACGCGCAAGTCGAGCAGTGGCTGCCCATCCTGTCGGTTCCCGATATTGCGTTCGTCAATCTGCAATACGACGACTGTCGCGACGAACTCGACAGCATCCGCAAACTTGGCGGCCCGGAACTCCATCAATGGCCACGTATTGACCTGAAAGACGACTTCGACGAGGTCGCGGCGCTCGTGGCGGAACTCGACCTCGTGATCGCGGCACCGATCTCGGTAGCCGAGTTGTCGGCGGCCTTCGGCATTCCGACCTGGATACTCCTGCTCAACCACGTATCCGTCGTCAATCACGGAACGGACGGGTTTCCCTGGCATCCGACGGTGAAGCTGTTCAGTCGCGAATGGAACGAACCGTGGGAGCCCATCGTCGCCCGCGTGGCGGAAGGTCTGGCGCGTCTGACGGAAGGCGTACCCGCCCCCATGGAGCCGCTCTCGCCGGCGGAACTCCTGAACCAGCAGGGCATTGCGGCCTACCAGGCCGGCGCGCACGACGAAGCGATCAACTGCTTTCGCGCAGCGGCAGAAATTGCGCCGACTTGCGCCGACTATCCGTCCAATCAGGGCTCCGCACTGCAAGCCCAAGGTCGCTTATCCGAGGCCGAAACCCTGTTCCGGCAAGCCCTGGCCACCGATCCGCGGCATGCCAACAGCTATTTCAACCTGGGCAATCTTCTCAAGACACAGGGACGGCTCGACGAGGCCGAATCGGCCTATCGCAAATCCCTGGAGATAGACCCCGACGGCTCAGGCGCGTGGAACAACCTCGGCACCATGCTGCTCGGCCGCAGCGACTTCGATGGTGCGCGAATCGCCCTTGAGCACGCCTTGCAGCTCTCGCCCGACGACGCACGCGCCCACAGCAATCTCGCGCTCGCCCTGAAGCCCTTGGGCCGGCTCGCCGACGCGGAAGCGCATCTGCGGCAGGCCATCGCGCTCGATCCCGATTTCGCCGAGGCCTACAATAACCTTGGCAATCAACTAACCGGACTACAGCGGCATCAAGAGGCGATAGACGCCTTTCTACAGGCCCTGGCCGCAAAGCCGGACTATCCCGAAGCCGTATTCAACCTCGGCTGCACCTACCAGGACGACTACCGGCTTGAGGAGGCGCGGCAATGTTTCCAGGCGCTGGTCGAGCTTGCGCCCGATAACGGACGCGCCCTCAACGGACTCGGCAGCGTCGTCGCCATCGAAGGCCGGCTGGGCGATGCCGCCAGCCTGTTCATGCGTGCGCTGACGGCGCGCTTCGACGACTACGACGCCCACTGCAACCTCGGGCAGGTTGCACTGCAATCGGGCGATCTCGTCAACGGTTGGGAAGGCTACGCGCAGCGGTTCCGGCGCGAACGCCACCCCGTCCGGGTTCGGCCGTTTGCCATGCCGTGGTGGGACGGCTCCGACCTTGCCGGAAAATCGCTGTTGATCTGGGGCGAACAAGGCGTAGGGGACGAAATCCGCTTCGCCAGCGTCGTACCCGATGCGGCTGCGCGCAGCGCCCATTGCCTGCTCGAATGCGATGCGCGGCTGGTCAGTCTCTTCGCCCGCTCCTTCCCCGGCGTACAGGTCGTGCCGCGCAACAATCCGCCCGCGGCATTGCAGGCCGACCTGCAATCTCCCGTCGGTGATCTCATGCGCTGGTTGCGGCGCGATTTCGCCAGTTTCCCGGGCACCCCCTATCTACGACCGGACCCCGACCTGGTAGCGCGCTGGTCGCGGCGGCTGGCTTCTCTGCCGGCCGGCCGGCGCATCGGCTTCGGCTGGCGCAGCCGCAACATCGACCGCCAGCGTTCGGAATGCTATCCGCCGATCGAGGCCTGGATGCCGGTATTCGAATTGCCGGGGATCGTCTGGGTCAACCTGCAATACGACTCCAGGGCCGACGAAGTCGCCGAACTGGGCAAAGCCCTCGGTCGGGAGATTCACCACTTCGACGACCTTGACCTCACCAACGACTTCGAAGGCGTTGCCGCGCTGATGGCCAACCTGGACGCCGTCGTCTCGGTTGCCACCGCCGTGCCGGAGTTGTCAGCCGCCATCGGTATTCCGTCCTTCGCCGTCGAACTGGCCCACTTCAGCCCGATGTCGCTCGGCCAAGCGGTGTCGCCCTGGCACGCAAGCCGTCGGACATTCGCGCGGCAGCTCGGCACGCCATGGCAGCCGGTTATCGCGGCACTGGCGCAGGCACTGGCTGCGGCGCGCGCCACAGCGGCGGCGCCGGCAACCGCAGTCGAGCCCAAGGTCCTGTTCCAGAAGGGCATGGCGGCCCACCAGGCCGGCGATCTCGACACGGCCGATGAGATATATGCCCAGGTGCTTACGCTCGATCCGCTCCACGCCGATGCGCTTCACCTCGCCGGCGTCCTGGCGCACCAACGCGGCCGGCAGGAACGCGCGGAGACGCTGATCCGGCAGGCCATCCGCATCAATCCGCGCATTCCCTGGTATTACAGCAACCTCGGCAACATCTATCGGGCGCAGGACCGCCTCGATGCCGCCGTTATGGAACTGAAGCGTGCCGTTCAGATCGACCCGGCGTTTGCCGACGGCCATTACAACCTCGCCAACATCGAGCGCGAGCAAGGCCTGCTCGACAGTGCGGAGAGCCACTACCGCCTTGCGAGTGCGCTCGCCCCCGACAATGCCACCTTCCACAGCAATCTCGCTTTCATCCTGCTGCAGCAGGGCAAGCTTGAGGAAGGCTGGCAGATGAACGACCTCTGGCGCTGGGGAGACCCGGGCTCGGAGGGCAACCGTCACCGACAGCGCTTTCCGCAGCCGCTCTGGGCCGGCGAAGCGCTGAAAGGCCGTGGCATCGCGATCTGGGCCGAGCAGGGCATCGGCGATGAAATCCGCTTCGCCGGCATGTTCGCGGACCTCCAGGCGCAGGCCGGCCGCCTGGTCGTCGAGTGCGACACGCGACTCCTGAGCCTGTTCGGACGCTCATGGCCGCGGGCGCACTTCGTCACCCGCGCCGCCGACCCGGACGCAGCGCTCGTCGATACCACGCTGGACTTCCAGTCCCCGGCCGGCAGTCTGGCGCGCCGGCTGCGGCCGGATCTCAAAAGCTTTCCGCGCACGGCCTACCTCAAACCGGACGAGAATCGCGTCCGCTTCTGGAAGAAACGCCTCGGCGACCTGGGCCGCGGCTTGAAGGTGGGAATCTGCTGGCGCAGTCATGTCCGTTCCGCTCAGCGCGACCGCGCCTATGCCGACATCGACGACTGGCGTTCCGTGCTGGCGGTGCCCGGCGTCGTGTTCGTCAATCTCCAATATGGCGACTGCGCCGACGAACGCCAGGCCGCCGCAGACGCAAGCGGCGCCTGCATCCACGACCTGGCCGACATCGACCTGATGAACGACATCGACGAAGTCGCCGCGCTGATGAGCGCGCTCGATCTGGTGATCTCCGCGCCCACCACGGTGGCCGAAATTGCCGGTGCGCTCGGGCTGGAAACCTGGGGAATGTTTTATGCGCACGAGAGCCCGATGGAACTCGGTACGGATCTGCACGTGCCCTGGTACCGCCAGTTGCGCAAATTCGTCAGAGCCTCCGGGCAACCCTGGAGCGACGTTCTCGACGCCATTGCCGTCTGTTTGCGCGGCCGCGCGAATCGCGCTTTCGACATCGGCACGGTCGTCGCGGAATGGGCGGTTGCCGGCAAGCGGCACCTTGAGGAACGCGAGCTGCCGCAAGCCATCGCCAAACTGCGAAAGACCTTGCTGGTCGCGCCGGCAAACCCGCAATCGCAGCACCTGCTCGGCGTGGCGCTGCATCAGTCCGGTCTCTACGAGTTGGCGGAGAAGGCGATACGCGCTGCGCTGCCCCACGAGAAGAACCGGGCCATGCAGGCCGTCATGTGGTCCAACCTCGGCGCGGCGCAAGAAGACATGGGCCGCCACGAGGCTGCCGAGGCATCGTTCCGCAAGGCCATCGAATGCAACGCGCGCCATGCCGAGGCTCACTACAACCTTGCCCGCCTCCTCGGCGTGCAGGGACATTGGGAAGACGCCATCGCCCTCTACCATCGCGTCGTCGAACTCAACCCCAATCTTGCCGAAGCCTACAACAACATCGGCAACTGGCTGATGGAGAGCAAGCAGGATGCGGAGGGCGCCCTGCCGTACTTCGAGAAGGCGATCGCGCTCAAGCCGAACGATCCGATCAATCAGTACAACCTCGGCAAGGCCTGGCAGGACTTGTTCGAAATCGAAAAGGCGGCGGCGTGCTACCGACGCGCCTGCACCCTAAAGCCGGACTACGCCAAGGCTTTCAACAATCTCGGCGCCTGCCTGCGCTACATGGGCCGGCTCGACGAAGCGATGGCGACGTTCGACCGCGTCTTCGAGCTCAATCCGACCGATATCGACGGCCTGTTCAACACCGGCTTCATCCACCTGATACACAGCGAACTGGGCCGCGGCTGGGACATGCTCGAATATCGATGGCTGCTGCCGGCGGCGCAACGGCGCCGGCCCTTCCCACAACCCCTGTGGGATGGTTCCGCACTGACGGGAAAGCGCATCGCCGTCTGGTGCGACCAGGGCGTCGGCGACGAAATGCGCGCCCTGAGCATGATTCCCGACTTGGCCAAGGCCAGTGCGCAGGTTCTGGTCGAATGCGATGCCCGACTGGTGGCACTGGCGCAGCGCTCTTTCCCCGATGTCGCCGTCTTCCCCCGCGCCGGGCAGCCCGATGCCGCGCTCCTGGACCCGGCCATCGACTACCAGTGCTACGCCTCGGGGCTCGCGCGCTGGCTGCGCCGCGACCTGACCGATTTTCCGAACCGCACCAGCTACTTCAAGGCCGCACCCGAACGCGTGCAGCACTGGCAGGAGCGGCTTGCCGCGCTCGGCCCCGGCCTCAGGGTCGGCATCAGCTGGCGCAGCCGGGTCATGACGCGGCAGCGGCGCGCCTCCTATACATCGCTCGACCAGTGGGGCCCGATTTTCTCGATTCCCGGCATCCATTTCGTCAATCTCCAGTACGACCAATGCGAGGAGGAGATTCGTGCCGCGGAAGAGAAACACGGCATTCATATCCATCGCTGGCCCGAACTCGATCTGATGAACGATCTCGACGAAGTGGCCGCACTCAACGCCAACCTCGATCTCGTCATCACGTCACCGACCGCCGTCGGCGAACTCTCGGGCGCGCTCGGCATCCCCACCTGGACCATGCTGCTCAAGTACGAAAGCGCGATGGATCTGGGCACCGGCGCCATGCCCTGGGAACCGGCGGTAAGGCTTTATTACCGCAACTGGGACGACACCTGGGAGCGCGTCATCGACCTGGTGTCCACCGACCTGCGAACGCTGGCCAGCGCCGGCGCCAGCCCCTCATCTGCCTAAGGAGCCAGCCATGCGCATTCTGCTGGTGGTCTACGACAACGATTCCTTCATCTCCTGGTTCCCGCAGGGGCTTGCCTACATTGCCAGCGTCCTCCGCGGGCTGGGTCACGAGGTCGTCACCTACTGCCAGGACGTCTACCACTGGCCGGAGGAACACCTGACGGCCTATCTGGACCGCGAGAAGTTCGACGTCGTCGGCGTCAGCGTCATCGCCGGCTACTGGCAATACCGCAAGCTGATGAAGATATCGGAGGCGATCAACCGTTCGCGCAACCGTCCCTTCTATATCCTCGGCGGGCATGGCCCGGCCCCGGAACCCGAGTTCTTCATGCGCAAGACCCAGGCCGACGTTATCGTCATCGGCGAGGGCGAAGATACCGCCGCGGAGATCATGGCAGCGCTGGCGGGCCAGCGCACGCTCGCCAGCGTGCATGGCATCGCCTGGAACGACAAGGGCGTCTGCCGCCGCACGCCGCCGCGCGGACTCATCGCCGACATCAACCAGATTGCCTTCCCGGCCTGGGACCTGTTTCCGATGGATCACTACACCTTGCTGCGCATGCCCAACATCCGCAGCGGCGAGCGCTGTCTGCCGGTACTCTCCGGCCGCGGCTGCACCTTCAAGTGCAATTTCTGTTACCGCATGGACAAGGGCTTCCGGCCGCGCTCGGTGGATAACCTGCTGACCGAGATCGACATCCTGCAACGCGACTACAACGTCGGCTACGTCGCCTTTTCCGACGAACTGCTGATGAGTTCGGAAGAACGCACGGTCGAGATATGCGAAGGCATCGTCAAGTCGGGTCTGCGCTTCCGCTGGGATTGCAACGGCCGCCTCAACTACGCCAAGCCCGACGTGCTCAAGCTGATGAAGGAGGCCGGTTGCGTCTACATCAACTACGGCATCGAGTCGATGGACCAGAAGGTGTTGAACACCATGAAGAAGGGCCTGACGGTGAAGATGATCCACGAGGGCATCCGGGCCACGATAGATTCCGGCATCACCCCCGGCTACAACATCATCTTCGGCAACATCGGCGAAACCCGCGAATCGCTCGAAAATGGCGTCCGCTTCCTTCTGGACTACAGCGACAACACCGAAATGCGCACCATCCGTCCGGTCACCGCCTATCCCGGCACGCCGCTCTACGACTACGCCATCGCCAAGGGCCTGCTCAAGGACTGCGAAGACTTCTACGAGAACAAGCACACCAACTCGGACTTGTTGGCGATCAACTTTACCGATCTCTCCGACGACGAGTTCCACGAAGCGCTGCTCGACGCCAATTCGCGCCTGATCGAGCGCTATTTCGACACCCAGAAAAACAAGGCCCTGGAAGCCGCCACCACACTGTACCGTCAGCGCGACGCTTCGTTCCGCGGCTTCCGTCAGTCCTGATTGCGCCCGGCGGCTTTCGCGCAAGCGGCGAGAAACGCCGCGGCGAACGCCGCGGCATCGGCGTGGGGAGACGCAGCAAACCGTTGCCGCATGCCGGCGCGCAGATCATCCAGGCGCTCCGGCGCGCGAACGATGTCGGCGGCGATGCCGAGATATTCGCTGCGGTCGTGCGCGACCCAGTCGCCCAGGCCCAGCGGCTCCAGCAGGCTCGCGCCGGCGCGCGACGGCAGCGTCTGGCCGCACAGCGTCAGCACTGGCACCCCCATCCAGATGGCGTGAAACGCCGTGGTGCCGCCGCCGAACGGGTAGCTGTCGAGCGCAACGTCGATACGGCCGTGCATGGCAAGGTAGTCGGCCAGGGCAACCCGCCCCAGCCATTCCAGCCGTTCCCGGCCGACGCCGCGCCGGGCAAACAGTTCTTCGACCTCGCCGCAGCGACGCTCTCCCGGCGCGGCGGCAAACAGCAGGCGCGCGCCCGGTGCCGCCGCCAGGACATCGGCCCAGAGTTCCAGCATTGCCGGGGTGATTTTCGCAAAACCGTTCAGCGAGGCGAAAGTCAGTTGCCCATGCTGACGCCAGGGCGGCGGAGCGACGGGCGGCGCCTCGCTCGGCGCGCGATACGGCCGATAGACCGGCAACCGAATATAGTCCTCGCCGCCAAAGGTCGGGGCGTCGGCCGGCGCCAGAATGCCGTCGACCAGCAGGCCGTCCATGGCCGCGATGCCCGTCGGCCCCGGATAGCCGAGCCAGCTCAGTTGCACCGGCGCGGCGCGGCGCGCAAACAGCGGCAGCCGGTTGAGGCCGGTATGCACCGAAAGGTCGATCAGCACGTCGATGCCGTCCGCGGCGATCCGGCTCGCCGCCTCGGCGTCGGCAACGCCGGCAATCGGGCGCCAGGCGTCGAACGCCCCCTTCAGCCGCGCGCTGACCGTATCCTCCTGGGCGCAGGCGCTGTAGGCGAACAGCCGGCACGCCGACCGGTCGAGGTGTTCCAGCAGCGGTTCGAGAAAGTACTGGAGCGGGTGCTCGCGGAAATCGCCCGAAACGAACCCGATGCGCAGCACCTCGTCGGGCGCCCGCGCCGGGAGCGGCGGGGCAGGCGGAAAGCGCCTGCCGTACTCGAAGTGCGCCTCGGCCAGCGTCCGCGCATCTTCTTCCACGTAGCAAAACGCCATCAGGCGGTTGCTGGCCGCGTTGAGATAGTCCGGCTGCAAGGCCAGCGCCGCGTCGAATTCGGCAATGGCTTCGCGCTGGCGGCCCTGTTCGAGCATCGCGGTGGCCAGGTTGTTGTGGGCTTCGTGATTGTCGGGCGCGAAGCGCAGCGCATGCCGGTAGTGACGCTCGGCCTCGTCCGGCCTGAGCCGCGCCTGGAGCACGATGCCCAGCGCGTTCGCCAGTCCGGCATGATCGGGCGCCGCGGCCAGCCCTTGCTCGAAGTGCCGCCCCGCCGCCTCGTTTTGCCCGAGGTCGAGGCAGACCAGGCCGAGATTAAGGCGGGCTTCCGGGCTGGCCGGCGCCAGAGCGACCGCTTCTTCCAGCATCGCCCGCGCGGCCGACCCAAGCCCGTGCTGGCGCAGCACGAAGCCGAGGTTGACCCGCAGCGCATAGTCGCCGGGGTTGGCGGCGCATGCCTCGGCGCAGGCGCGTTGCGCCGCTTCGGCCTCTCCCGTATCGAAAAATATCTCGACCAGGGCATCCCAAACCCCGGCCAGCCCCGGCTGAAGGCGCGCGGCCTGCTCGTAGCAGGCACGCGCCTCGTCGGGCCGGCCCAGCGCCCGCAAGGCGGCACCGAGGTTGTAGTAATAGATGGGCACATCCGGCCGGCGCTCCAGAGCACGAGCTATCAATTTCGCCGCGAGGTCGGAACGCCCCGCCTGGTGGGCAAGCAAACCCATCAGATGGAGCGCGTCGGCGTGGCCGGGATCGACGGCAAGCACGCGCTCGTAAGCGAGCTGCGCCCCGGCCAGGTCGCCGCGACGATGCAGGGTCAAGCCTTGTTCGAGGAGTTGAGGAGCGGAAGACATAGGGGTCGGCGCATTCTATTCCCGCCTGCCATCGGCTTCATTCCCCTAATTACTAAAGTTATTCCCGGCGTGTCCGATAAAGGACAGGACAGCGGTGAAGCCAGCCGCTTTCGGAGACTAGAACTTCTCGCCCCAAGCGGTTGAAGGTTCAGCGAACGGCAGATTAACCCATTGAAGGAGATAACAAATGTCTCAAGTCATCAACACCAACACCGCGTCGCAGGGCGCGCAACGCAACCTGAACACTTCGCAGGCCGGGCTGACGACAGCCTTGGAGCGTTTGTCCTCAGGCATGCGCATCAACTCCGCCAAGGACGACGCCGCCGGCTTGGCCATTACCGATCGAATGAGCTCCCAGGTACTCGGCCTGGACCAGGCCTCCCGCAATGCCAGCGACGCGATTTCGTTGGCGAAGACCGCTGAAGGTGCTTTGAGCGAAGTCACCAAGATTCTCCAGCGTATCCGCCAACTGTCCGTCCAGTCCGCCAACGCCACCAACAGCACTACAGACCGCTCAGCTCTGAACAGCGAAGTTTCGCAACTGAAGCAGGAACTCTCGCGCATTGCGAACACCACTTCGTTCAACGGCCAGAAGATTCTGGACGGCTCGCTGCAGGGCGCCTCCTTCCAGGTCGGCGCCGAAGCGTCGCAAACCATCGCTCTGTCGATCAACAGCGCCGCCGCCAAGAACCTCGGCGTGAACACCAAGACCTCAGACAACACCAGCAACGGCATGGCCGTAGCCACGGGCAACTATCGCGTCGACACCGGCAGCGGCAATGCCTCGATCATGGGTCTGGGCATCTCCACCACCGCACTGTTCGCCGCGGGCAACGGTTATGCGGCGCAGAAGTTCGTGATCAAAGACTCCACCGGGACCGTCGTCACCGACGGCAGTATCTCGATCCTCGCCAACGACCAGGTCAGCGACGTGGTTACGCGCCTGAACACCATCAGCGGCGTGCGCGCCACGGGCACGAACGAGCTCAAGGTTTCGACCATTCAACGGGGTCTCGGAACCGGCGGTGTGGCCACTTTCACCCTTAACCTGGCGTCCGGAAAGGCCACTTCAGCCCTGAACGTTTCGGGCGTTACCACCGCCAGTTCGCAGGATGCGGTTTTCGCGGCCATGCGCGACGCCATCAACAACGACAACACGCTCACGAGCGCAGGCGTGGTCGCGGGCATCAACGACGCCGGGCAACTGGTCGTTCGCAACAATACCGGCGCCGACCTCCAGATCGGCATCGATACCACCAACAGCAACAGCTCCGTTCTCTTCAGCGTCATCGGCACCGACACCGCCAACCTGGCGGTCACGATCTCCGCCAACGCCGTTGCGGGCGATGCCAACAGCACAGTCCTGGTCGGCGGCCAAATGAGCGTCTATCTGGCCGACGGCTACACCATCCAGTCGAGCGTTGCCGCCGCCACCAGCTACTTCAACGCAGCGGTGAATGCCCAGGTTGCCGCAACCGCCAGCAACGTCGGTATCGATGACGTCCTGAGCAACTCGATTCCCGCCAACAGCGTGCTGGCCAACGGCGTCACCGTCGGCAAGGCAATGACCGCTACCGCCACCAGCGCCCAGACCAACGGCTATTCCATCCAGACCCTGACGATCCGCGACTCTTCCGGCACCAAGGTACCCGGCGCCGAGAGCATCGTGATCGCGACTGGCGCCTCGGTCGACACCGTGGTGGCAGCACTCAACAACGTGAGCGGTATCAGCGCCTCCGCCAGTGCCAAGATACAGGTGATCGACTACTACTACGGCGCTGCCACTACCGGCACGATCCTGACGGTTTCGGTCAACTCGGGCGGCACCAGCGTCAACCTGACGCTCGCGGGCATCTCGAGCACTTCGACCGATTACGACGTGTTCAAGTTGATACGCGATGCGGTCAATGCCGACACCACGCTCACGGGCATCGGCGTTTCGGCCGCGATCGACAACAGCGGCTACCTGACCATCCAGAACAACACCGGCAAGGATCTCGGCATCGGCATGCTGGATACCAGCGCTGGCGGCGGCGTAGCGACCTCGTCCGAAATGACGATACGCGGTACCGACGTCGGCACAACCCAGATCACCATCACCGCCGATGGCGCAACGCAGGGCGCGGCAGCAGTCGGCGGCACCCTCAACATCGCGCTGGCCGACGGCTACACGATTTCGTCCAACGTCGCCGCCTCCAAGAGCTACTTCGACGTGGGCGCCAACGCCATAGTCGGCACGGTCGCCAGCGGCGTGAATTTCGGTGCCCGCACCGCCGCGCAAACGCTGACGATCGCCGGTGACGCCTCCACAACGGTATCGGTGTCGAAGGACAACACGGCCTCACAGATCGCCAGCCTGGTCAATGCGCAGACCCAGACCACCGGTGTTTCCGCCACCGCGCGGACGCAGGCCAAACTGTCCGACATATCGCTCGCGGGAACGGTCAGCTTCAGCCTCTACGGCAACAATACGTCGGCAGCCACGATCAGCGCCGCGGTCACCAGCAACGGCGCGGTCATGAATCTGACGAGCCTGGCCGCCGCCATCAACGCCAAGTCCGCCACCACCGGCATCACGGCGTCGCTGACCGACAACAACGCGTCGATCATGCTGAAGAACGACTCCGGCGCCAACATCGTCATCGAGAACTTCACCCATAGTCTGGCGTCTGAGGCCACGGCGAGCAACATCTCGGGTACGCAGGTGTCGATGAAGGTTACGGGCGTAGCCGACTCCATCGACTCGGACACCGGGGTGCTCAGCACGACCAACACCACCGCCTCGACCCTCTATACGGGCGGCACGAGCAATCGGGGGGCGGATTCGACGGTGGTAGGCGGCACGCTGAGCTTCAGCGGCGCCAATTCCTTCACCGTCGCGTCCAGCGTCGCCGGTTCCAGCCAGTCCGGAGGCAACTCCTCGCTGTTCTCGACGGATGCCGGGGCAAAGGGTGCCAGTGCGATGTTCAACGTCGAGTCGTTCGACATCGGCACGGTCGATGGAGCGAACGCGGCGATCAAGGCGGTCGATTCGGCGCTGACCCTGATCTCGACGATCCGCTCGGCGATGGGTGCGGCGCAGAACCGGTTCTATTCGACGATTTCCTCCTTGTCGGCAGCCTCGATGAACATCTCGTCCGCCCGCAGCACGATTCAGGACACAGACTTCGCCGCGGAAACGTCGAACCTGGCCAAGTTCCAGATCCTGCAACAGGCCGGCGTGGCGATGCTGTCCCAAGCCAACCAACTGCCGCAACTGGTGCTGTCCCTGCTCAAGTAAGGAGCTGACACGGCGTAGGATGCGGATGGGGCAAAACCCCATCCGCTCCGGGCAAACAAACAGGCAAGGAGATGAACATGAGCGTTTCTATTTCAACGGCGATGCAGGGACTCAGCCCGGCGTCGGCACCTCAGGCAGCCGCGGGGCCCAACCCCGCAGTCGCCGCGCAGGTTGCCGCCGCGGCAGCTCAGCCTGCCGCCGCTCCCCAGCCTCAGCCCAGCAGCGAGCAGATCCAGAAAGCAGTCGAAAACCTGAGGCGAGCCGTCGCTCCCATGACCAACAATCTTCAGTTCTCTGTCGATGAAGGTTCGGGCATGACGGTTATCCGGGTGGTGGATAGCAGTACGGAAGAGGTGATCCGGCAAATTCCCTCCGAGGAAGTGCTCTCACTGGCCAAGGATCTGGACAAGCTGCAAGGCCTGCTGTTGAAAAACAAGGCCTGAGGCGAGGTAGGTTTCACAACGAAAGCCCGCGCATGCGGGCTTTCTTTTTTCCGCCTTTAGATTTCTGCCGTTCTGCCGTAGACTCAACTGTGTCGGGCGCATTGCGCCTAGTCGCATAGAGGCTACAAAATGGCAACAACCTCCTCCACCAGTTCGACGACGTCGCTAGCCGGCAGCGGTACCATGTCCTCGCCGGGCCTCGGCTCGGGGCTTGATGTCAACGGGATCGTCAGCAAGCTGATGGCGATCGAACGCCGCCCTATCGACAACATCGACACGGAGACCACCGGCATCCTGGCCGAACTGACGGCCTATGGCACGTTAAAAGGCGCATTGTCGGCGTTCCAGACTTCTGTCCAGGCATTGAGCAGCCGGTCTGCCTTTGCCATAACCAAGGCCACCGTTGCCGATACCACGCAACTGTCCGCGAGTTCGGACAGCACCGCCGCCGTCGGCAGCTATTCGGTAAAAGTGAAACAGCTGGCGTATGCCGAAAAGCTCCAGTCCCCCGCCTTCGCCAGTGCGGCCGATGCGGTGGGGAGCGGCACCCTTACCTTCGACTTCGGCAGCTACTCGACCAGCGGCGGCGTGACTTCCTTTACGCCGAACACCGACAAGCAATCGATGTCGTTCAGCATCCCGGCCGAGTCGAGTTCGCTGTCGCAAATTGCCAGCGCCATCAATTCCAGCAGCGCCGGCATCAGCGCCACCGTGCTGAACGACGGCACCTACAATTACCTGTCATTCTCCTCCAAGGACCCCGGTACCGCCAATTCGTTGCGCGTTACCGTCACCAGCGATACCGACGGCAACAATACCGACGCCGCCGGGCTTTCGCAGCTCGCCTTCGACAAAACCTCCGGCTACAACGCGGGAACCCAAAGCTTCACCGCGCCGGCCAGCATCGCAGTATCGGTTGCATCGAACAACAACGAGTTCTCGCTCGCCGTCGATGGCGGCACAGCGGCAACCATCACGCTTCCGGACAACACCTACACCAGTGCCAACATCGTTTCGGCGATGCAGTTGGCAATCGACGGCAACGTGGCGATCGGCCCGGGCAAGGTCACGGTATCGCTCGACGCCAACGACAACATCGTGTTGACTTCGCTGGCGACCGGCGCAATCTCCTCGGTAAGCCTCGCCGCGTCGCCTACGCCCGGAAACACCGGACTCTCGACGTTTTTCGGTACCTCGACGAATGTCTATGACGCGCCGCGGCGCATGACCGAAACGGTTCTGCCGCAGGACGCACAGGTCTATATCGACAACACGCTGGTCACCAAGTCAAGCAACACGATCACCGACGCGATTACCGGCGTGACGCTCAACCTGGTGAAGGAGTCGACGACGGCGACTACATTGACGGTGGCCAGCGATACCAGCGGCATCAGCACCAAAGTCGAAGCGTTCGTCACGAGCTACAACACCTTGTCCGCCATGCTGTCAACCGTGTTGTCCTACAATGCGACAACCGGCGAGTCGGGCGCGCTGCAAGGCGAAGGCACGGTACGCTCGATTGAGGACCAGTTGCGAAGATCCATGAGTACCGTGTTGAGCGGCCTGGGCGCGAACAGCCTGTCCGACGTGGGCGTCTCATTCCAGCGCGACGGTTCGCTGCAATTCTCCAGCACGACGCTTCAAGCCGCCCTGTCCGATCCCGACATGGACGTTGCCACGCTGTTCGCCGGCGACGGCGTCAGCGTTACCGGCATCGCATCGGGTCTCGACAGCCTGCTTGACAGCATGCTCGAGAGCGATGGCCTCATGACAGCGCGGACCGACGGCCTCAATCAGGAGTTGGCGACTTTCGCCACACAGAGGGCCCAGCTCGAAGCGCGCATGACCCTGATAGAGAGCCGCTACCGCGAGCAATACTCGAAGTTGGACGCGTTGGTCTCAAGCATGACTTCGACCTCCACTTACCTGACGCAGCAATTGGCTAATCTGCCGTCTATCACGTCAAAGTAGCCAAACGAGAAAGGAAGCTAACATGTTCGCCACTATGTCCAATCCCGCCGCGGCCTACCGCAAGGCCGGTATCGAAACGAGCGTCGAAACGACATCGCCCCATCAGCTCGTTTTGATGCTTTACGACGGCGCAATCCTACAGATCCAAACGGCCGGCCTGTTCATGAAAAACAACGACATGGCGAGCATGGGCCTTGCCATCGGCAAGGCCATAGACATCATCGACGGCGGACTCAAGGCCTGTCTCGATTACAAGGCCGGCGGCCAGCTCGCCGAACGGCTGGGCGCCCTCTACGAGTACATGTGCAACCGCCTGCTCTACGCCAACCTGCGCAACGACCAGAAGGCGCTGGACGAGGTCACCGGCCTGCTGCGGGAGATCAAGGGCGCCTGGGAAGAAATAGCCAACGATCCCGCCGTAGTTTCAAGGAATCGTGCCGCGGCATAGGGACTAAGATGCTGTCGATGCCTACGCAAATTGACATGTACCAGGAAATGAGCGCGCTGTCGTCCCGCATGGTCGAGGCAGCGCAAGACAACGACTGGGATCGACTGGTCACCCTGGAAAAATCCGTCGCCGCCTTGCGCGATGCGCTGATGGCGAACAGCGACGACGGCAGGCTGAGCGGCTCCGAACTCGGCTTGAAGGCGACTCTGATCCAGCAGATACTCGACGACGACGCCGAGATTCGCCGCCACACCGAGCCCTGGATGGAGCATGTGCGTCAGTTCCTCGGCGGTACCGCCCGGAAACGCATCGTCGAACGGGCTTACGGCGCGGGAACCTAGACATGGCGGCCGAATCGCCGCCGCTTGTCGTCGCTTCGCTCCTGCACGATTCATTCCCCTTGCTTGTGCCTGACGATCGCTTGATCGCATCATGGCCGTAATACCTCCCGATCCCGGCATCCTCCTGCGTCTGCAAAACGACGCGAACATCCTGCATCCGGCGACGCCGGTACAGGGCATCCCGTCCGATCTGCCGGAACTGCGCACGGGCCAGACATTCACCGCCTCGATCCAGGAGGTGTTGCCGGAAAACACCTACAAGGCGCTGGTCGCCGGCAAGCAGATCACGCTGCAACTTCCGGAGGGCGCCAAGCCGGGCGATACGCTGGAGCTGGTGGTCGTCGACCGCACGCCGCGCCTGGTGATTGCGCAATTGACGGAACAAGCCGCGACATCGGCGGCGAGCGGGCCCTACAAGTACACCACGCTCAGCCGGGCCGGCCAGATGATAGGCAATCTGCTGCTGCCGGATGGCGAGACACCCCAGGCGGCAACACTCAACCGCGGCGAGCCCCTGCTCCCCAGGGCGCCGACTTCGGCCGCCGATCTTGTTCCCCTTCTGCAAAAAGCCGTGACGCAGAGCGGCCTGTTCTATGAGTCGCATCAGTCCCAATGGGTTGCCGGCAAGCTGCCCATCGAACAGCTTCTACAGGAGCCCCAGGGCCAGCGCTCGGCACCGGCCACCCTGATCCAGCACGACGTGCCGCATGCGGCAGTCGACGCCGGTCGCTTCCCGGCACTTTCCGCAGCCACCGCCTCGCTGCCGGATTCTTCGGTACGAAACGATAATCAGGCTCAGGCAACGTCGTCCCAACAACAGGCCGCTGCACTGGCGCAGACGGTTCCGGACGAATTGCGTCCTATCGTTCAGCAGCAGCTTGACGCCGTCGCGACCCAACGGCTGCTCTGGCACGGCGAGGCTTGGCCCAATCAGCCGATGGACTGGGAAATTGTGCGCGAAGACGAAAACGGCGGTCCGAGCATCCGCGACGAGGAAGCCTCATGGCGCTCGACCCTGCGGCTCGATACCCCCCGGCTCGGCCACGTGGATGCGACGTTGCGGCTTACGGCATCCGGACTTCAGATGACGCTGTCGACGCCGGTCGGCACCAGCGCCGGCGACTTGCAGAACGGCGCGCCGGCCCTGGCGGCCTCGCTCGAAGCTGCGGGCATTTCGCTGCTTTCGCTCCAGGTGCGGCATGAACCCGAATGACGAGGATCCGCGCTCGCTTGCCGTGGCGCTGGCCTACGCGCCCGGCGACGCGGCGCCAACGGTGGTGGCCAAGGGACGCGGGCTGATTGCGCAGGAGATCGTCAAACGTGCACTTGAAAATGGCGTTTTCGTTCATGAGTCCAGGGAGTTGGTGGCCCTTCTCACGCAGGTGGACCTCGACGACCACATTCCGCCCCAGCTCTACATCGCCATCGCCGAACTGCTGGCCTGGATTTACCGCCTCGAACAGAAAGACATCACGCCGACAGCCTGAATTCTGACTAAGCCCTTTCGCCGCAAGGTAGAATATTCGGGTTCAATAGTTGGATAGTCGGCATGGCGGAACCCGAAACCGGAGACAATCAGAAAGACGCGCAGGCACAGCCTGCCGTGAAGGCAGCGCCGCTGCTGGAGCCGGGAGATTACGCCCAGTACATGCTCCACACCAAGAGCGAAATCGCTTTCGTGTTGCGCAACCTGCTCGAACATGTTTCCCAGATCACCATCTTTTTCAACGAAGGCAAGGATCTCCTGCTGACGACGCTGATCGCCGTCAACGACGACCACATACTGCTGGATTTCGGCGCCAGTTCAGAAACCAACCGCAAGGCGCTGACGGTGCCGAAGCTGTTTTGCGTCGCCTCGCTCGAAAAGGTGCGCATCCAGTTCCTGCTGCGCGGCCTGACGCAAACGACCTTCGACAAGCGTCCGGCTTTCCGCGCCGACTATCCGACCGATGTGCTGCGCTTGCAAAGACGCGAGTTCTTCCGCTTGACCATGCCCATCATGCGACCGCTCAAGTGCCAGATTCCCGTCATAGAACCCGACACGGGCAACGACTTCATCGTCGATATCAACGTGGTCGACATCAGCGGCGGCGGACTCGCCATCACGCTGCCGGACGGGGTCGACTTCGAGGTCGACAAGGAGTACCCCAACTGCCGCATCGAACTGCCGGAAGTGGGCATGCTGACGACAAAGTTGAAGGTCCGCAACAAGTTCGAGATCACCTTGCGCAGCGGCGGTCGCGTCCGCCGCGCCGGCTGCGAATTCATCAAGCTTCCCGGGCCGATGCTGACCCTGGTGCAGCGCTACATCATCAAGGTGGAACGCGAGCGCAAGGCACGGGAAAGCGGCATGATGTAGCCTGGGGTCGGTTCGGGCGCCTGCCCGTACAAAAGCTCCACCGCCGTCAGTACCAACAGGAACATCCAACGCATCGCGATTGATGCAATACCCGTCAGACGGGCATATTCATGATGTCGTGGTAGGCAGAAACCAGCTTGTTGCGGACCTGAACCATCTGCTGAAACGAGAGGCTGGCCTTTTGCAGGTTGATCATGACGTCCTGAAGATTGACGTTGTTCTGACCGGTGGCGAAATTTTCGGTCATCTGATGAGCTTGCTGCTGAGCCTGACCAACCTGATCGATGGCCGATTTCAACACCTGAGCGAAATCGGCGCCGCCGGCCGCCGACACCCCCTGGGCAGGCTTTCCTTGAGCGACGGAAGCCGCCGAGCGCAGCTCGGACAACATTTGCTCGATGTTTCGCGTTTCGATCGCCATGGTCAGACTCCGGCCCTTTTGCCCTGTGGTGAGATTCTATTAGCAAGGCCTGTGCCGAGGGAAGGCCCACGCCGAAATATCACAAATATCCCTCGTCCTTGTACTGCTTGAGCTTGTAGCGCAGCGTGCGTTCCGAGATGCCCAGCGCCTCGACAGCCTTCTTGCGCGAACCGCCCACCTTGGCCAGCATTTCAAGGATGTGACTTCTTTCCAGGTCCTTCATGTTGGCAGGAGTCTCTGTCTGCGAGGGCAAGGCCGACGACGACGATTCCGCCGCAAAACCGTGGTCTGTCCCCGGTTTTACGCTCGCTGTGAATGCCAAAGCCGCCCCAGCCGGGCCGGACGTCAAAAGCAGGTGCTCACCATCGATCACATCGCCGGGCGCCAGTATCAGTGCCCGCTGCATCGCGTTTTCCATTTCCCGGACGTTGCCCGGCCAACCGTAAGCGGCAAGTTTTGCCGCCCCCGACGGGGTAAGTCTTGCCGATTTGCCGAGGCGTGCGGCATGCTGCGCAAGAAAATGCTCGGCCAGCGGCACGATATCGCCGGGGCGCTCGCGTAAGGCAGGTATCCGCAGAGGGAAAACGTTGAGCCGGTAGTACAGGTCTTCACGGAAACGCCCGGCCGCAACCTCGGCCGCCATGTCGCGGTTCGACGTCGCCAGCACGCGGATGTCGAGCGGAATGGGTTTCTTGCCGCCGACGCGTTCAACCTCGCGTTCTTGCAGTACGCGCAGGAGCTTGGCTTGCAGCGATAGCGGCATTTCGGAAATTTCGTCGAGCAATAGCGTTCCGCCGTTGGCCTGCTCGAACTTGCCCGCCTGGGCGCTTTGGGCGCCGGTATAGGCGCCCTTCTCGTGGCCGAACAGGGTCGCCTCCAGCAGGCTGTCGGGTATGGCGGCGCAGTTGATGGCGACGAAAGGCCCACGACTGCGGTTCGACTGGTCGTGGATGTAACGCGCGAAAACCTCCTTGCCGGTGCCGGACTCTCCGGTCAGCAGCACCGTCGCATCCGTCCTGGCGACACGGGTCGACAGCAGCATCACCTCCTGCGTGCGCGGATCGGCGGCGATGACGCCGGCCGCGCTTTCCGCGCGTACCGGCTGCGCGTAGCGTGCGATCTGTTCGATCAGCGCCTTCGGCTCGAAGGGCTTGAGCATGAAGTCGCAGGCGCCGCCACGCATCGCGGCCACGGCCTTGTCGACATCGCCGAAGGCCGTCATCAGCAGCACCGGCAAACCGGGCCGCAACGACCGGATTTCGCCGAGCAATTCGAGACCGTCCATCGGCGCCATGCGCAGGTCGGAGATCACCATGTTGAAAGATTCCCGCGCAATCAGCGCCAGCGCCGCGGGACCGCCGTCGGCGCCGAGCGCGCTGTGGCCGGCGGCATCCAGGGTCACCAGCAGCGCATCGCGCAAGGAGTCGTCGTCTTCAACGACCAGGATGTGCAGGGAGTTGTTCATAGTCGTTCCGTCGCCAGGGCTTCCGCCCCCAAAGATATTGTCATAACGAATTCCGTGCCGGCGCCGGGCGTGGAAACCACGTCGATGCCGCCGCCGTGAGCGCGCGCCACACCGCGGGCGATAGCCAGCCCGAGTCCGGTACCGTCGGTGCGCGTGGTGAAGAAAGGCTGGAACATGCGCGCCACCACGTCCGGCGCCATACCGCGGCCGTTGTCGCGCACGGAGAACATCCAGTGCGTACTGGAGCAACTCGCGCCAAGGACGACGGCGCCCGCTCCCGTTTCCACCGCCTGCATGGCGTTCTCCAGCAGATTGGTCAAAGCGCCGGTCAAGGCCTTGCGGT
>OBOI01000026.1_pt1 | contig 78080 bp, 62 predicted proteins | sample 1670151 | NCBI WGS metagenome assembly OBOI01 (sample SAMEA104232303, study PRJEB22302) | sediment metagenome | biome: forest; feature: aquifer; material: sediment | place: USA | collected 2011-08-07 | depth 0.01 m | reverse complement strand
CCGAACGGCAACCCGGATCCGGTCGCCTCCGGCCGTGACGTTCGAGAGACCTTCGCCCGCATGGCGATGAACGATGAAGAGACCGTCGCGCTCGTCGCCGGTGGGCACACCTTCGGCAAATGTCACGGTGCCGGCGATCCGGCGCATGTGGGTCCGGAACCCGAGGCCGCCGGCGTCGAGGAACAGGGACTCGGCTGGAAGAGCAGCTTCGGCAGTGGCAAAGGCGGCGATGCAATCGGCAGCGGCATCGAGGGCGCCTGGAAGCCGAACCCGACCAAATGGGATATGGGCTATCTTAAGGTGCTGTTCAAATACGAGTGGGAACTGATCAAGAGCCCGGCTGGCGCGAATCAGTGGCTGGCCAAAGACGTGGCCGAAGAGGACATGGTGGTGGACGCGCACGACCCGTCGAAGAAGCTCCGGCCGATGATGACCACGGCGGACCTCTCCCTTCGCTTCGACCCGATCTACGAGCCGATTGCGCGGCGCTATCAGCAGAACCCTGATGAATTCGCCGACGCCTTTGCCCGGGCCTGGTTCAAGCTGACGCACCGCGACATGGGCCCCCGCTCGCGCTATCTCGGCGCGGAAGTCCCGGCAGAGGAACTGATCTGGCAAGACCCGGTGCCCGCAGCCGATTATAAGCTGATTGACGCGCAGGGCATCGCTTCCCTCAAGGGCAAGATCCTCGCCTCGGGATTGTCTGTCTCCCAACTGGTCTCGATGGCCTGGGCCTCGGCGTCCACGTTCCGTGGCTCTGACAAGCGCGGCGGGGCAAACGGGGCGCGCATCCGTCTCGCACCGCAGAAGGATTGGAAAATCAACGATCCGGCCCAATTGTCGACTGTACTGCAGACCCTTGAGGAAATCCAAAAGGAGTTCAACAGCGCACAGTCCGGCGGGAAGAAGGTCTCGCTTGCCGACCTGATTATCCTGGGCGGATGCGCTGGTGTTGAACAGGCTGCGAAGAATGCCGGCCACAATGTGACTGTTCCCTTTGCACCGGGACGCACGGATGCGTCGCAGGCGCAAACCGACGTGGAAGCATTCGCCGTACTCGAACCGGCGGCAGACGGGTTCCGTAACTATCTCAAAACCAAATACGCTGTATCGTCAGAGGAGCTGCTGATTGATCGGGCGCAACTGTTGACGCTGACTGCTCCTGAAATGACGGTTCTTGTTGGCGGTATGCGCGTCTTGAATGCCAACTTCGGACAGTCCCAGCACGGCGTCTTCACCAAACGTCCAGGGACGCTTACCAATGACTTCTTCGTGAATCTGCTCGACATGAGCACGACGTGGAAGGCAACCTCGGAAGGCGATGACGTGTTCGAGGGTCGTGATCGCGCAACGGGCAAACTGAAGTGGACCGGCACTCGTGTCGACCTCATCTTCGGCTCGAACTCGCAGCTCCGGGCCCTGGCGGAAGTGTACGGATGTAAGGACTCCCAGGAGAAGTTCCTGCACGACTTTGTAGCAGTTTGGAACAAAGTAATGAACCTTGACCGCAAGCTAATTATTTGACCTTTTTGGTTCTTTGTGTTACGTCAGCCAGCGGGTCATGATAATCCTAGTTTATAACGGTAGCGAGTGGATAGTTTGCAGGTTTCTAATAAACAATCGGAAGTGGAGCTGCTTAAATCGGGATTAGGTTCATCCTCTCGTTCGGAATTGGTTGTTACCGCTGTCGCCATTAGAATATTTTTGAGGTCTCTTTTCATTTCTGCTGCTTTTAATTATCGAGGCATGCAGAATCTCGGTTTTATCTTTACCATGCTGCCCTTGGCAAAGCAGTTGCGAGGCGATAAGGAACGCCTGATTGCCTTCCTGGTCAGGCATTTCCAGCTATTCAATACGCATCCCTATTTATCTGCTGCCGTTATCGGCTCCGTCGTCCGTGGGGAAATGGACGGTCTAAAAACTGATAGCAACGATAATTCTGCTCTCAATCTTAAAAATGCTCTGGCAGGCCCATATGCCGCTTTGGGAGATTCTTTCTTTTGGGGAGCCATGAAACCGCTAGCGGCGGTGTTTAGTGTTTTGCTTGCCTGGCAGTCATCCCTTTTGGCGTCAGTGGCTTTGCTGATACTATATGATCCTGCGCACTTGTGGGTAAGAATCAGAGGCTTTATGGAGGGATATCGCGGCAGGAACGAAGGGATTGATTTCATTAGGCGGTTGGATCTGCCTCTGGTAAGCGAGCGCATAAGATGGCTTTCTTTACTGGGATTAATCGCAGTTACCATATCTGTATGTCCCTCTTTTCACAGTACCGCAGCGGTAACGCCTATGTCAATTCTTACTAAAAGTGCCTTTTTATTCTTGATTATTCTTTGTTATTGGGGGATCAAAAACGGGATATCCCAAGTTAAAATGCTCTATCTGATGTTTGTCATTGGTTTCGGATTATCCTCATAATATGGCAGAAATAAAAACTTTCGAAATAAAGAATAAATTGGGACTTCACGCTCGCCCCGCCGCTAAACTGGTGAGCATCGCTTCGCATTATAAGGCAAAGGTAATTATCGAGAGAAACGGGCAGCAGGTTAATGGTAAAAGTATGCTTAGTGTCTTGACCATGGCTTGTCCTCAAGGGAGTATGATTACGATTAGGGCTGAGGGCAGAGATGCCAGTGAAGCTATCAGTGCCTTGGGGCAGATTATCGAAGATAAATTCGGGGAAGATTAATGGACGTGCTTGCAGAAAAAAGGACGATGGCGATTAAAGGTATTGGCGTATCTCCAGGTATTGTGATTGGGAAAGCCTATCTTTTCGACCGGTTTGATACTCAGGCGCCTTTGTACCATTTAAGCGGCAGGACCATTATTGCTCAGGAGGTGCGGCGGTTCAAGGCAGCGCTCAGGGAGACGGAAAAACAACTGCAGGAATTGAAACATAAGCTGCGCGACCTAGAGGGGAGGGAACCGCTATATATTATTGATGTCCATATTATGATTTTGAAGGATCGAAGCTTCATTGCGACTACGGTGGAGAATATCCGCAAGCAGGCCGTAAATGCCGAATGGGCACTCCGTATTACAATTGATAAGTATAAAGAAATATTTGATAAAATGGATGAGGATTATCTGCGTGGCCGGATCAGTGATATCCAGTTTGTAGGGCAGGGAATTATGAGAAATCTGGCTGGTAAAAAGATGGCCACTGCTCCGGAAATTGGAGAAGCGGTAATTCTTGTAGCCAAAGAACTCTCGCCGGCAGATACTGCGCAAATAAAGATCGATAAGTTCCTGGGATTTGCCACCGATTTTGGCGGTAAAACTTCCCACACGGCAATCGTTGCCCAATCAATGGGGATACCCGCTGTCGTCGGTTTGGAAAAGATTACTAGGGAAGTGAAGACCAACGACGACATTATTGTGGACGGTTCGTCCGGCATGGTGATTGTAAATCCAGACCCGGAAATTTTGAAACGATATAAGAGTAAAAGAAAACATTTCGCCGACGTGCAAAAATTATATATTGGCGATGCCAGTCTTCCGGCTGTAACCCGGGACAATTATCGCATTGGCATAGGCGGCAATATTGAATTTACCGAGGAGATTCCTAATGCGTTGGAGCATGGAGCGGAAAATATCGGTCTTTACAGGACTGAATTCATATATATAAACAGGGAACAACTTCCCACGGAAGAGGAGCATTTCAGCCATTATCGTTCTATTGTCGGTGTGCCGGGTTTTTCGTGGGTAACTATCCGTACCTTTGACTTGGGAGGGGAGAAGTTTTTCTCCGATCCGAAACTCGGCAGAGAAATGAATCCCCAAATGGGGCTCCGGGCCATCCGATTCTGTCTGAAGGAAAAAGAGCTGTTTAGGGTGCAACTCAGGGCAATAGCCAGGGCCAGTTACTACGGGAAAACGCGGTTGCTTTTTCCTATGATTTCCGGTCTGGAAGAGATTCGCCAGGCAAAAAGTTTTTTTCGGGAAGTACAGGATCAGCTTGTTAAAGAAGGCGTTTCCATTGGAAAGGATGTGGAAATTGGTGTCATGATTGAGGTTCCTGCCGCCGTTGTCGTTGCCGAAGCGCTGGCAAAAGAGGTGGATTTCTTTAGTATCGGCACCAACGATTTGATCCAATATGTCTTAGCCATAGACCGCGTCAACGAACGGGTGACATACTTATACGAACCCTTGCATCCCGCCGTACTGAGGCTCGTTGCGCAAGTAGTGAAGATTGGTCACGAAGCCGGCATCAAGGTGGCGATGTGCGGTGAGATGGCGGGTGAACCAACCTATGCCATGGTTCTGTTGGGTCTGGAGCTGGACGAATTAAGCATGACACCCTCCGCCATACCGAGGATAAAAAAAATAATCAGAGGTTCGTCTCTGGAGGAATCGAAGCAATTGCTGGAAAAGGTTATGACCTTTTCCCTGTCTGCCGAGATCCGCGATTATGTGGAAAATTACATGCGTCAAAAATTTCCCGATGAGTTTCTCAAAAACGGCAACGGCGCTTAGCAGGGTTTAACCACGGCGGCCGTTAAAGGAGTCTTTTCATTGAAGCCGGGAAACAAAATACTAATAGCCGTCCTCGATGATCAGTATCTCCTTGAAAAAATATCAGCATTAGCCATTGCCGGAAAAGGTAGCGAACAAGAGCTACGTAAAAGAGCGCGAAAATATCTCCTGGAGATTGCCGCCGATTATGATGAACGCTGGGTTAAAGTCTGGGATAGGTTTTTAACCCTGCTCTGGCGGGTTTTATATAATGCCTTTATTGTGGATCAAAAAGGGCTTGCCGTAATTAGGGAAATTTCCTGCCGGATGCCCTGTGTGTTAATTCCCTGCCATAGAAGCCATGTCGATTATCTCATTTTATCTCATATCTTTTATAAGCAGAAAATGTCTTTGCCCCGTATTGCTGCTGGCGATAACATGAATTTCTGGCCTTTAGGGTATATCTTTAGAAAAGCGGGCGCTTTCTTTCTCCGTCGTAGCTTTAGGGGTGATGATCTTTACACGGAAGTATTTACCGCATACCTTAAGTATTTGCTACAAGACGGTACGACGATGGAGTTTTTTCTGGAAGGGGGGCGGAGCCGCACCGGCAAGATGCTTCTGCCCAGGTACGGTTTCATATCTATGATCATGCGTTCCTATCAGGACAGGATAAGCGATGACCTGGCATTGATCCCGGTGTATCTGGGGTACGACCGTATTATTGAGGAGAACTCCTATCTAAAGGAGTTACGGGGAGTACAAAAAAAAACGGAATCTGCGATAGGTTTATTAAAGAGCGCAAAAATAATGTGGCATTATTACGGCAATGTTTACGTTAACATTGGGACCCCCATTTTCCTTAAATCATACTTGGAAGAGCAACCAAGGTCCTTTGCCGACATGACCGCCAGAGAGCAGCAGGCATTGTACCGTGACATAGGCGCCAGGGTTGTTTGCGAGATAAACAGGATTGCCGTAGTAACCCCCGCTGCTTTAGTTGCCGCTTCTCTCCTCTGTCTTGCGGGCGGAGAAGTTACGGGGGCATTGTTGAAAACGACGGTTTCTGTTTTTTACAATTATTTGCTCTGGCGGCAGGTTAATATTTCACCCAGCATGGCTTCGGAACAAGAGGCCATATTATCGGTTTTGGCTCTTTTTCAGAAATGGGGGTTTATTTTTTGTAAGTATCATGAAGATGGCAACCAGGGCCAGACAGCGTCATATTCGATTCCAGAGGCAAAGCGTTTGAATCTTGAGTATTACAAAAATAATATAGTGCACCATTTTCTTCCCGTTTGCTTTGTATCCCTTGCAATTATTGCCCGCAAAGAGGAAGCTACTGTTGCTTTGATCAAGGAGGATTGCCTTTTTTTGAAAAATATTCTCAAAGAAGAATTTTCCTGGGAAGCAGATGAAGTACTGGAAGTTGAAGAGGTTCTGTCTTATCTGGAAGGAAATGGTTTCATTTTGCGTGTGGAGGGGCGTGTGGCATTTCCGGAAAAAGAGGTCATGGTAAGCCTCTATGCTTTTGCCGGACTGCTGGGGAGTTTGCTTGACGCGTACAGGGCGGTGTTCAAGGCATTGTCCCGTACTGAGGAGGCACAGGCAGCGGGTGAAGACTTGCCTGACAACTTGCGGCGCCTGGCTGGGGGGATGCATGGCAGTGGGGTCAGGCCCCGCGCTGAATCACTATCGCGGGAATATTATAAAAACGCGCTGAACCTCCTTCAGCATGAGGGGATCATAAGCAACTGGAATAAACAGGGGAATGAAAACGAGAGAGATGTCATCCGCATAAATGATGAAGAGCGGCTAGCCGGGCTACGCCTTCGCCTTGCCAAATTTGTGCTTAATCATTGCTGATCAATTATAAATATTTACCGAACTGAAGGGAGAAAAAATGTCATACAATTTGACGGAAGAACAAAAGATGTTCCGGGATATGGTCCGAAGGTTGACTAGGGAAAAGATCGCCCCCCGCGCCGCCGCGATTGACCACGATGGTATATTTCCTGAAGATATTCACAAATTGTTGTGCGAGAATAACCTGATGGGTACCTCTTTCCCGGAAGAATACGGAGGTACAGGTGCAGAATTTATGACCTTTTGCATCGAGTGCGAGGAGCTCGCCACTGCTTGTCTTAATTCGGCTATGATTCCTGCGATTCAAGAACTGGGCAGTACCCCCATCATCCTGGCGGGCAGCCATGAACAAAAGCAAAAATATCTTCCGAGGTTAGCCAGTGGAGAATGGTTGGCATCCTTTTGCCTCACTGAACCGGGTGCCGGTAGCGATGTCGCATCTATGCGGAGTAGGGCAGTGCTAAATGATGACGTCTATATCTTGAATGGTACGAAGTGTTTTATTACCGAGGCGGACAAGGCGGAAGTTTTCACCGTATTCGCCAAAACTGATCAGGAAAAAGGCGCTAGAGGGATCAGCGCTTTCATCGTGGAGAAAAATCATCCTGGTTTTAAGATAGGCAAGATTGAAGAAAAAATGGGCACTAAAGCGATCGCGGCATGTGAAGTTATATTTGATGACTGCCGAGTCCCTAAGGAGAATCTATTGGGCCAGGAAGGGCAGGGCTTAAAGCTTGCCTTTCAGACCCTGGACAGAACCCGTCCCCTGGTAGGGGCTTGCGCTTTGGGGGTTGTGCAGGGCTCCCTGGATTATGCTATTAAGTACGCCAAGAACCGGGTACAATTTGGTAACCCTATCGCGACTTACCAGGCAATTCAGTTTAAGCTGGCCAACGTGGCGATTGAGGTGGAAGCGGCCAGACAGTTGGTTTATCACGCGGCGGCCCAAATTGACGAGATGGATCACATTAACGGCTGGGGGGATAAGAAACTGCGCCTGGAGACCTCCAAGCTGGGGGCCATGGCCAAATGTTTCGCCACCGATGTTGCCATGCGGGGGACTATCGAGATGGCCCAGGTGCTAGGTGGCTATGGTTACATGAAGGAGTATCCTCTGGAACGAAACATCAGGGATGTGCGCTTGATGCAAATCGTAGAGGGTACCAATGAGATTCAACGGATGGTCGTTGCGGAGGCTCTATTAGCGTAAAATTATTATAATAGGGGTTGTAAGAAATGAATCATGAACATAAGAAGGATGATATTGCCGGTGGACAAGCGCTTATCGAAGGAGTGATGATGCGTCACGGCGATAAGATCGCAGCGGCCGTACGAAAACCGGACGGGGAGATTGTCTTTCGGGAGCGACATCATGTACCACTGACCAAACGGTATAAACTGTTGGGATTAATCGTTATTCGCGGATTTGTGACACTTTTCGAGATGATGTTCATTGGGATGAAAAACCTCCTGTTTTCATCGGAGGTCGCCCTTACGGAGAATGAAGAGAAACCGTCCGTATGGCAGTTGGCCCTTGCAATGGTAATCAGCATGGGAACGGCCCTCTTTTTTTTCATCATCGTGCCCGCATACTGCTTTTCACTGCTGAAAGGAATGATCGTCAATACTTTTGTTTTAAACATTGTGGAAGGTTGCATACGCATGGGACTTTTTTTCATATTTTTGGGAATGACCCTGCTGATGGATGATATGAAGCGGATATTTATGTATCACGGTGCCGAACATAAGACAGTATTTGCCTGGGAAGAAGGGGCGGAATTGACGATCGAAAATGTCAGAAGTTATTCGACGCGCCATCCCCGCTGCGGCACGAGCTTTATCATGATTGTCATGATTGTTTCCATTATGGTGTTTTCTCTGCTTGGCCGTCCCGATTTCCTGCATCGTGTTTTATATAAACTTACGCTGCTGCCGTTGGTGTCTGGCATTTCCTATGAGGTTATTCGCTTCACGGGCAGGCACAAGGATTGGCGGTGGGTGCAAATCTTAAGCTGGCCGGGGTTGCAGTTTCAAGGAATCACCACTCGTGAGCCAACGGATGATCAGTTGGAAGTGGCGATAGCGGCTATGGAAAAGGTTATTTAGCAAGTTAGAAGTTGCTTTCGCTAAAATAAAGGTTGTTGAGATGATCTCTGATTATACCATTGTCCGATCCAGATTCAACAATAGTGTATCGAGTAGAAAAATACCTTATTGCAGGTATTTTAATCTTTTTTGCCTTGCTGTAATGGTCTTGTTTTTTATATCTCCCTTTCCTGCTGTCGGTGGAACAAAGGCACGTGAAAGAAAGTTTCCCTTTGTCCCGGGAGAAAGATTGGTCTATCAGGGCAGGTGGGGGGCAATCCCGGCAGGCGAAATTATCCTGGAGGTTCTTGCCAAGGTAAATGTGAACGGAAAGGAGGCATATCACTTTACCATGACTACGAAGACCAATGCGGTAGTTGATCTAATATATAAAGTGCGGGAGCGGCAGGATTCCTATGTTGATGCCGATATGACACGCAGTCTTCTTTACAAAAAGCGAACAGAAAGCAAGCACGCACGGGATGTCGTCGTGACATTTGACTGGGATAAAATGTTGGCAACCCGTTCGAATTTTGGCAAAAAGGATGACCCTGTTCATGTCTTGCCCGGTTCCTTCGATCCGCTGGCACTCTTTTATGCCCTTCGCTTGCAGGATATAAAGGAAAATTCAGTGCTGGAGATACCCGTTACAGATGGCAATATGAACATTGCCACGAAGGCAACGGTAGCCAAAGGGAGCAAAATAGTAATTGGGGATAAATCCCTTGAGACCTTTGAAGTTATTCCAGATATGGCAAGATTGGAAGATGTAGCAAAACAAAAAGATGAACCACAACTCAAAATTTGGTTTACCGCTGACGGCAATAAGGTACCCATCAAGATTCAGATGCAGAAGGGTCTAATTTCGTTTGTCTTTGATTTGGTATCGATGCCGGAATGATGTCCAAGTATGCTCTTTTAAAGTTTATCACATGATTCTATGGTGGCATCGGGATGGGAAAGTGGAGTTTAATAACTATTGTTGACGATATTGTTACTTTTCATGCAAAAAAACATTGCATTTGTTTTGATAATTACTTATTAGACATATCAATTAATTTTTTGCAGTATAGCTGCACACATTGTTTTTTTACGAGGAGGAAGTAAAGATGCCAGAGGGAACAGTAAAATGGTTTAATGATGCGAAAGGTTTTGGTTTTATTCAGCAGGATGGTGGCAATGACGTTTTTGTGCATCATTCCGCAATTCAGGCGGAGGGTTTTAAGTCTTTGGCCGAAGGTGACCGGGTTAGCTTCGATGTTGTCAAAGGTGCCAAAGGCCCAGCTGCGGAAAATGTTCGGAAACTGTAATATTTTATTTTTTTACCAAGGAATGAAACGCTAAAAAACAGACGGCCGGCTGATCGTTATGTTATCATGTCGGCCGTCTGTTCTTGGCGGTGGCTGAGATGCTTGACCTTGCGAAGAGTATCCATAGATGGATGGCTATGCATAAGGTCGAGACCTTTGCACAACTACACAAAACCAGCAATTATGTCATACCGGCGAAAGCCGGTATCCAGCATTATCAAGTACTTTCTGGATTCCGGTTTCCACCGGAATGACGAATAAGGGAGTTGTGCAAAGGTCTCAAGGTCAGCAGTTGGTGTGGCAGGCGAAGTTGCTGGGTTTGCCCAGGTTTACTGCGTCAGACGTCCTTTTGTTGCTTTCCTCTCCTACCCTGATAGACACCGTCTTTTGGGGAAAGGGATTACTGTTGATTTGTCCTTAAAGCGTCGAAAAGCCGTTTTACGCAGATCGTGCTGAGAGGCGAGTTGTGTTAGCCTCACGTCCTTTGCAGACCAAGCTCAAGCTAATATCGGCTACAACGTTGCCGTTTGCCGTGCTTTAAGAATGTGGGAGACTCAATTGTTAGACATTTATGTATGTAAAAAAAGGGGCCAACGGATAGTTGAGGTCTGTCAGGACATGGCCTGTGACTGGCGATTAAAAAATGAGAGTTTTCTTAATTGCACATGGGTGGCCTGTAACTATGGCCCATTCACCCTGGAAGAAGTTGGAGAAATGATGGGTGTAACCAGAGAACGGATACGGCAAATTGAAGCCAAGGCACTGAAAAAACTACAACATAAAAAGAGAAGGGATCAATTAAGGGACTTTGCTTCTCCTGATACGGACTGGGAAACGCATAGTTTCATGTAGGCCTACCTTTTTTACGGGTTTTCAATTCTTCCAGAAGATCGTTCATGTGTTTCTTGGTTTCAGTGCGTGAGAACAACAGTGCTGTTAAGCCAAATTCAACATCGAACAACGACGTCGTCTCCAGTTGGGGGGTAAGCCGGGAAATTTTTTTGACGGCTTCGAGTGCCTTTGCCGACCGTTGGGAGAGTTCTTGCGCCATAATGGTAGCTACAGCCATCAATTTATCGGGGGGAACAACCTTATTTACGAGCCCGATACGCAGGGCTTCCTGAGCCGCAATTGGTTCACCTATCATCGTAATCTCTTTAGCCTTGGCTTTTCCTACGAGTTCCTTTAATGGGGTAAAAAGGGGATTAAGCCCGAATTTAAGCTCAGGATGACTAAAAATTGCGCTTTCTGAGGCAATAATCATGTCGCAAACCGTTGCCAGATTGAAACCGCCTCCCAATGCTATGCCACCAACAGCAGCAATTACAGGTTTATTGAAGTTATATATCTGCTTTAAGCATTCGCTTATTGAATTGCAATAATCTTCAATTTCATCGCTGGTCAGGTGTATCATCTCCTTGATGTCGACGCCGGCTGAAAAAATATAATCTCCGCCAGTCAAAATCACCGCTGAAACGTCTTTGTCCTGAGCCAGACGAGCAAAACAAGCATGAAGTTCACGACGCATTTCGAGAGAAAGAGCATTCATATCCCGAGGACGATTCATAGTAACGATACAATAGCGCGGACGTCTATCTAATATGAGGGTTTTATACGTCATGATCGGCCTTTTCAGAGGTGCTTTATTGCCATCATCTGAGGCATAATATGGGGTGATATTGAAGGACACATATTATGCGCCATACTCGTACAGTAAGTTTATACCATGCGGGATTACGTTAATTTCACCTTTCAGATTGTTGATTACGGAAACAAAAGTTGTTTGCAGGATAAACTCCCAAAGGGAGACATCCCTCTTCTTGGCATATAGGACTTCCGGTGTGCCCTTTATGCCGGCCATTTTGCCTGCCAACTGCACGGCGTATGCTTTATCGCCAAGATAATCGACCAGACGAAGAGTTTGTGCCTGCCTACCTGAAAAAACCCTCCCGTCAGCAAACGGCAAAACTTTTTCTTGGGTAATATTCCTATCGTGCGCAATAACCGCGACGAATTGATTATAAATATCGTCAACAAGCGCTTGGAGTAGCTGTTTTTCATCCTCTGTCATTTCACGGGTCGGTGAGCCAATGTCCTTATATTTACCGCTTTTGATGACGGAGGATCTTAAGCCGATTTTTTTAAACAGGTCTTCCGTATTGGCGAAGTACATAATAACTGAGATGCTGCCGGTAAGTGTTCCAGGGTTGGCAACAATCTTGTCCGCGGCGCACGCAATCATATATCCCCCCGAAGCGGCAACTGAACCGAGCGAGGCAACTACCTTTTTATTATTTTTCAGTCTTTTTATCGCGGCATAGATTTCTTGAGAGGCAGCCACTCCGCCTCCCGGAGAATCAATTCTGACGACAAGCGCTTTAATGCGATTATCTTTACCGAACTCTTCAAGCTGTTCCACAACTTCCCGAGAGCTGGAGATGATGCCACTGATATTGATTATGCCAACTTTCTCGTTTTGGGAAAAAAAGACGCCGTCTCCCAGCAAAGCGACCATAACGCGCAGAATCAATAGCAGCGCTGCGCCTAAAACAAAAACCAGGAACAGGCCAAAGATGACAGGGTGCTTTTTCATGGTTATTATTTGTTTGCTTTCAATTATCGGTGGTTAAAATTCTTATATCCGCCAGGGCCTTGCCAAGATTTGAACCGACACATTCCCTGTTGTTAAGATATTGGTTTGCGGAGTGCCCTTCCGCTTCCGGTTCGTTATCCTTCAAACTTAAACGGACTTTTTTGTTTTTTACGTCAATGTTTTTAATGTTGGCAGTTACCACATCGCCAACGGAAAAAAGTTCGGAGATTGTTTTAACTCTTTTATTGCTGAGTTCGGAAATGTGAACCAAACCTTCAATTCCTTCCTCGATTTCCACAAACATGCCAAAATCCGTGATATTTGTAACTTTGCCGGAAATAGTGGACCCTGGTACGTACTTGGCGTTGAACTGTTCCCAGGGATTTGGTTCAATCTGTTTCAGACCTAAGGAAAATTTCTCATTTTCTACATCCACATGGAGAACGATAGCCTCAATCTCCTGATCTTTGCTAAAATGTTCCGCGGGGTTGGTTATGCGTTGTTTCCATGATATGTCTGAGACATGGATAAGCCCGTCGATGCCCTCTTCGACGCCGACAAAAATGCCAAAATTGGTAATGTTTCTAATTACGCCCTTTATAATGGTCCCTTCCGCATATTTCTGTTTAATGGCCTCCCAGGGATTCGTCGTGGTTTGTTTTAAGCCGAGAGAAATTCTTTTGCTGTCCTGATTGATCTCAATTATCATTACTCTGAGGGGCATTCCGACGGATAATAGCTTGGAAGGATGTTTAATTTCTCTTGTCCAGAACATTTCGGAGATGTGTACCAGGCCTTCAACGCCCGGCTCAATTTCAACAAAGGCGCCATAATCGGCAACGCTTACCACCTTTCCTTCTACAATTGAGCCAGTAGGATACTTGTCGGCTATGGTAAGCCAGGGGTTTTCCTGCAATTGTTTCAGGCCTAAGGAAACCCGTTCTTTTTCACGATCAATTGACAGGATGACGACGTTTACTTTACTTCCTTTTGTGAAATGATCGGAGGGCCGGGTAATACGCCCCCATGATATGTCTGTTACATGGAGCAGGCCGTCGATACCGCCCAGGTCAATGAAAATGCCATAATCAGTGATGTTCTTGACTACCCCTTCAACGATTTTACCTTCCTGGATATTGCCGAGGGTGTTATTCTTTTCCAACTCCCGCTCCAATTCCAGGATCGTTCTTCTGGATAATACTATATTACTCCTTCTGCGATCGTACTTAAGGACATTAAATAACAATGTTTTACCAACGTATTTATCCAGGTCTCGAACTGGTCGCAGGTCAACCTGTGAACCAGGCAGAAACGCCGGGACACCAACATCAACGGAAAGGCCACCCTTAACCCTTTCTTTGACGATACCCTTGATCGCTTCGTTTTGTTCAAAGGCAATCTTAATATCATCCCAAACCTTTATTTTCGCGGCTTTATCTCTCGATAGAACCAGATTCCCTTCTTCATCTTTTCTGTCGATGTAAACATCAATATTGTCGGCTATTGAGAAAGCGATGTCGCCATTTTCATCCCTAAGCTCCCGAATAGGGATATAGCCTTCCGTTTTCCAGCCCACATCCACCATCGCCACGTCGTTTGTCAATTGCACAATTTTTCCAGTTACTATCTCACCAAACTGAACGTTCTGAAGACTTTGCTCATAGAGATCTTTAAAGCTGAAATCAGGCTCCTTGCCCGGCAAAGGTTGGCCTGCCATGGCTCCCTGCGAATCGGTATCCGAAGCCTGTTCTGAAACATGGTTATCATCGTTGACCATTAAACAATTACCCCCTGAAAATTTATAAATGCTTGATATATCGGTGGAGAGTTAACACAGTGAGTAGTAAATATCAAGAGAATAAAAAATGATTTACAAGGGGAGTTATGTTGATTTACACTTAATCGGCCCGTGAAGACATAAGCAGGATCATTTTCTCCACCACCTCTTTAACCGTCATGTTGGTAGAGTCGATGATATGGGCGTCGGCAGCGGGTACGAGGGGCGCAATCTCGCGTTCCATGTCCTGTTTGTCTCTGCTCATGATCCCCTGGGAAATTTTTGCGTAGTCTGCGGCAACTTCTTCGTCCCCAGTCTCTTTGTACCGGCGTTTGATGCGCTCCGCAGCCGTCGCGTCCAAATAAAATTTAAAATCCGCAGCTGGGAAAACCACCGTTCCCATATCGCGACCCTCGGCAACAATCCCCCCCTGTGCTCCAACTGCCCTCTGAATTTCAAGCAGAATATTTCTTACGCAAGGGCGTGCGGATATGGTGGAGGCCAAAAGACCTATTTCTTCCGTACGGATCATCCCGTCTGTAACCTCGCGGCCATCCAGGAAGAGGCGCCACTGGCCACCTGTATTGTGGCACTGCATCTGTAGATTACGTCCCAATTCGGCCAAGCTTTCATCATCATCAGGATGGACATCCGCTTGCTTTGCCTTGTAGGCATAGGCCCGGTAAAAAGCACCCGTGTCCAGACAGCAATAGGAGAGCTTTGCCGCCAATGCTTTGCTTACTGTGCTCTTACCGGCGCCAGCAGGGCCGTCAATGGTGATTACCAAATCCCTTTTCATAGATGCCGTCTTCTGCCAAGTATTTTTTCTTATGTCACCAGCCGATGCTTTGCGGCGGTTTATGCTTTTTCCAGGCCTGAAAGGCGTGTTTGATGGTTTCCACCGTGCCCTCTATACCCAGACGATTGGTGTCGATTACGATGTCATATTGTGCAGGGTCGCTGATATCGGCATGAAAGTATTTCAAGATAAAAGCTTTGCGGTCAGAATCCGTCTGGATAACATATTTTTCTGCCTCATTTCGTGAGAAACCCGGTTTATTAGCAATGTTGTCAATGCGTACTTTAAGAGGGGCAATGAGTCGTACCCGGAATATTTTCTGAGGCGGAAGAATATAATTTGCTCCACGCCCCACAATGACGGCATTGCCATGGCTGCCAACGGCGCTTATGACCTTGGTGAGGTGTTTAAGATATTTATCCGGCCAAAGGTGATGCGTGGAGAAGAGCATCTTAAGCCAATCCTCTATCAAGGCGATATGCTTTTCATCCAGGGAGGCGACGATGGACTCACTCATCTGGGCGCTCTCAGCCACTTTTTTTATGATATCACTGCTCAGCAAGTCCATATGCATAGACTTGGCGAGGCTTTCAGCAATGGCGGCGCCGTTTGTGCCAGGTTCACGTGATATCGTGATGACTTCATCGGCCGTGACTTTCACCCCGCCATGCTTAGCCCGGAGTCTTTCCCACTTGGCCACCTGTTCGTTAACTAACTGTTCGATGTTACGCGCTTGCTCTTTTTTCATGGGCAAATTACCTCGATGTTTATGTGACGAAAATTTCCGCTGCCTTTGAATCGCTCTTTAACGAAGGAGGCGCCCCAACCTGTTCCATCGCACATTGATGTCTTCCTTGTTCCATGACCAATAGATGATTAATGCCTTGCCCAGCACGTCGCGCTTATCGACGAAGCCCCAGAAGCGGCTGTCATAGCTCTGATCCCGGTTGTCTCCCATAACAAAGAGACTTCCCGTCGGAACCGTTACCGGTCCAAAGTTGTCCCTTGGCTGAGCCGCACCGGGAATGATCATGTCATCCGTATAGACGCCATGTCCGTCGCTATAAGGCAAGCCATTAAGGTAGATTTTCTTATTTTTGATTTCCAGCGTATCGCCGCTTATGCCGACGACCCGTTTGACGAAATCCTTGGATCGGTCTTCCGGATAGATGAAGACGATGACGTCGCCCCGCTTGGGATCGCCTACGGAGAACAGTGTTTTGCGCAGCAGAGGAATCTTGACGCCGTAGCTGAATTTGGTGACCAGGATGTGGTCCCCTATCTGCAAGGTCGGCTTCATGGAACCGGAGGGAATCTTGAAGGCCTGAATGATAAACGTTCGGATAAAAAAGGCAATCACCACCGCAATGATGATTGCCTCAGTATATTCACGTAATTTTGATTTCTCAGTGGTCATGATGTTTGCCCTTCAGGAGTATATTTTTGATAGTGAAAGAATGGTCATGGTTACAGCGCAGGTCCCTTTGGCAAAGATTCCGACTGCGGTAGTGAATATCGCGCCTGAAGGCGCCCTGTGTTTGGGTTTGAGTCTTACCTGGCTTATTGCCGTCATTATCAGCAGCCCGCAAAAGGCCCCTAAAAACAATCCCATCAGTGTCCCCAAACCCAAAAGCAAAGGTGTCAGGCAGAGGGCGCCCAAGGCGGCGCCAACAAGTGAGGCGGCGATGCATCGGCTTGAAAGTCCCAGGCGGAACTTGCTTTTCATGTCGGTAGCAAAACCGATTGCCTCGGCGATGATTGACAGGAATACCAGCAGGAAGCTTGTCGTCAAGCCGATTTTTCGAAAACCACCCAGCAGTATGTAAATGAACACCGTAGCCAGGATGAGCAGCGTTCCCGGCAGGCCGATAATCGCGGCGTAAATACCGACCAAAAGCAGCAGGATAAAAACCGTTAAACCGGCCATTTCCAGGGAGGGCATTTTTGTCATCTCCTCATCTTGGACGGGCTGATTCTTTCCCAGACCAGGACAATAGGTGTAGCGATAAAAATGGATGAATAGGTGCCGACCAAGACGCCAACCAGCATCACAAAGGCGAAGTCGTGAATCACCTCTCCGCCCAGGAAAAACAGGACAACGACGACGATGAAGACCGTCAAAGACGCCAGGATCGTTCTGCTCAGGGTTTCGTTAATGCTGACGTTGATAATTTCGCCTAAGTCTTTTTTGCCGCCTTTGCGAACATTTTCCCGGATCCGGTCGCAGACCACAATGGTGTCGTTGATCGAATAGCCGATAATTGTCAGGAGCGCCGCTACAATCGTCAGGCTAAATTCCTTGTTGAATATCGAAAGGGCTCCAATGGAAATAATGACGTCATGGATAAGGGCGATGATGCCCCCGACGCCATAGCGAAACTCGAAACGCCAGGCAATATAAAGCAGCATGGCAATCCAGGAAAAGATCACCGCCATGATCGCCTTCTGGGTAAGGTCCTTACCTACTTTGGGGCCCACGACCTCGACCCGTCGCACATCGAAGCTTCCTTTTCCGTAGCTGCTGGCCAAAGCCTCCTCGATGTGATCGGATAAACCCTTGAGATCGGAGGTTGACTCCGCAGTCCGAATGACGAATTCCTCGGGGCTGAACTGTTGAATGATGCTGCCGCCAAGTTTAATTGTATCCAGCGCTTTTCTCAATCCCTCGGTGGAAGTCGCCTGCTGAAATTTTACCTGCACCAGGGTCCCGCCGGCGAAATCAATGCCGAGGTTGAGTCCGCCATGCCAGGCCACCGAGGCGATGCTGATGATGATTGCGATTATGGAGAGCGTGAAGTACAGCTTCATGCTGCCCACAAAATTTATGTGCGTTATTTTCTTGAAAATTTCCATGCAGGTCTCCTCAACAACTGCCCTTAACCGGCAGGATAGTTAGATGCTTAGCTTATTGATCTTTTTGTTCAATACGAAAAAGTCAAAGACGATCCTCGTTGCATAAAAAGCGGTAAACAAGCTTACTACGATGCCGATGCTGAGCGTGACGGCAAATCCTTTTATCGGTCCCGTGCCGAACTGGAACAGAAAGAGGGCGGCAATCAGGGTGGTCACATGAGAGTCCAGGACCGTCGCAAAGGCCCTGGAATATCCAGCTTCAACCGCGGCGCGGACAGTTTTTCCGCCGCGCAGCTCTTCCCGAATGCGCTCAAAGATTAGCACGTTGGCATCTACCGCCATGCCGATGGTAAGCACGATGCCGGCGATACCCGGGATAGTCAGTGTGGCGCGAAAAGCTGCGAGGGCGCCCAGAAGAATGATGATATTAAGCAGCAGAGCCGCATCAGCCGCCAGGCCGGACAGATTGTAGTAGATCGCCATAAAAACGATAACCAGCATGGCGCCGATGAAGGTTGACCAGATGCCTTTATCGATGGAATCCTGCCCGAGAGATGGTCCAACTGTTCTTTCCTCGAGGATGTTCACCGGCGCCGGCAGGGCGCCCGCCCGGAGCACGATAGCCAGATCCTTGGCTTCGTCCATGGTAAAGGAGCCGGTAATTGAGGCTTGCCCTCCGGCGATTCTTTCCTGGATAACCGGCGCCGAGTGTACCGTGCCGTCTAAGACAATGGCTAAGCGTTTTTTTACGTTTTCGCTGGTAATGCGTTCAAAATCAGTGGCGCCCTGGGAATTAAACTTGATGGCGATATAGGAATCGCCAAAACGATCGCCGATTTTCACCTGGGCGCTTTCCAGGGCGTCGCCTGTTAGAAGGGCTTTGCTTTTCACCAGGTAGGGCACGCTGGCCCTTCTGTCGGTTTCGCCGGAGCCGCCGTATCCATAAATGAGGGCATCTCCCTCCGGCACATTGCCTTTCAGCGCCTCATCCAGGCTATGCTCATCGTCCACTATTTTGAATTCCAGCATCGCCGTCTTGCCGATCAGGTTTTTCGCCCGGGCCGTGTCCTTGATGCCGGGAAGCTGCACGATGATGCGATCAACGCCTTCGGGGATGATTTCCGGTTCCGATACGCCAAACTGATCAACGCGGTTGCGAATCGTTTCCAGGCTTTGTTCGACGGCCAGTTTTTTCAATTCCGCAGCCCGCTTGACCTTGAATCTTAAAGAGGCCGTTTCCTTCCCGGAAGTAGTTTCTGAGGAGGCAATCTCCAGATCAGGATAGTGCTCCCTCAGAATGCTGTCAAGGACAGTGCCGGACACGCCCTCCTGCAGTTCAACGCTGATCTTGTCTTTTTTGCGTTCCAGGCTCCGGAAACGAACCTTGTTTTCCATAAGCGTTTCCTTGAGATTATTGGCGGTTCTTTCCAAAGTGCTTTCCACGGCCTTGTCCGTATCCACTTCCAGCACCAAATGTGTTCCACCCCGCAGGTCGAGGCCCAGATGGATCTTTTCCTTAGTTAGATGTTCCTTCCAGAAAGGAGGAAGATTGTCAGTTAAGGAAGGCGCCAGGTAGAATAACCCCGCCAGACAAATTATCGCCGCTATGGCGGCCCGGACCTTAATGCTTCTGAACATGGTTTACCCCTTGTTATTTTGCCGCCTTTTGCAGGACGGAGAGAACGAAACTCCTTGAGACCTTTACCCTGACCTTATCAGCGATCTCCAACGTCACAACTGTATCGGTAAGGCCGGTGATTTTTCCCTGCAGGCCGCCGGAGGTCACTACCAAGTCGCCATAAGCGAGATTGGCCAGCAGTTCTTTGATTTCCTTTTGTTTTTTTTGCTGGGGCCTGATGATCAGGAAATAAAAAATGGCAAAAAGAATTGCCATCATAATGAAAAAACTGGAATCCGCTCCCCCAGTCCCCGGCCCGCTCCCTCTGGGAACGCCCATCGCGTAAGCTGTGTCGATCAATTTATTCCCCCTCCTTTTCGGTCATGTTTATTTGTGGACGGTGTCGTCAAAAGCCAATTTAGTCGCCGTTCCGGCGCCGCGTCAGGAAATCATTACTGAATGCCTGGTAATTCCCCGTAGCTACAGCACTTCTGATAGTCTCCATTAGCCGCATATAATATCGCATGTTGTGGATAGTGCACAGGATCATGGCCATAATCTCCCCGGCTTTAAACAGGTGCCTCACATAGGCTCGTGAATAGTTGCGGCAGGTGTAGCAATCGCAGCTTTGATCAATGGGGCGCTCATCTGTCCGATAACGGGCGTTCCTTATAACAACCTTTTTTTCGTTTGTAAATAGCAAACCGTGGCGGGCGGAACGAGTGGGCATTACGCAGTCAAACATATCTATCCCCTGGCCGACGCAATAAACAATGTCCTCCGCCGTACCTACTCCCATGAGGTAATGGGGTTTGTTTTCCGGCAGCGAAGGCGCAAATTCCCGGAGCAGATCAAACATGACATGCTGTGGCTCTCCGACACTGAAGCCTCCCAGGGCGTAACCGTCAAAGCCGATCTCTTGCAGTTCCTCCAAGGCACGTTGCCGCAAAGCTGGATAAAAACCTCCCTGCACGATGCCGAAAAGCGCCTGCTCACAGTTTGTTTGTGCGGCGCGGCAGGCGCGCGCCCAGCTAGTAGTAAGGATCAGGGATTTTTCCGCGGCCTGAAAGGTTGATGGATAGGGCAGACATTCGTCGAGGCACATCATGATATCTGAACCGAGGGCTTCCTGTATTTCCACAGCTAACTGAGGGCTGAGAAAGTGTTTTGAGCCATCAATGTGGGAACGAAAAAGCACGCCTTCTGAAGTCACCTGACGTAACTTGGCCAAGCTGAAAACTTGATAACCGCCGCTGTCCGTCAGGATCGGCGCCGGCCATTGCATAAAGCGGTGGAGTCCGCCCAAAGTGTGGATTAATTGGTGGCCAGGCCTCAGGTATAAGTGGTAGGTGTTGCCCAAGAGCACCTTGACGCCGACTTCCTTTAACATCTCCGGCAACATGGCTTTTACCGTGCCCTGTGTTCCCACGGGCATGAAAACCGGCGTATCCACCTCGCCATGTGGGGTGATCAACTTTCCCAGTCGCGCGCCGGTGAGAGGGTCTTTTTTGATGATTTTAAATTCCATGGGATTGTTATCGTTTGCCCCCTGCCCGTCATACGATCAGCATACAGTCACCATAACTGTAAAAGCGGTAGCGTTCCTCTATTGCCTGGCGGTAGGCTTCCCTTATGAGATCCCGGCCGGCGAAACTGCATGCGAGAATATAGAGGGTGGATTTGGGAAGATGGAAATTAGTCAACAAGGCATCGACCCTTTTGAAGCGATAGCCGGGGTAAATGAAAAGGTCTGTCGAGCCCCGGCCGGGGGTTAGTCTTCCCAGTTCATCGGCCGCGGCTTCCAACGTACGCGCCGAGGTAGTGCCCACAGCCACCGTCCGCTGGGCTTGACTGATGGTTTTCGCTGCGGCGCTGCTTATTTCATACCGTTCCACTTCCATCTGGTGGTTTTCTAAATGTTGCTCCTGTACGGGGCTGAAAGTGCCGTAGCCGACATGGAGGGTAAGTTGCGCCACGGGTATTCCCCTCGCTTCCAAAGCGCTCAGAACTGCCGGAGAAAAATGCAAACCAGCCGTGGGAGCGGCAACCGATCCGGGGATCTGGGCATAGATCGTTTGATATCTTTCGCGGTCGGCCGGGGATTGTTTCTCTTCTTCCGAGCGCTTGATGTAAGGCGGTAGGGGCGTCACACCCAGCTTTTCCAAAAAATCTGCAAAAGGGAGATTGAGTTTGAACTCCAGGGACCATTTTTTTTCGCTTAGCCTCTCAGTTATCAGCGCCTCGCAACCATCATCAAACCACAGGCGCATCCCTGGGTGAAGCCCCTTTGCGGGTCTTAACAACGCCTCCCAGGTCTGTTGTCTGGTTGTCACAACATTGCTGTTTGCCAGGAGGAACACTTCCACTCGTCCGCCGGTTGCTTTAAGTCCGGTCAGGCGGGCGGGGATTACCCGAGAATTATTGACGACCAGAACGTCCCCCTCGCGCAAATGCTGGTGCAGGGAGTGAAAAATTGCATGTTTGATCGTGCCGCTTTGACGATCAATTGTCATCAGGCGTGCCTGGTCTCTCGCCGGCGCCGGTTTCTGGGCAATCAGCGCCTCCGGCAGGTCATAATCAAATTCCGCTAAATTCATGTTTTTGGGTTACTCTATTTACAAGTCGGACGTTTCCCTTTGGTTTCATTCCAGAGCCTGTCGATTTCTGCGGCCGTTTCCTCGGTTGGTTTCTTGCCGGTTTTAAGCAGCTCCTCCTCTACGTTGCCGACGCGGTGGGTAAATTTATGCAGAGCAAAGCGAAGCGAGGCTTCAGCATCAATTCCTAAAAAACGGCAGAGATTAGCCAGAGAAAAAAGGAGATCGCCCATTTCTTCCGCGGCATGTTCTCGACGACCGGTTTTTATAGCAGCCTTTAGTTCGTCAAGCTCCTCTTCAACCTTTGCCAGCACGTCTGCCGTTGTTTCCCAGTCAAAACCCGATTTGGCCGCTATCTGGCCAATCTTTTGCGCTCTTATCAGAGCGGGAAGGGCGATCGCTATGCCGTCCAGGCGTTCCCGGCATGTACCGAGACCTTTCCCCTCCGCTTTTTTTACAGTTTCCCAGTTCTCCTTAATGGCGGCAACTGTTGCCAGTGACTTGTCACCGAAGACATGGGGATGACGCCTGATCATTTTTTCCTTAATGCCGGTCAGGACGTCGGCCAGGCTAAAATTCCCCTGCTCTTCTGCCAGTTGGGCCAGGAAGACAATTTGAAAAAGCAGGTCGCCCAGTTCCTCCTGCAAGGCGCCCGGGGTACCGTCTTCAATAGCTTCGACAACCTCATAGGATTCTTCCAGCAGATAGCGGGCAATATCTTCAGAACATTGCGCGCGATCCCACAGGCATCCGGAAGGCGACCTCAAACGTTCGACGACCTCCAGGAGTTGCAGAAGATTCTCTGCTGTTGCGGAAGTGTTCTTCATCCTATTTGATGCAAACGCGCCGTATCTGTTTGAAATCTGTAATCCCTTGAAATGACTTGAGGATGCCGTCCTGCAGGAGGGTGGTCATACCCTGCTCGATGGCCAAATTACGCATCTCCTCGACGGATGCATGTTTCTGGATTAGCCTTTTCATTTCGTCGGTGCCGACCAAAAGTTCGTGGATGCCGACCCGGCCTTTGTAACCTGATTTATCACATACATCGCAGCCCTTTGGCCGATAGAGTGTCAAGCCGTCTGTATAGGGAAGGTTCTGTTTGGCAAATAATTCGGTGTCGTAGCTTTCGGCCATTTCCTGATACTCCGCTGGGGTGGGATGGTAGGCTTCCTTGCACTGTTTGCACAATGTCCGTACCAGTCGTTGAGCTAAAATGCCCAGCAGGGCGTCGGCGAAATTCAGGGGATCAATGCCCATGTCCAGCAAGCGGGTGACGGTTTCCGGGGCGCTATTGGTGTGCAGAGTGCTGAAGACGAGATGTCCCGTGAGGGATGCTTCCACACCCGTTTTGGCAGTTTCGAAGTCCCGCATTTCCCCCACCATAATGACATCGGGATCGGCGCGCAAAAAAGCGCGCATGGCGGCGGCAAAGTCAAAGCCGATCTTGGGTTGTACCTGGACCTGCCGCAGGCCGTACTGCGTAATTTCTACCGGATCTTCCGCCGTCCAGATTTTTCTATCGGGCTTATTAATATGGTGCAGGGCGGCATGCAAAGTTGTGGTCTTGCCTGAGCCGGTGGGGCCCACCACCAGAACCATACCGTAGGGTTTTTCCAGGATATTCAGCAATTCCTTGTAATTTCTCGCTGACATTCCCATTACCTCGAGGGGCAGGGTTTCGCCCTTGGCCAGGATGCGCATGACCACGTCCTCAACATTGCCCTGAGTGGGAATTGTCGCCACACGGAGTTCTATCTCATCGCCACCGGGCCTCCGGAATTTAATTTTGCCGTCCTGGGGAATTCTGCGCACGGTGATATCGAGATTGGACATAATCTTGATGCGGGAGATGATAGCGCCCCGGTAGCTGTAAGGCACGGTTTGATAGATAGCGCAATCTCCGTCCACCCGAAAGCGCACCTCGACGTTTTTTTTACCCACGTTGGGTTCGATATGAATATCTGAGGCCCGCCGCTGGTAGGCGTCGTTAATGATTTTATTGACCAGCTGCATGATGACGCTGTCCGATTCGGTGACAATGTCCTCGCCTTCTTCCGTTGCCTCTTCTTCCACGTCAAGTCTGCCTAGGATGTCGCTGATGGAAGATTCATCGCCGGAGCTCTGATAAAAATAATTAATGAATTTCTTTATGTCATCAGGGAGCGCCACATCATAACGGACCGCTTTCGTTTTCAACAAACTTTCAATCATATCCCGCTTCAGGATGTTGTTGGGATCGTCCACAATAATCTGGATGGTTCCCTCAACCTTACCGATTGGCACCCAAAATTCACGGAGCAGGAAATCTCTCTTCAAATTTGTCAAAAGCTCGCCGGGTATAGGCATTTTATCGTTGAATTCTATGAACTTGCAGCGGAAGAAAGCTTCGAAGGATTTGCCCATTTCTTGCCGGGAAATCTTGTATTTCTTCATGAGGAAGCTTTCCAAGGTCTCCTTCTGCTCGCGTGCCTCTTCCCAGGCGCTGTCTAGTTCTTCTTCTTTCAGGAGGTCGCAGTTGAGAAGATAATCGAACTTTGTTTTCCGTCGTCGGGCAAATCTTTCCTGGTTGAAGAAGGCAACCCCCAACACCTCGGCGATTTCCTGAAGAAATCCCTGCTCAGTGTCGGAAAAATTACCTTTCCCCCCCCCTTTTTTATTGATGATTTGGATTACACCCATAAGATTGTTGTTGTGGGAAACGGGGGCCGTCAATACCTGAGTGGTTTTAAACCCTGATTTCTTGTCCCAACTGATGTCAAAAGTTAGAGCCTTATCGATGCTTTGCAATTCCGAGGTGTTATAGGCATCGGCGATATTCACGATCTTGCCGGTATTGGCGACGAAACCGGAAATGCTTTTGTTGTTGATGGGCACTCGTATTTCCCGCACTTGCGTCCCCACCAGGAACATGGAATATATCTCGTTACGCGGCTTGTCCACCACATAGATGGTTATGGAATAGGCGTTGAAGAGATTCAGGATGCCGTCCTTCAAATCAACCAGTATCTGTTTGATGTTTTGGGCGGCATGGATGCGGTTGGTAATGTCCTGGAGGGCCTTGCGAATCAGCAGTTTTTCTTCAAGCTCTACTATTTCCTGGTTTTTGGTCTCTTCCAATTTTTCACTCCTTCCGTTTTGCCCTTGCTAAGAAAATAGTTCCTCAAGGGCAGAGGCCGCTTCGAAGCCGCTCCTGGCACAGTCTCCGATGCCGATGCCCCGATAGCTGCAGCCAATAAGAAAAAGCCCGCGATGCCTGCCAAGTTGTTCGTCAATGCCGGCAATCCGCTCCTGATGTCCAACCGTGTACTTAGGCATGCCCCGGAACCAGCGGTAAGTTTTGAAGAATACAGGTTCCGCCTTGATGCCGGTGATTTCTTGCAGCTCTTGCAGGACGGTGCTGCACAGTTCCTCATCGCTGAGGGATACGAGTTCTTCGTGGTGCCCGCCCCCGACGAAGCTCCTGATGAGGATAGTTTCCGCCGGCGCCCGGTGGGACCATTTTACCGAACTCCAGGTGCAGGCGTTGATCTTGCGGTTTTCGACGCGGGGCACGATGAAACCAAAACCGGGGAGCGGAATCTGGATGTCTGCTTTTTTGAAAGCCAGGGAAACCGTTGCTGAAGATGACCATGCAATGGCAGCCAAGCGGCGGCAAAGATCGGCATCAACGGGTTTCAGCAGCTCTTCAGTAACATAGGAGGGCGTCGCGAGCACTACGGCGTCAAAGTCGTCGTCGGCGCCGTTCTCGTAAATAAGGCGGTAAACGCCATTTCCCTTTTCCACTGCGGCTACGGGCGTGCCTGTCTTTATCCGTTCCTCGCCTATATGGGCCGTGCAGGCGCGGGTCAACTCCGCCATGCCGGATTTTAAAGACATGAAATAAGTCATCTTGGGCGCGCCGTGGTCAGGTGGCGGCATCCTTTTCATGGCGGCAATCATCCCCCTGATCAGGCTGCCGGATTTTTGCTCCATTTCGATAAAACGGGGGAAAATCGCCTGGACACTCATATTATCCGGGTTCGAAGTATGGATGCCGGCTACCAGCGGTTCAGCTATTTTATCGAGACACTCTTTGCCCAAGCGCCTGGTGACGAATTCGGCCAGGCTTTCATCTTTGTGATCTTTGCGGGTTGGCATCAGCAGCTCCAGGCCCATTCGCATTTTACCGGGCCAGGAAATTAGACTGGATTTGATCAGGGGCAGGATCATGGTGGGCACCATGAGCATGACACCCTCAGGCAGAGGGTGCAGACGTCCCTCCGAATAGATGAAAGTTCCTTTATGTTCGTCGTTTGAGCATAGCATTTCCGGTTCCAGCCCGACTTTCTTAATCAGTTGCACCGACCAGAACTTTTCGGGAAGATAACTGTCCGGACCGCCTTCCACCGTCAGGTCGCCAAATTTCTCTGTCAGGAGCTTTCCCCCGCAGGAGCGCTCTTTTTCAAAAATAGTGAAATCAAAGCCCTTTTCCTTGAGATTGACGGCGCAAGCCAGGGCGGAAATGCCTCCGCCGATAATGGCGATCCTTTTCATGATTCCTCTATGGTAAAATTTGTGGCAATTTTATGCAGAGCCCCGATGAAGGCTGAGCCGGCATTGAGGGAAGTCAGGCGCCGCCAGACAAGACCTTTTTTGAGCGCATGCTGCCGGTGAGTAATGTCGATGTCGTAGAGCGTTTCGATATGATCGGCGGTAAATCCTATGGGTACCTGGATAACCCTGCGGAAGCCGGCGGCAGCAATTTCATCGAGCTTTTCTTCCACCGTCGGGGTTATCCATGGTTCCGGAGCATTGGACGGGATGCTTTGCCATCCTAAGGAATAATGTCTGAGCCCGGCAGCCGCGGCGATTGATGACATGGACGCTTCAATCTGCCGCTGATAAGGTTCCGCGGCATACTTCAAAGGCAGGCTGTGCGCCGAAAAAAGGTAATATCCTTGCTCGTCGAAGGCCTCGGTCTTTATCTTCTCCACCCAACTGTCGGTGAAAAGAGGTTCTTGATACCAGCTATGAATAAAACTTACGGGCGGGGAAAAAGATTTTTCCTCCAGGTAAGCTTTTGCCGTTTCGATGTAATTGCCGGTGGTGACGCTTGTGTTAAAAGGTGAAAGCAGGAGGAAGCGAAGCTCTGCGACGGCTGCATCGTACATGGTGTCAATAGCTTGTGCAATGGAGGGTTGGGCATAGCGGAACGCCGGCAGGCATAAAAAATTCGAACCCAGCGCCTTATTCAATCGTCGGGACTGCTCTTCCGTGATGGCGGGCAGGGGAGAAAAACCGCCGATGCGCCGGTAGCGTTCGATGATCGCTTCCATGGCGGGGGCGGGCAGCTCCCGCCCGATGAAACATTTTATGAAATCAGGGACTTCCGCAAGGCTGCGAGGCCCGCCCAGAGTTATCATAACGATGCCGGTTTTCATTTTCTCGCGCTCAGTTCATGAACGAGATCTACCATGTATTTAACATTATCATTGGGCGCGGTAGGCAGGATGCCGTGGCCAAGATTGAAGATATGGCCGTTTCTGTTGTCTGCCCGGTCCAGGATATCCTTTACCCGTTTTTTTATATAATCCCGGCTGCCATAGAGGGCAACCGGGTCGAGATTCCCCTGAACGCCCGTCTCATGCTTCAGAATCTGCCAGGCCTCATCAATATTCATGCGCCAATCCAGGCCCACGATATCACCGCCTGCCTCCTTGACCGGTGCAAGCAGATGGGAAGCGCCGAAAGCGAAGTGGATGTGCGGCGTCGTTTTATCGAGGGAAGCCATAAGTCTTTTTTGATGGGGAAGAACGAATTCCCGGTAATCGGCAACGGAGAGACAGCCCACCCAGCTGTCAAACACCTGGACGGCCTGCACTCCCGCTTTTATTTGGTCATTAAGATAAAGGATGACCATTTCCGTCAGTTTTTCCATAAGTAGATGCCAGGTTTCGGGATCACGGTACATCATGGTCTTGGTGTGGACATAGTTTTTGGAGCCGCCCCCTTCGGTTATATAGCTTGCCAGGGTGAAGGGCGCGCCGGAAAAGCCTATCAGGGGAACTTTGCCGTTGAGCTCACTTTTTACCAAGCGGATCGCATCCATCAGGTAGGACATCTCTTCCAGGGGATTTATCGCCCGCATCTTATCGACATCGGCTCTTGTCCTTACGGTGGTGTTGATTTGCGGGCCGCCGTCCTTGGTGAATTCAAAATCGATCCCCATATTTTCCAGGGGCAGGAGGATGTCGGCAAAGATAATGGCGGCATCAAGTTCAAAGCGACGTATCGGCTGCAACGTTATTTCTGCGGCGAGTTCCGGCGTCTTACATGTTTCGATAAAGCTGTACTTGGTTCGGATGGCTCGGTATTCCTCGAGGTATCTGCCTGCCTGCCTCATTATCCAGACGGGCGTGCAGTCCACGCTTTCCCGCCTGCATGCATTAATGTATCGATCAGCTCTGGACATACACATCTTCTCCTTCAGATTATTGCGGCGGCTATATAAAACAAAACCCCTAAAAAGAAAAATAATTATTATGTCGGATGCATCCGTAGCAGCCATTCTTCCATTAAGAAGGCGAGCAAAAGGAGCAGGGAAATGGCGCTATTTACATGAAAAAACGCGATATTTACTCTCGATAAATCATCGGGCTTCACAATCACGTGCTCTATGACGAGCAGCAGGCCGATCAGGGTGACGAAAACCAGAAAATAAGGACTGAGGGAGAAAAACCAGAAAAGAGAGGTTAGCGACGCAAAGGTGAGCGCGTGTAAGCCGGAAGAAAGGTTGAGAGCAGTCCTGACGCCGAACCTGGCCGGCACGGAGTGAAGGCCTTCGCGGCGGTCAAACTCCATATCCTGGCAAGCGTAAAGCAAATCAAGGCCTGCAATGTAAGTCCCCAGAGTCAGGGAGAGGACGGAGATTTTCAGGGAGATATGGCCCGTTACGGCGATCCAGACCGCGAGCGGTCCCAGGGCTTGCACAAGTCCCAGCACAAAATGGGACAGCCAGGTAAATCTCTTCGCATAGGAGTAGCTGAAAATTGCCAGCAGCACAGGCCAGGAGAGCCAGAGACAGAGGGGTGAGATAAAGGACGCACAGAGGATGAAAAGAAGGGCGGAAATGAGCACGAAGAGAAAAGTTTCCCGGCGGGACAAATTACCGGCCGGAATCTCACGCATGGACGTGCGCGGATTTCTGACGTCCCAGTCGGCATCCACCAGGCGATTAAAACCCATCCCTGCCGATCTAGCCCAAACCACCGCCATGACGATCCAGAATGCCAGACGGAAGGTGACGGGGTTTTCCTTATTGGCCAACAGCAAGGCGGCCAGGGCAAAGGGCAGAGCAAAAATGGTGTGCTCAATTTTGATCATACGGCCGTAAATGTTGATTTTTGAAAGGTACTTTTCCATGTTTATGGAGTTATCATAATCGATATCGATTAACAAGGCAACAAATCTTCCCTGTTGTCAACAAATCTTCCCTTGACTTGGAGTCAAATAAAATATAGGTAAATCCGCCTTATAGCCTCAAGGGAGCATATGTGGAAGACAGTGACCTGATCATTAAACGCCGGGAAAAGATCGCCTCCCTTCAGAGCGAAGGCGTGGAACTTTATCCCAATGGCGTTTGCGTTAATAATAACTCTGCTGATATCCGGCAGCGGTTTGCAGCGCTCGACGATGTTGCGCTTGCGGCATTAGAGGAGCGCTTCACCTTGGCCGGACGGATGATGGCCATTCGCGATTTCGGCAAGGGAGCCTTTATTACCATTCAGGACCGGACGGGCAGAATACAGGCTTATCTTAAGAAGGATAAAATCGATGCTCCGGCTTATCAGATATTTAAACGGCTGGATGTGGGGGACATCGTCTATCTTGCCGGTAGAGTGTTGAAAACGAAGACTGGTGAATTAACGATTGATGTAGAGGAGTTCAAATTGTTGTCCAAAGCGGTGCGGCCGTTGCCGGAGAAATGGCATGGTCTCACCGATGTGGAAACAAGGTATCGCCAGCGCCATCTTGATCTGATCGTCAACCCGAAGGTAAAAGAGGTGTTTTATCGGCGCAGCCGCATCGTCCGGCTTTTGCGTGCTTTCATGGAAAATCACGATTTTCTGGAAGTGGAAACTCCAATGATGCAGCCCCAGGCCGGAGGGGCAGCCGCCCGGCCCTTTAAGACCCACCACAATGCGTTAGACCTGGATCTCTATCTGCGTATTGCGCCGGAGTTGTATTTGAAGCGTCTGGTCACGGGCGGCATGGAGCGGGTTTTCGAAATCAATCGTAATTTCCGCAACGAGGGCATCTCCACTTTTCATAATCCCGAGTTTACGATGATGGAGTTTTACCAAACCTATGCCACCTATCTGGATATGATGGATTTTACGGAGGAGATGTTTCTCTATCTCGCCGGCCAAATCTTCGGTTGTCCGCAATTTGTTTACCAGGGAAGAGAGATTGATCTCAAGATCCCCTGGCAACGCATCTCCGTCAAAGAGGCGATTGTGCAATACGCAGCGGTCAGCCCCGCTATCCTGGAGGACGAACATAAGGCCCGTCTTTTGGCCAGGGAGAGAGGTTTGGCGGTGAACGAGGCAGACCCCCTGGGCAAAATAATTATGACGCTTTTTGAGGGATTAGTGGAGGATCGACTTATCCAGCCCACCTTTGTAACTCATTATCCCGTCGAAGTTTCACCACTATCCCGAAAAAATGCCGCAGATTCGAAGGTAACGGATCGCTTTGAACTCTTCATATGCGGCCGGGAGATTGCCAACGCTTTTTCAGAATTGAACGATCCCGCTGAACAGCGGGAGAGATTTATGATGCAGTTGCAGGAGCGCGAGGCCGGAGACGACGAAGCTCATTTAATGGATGAAGATTACGTAAATGCCCTGGAGTATGCCATGCCGCCCACGGCAGGGGAGGGGATCGGCGTCGATCGTCTCGTCATGCTTTTCACCGATTCCGCTTCCATCAGGGACGTAATACTTTTTCCGCATTTAAGAAGGAAAGAGTAGTAATGGCCTGGGAGTTATTCATCGGCCTGCGCTATTTGAAGGCCAGGCGCAAACAGGTATTTGTTTCCGTAATTACCTTTCTTTCCGTTACCGGAATTTTTCTGGGTGTCGCCGCTCTGATAATTGTGCTGGCGGTCATGAATGGCTTTGAAACCGACCTGAGAAGCAAAATTCTGGGCATCAATGCCCATGTCGTCCTGATGGAATACGGGGGCGCTTTGCACAATCATGATCAGGTGCGGCAAAAAGTGCTGGCTGAGAAGGGTGTTGTGGCTGCCACACCGTTCATTTACGCACAGGCCATGGTTAAAAAGGGAGAAAGTGTAAGTGGCGTTATCCTCAGGGGGCTGGAGCCGGATACGGCCTTCCAAGTCATCAATCTGGGAAAAATCCAGGAGGGTAAAATTGCCTATCTGTCGGAAAAAGACCGGCAGGATCTGAAGCTTACGCCTGAAAACCGTAAGCTGCCCGGGCTGCTTCTGGGGAAGGAATTGGCAAAGAACCTGGGCATTTCCCTTTTCGACACGGTAAGCATTGTGTCGCCCCAAGGGGTTGCGACCCCGATGGGGGTGATGCCGCGGCTGAAAAAATTTTTGGTGGTGGGAATTTTCGATTCCGGTTTTTATGAATATGATTCCACCCTGGCTTTTCTCGCGCTCGCAGATGCGCAGGAATTTCTGAATATGCCCCGCTTGGCGACAGGCTTGGAGATCAAGGTTGATAACATCTATCAGGCCGGTGTTATCGCCCACCAGTTGGAGCAGCGCCTGGGCTATCCCTATTGGGCCAGAAATTGGATGGAAATGAATAAAAATCTTTTTTCTGCCTTGAGACTGGAAAAACGCGTCATGTTCATTATCCTCAGTTTGATTGTCCTGGTGGCGATGTTTAATATCATAACCACGCTTATTATGGTGGTCATGGAAAAACACCACGATATCGCCATTTTGAAATCCATGGGGGCCACTTCTCAGAGCATCATGAAAATTTTCATTTACCAGGGCTTGATTATCGGTTTTATTGGCACTTTCCTTGGCGCGGCCGCCGGTCTTGCGATTGCGGGCAATCTGGAACGACTATTAAGTTTTGTAGAGCGAAGCTTTGGTTTCAAGATTCTCCCCGGCGATGTTTATTATCTCAGCGCCCTGCCTTCGCAGATAAATTATGGCGATGTGGCCATTATCATGTGCGGCACTATCTTTATCAGCCTTTTGGCCACCATCTATCCTTCCTGGCGGGCGGCGCGCCTCGATCCTGCGGAAACCCTCCGCTATGATTAGAAAAGCCGGGGCATAAACGATATGGGGGCGAAGCTGGAGATAAAGGGTTTGACAAAAACTTTCATCAAAGACGACCATCGTATCGAGGTACTGAGGAATATTGATCTTACGATTAATGCCGGCGAATCCTTGGCAGTGCTGGGTGTTTCCGGATCAGGCAAGAGCACGCTGATCCATATTTTGGGTACGCTGGATCAGCCGACGTCCGGCACGATTCTCTATGATGGCGTGGATGCTCTGTGCTGGGAGGAAAAGAGGTTAGCCCAATTCCGTAACCGGAGCATTGGGTTCATCTTTCAATTCTTTAATCTTCTTCCGGAATTCACAAGTTTGGAAAATACCATGATGCCCGCCTTGTTGCAGGGAATGCCACGTCGCGAGGCCAGAGAACGGGCACAAATTATCTTGAATGGGGTAGGGCTAGGTGATAGGGTGAATCACATGCCCGGCGAATTGTCCGGTGGCGAGCAGCAGCGCGCCGCCGTGGCCAGGGCATTGATTATGAATCCGGAAATTATTCTGGCCGATGAGCCAACGGGAAACCTGGATAAGTCAACGGGGATAAAGATCGAAGATATATTGGTAGATCTTAATAAAATACAGGGAGTCACACTCATTGTCGTTACCCATAACAAATCATTGGCGGACAGGATGTCGCGGCGTATCGATTTGGTGGACGGAAGGATCTGCGATCTTGAATAAGAATACATTATTGAAGTTGTCACTTTGCTTGGTTTTTGTCTTTTCGTTACCGTCATGCCTGTGGGCGGAGGACATAAAGGAGGTAGCCCTGCTGCCCTTTCAAGTGCACAGCAAGGACGATATCACCCGTCTTAAGGAAAAGATATACGAGGAATTGGCCGGTCGCTTGCAGTTGCAAAAGCAGATCAGGCTGGTCAAGCGGGATATTATCAACCCCTTCCTTCCCGGCAGGGAGATGGGCGACGCCCTTGCCCACACGGTTGGCAAAGAGACGGGCGCCGCATTTGTCATCTCGGGCAGGGTGGCAGAATTGGGTGATATTCTCAACTTCGATGTGCGCATTCTGGACGTGAAAACTGGGGCCTTTTTGCCGGTTATCATGGTACAGGGCAAAGGACGGGAAGATCTGGGCAGAATTTTAACCCAGCTAACCTCCGAAATCATGGGACGCATCAGAGTGGAAAAAAGAGTCGTTCGCGTTGAGTTCACCGGTAATCACCGGGTTGAAAATATTGCCTTGCAACAGGTTATCAAAAGCGCCAGGGGGGAGGTGTTTTCCGAAGCTGTATTATCCCAGGATATTAAAGCCCTTTATAAGACGGGCTTTTTTTCCGACGTTACCGCCGAGGCCTCAGACCTTCCGGAAGGCAAGGTGATTACTTTCAGATTGCAGGCAAAAGCCATCGTCGCCTCCGTAAAATTAAAAGGCAATAAGTCCGTTGGCGAAGGCGATATTTTACCCCTGCTCAGCCTGAAGGCCAAGGACGTCCTTGACCAGGAGAAAATTAAGGCGGATCTGTCAAAGATCAAAGGCTTGTATGACAGCAAGGGTTACTACAACGCCGAGGTAACGGAGGTTATTGAGCCGGCGGATGAAAAGGACGTGCGTGTCGGCTACAATATTGTTGAAAATGAGAAGCTTTATATCATCCGCATAAACTTTGTGGGGAACGAGGCCTACAAGGCGAAAGAGCTTCGCAAACTCATGGCGACCAAGGAGAAGGGCTTTTTCAGTTTTTTGACCGATGCGGGACTGATGAAAAAGGAACAGCTTAAGCAAGATGTAGAAAAGATCGCGGCCTTCTATCTTAACCACGGTTTTATTTATGCGCAGGTTGGTGAACCGGAAATTACCCGTGACAAAAAAGGCACTTATATTAAAATAGCCATTGTGGAAGGTAAGCAATATCAAGTGGGCAGCGTCGATATTATCGGCGACGAGATAAAAATTCCCCGTGCGACTCTTCTGGCAAACCTGCAAATAAAAAAGAAGAAATACTACGATCGGGAAGCTATCCTTAAAGACATGGATTTCATTCAGCAAGCCTGCAGTGATGAAGGCTATGCCTATGCCGATGTCCTGCCACGCACGGATCCTCAGGACAAGGCGCAGAAGATTGATATCGCTTACCAGATTAAGAAGGGCCAGCCGGTTTACTTCAACAGGATAAACATCGTCGGCAATACGAAGACACGGGACAAGGTCATCAGAAGGCTGCTTACCATTGTGGAAGGCGACCTCTACAGCAAGAGCAAATTGAAGGATAGCTATCAGGCCATCAATCGCCTCCACTACTTTGAGGATGTTGACTTTCAAACGGAAAAGGGCGCCGATGCGGCCTATACGGATGTGAACATTCGCGTCAAGGAAAAACCGACGGGCATGTTCAGCGTGGGCGCCGGTTACAGCGCCGTGGATAACGCTGTTTTTACGGCGCAGGTTTCCCAGCAGAATCTCTTTGGACTGGGCCAGACCCTGAATTTTAAAGCCAGTTTGGGCGGCCGTGCCACAAATTATGAAATATCCTTTGTGGAGCCCTGGCTGTTTGATATGCCGCTTTGGATTAAACTTGATCTATGGAAAATGTTTCGCGAATACGATTCCTACTCCATGAAGTCGCAGGGCTGGGGAGGCACTTTCGGTTACCCGCTTTGGGAACATTTTAGCGGTTACGTGGGATATAAGCTCAGTACTGATGAAATCTACGATTTTTCGCCGACGGCTTCCAGCATCATCAAAAGGCAAATGGGTAAAATTGTCAGCAGCAGCCTCAGCCTTTCGTTGGGCCGCGATACGACGGACGATAATATCTTTCCGACCAAAGGCACGAAGAACAATCTAACCGTTCAATATACCGGTGGCTTTCTTCAGGGAGATGCGGACTTTATGAAGTATCTGCTTACTTCCGCCTGGTTTCATCCGCTGCCCGGTGACACTGTTTTCGGTCTCAAGGGCCGCTGGGGATACCTGCAGGAACGGGGGGGCAAAGAGGCGCCGGTTTATGAACGTTTTACGCTGGGCGGCATTAATTCGTTGCGTGGTCTTCGGTCCGTAGGGCCGGTGGACCCCGGCACCAATGATGTGATTGGGGGCTTTACGGTGCTGAACGTAAGCGCGGAATTTATTTTCCCGTTGCTCAGGGATGCCGGCATGAAAGGGGTATTGTTTTATGATACTGGCAATAGCTGGGAATCAGGCTATCATTTAGGCGACATGAGGAGAACCGCCGGGGTGGGAATCCGCTGGTTTTCCCCTATCGGTCCCCTGCGGCTTGAGTGGGGCCATGTGCTCGATTCGAGGGAGGGCGAATCTTCCAGCAGGTTCGAATTTAACATCGGCACGTTTATGTAACCATTTACCATATAAAAAAGGAGGAACAAGACAATGTATAAAAGAGTTTTTTTGATTACGGGGATTTCCCTGCTGTTGCTGGCGGGTATAGCCTCAGCGGCCGAGATGATCGGATTTGTAAACACACGCGAGGTTTTATTTTCTTCTGCCGCAGGTAAAAAAGCAAAAGAGGAAATGGAGAAGTTGAAAGATAAGCTGACCCTCCAGGTGAAGGGCAGCGCTACTGACCTGCAGAAATTGAACGAGGAGATGGAAAAACAAAAAACGGTTTTATCGGAAACGGCGCTTAAGAGCAAGCAAGCGGAATTGCAAGATAAATACAACAAACACCAATTGTTGATTAAGGGCGCCGATGAAGAACTGCGGAGCAAGGAGGAAGAAGTCGTTAGCCCCATGCTTAAGGAAATTCAAAAAATTATTGACGCGATCGGCGAGAAGGAAAAATATACGGCTATTTTTGATACGTCGGCGGGAAACGTGTTGTTCAAGAATAGTAAACATGACTTGACCAAGCGTGTTTTGGACGACTTCGACAAAGCTTCTAAGGCGAAGAAGTGAGCTACGCTCCCAGGGAAGTTGCATGACAAATGAAGATAAGGGAAATTGCCGAAATATTGAAGGGAACGGTGGTCGGCGATGGAGACGTCGCCGTTGAGCGGATTGCTGCCATCGATGAGGCGGGGCCGGGGGAACTTACCTTTGTCGCGAACCTACAGTACAGTGCTAAACTTGCGACGACCGGAGCGGCGGCGATTTTAGTCCACCCCGGGACGGAGTGTCCCGGCAAGAATTTAATCGTTGTCAAAGATCCCTACGTTGCCCTGGGAAAGCTCTTGGCGCTCCTCTATCCTGTCGAAACTGTCCCGCCGGGAGTTTCCCCGCGGGCTTTCCTGGAAGAGGGAGCAGAGATATCGCCGGAGGCGACAATTTATCCGGGTGTGACTGTTTGCCGAGGCGCAAAAATCATGCGGGGTGCAGTTCTTTATCCGGGGGTTTTTGTCGGATGCGATGCCATGATCGGAGAGAATTCGATCCTCCACCCCAATGTTTGCGTTTACCGCAAGTGCCTGATCGGGAAGGGCGTTATTCTGCACGCCGGTGTGGTGATAGGCAGTGATGGGTTTGGTTATGCCAACCCGGGCGTGGAGAACCTTAAGATTCCACAGGTGGGTATCGTGCAGATTGACGATGATGTGGAGATCGGGGCCAACAGCACCATAGACCGCGCCACTCTTGGGAAAACCTGGATCAAGCGGGGTGTGAAGATTGATAATCTTGTCCAGATTGCCCATAACGTCGTTATCGGGGAAGACTCCATCATTGTCTCCCAGGTCGGCATCTCCGGCAGCACCAGGCTGGGAAAGGGAGTTGTGATCGGTGGCCAGGCTGGTTTGACCGGCCATCTGGCGATTGGCGACCATGTGCAGATTGGCGCCCAAGCGGGCGTTCTTGACGACGTGCCGCCGGGCAGCATCGTTTCCGGATCGCCCCATCTGCCGCATCGGGAATGGTTGCGCGTCGTCGCTACTTTAACCAAACTGCCCGATATGAGGCATACATTGTCATCGCTGGCGAAAAGAGTGGAAAAACTTGAAGAGGAATGGAAGACAAGAGATTAAATATGAAAATTCATCCCACAGCAATAATATCCCCCGCCGCCGAGATAGGGGAAAATGTGGCCGTCGGCGCCTACAGTATTATCGAGCGCGGAGCACGAATCGGTAACAATACAGTAGTTGCTTCGCACGTGGTAATTGAGGAAGGCACGGAGATTGGCGAGAACTGCCGGATTTCGCAGTTTACTTGTATCGGCGGTGTTCCCCAGGACCTGAAATTCAGCGGCGAAGAAACAAAAGTCATCATCGGCAATAATAACAATATCAGGGAATTCGTTACGATTAACCGTGCCACGCGAGAAGATATCGGTGTGACCATGATCGGCGATCATAACCTGATCATGGCCTATTGCCATGTCGCCCACAACTGCCGTTTGGAAAACCGCATCGTCCTGGCCAACAATTCCCATCTGGCCGGTCATGTGATCGTGGAAGACTATGCGGTGATCGGTGGGATGACGGGTGTGCACCAGTTTACCCACATCGGCGCCCACAGTATGGTTGGGGGGGCGTCGGCAGTGAACAAGGATGTGCCGCCCTACGTCACGGCCTCTGGCAATCATGCGAAGCTCTATGGCCTCAATTTGATCGGTATGAAACGCCGCGGTTTTTCCCCGGAAGCCATCCAGGCATTAAAAGAGGCCTATCGTATTGTTTTTCGTACGGGGCTGCTTGTTTCCCTGGCGATCGAACGCGTCCGGGAAGAAGTTGCCGATCTGCCCGAGGTGCGTCATTTTCTGGATTTCATTAAGAATTCTCCCCGTGGCGTTTGCCGCTAAGGGATTGCTATGGACAAGATTAAAGTCGGTGTCATCGGTGTAGGCCACCTGGGAAATTATCACCTCCAGAAATATCAAGGGTTGCCCTTTGTTGAAATCGTCGGCGTGAGCGATGTGGATAAAGACCGGGCGGAAAAGGCGGGAAGCCTCTACGGCTGTCGCCCCTGCACGAATTATTTTGATTTAATCGGGTCCGTTGATGCCGTCAGCATTGCGGTGCCTACGGCTTGCCATTTCCAGGTGGCTAGGGACTTTCTGGCTGCCGGGGTTGACGTTCTGTTGGAAAAACCCATTGCGGCCACAGTTCCGGAAGCGCAAGAGCTCAATACGCTGGCCCGGTGTCGGGAGCTCATCTTTCAGGTGGGTTTTGTGGAGCGTTTCAATCCGGCGGTTATTGCCTTGCAAAAGGTTCTGGACCAACCGCTTTTTGTCGAAGCCCATCGTCTCCATCCTTTTTTTGTCCGTGGCACGGATGTGAATGTCATCCTCGATCTGATGATCCATGATCTGGACATTATTCTTAAATTTGTCAACGCCCCCCTTAAGGAAGTGGCGGCAGTAGGTGTCTCCGTCCTTTCCGATCAGGTTGACATAGCCAATGCCCGTCTGATTTTTGAAAATGGTTGTGTAGCCAATGTGACCGCCAGCCGCGTTACGGGGAAGAAAATGCAGAAAATTCGCTTTTTCGGTATGAACGGCTATCATGCCGTTGACTATGCCAAACGTGAGATCAACTCCCTGAGCAAAAGGCCCCATAGTGGACAACAACTGGACATCGTTAAAAATTCCGTGAAAGTAATCATGCATGACCCCCTTGAGGAGGAAATCCGCGCCTTTTTGCAGTCTGTAAGACAGCGTACCGCTCCGGTGGTTTCCGGGGAGGATGCCATGCCGGCCATGGAAGCCGCCGCCAAAATTATTGAAGAAATCGGCAGAAATGCCATCCCTCTCGCAGTTGCCGGGGCGTGAGGATGCATAATTACTCGAGGTCAACCACGTGATAAAAAATGTCGCCTGAATATCAAACGATTATGGTAGCAGCCGGAGAGGCCTCAGGCGATATGCATGCGGCCGCGCTGGTGCAAGCCTTGCGGCGTCGCGACCCGACGCTGCGGTTTTATGGAATGGGAGGTGATAGACTCCGGGAGGCGGGCGTGAGATTAATCGCCGATGCCGCGGAGATGGGGGTTGTCGGGCTGACCGAGGTATGTTGCAAGTTGCCCCATATCATCAAGGTGATGAAGCAGCTGACCGCATCCTGGGATGTGGAAAAGCCCGCAGCCGTTATTCTGGTCGATTACCCGGATTTCAATCTTATTTTGGCACGGCGGGCCCATAAGCGCGGGATCAAGGTGTTTTACTACATCAGCCCTCAAGTATGGGCCTGGCGCCGGGGAAGAATCGAGAGCATTAGACGGTTTGTCGATAAGATGGCCGTTATTTTGCCTTTTGAAGAGTCTATTTACCGGTCGGTCGGTGTGAATGCCGATTTTGTCGGGCATCCGCTTCTGGACATGATGATCTGTCCCTCCTCACAGAGGGCAGCCAGAGAAAGGATCGGCATCCCGCTAAACGGGCGCGTCGTAAGCCTGCTGCCAGGCAGCAGGCCGGGTGAAGTCACACGGCTCCTGCCGCTCTGCCTGGAGGCGGCCCGCCTTATGCAGGAACAAGGCCAGACGCAGTTTATTATGCCCCTGGCCAGCACACTTTCGCAGGACTTTGTGGCAGAAATCATCGCCCGTTATCATGTCCCGGTTACCGTATTTTCCCAGGCCATGTATGACGTGCTGGCTGCCTCCGACCTGGCTATTGTCGCCTCCGGGACAGCCACCCTGGAGGCGGCATTGCTGGAAACTCCGATGATCGTTATTTACCGCGTTTCCCGGTTTTCCTATTTTTTGGGTAAAATGTTCATTCGGGTGCAAAACATCAGCCTGGTGAATATTATTGCCGGTAAAACGATTGTGACGGAGCTGATTCAGGGTGCGGCGAACCCGGAACGTATTGCCGCTTTGGCCACGAAGCTTCTCGAGAACCCTGAAGAAATGGCGAGGATGAAGTTGGCATTGTCCGGGATCAAGAGCCAATTGGGCACTCCCGGCGCTGCCGAACGGGGGGCGAGTCTTGTGGTTAAGCTGCTGGCGAACCCGCTTAAGCCCACTAAGGGATCATAGGTAGAGATGACGACATTTAAACGTTTACTGAAGCTGGCCAGGCCGCATCTGGTAAAATTTATTCTGGCCATGATCTGCATGCTGATCGTTGGCGCCCTGACCTCCTCCGTGGCATTTCTAGTCAAGCCCGCCCTTGATGACGTATTCATCAAGAAAAACAGCTTGATGCTGAAATGGATACCGCTGGCTGTGATCGCGCTGTATCTTTTAAAGGGGATATGCACCTATTTGCAGACCATCCTGATGAGCTATATCGGTCAGCGGGTTATTGCTGATTTGAGAAATAGTCTCTATCAGCAGATACAGAAACAGTCGCTGGCCTTTTTTACGCAACACCCGACAGGCCTTTTGATGTCCAGGATTACCAACGACGTCGCTTCTGTGCAAGGAGCGGTTTCCGAGGCCATTACCAGTCTTCTGCGTGATTCTGCTACTCTGGTATTTTTAGTGATGATCGTTTTTTATCGGGATTGGCAATTGGCAATCGTGGGGATGCTTGTTTTTCCCCTGACCATTTATCCGATTGCGAAAGTTGGCGATAAAATGAGAAAAGTTGCCACGCGCACCCAGGTAACAATGGGGTCGCTCACGGCCCTCTTGCAGGAAACCATTGCGGGGGCAAGAATTGTCAAGGCTTTTGGCCGGGAGGATTATGAAAATGACCGCTTTGCCAACAATAACGAAAGACTTTTCAAACTGACCCTGAAGTCCGTGGCGATCAACGCTATCTCCAGCCCCTTTATGGAATTTCTGGGTGGAATAGGCATCGCGGCCATCATTTTTTACGGAGGAAACCAGGTAATCAACGGCCGGTCAACGCCGGGCACTTTTTTTTCCTTTCTCGCTGCTTTATTAATGCTTTATGAGCCTATCAAACGCCTCACCAACGTCAATAATATTATCCAGCAGGGGATTGCCGGCGCCGAAAGGGTATTCAGCATCATCGACGCCGATCCGGATATCAAGGACAAACAGGATGCGCTGACCTTGCCTGATATTGCGCGGTGCATCGAGATTAAGGACGTATCATTTCGCTACGAAGAAACACCGGTGCTGAAAAATGTCAATTTGACCATCAAGGCCGGCGAGGTAATCGCCTTTGTGGGGATGAGCGGCGGCGGCAAGACGACTCTGGTCAACCTCATCCCCCGTTTTTACGATGTCACGGCGGGGCAGATTCTGATCGACGGTTTCGACCTGCGGGAGGTAACCATTGCATCCCTGCGGCGCCAGATGGCGATGGTCACCCAGCAGACCATTCTCTTCAATGACACCGTGCGCAGCAATATTGCCTACGGCGATCTGGAAAAGGGAGAGGAAGATATCACGCGGGCGGCCCGGGCGGCCAATGCCCATGATTTTATCGTGGGATTGCCCCAGGGTTATGATACGGTCATCGGCGAACAGGGAACCAAACTGTCCGGGGGAGAGAAACAGCGCCTTTCCATCGCCCGCGCTCTGCTCAAAGATGCGCCGATTCTTATCCTTGACGAAGCGACATCTTCCCTGGATACGGAAGCGGAGATGGAGGTTCAGGGAGCCCTCGACAATCTCATGCAGGGGAGGACGACGCTGGTCATTGCCCACCGGCTTTCCACCGTTCGCCATGCCGACCGGATTGTGGTCCTTGTGGGCGGAGAAATTGTGGAAGAGGGAACTCACGAGGCGCTGCTGGAAAAAAAAGGGGAATATTACAAACTTTATACCAGGCAGTTTCGGGTTACCGATAATAACCGGGACGAGGGAGAATTGCAGCCGTGATTAACCGCAGTGAGAAACTGCGAAAGCTATGGAATGGGTGGCAGCAGGTTCCCGCTGGGCCCTCTTTCCTCTCGGCCCTGCTTTTTCTTCTTTCGACACCCTATGCGGTCGTAATGTGCTTGCGTAATATCTTTTACGATTACGGCCTGCTGCGGGTGCAAAGACTTTCCTGCCCGGTGATCAGCATCGGTAATCTGACCATGGGAGGGACGGGCAAGACCCCGCTGGTGATCATGCTGGCCGACATGCTGCGGACCCTTGGCTACAAACCGGCCATTCTTTCCCGGGGGTATGGACGGACGTCAGTTGCCAAGGTTGCGGTTGTTACCGATGGCGGCAAACTCTTGATGACGCCCCGGGAGGCGGGCGACGAACCCTATCTCATGGCACGGTTGCTTCACGGCGTGCCGGTGATTGTCGGTGCTTGCCGTTTTCAGGCGGGGCAAGTGGCGATCGAGCAAGGGGCGGATATCTTGCTTCTCGACGATGGCTTCCAGCACCGCGCCCTTTACCGGGATGTGAATATTGTCCTTTTGGACAAAGACCAGCCCTTGGGCAACGGTCGTTTATTGCCGGGCGGGAGCTTGCGTGAATCACCAAAAGCCATGCGGCGTGCCGACATTGCCGTTCTGACCGGCGGCGGGCAGGCAGGGCCGAAGTTGTCGCCTGCCTGGCAAAAATTGCTGGATGACGTTCCTCATCTCTTCCATGCAGACCACAGGGCGCGTGCAATCATTGACGGCTCCGGGGCCGCCCTGCCGCTTGACTTTTTGCGAGGTAAGCGGGTTTATGCCTTTGCCGGCATCGGCAGGCCGCTTTCCTTCCGCCGGACCATCGAAGGCCTTGGGGCAGATCTTGCCGGCTTTACGGTATTTCCTGATCATCACTGCTTTAAGACGTCTGAACTTGCAACGATTACCCGGGAAGCGGCACAGGCACGTTCCGATATTATCCTTACCACGGAGAAAGACGGCGTAAGACTCATTAATTTTAAGGAATTTTCGGAGAAGCTATTCCTTTTGCGTGTGGAGATGACCATCACGCCGGCAGGGGCAGATTTTTTAAATGTCATTTTGGAGAAGTTAAGGACAAACTAGCAAGCCGGAGAGCCATGGCGCCAAGAGATGCCGACAATAAATCATTCCCGGGGACGTCAAATATCCTGATCCGGGGGACAAACTGGATCGGTGACGCCGTCATGACGCTGCCTGCCGTGGCCGCCATCAGGAGCAGTCATCCCCAGGCAAGGATATCCGTCCTGGTTAAGCCCTGGGTGGCCGATATTTACCGCCTTTGTCCGCAAGTCGATGAAGTTCTGCTTTATGAAGCTTCCGGCCGTCATGCTGGCTGGCGGGGCATTTTCCGTCTGGCAGGCGAGCTCCGGCAAGGGAGATTCGATATGGCGATCCTCCTGCAAAATGCCATCGAAGCAGCCATTATTGCCCGTCTGGCCGGCATTCCCGTCCGCGTCGGCTACAATACCGATGCCCGTGGTTTTCTGCTTACTCAGGCGGTAAAGCTGACCCCTGCCCGAAAAAAAATCCATCAGGCTGATTACTATCTGAAAATGGTTCAGGCGCTGGGGTGTACGGCGCCGGGGCAGGCGCCTTTTTTCCGGCTGACGGCAGCGGAGGCAAGCTTGGCCGATGACGAGCTGAGCAAGCAGGGGCTCCCGGCGACGCAACTGTTGATAGGGATGGCGCCGGGGGCCACTTATGGACCGGCAAAAAAGTGGTTTCCCGAACGATTCGGCGCTCTGGCGAAAAGATTGGGAGAAGGATACGGGGTGACCACCATCCTGTTCGGCAGCGCCGCCGACCGGGAAACGACAGCGGCCGTGCGTCGCAGCTCCGGGCTGCCGTTGGTTGATTTGGCCGGCAAGACAGACCTGCGCTCGGCCGTGGCGCTCATGGCCCGCTGTCGGCTTTTTATTTCCAATGATTCCGGGTTAATGCATGTTGCCGGGGCCTTAAATATTCCCACTATCGCAATTTTCGGCTCTACGAACCCGACGACGACCTCGCCGCTCGGTGAGCGAAGCACCGTTATTTCCCGCTACGTGTCGTGCAGCCCCTGTCTCAAGACAACCTGCCCCACCGATTTTCGCTGTATGGACGCCATCACTGTCGATGCGGTATATGAGATAGCGCGGGGGATGTTATGCGACGGATGAAGGAGGCTGCGGTTTTTCTGGACCGTGACGGGACAATCAATGAAGAGGTGGGTTATCTGGACGATCTGGCAAAGTTGGTGATTTATCCGCAAGCCCCGGAAGCCATTAAAGCAATAAATGACAGCGGCATGAAAGCAATCGTGGTGACCAACCAGTCCGGCGTGGCCCGGGGTTATTTTGCCGAAGCATTTGTCATGGAGGTGCATGGGGTGATCCAGGAAGCGCTGGCCAAAGACCAGGCCCACCTGGATGCGCTATATTACTGTCCTCATCATCCTGAAGGGCGGGATAACTACCGCTGTTCTTGCCAGTGCCGCAAACCGGCGCCGGGGATGCTGCTGCAAGCCGCACAGGACATGGGGCTCGATCTCAGCAGATCCTATCTGGTCGGTGACACGGAGAATGATATGGCCACCGCGCAGGCGGCGGGCGCCAAGGGAGTATTGGTGCGAACGGGATACGGCCAGAAGACAGAGGCCGGAATTGTCTTGGGGGACGGCGGCCCCTGTCATGTAGCCGATGATCTCCTGGCGGCAGTCGCCTGGATCATGCAGGACAGAGCAAAGTGAATATTCTTATTGTAAAATTAAGCGCCGTCGGTGATGTTGTGCATACCCTGCCATCCCTTGCCGCCTTGCGCAAACTTTACCCCCAGGCCCATATCACCTGGGTGATAGAGGCCGCCGCCGCCGATCTTATCAAGGATCACCCGCATCTGGACCGCGTTCTTATATCGCAACGCAAACGCTGGTTAAAGGAGATAAAAAAGACGCCGGTAAAAACGGCCCGGGAAGTTCGGGGTTTCATAAAAGCCCTGCGGGACCGCCGCTACGACCTGGTGATCGACTTTCATGGCCTGCTGAAAAGCTCCCTGATCGTCTGGCTTGCGGCGTCGCAGCGCAAACTTGGTTATGACAGCATGCAGGAGCTAAGCGGCCTTTTTCTGACGGAAAAGATACCGGAAGATATGTCCAAACATGCCGTGGATCGTTATCTTGACCTGGTGCGCTATCTTGGCCGGCAGGATGCCACCAGACCAGGGGGTGGAAATGCGCCTGTCCCGCCGGCCTTGGAAGCGCCAGAGGAACCAGCCTTTATGATTTCCAGCGGTGCGGCGGAGGAGAAGAGGGTAGCGCAACTGTTGGAAGCGCACCATCTTACTCCCGGACGGTTTGTTGTTGTGAACCCCGTAGCTCTGTGGGATACCAAGCTTTGGGAAGAGGAAGGTTTTGCCCGCTTAGGCGAGCGTCTCGTCAGGGAATATGGTTTACCCGTTGTCTTTACGGGAACGGGGGAAAAAGAGATTGGCCGGATACAGGCGCTGATGTTGACGCCGTCTGTAAGTCTGGCGGGGAAAACAACGCTGCGGGAGCTGGCCTGTCTGTATCGACAGGCCGCGTTGCTCGTATCTACGGATACGGGGCCGATGCACATTGCCGCCGCGGTGGGGACGCCGGTAGTGGCCCTCTTCGGCCCTACCGATCCCTGCCGTACCGGACCTTACGGGCGGGGGCATCGGGTGGTGCGCCGGGAGATACCCTGCAGTCCCTGCTTTCGCAAACAATGTCCGACCCGGGAATGCCTGCGCGAGCTCAAGGTAGATGAGGTATGGCAGGCGGTGGAAGCCTTGCTTGATGCGAATGGGTACGAACCTGATGACTAATTTTCCCGGCGTGCGCCATCTGTTTGTGGTCATGTTTCTTTTCACGCTGATGGCTTGCGCGAATATTAATGAGGCGAGCAGAAAGGGCAGCGGCGTTTATCACCGCGTCCAGAAAGGGGAAACCCTTGCCCGGATCGCGCGAGCTTACAACATAGACATCAATCTCCTGGCCAGGGCCAATAAAATTGAAGACATAGACGTGGTTGAAGCCGACCGTGCCTTGTTTATTCCCGATGCCCGGCACGTTATCGATGATGTGCTCTCGGTGAAAGAAGCGGTGGCAGCGAAAAAAATCCTTCCGAAACCGTTGTCGCCTCTGCCTCCTGCGGCGAAAAAGAGCAAACCGGCGGATCATGATAAACATTTTCCCCCAGAGCCGCCAACGGCGAAACGGGAGGCCTTGACAATCCCTGAACCCGGCCAGTCGCCCCTTGCTGCCTCAGCCGATAAAGTGGAAAAAACGTTATTTCCCAGTCAGTTGCCTCCTGCGCCGCTGCCGGAAATTGAGAAAAAGCCCAACCCTGCCCCCCTTGCCGAATCAGGTGAGAGCCGCCGGGAGAGTAAACCCCTTATTTGGCCTGTTATCGGCAAGGTCGTGGCCCATTTTGGTCGCCAGGGTAATGGCATGTTTAAAAACGGCGTCAAGATTGTGGCGGCGGAGAATGCGCCGGTTATGGCGGCGGCCGGAGGGACGGTTATTTATTCCGCCTTCTTGAAAGACTATGGCGAAACGCTCATCATCAAGCACAAGGATGATTATGCCACTGTCTATGCTCACCTGGGCCGGCGCCTGGTGAAATTTGACGACCAGCTCAAGCAGGGTGAAAAGATAGCGATCTTGAACCGGAAGGAAGCAAAAGGGGAGCCTTTTCTGCACTTCGAAGTGCGACGCAAGAACAAGGCTTACGACCCGTTGTTGTTTCTTCCCTGACAATTTATTTTGAGGCATGGCAATGATGTTTGTGTCGAGCGCTATTTTGCCCGGAGCTTTGAGGCCCGGCTTATCTTCCGCCTGGGTCGGCGGCAAGGCGCCTACCGCCGCCTTGATGATCTGGAAAAAATAAAACTTGTTTCTTGACAGACAGGAGATATTGACCTATATGCCAATAAATGTCCGACAGTTAAGATAATCTCGGTTTTTCCGGCCGCTCGGTTTCTCGGGGCCCAGGGACGGGTGAAACCGCCAACAGTTTAGGTGGGAGGGGCATGAAAAAAACGCTTTGTTTGATCTTGTTGATTTGCTTTGCCGGTCCGGCATTGGTCTGGGCGGGTGATGCCGGGCAAAAGTACCGTGCCACTGGCATGGCGACGATTCATAATAATTATGTGGATATCGCCCGCGATAAAGCCCTTGATAATGCCTTGCGCAATGTTGTGGAGAGGGCGGCGGGGGTGATGATCACCGGCAGCACGGAAGTTGAGAATTTCCAGCTTAAAATGGATAGTATTCTTTCCGAGTCCAAGGGATTCTTGGAAACTTATAAAATCCTTTCCGAAAAAAGAGAGGGAGACAATTATGAGGTGACCATTGAGGCGGAAGTTGGCACTGGCAAATTGCAGGAACGCTTAAAGGCTGTTGACCTCATTATGAGCAGAAAATCCAAGCCGCGGCTGCTGATTGTTTTCAGTGAAACGGCGCAAAAGGATGCTTTGGCGGAAGCCGCCATGAGCAAGTTCTTTTTAGCGAAGGGCTTTAAACTTGTGGATGCGATGGCGGTGAAGAAAAGCCTGCACGAACTGAAAGATGCCGTTTCGGCAACTGACGAGAAGGCCTTGACAAAGCTCACACGGAATTATGGCGCGGAAATTATCCTTTCCGGTTCGGTTGAAGCGGTGAGCAATGCCACTACGTTATTCGGCGTTGAGCTGTGCACCAACAAAGCAAATGTCTGTGTCAAGGTCATTAATGGTGACACTGGCGAAGTTATCACCACGGGCTGTGAGAGCAAAACCGGGCCGGGCGCCAAAGGTGATGCTGCCTGCACCATAGAAGAAGCAACAGTAAAACTTTCGCGCCGGATTCTGGATGAAACACTGGAGCGCTGGTCCACTGACCTTTCTAACACCACCAGCGTGAAACTGACGGTTTCCGGTCTTTCTGGATATCAGGAACTCCAGAGCCTTAAAGATCAGTTGCCTCTGATAGTGAAAGGTTTCAAAGGTCTCCTGCAACGCGCCTATGCCGAGGGGGCTGTTGAATTAGATTTAGAGGTACGGGGTGATGTTCATGGTATTGCCGACGATCTTACCCAGATTAAGGAAAAGGGGCGAACATTAAGGATCATGGCCATAACACAGAACATGATAAGCGCCACGTTTTTGCCATAGAGCGCCTAATCGGCGCGTCAGGCAGGCGCCCCGCGCCCGCCGTTATATATGCTTTTAAAAAGGAGGCCTTCATGAAATTTAATCGTTTATTCCTAATGCTGCTGGGTGTTTTTCTTGCTTTTCTGCTTGCCGGTTGCGGCCCGAGCGAAGAGTATGTGCGCGGCCAGGAGCAGTTAAAATCGAATCAGGGGAGGGCCAGAGAAATTTATGCCCGGCTTCAGGCTGCTTCCGGCAAGCAAAATCTGGCCGATCTGGAACAAATGGCCAAGGAATTACAGGAGGCCAGGAATCTTGATTCCGATAATCAGGAGATCGCCTCCCTGGCGCGCGAGTTGGATGGCAAAATAAGCGATGCCAGAAACCAGTTAAAGATCCTCTATGCCGAGGCTGATGACGACATGCAGAAGGGAGATTGGGCGGCGGCGGCGCAGAAACTGCGGCAGATAAATAAGACCTCTCCCAACTATGAAGAAACAGTCAGCAGGCTTGCCAAGGCGGAGCAGGAGGCGGCCAAGTCCTTGTACCAGCAGGGCAAGACCCTGGAAAAGCAGGAAGACTGGCGATTTGCCGCCCAGACGTATAAAAAATTGATGGAGATTAATCCCAATTATTATGATGTGGCCAGACTCTATCAGGAAGCCCAAAGCCGCGATCATGTTGATTACTATCTTGGTGAGGGAGAAAAGGCGGCACGAGACTCCAATTGGGACCGGGCGATCATGCTTTTGGAGAAGGCTGCGGAATATAAGCCAGACGATACGGATTTGCGCACCAGATTGGACTCCATGAAGGATAAGGTGGGGCAGCTCCATTTTGGTGACGCCGGCAAAATGCTTAGTCAGGGCTTGCTTTACAAGGGATTGCAGAAGCTGGAAGCGAGTAGAAATTATGCGCCTGCCCTGGAGAATGAGGCGATCTATCGGGAACTGAGCAACAAGTTTTGCGCGAAGCTGGTGGAACGGGCTGATAATAATGCTGAAAAGGAGCAGTGGGGGAATGCCTATGCCTGGCTGCAGAAGGCAGAGACCCTGAATGCTGGCTACCCCAATGTATTTCAGAAAAAATTGGAAGCAGCCGATCGTATTAAAGCCAGAATAAAAAAATCCATTGCCGTCTTCGATTTTGGTTCACCAGGCAATAACAAGGATGCGGGAAAAATTGCCGCCAACAAATTGATTGTTTATCTGTATAAAAAGGCCAGCGGCGATCTGCGCATCATCGAGCGGGAGAATCTCCAACAAATATTGCGAGAGACGCAGCTCACCCAAACGGGGCTGGTGGATATCAACACTGCAAAGAGTGTGGGAAAAATGCGGGGCATCGATACCCTGATCATGGGTGATGTCTTGCAATATTCCTCTGAATACAAGGATATGCCCAGCACGGCGCAGGCCAAGGTGCTGGTCAATGAAGACGAGGTGCCCAATCCCGAGTTCACCTACTGGCAGATGGCTCATCCGCGTCCCACTCCCGATGATTACAACAGCGCCCCGCCGCGCACGACCAGAAAAGCGAATTACCAGTTTATTCCTTACAAAACGGGGACAGCCAAGATTACCGCCATGATTGAGATCTCCTACAAGCTTGTCGATACGACCACAGGTGAAAATGTTTTTACTAACACAGTTTCCGGTAAAGCCATCAAGGAAGACAAATATCAGGACGGGGTGCCGCTGGCGGAAATTGCCAACGACCCTCTGGAGCTCCCCTCGGAGCTTGAGGTGCTTGATGAGTTGACGAACGCGAAGGTCTCCGAGGTCGGTCAAAACGTCCTCAAGCATTACCAGAGTCTGGAAACGGAATATTTTAACCAGGCCCGGCAGGAGCAGGAAAAACGGCGTAATTATGATCAGGCGATAGAGAAATACACGGATGCGATCTTTGATGAAAAGCTGAAGGGAGTGGCAACGGTTATATCTCAAAAATCACAGGAGAATATTGAGAAATTGCTGCAGAATAAATGAGACTGGCAGGAAAAATGATCCACCGGAGGCGTTAAATGGGGAAGAGGTCTAGTGCGTTGACGTTGCTTTATGCAGTTGCCATCTTTTGCATCTCCACCGCCGCGTCCGCCGCACCTAACAAAGTTGCAGTTTTTAATTTTCAATCTTCGAGCATCGATCTTTCCGTACAGGGAGCCACTTTAACCAACATGTTGTCCAGCGCTCTGAACGCGGAACCGGCTCTATCCGTTCTCGATCGCAAGGAACTGGAATGTTTTCTGGCGCTCAACGATCTGCAGCAACAAAGCACGCTCGCCGCCGTGGTTGATGTTGGCACGCGACTGGAACTGAATACGATTGTGCTGGGCACGCTGGAAAAGAGAGGCGCCGTCCTGATGGTTAATGTCCGGGTGGTGGGTATTGAACAAAAAAGGGTTATATTTTCCAAACCTGTCAAATCCCTGGCGGATGCCGATTTGAGCCTTGAGATGGCTGTTCTTGCCAGGGATATTGCCAAGGCGATAACCACGACGGGCAGTGATGTGGAGCTGCCCGCTGCTTTTCCCGGCCCTGTCAATTTAGTAGTGCGTCCCAGCAACAGGCAGATGCTGCTGAGCTGGAGTCCCCCCGCCAATGTTAAAGCCACGGCATATGATATCTACCGCTCCCCCGGCAAAGACGCTCCTTTTAGCAAACTGGCGCAGGTGACGAAGGCAAAATATCAGGACCAGAGCCTGGAAAAGGGTATTGCCGGCTACTATTACAAGATCAAAGCTTATAATGAGGATGGTTATCCCAGTGAAGATTCGGTGGTTGTCTATGCCGAGGCGGTGCTGACGCCGAATCCGCCGATGATCCTGAAAGCAGAAAGTCGTGTAAAGGGCATCCAAATCACCTGGGCTCCCCATCCGTTAAGCAGTGGGGATCCTTTTAAAATAATTGGTTATAAGCTGTATCGCGCAGAAAGCGAACAGGGACCGTATAAGGAAGCGGCCAACATACCACAAGCCCTGGATGCGGTTCCAGGCTCCGACAAATCGTTGCAATACAGCTTCACCGATAAGGTGCCGGATGATGGGAATATCTGTTACTATAAAATATCGGCCTACAACGAAAAGAACCTGGAAAGCGCTTTCTCAACACCCATCCGGGGTGTAGCCCTGCCTTCCGTGGGCGAGATTAGAATTCAGGGAGACCTGATCAGGGAGATCAATTTGTCCTGGGCGAAGCTGGAAGCGTCGAATATCAGCGGCTATTCTGTCTATCGTAGCTTTTCGGAGCACGACGGCTTTAAAAAAATAGCGACTGTAGAGAAGGCGGCGGCCGGCAACGACAGAAGAATCGCCTACAAGGATCGTGAAGGTCTGGCCGATATGGTTTGTTATTATTACCGGGTCACGGCCTTTGAAACTCCCAATCTGGAAACTTCTCCCGCTGTGACCGTTTCCGCAACGACCAGGGGCAAGCCTCCTGCACCCCTGGAAGTGAAGGCCAGCGGCGGTTTGGTAAAAAAGATTGAACTGAGCTGGACACCGCCCGATGCGGAGGAGGTGGAAGGATATAAAATATACGGCGCCCGGAAAAGCGAAGACGAGTATGTTCTCCTGAAGAATCTGGCGGGCAGGAATCACGACAGTTATTCCGATGAGGAGCGGGGCGGAGCGAAGCTTGAGGATAATGGCACATACTATTATCGTCTGACCTCATACAACCGGGTAGGGCTGGAGAGCCTTTTTGCCGCTGCCGTGGCCACTACCAAGCCACGACCCGCCAAACCGCAGGGTTTCAAGGTGGAGGCGTTGGGGGTTAAGGAAGCGACCCTCCTCTGGCAGGCTAACGCCGAGTCCGATATTGCTGCCTACCACATCTGGCGCAGTAATAACGAGCAGGGCGAATTTCAGGAAATCGGCAAGGTCACGGCGGCCTTGAGCTATGTCGCCAAGGATTTGGCTGATGGAGAGACTTTTTATTATAAAATACAGGCAGCGGATCGTGACGGTTTATTGAGTGATTTTTCCCCCGTGCTGGCCGTTAAGACCAAGCTGCCGCCCGCGATCCCGCAGGGTTTAAAGGGAGAGATTCGCGGCGATACTGCCTACCTCAAATGGGAGCAAGGCGCCGCCCCGGAGATAACCCTCTACCGTGTCTATGAAAAACTTCCCTCCGGCAGGGAAGTAATCATTGCGGTGCAAGCGCCGCTTTTCAATGAAAAGGCGCCGCCTAAGGGCAAAAGCAAGACATATCTGGTTACTGCTATCGATAAGGATGGCCGGGAAAGTGAGCCCAGCCAGGAAATAACCCTAAAAAGAAAATAAGTATTAAGTGTTGCAGGAGGCCTTTCGTTATGCCAATGATATCAAACATAGGGTTGCGGTTGGTAAGTGTGAAGTTATCCCGTTTGGCGGGGGCAGGGCTCTTGATAATGCTGTTGTTTGGTATGTCTGGTTGCCTGATAGCCACCAAGAATACGGTTATTACGCCACAAATAACATCGCTTTTCAAAGGCACTTATAAGGTTGATCCTTACATGGAGACCCATCGACCCGTAACGGTGGCCGTGCTGCCCTTCCTTGATCAGTCGCAAAATAAGGAAGGCGCAGTGGAGGTGCGCAAGGGATTCTACAATCACTTCAGCTCCCTGCCTTTCCAGAACGTGCAGATGCAAAGGGTGGATAATCTGCTGGCGAAAGCCGATCTTGCCGATCAGGAAGCCCTCTTCAAGAAAACACCCCAGGAACTTGGTAAGATCCTGAATGTGGATGCCGTGATCTACGGGGAAATATCCAATTTCGACAAGCTGTTTGCCGTCATGTATTCCCAGGTGTCCGTCGGCGCCGAGATCAGGATGTATGATACCAAAACCGGTAACTTTCTCTGGAGCGGAAAGCATACGGAGCGTATCCATGAGGGTGGTCTTTCCGTGACGCCCATCGGCATCATTGCCACAGTGGTGGCCACTTCCATGAACTTGCGGGACATTCAGTTGCTCAGGGCCTGCGACGATCTCTTCCGGGAGATGGTGAAAACCATTCCCCTGCCCACCATGGCCGAGGCGTTACGCCTGCCCGCGATTGCTCTTCTGACCCAGGATACAAAAAACCTCCCGAAAAAAGCAGGCGATGAGATTAAGGTGGTCATTCAGGGTGCGCCCAAGATGCAGGCCTATTTTGACATCGGCGATTTCAGGAAACATATCGACATGCAGGAGCAGGAACCGGGCTGGTATCTGGGCACATATAAGGTACTGCCGGGCGATAATGTCTCCCAGGCTTTGCTTACGGGTTACCTGTCTGATGACGCCGGAAATGCCTCCTCCTGGGTAGATGCCCTGGGCACGATTACCATTGACACGATTCCGCCGGAGCAAGTGAAGAATGTCCGGGCGGTGGGGAGAAACAACCTTGTGCTGCTGAACTGGGAGAAGTCACCGGCGGCCGATCTGGCCGGTTATCGCGTCTATCGCAGCGCCACGCCCCTTTCTGGTTTTGGGGAGGCGGGCAAGAGCGAACTCAATGAATGGCGCGATGAAAAGGCGCAAAACGGGCAGAAATATTACTATTATGTGACGGCCTTAGACCGGGCGGGCAACGAAAGCGAAAAGACGGAGACGCTGCCTGGCATGCCCATTGCCCCCGGTCCTACCCCCGTAGCCGGTCCCATCGAAGCTGATACGACCTGGTACGCAGGCGCCAGCCCCTACATTATCGGGGAGCCTGTCCTTATCCGGGATAAGGCGACGTTAATGATCGAGCCGGGCACGGAAATCCGTTCCCAGGGGGGAGGTTTGGTCGTGGAGGGCCAGATCAAGGCGCAGGGCACCAAGGAAAATCTGATTATCTTTGCCGCGGCGGAGGAGGGCAAGGTTTGGGAGGGTATTCTCTTTAACGGCGTCAAGGAAAAGGACAATGAGCTGGCCCATCTGCGTATCAGCGGCGCCAAGACCGCCGTAACCTGTGAATCATCATCCCCGCACGTGCTGGATACCGAACTGACCGGCAATGGGCGGGCGCTCCTGATCAGCGGGGCCTTTTCCCAACCCGAGGTGCGGCGCAATGCGATTCACAAGAACCGGGAAGGGGCAGTGTTGATAACTGCCGGCGCCAAGCCGCTCGTTGCGGAAAATACCATTGCCGATAATCAGCAGGCAGGCCTTGTGATTGAATCGGCGGAACCTACCGTGCAGAAAAACACCATCGTGAGGAATCAGGGCAGCGGCATCGTGATCCACAACAGCAATGCCGTCATCCGGGAGAACAAGATATTTGACAACAGACCTCTGGAGATGGAGGCGGATGCGACGGGGCAGGCGGTTGACGCTCTGGAAAACTGGTGGGGCAGCGCAAGCGGCCTTACCATCCTTTCCCGGATCAGCGGCAAGATCAATATTGCCACGATCCTGGATGGCGAACCGCCGACGGGGAAGGTCCTGGCGCTGCCGATCCTGGAATCCCAACTCGGCGTGGTGATCGACAAGGACTCTTTCCTCACTCTTTCCAACAGTCCCTTCCGGGTAACCAGGGACCTGACGGTCGCGGGGGGAGCAACTCTTTACATTGAACCGGGGGTGAGAATCCTTTACGAGCAGAATCGCGCCATTAATGTGGAGGATGGGGGTATTCAGGCCCTGGGCACACGGGAGAGGCCGATTATTTTCACGGCCGCCGCCAAGTCGCCTCTGCCGGGCTTTTACGCCGCTGCCGTCCGGTTTAAGAAGACGACGCAGATTGTGAGCGCTTTTAACTATTGCACCATAAGCTATGGGGAAACCGCTTTCGATGTTTACGCCGGTGCGCCGGAAATCTCCTATTGCCTGATTGCCCATAATTCCCAGAGCGGCATCTTCTGTCGCAATGATGCGGCGCCGAAGATTACCTACAGCACCTTTGAGGACAATATGGGCGAGGGGGCAATCCGTAGCGTGGGTGCCTCCAAGCCTATCTTGAACCACAATAATTTCTTCAATAACGCTGTTGCCGTGCAGGCTTTTTCCTCCCTTTGCCTGGATGCCCGCTACAACTGGTGGGGCAGTGCCCCTCCCGATGAGAAATACATTTTCAAAAGCAGTGAGGACAGCATCAATATCAAACCATGGCTGGAAAGACCAGAGGAGGAGGCATTCAAGCGTGAATAACTGTTTCCGGTGCGTTACGGCGGTGCCAACGTGCCAAGAGGCGCCGGGGCGCCGATTGCGCTTGCAACCGGAAAGGGATTTTGCTATTTACCGTAGAAAAATATGACAAAACGGCGCGAATCGTAGGAGGATGAAGGATGAAGATACGTTATATGATAGCGGCAGGGGTGGTGTGTTTGGTTCTCTTATCTGCAGGAAGCGTTTTTTGTGAAGATACTGTCAGCATGTCGGAATGGACACAGCTCGTCGAAAAAATCGGCACGAACGGCAGCGTCAACTGGTCGGCCGGTTACATCGAGGCTGTGGGGATAGGGGCGCCTCCGGACCGATATATCGGCAAGCCCCAGGCGCGCCCCACTGCGTTGCGGGCGGCGGAAGTAGTTGCCAAGAGAAATCTGTTGGAAATAACCAAGGGCGTGCGCATCGATTCCAGCACCACGGTCAAAGATTACGCTGTGGAAAGTGATGTCATCAACAGCCAGGTTGAAGGATTTGTCAAAGGGGCGCAGGTGGTGAAGCAGGAATACATGTCCGACGGTACGGTTGAGGTAACGGTACGGATGCCGCTCTTCGGTAATTTTTCACAGGTTATCATGCCGAAGATAATGGAGAAAAAGCTTTCAATTCCGCCGCCCGCTGTAACTCCGCCGCCGCCTGAACCCGTCGTCGCGGCGCCGGTTGTTCCCCCTCCTGCGGCTCCGGCCCCCGTCGTTTATACGGGGTTGGTGGTGGATGCGCGGGGAATGCAGGCTAGGCCCGCCATGTCTCCCAAGATCGTGGACGAAAGCGGTCAGGAGGTTTACGGCACGATCATTGTGGACCGGGAATTTGCTGTGCAGCAGGGAGTGAGTGGTTATGCTCGCGATCTTACCTCTGCCCAGGGTAATGCCCGCGTCACCAACAATCCCTTGACCGTTAAAGGTGTGAAGGCGCAGGGCGCGGGAAAATCCGACATCATTATCAGCAATGCCGATGCTGCCGCCCTGCGGGCCGCTGCCGACAATTTGGCCTTTATGAAAAAATGCCGCGTGATGATTGTGCTGGATTGATTTTGACCGGTCGCATCGTTCTTTTATCGGAAGATCTGAGCAATAAGATTGCCGCCGGCGAGGTCATCGAGAGGCCCGCTTCCATCGTTAAAGAACTCCTGGAGAATGCCCTTGATGCCGCCGCCAGCGATATTGTCGTTGAATTGAAGCGCGGTGGCTGCGAGGCGATCCGGATTACTGACAACGGCTGCGGCATTGCTCTCGAGGATGCCGCCCTGGCCTTTTCCCGTTTTGCCACGAGCAAAATATATCAATTCGACGATATTTATCAGGTACGCTCCTTTGGTTTTCGCGGCGAGGCTCTGCCCAGCATTGCTGCCATCGCCCGTGTGGAGATGATTACGAAACAGCAGGGGGCGCTGGCAGGGGTGAAGGTAGTTGCCGAGGCGGGCGACATCAGGGAAATCACCGAGACGGGCTGCCCCGCTGGTACATCCCTGTATGTGACGAATATTTTCGGGACGGTGCCGGTGCGCCGTAAATTCCTGAAGTCGGAAGCCACCGAGCAGGGACATTGCCTGGATGTGGTGGCCAGGCTGGCGCTGGCGCACCCGGCGGTCAGCTTTAAGGTTGTGGCGAATGGTCGCGACATTTTGCGCATTCCCGTGGCCAAAGAGCCGGGAGAACGTCTGGCCCTGGTTCTGGGCGCCGATTTTCTCGATCAGATGCTGCCAATTGCCGGAAGCCGGGCGGCCGTTAATATCCGGGGGTTTGCGGCCCGCCCTGCTTTGACCCGTGCCAATGCCCGGCACATCTATCCCTTTGTTAATCAGCGCTTCATTCGGGACCATCTCATCAATCATGCGGTGCTGACCGCCTACCGGAACTTGCTGGATGCCAAAAGATATCCGGCGGTAGTTTTGTTGCTTGACTTACCCCCCCACGATGTTGATGTCAACGTTCATCCTGCCAAGATGGAGGTGCGTTTTCGCGAGCCGAAGGCGGTTTATGAGCTGATTGTGGAATCACTGGCCGGCGCCCTGGGTGGCATTGGGTCGCGCTCGTCTGCTGCAACCGGCGGTTCTGCAACTTTTGGACCGCGTCCCCCCGGTCTTTTCCCCTATCATGCCCGGGTGGAGGAAGCGCTGAAACGCTACACGTTGACGTCGGCAGTCCAGCGGGAGACGCCTTTTGAGAAAGCCTGGTCCGGAAGCGCTCCCATAAAAGCAGTGGCAGGCCAGGAAGACAGCGGTTTCGATGAGGAAAAAAACTATTGCAACCTGCGCTTCAGCAAGCTTGCCTATATTGGGCAAGTGCTGAATACCTATCTGATCTTTGCTGCGGCCGATATGATGATTGTGGTGGATCAACACGCCGCTCATGAACGGCTCCTCTTTGAGAAATTAAAGAGCGCGGCGGCAAATGCCGACCGTGAACCGCCTGCGCAGCGTCTGCTCCTTCCCGAGGTGATCGGTTTGCCGCCGCGGGATTATGCCTTTTTGCAGGATTGCCTGCCGCTGCTCCGGGGTTGCGGCTTTGAAATTGAACCTTTCGGGCAGGGTACGGTAGTGCTAAAATCTCTGCCCAGCTTCTGTGCCAAAGGAGAGCCGAAAGGATTGATCCATGATTTTCTGGCGGAGTTCACGGAACGTGGCGTGGCTTCCCTGGCCGGGAAAAAAGAAGAACTATATGCTTTTTTAGCCTGCCGTGGCGCCGTCAAGGCCCACCAGAAGCTGACGCCTGCGGAAGTGGCTGCCCTATGCAAGGCGCTTGATGAGATTCCCAATATTGCCTCCTGTCCCCACGGACGCCCCGTCTATATAATCGAAACCGTCGGGGATTTGGAGCGGAAGTTTAAGAGGAGATAAGGAGCAACGGACCTTGCCCGAATATTTCCTTGAGCCCCCCCGGCTCCTTATTATCGTAGGCCCTACCGGCGTCGGCAAGACGCATTTGGCAGCGGCTATGGCGCGTAGCGCGCAGGGGGAAGTAATCAGCGCCGATTCCATGCAGGTCTATCGTTACATGGATATCGGCACTGCTAAACCTGATCAAGAAGAGCGGGCCCGCGTTCCCCATCACCTGATTGATGTCGTCGATCCTGATGAAGCCTTTAATGCGTCAGCCTACATGCAGCGGGTTGGGCAGTTATTGAGGGCGCCGGAAAATAAGGACAGGTTTTATCTGGTGGTGGGGGGGGCCGGTCTCTACATCAAGGCGCTACTGGGGGGGCTCTTTGCCGGTCCCGCCGCCGATCATAACTTGCGGGCTTACTATCGGGATCAACTGGAGCGCTTCGGCCGGGAGCACCTTCATCGTCTCCTTGCGGGCAAGGATGCCCTGGCGGCGGCACGGATCGAGCCCCATGATGTGAGCCGGATTATCAGGGCCTTGGAGGTGTGGGACATCAGCGGGGAATCGATTGTGCGGAAGCAGGGGGAGCATCGTTTCGGGGCGCGGTCCTATCGTTATCTCAAGATCGGCTTGACGATGTCCAGGGAGCGTCTTTACGAGCGCATCGACAAACGGGTGGAGGAGATGATGGCGCGGGGCTTTGTGGAAGAGGTGAAATGGCTGCTGGGGCATGGCTACCACGGCGATCTGAAATCCATGCAGTCTCTGGGGTATCGCCATATCGTCGCTTATCTCAGCGGCAGGCAAAGTCTGACAGAGGCGGTGGAGAAGATGAAGCGCGACACCAGGCAATATGCCAAACGGCAGGCGACGTGGTTTCGGGGGGACCGGGAGATAACCTGGTTTGATGCCGAAGATCTGCCTGCGATAACGAAATATTGGGAGGCATTCCGAGGGGGAGATGTCTCTTAAAATAGCTCCGAAGCAGTCAGGAAACCTTGAAATATCTTGACTTAGAAGGGGGATGAATATAGTTATGCCCCGTTAGTATTTGGAGCTTGCGGCTTGTGGTGTGCGTCAGTCCCGGGCGGCGTAACGCACCTCAAGGAACCGGTGCTGGCGTTCCGGTAATGCGATTACGCACGGCTTTTGGCAAGTTTAGCAATGATTATGGCCCCAGGAGAAGGGAGAATGGTATGAATAATTTATTGGTTGGAGGAACGCTGCGGTTGCTGGTAGTTTTAGCTTTATCGGTGTTTGTCCTGTCCTGTGCGCCGCAGTTGCGCAAGCCGGGCGGTGAACTTGACACCCCGGAACACCACGCCTTCACGGGGGAGCGTTTGCTTGCCGAAAATAATTACGATCAGGCCCGCCGGGAGTTTGAGTTGGCCCTGGAGTTGGCGCCGTATTTTTCCAAGGCTCATGCCGGCATGGCTCTGGCCAAGGCCTATCAGGGAGACCTTCAGGGAGCCTCACAGGCGATGCTGGATGCCTGGAAATATGCGAAGACCAAAGAAGAAAAACTATTTATCCATGTGGGCCGCATCCGCCTGCTAACCTTGGCCAGGGCCGATAAAGACTGGCTGGCCCAGGCGCGGGAGGAGTTTGGCGATGCCGTGAAACTCGATCCCCGTCATGCCGCTGCCTATTATTACATGGGGGATGCTTACAAGACTGCCCTGGATTTCGCTCAGGCCGGCCAGATGTTTAAAAAGGTACTGGAAATTAACAATGAATTCGTGAAGGAAGCCGATGGCGGATGGAACCTCGTGCAAAAGATCCAGCGGGCCATGCCGGGGACGATTACAGGCAAGAAAATTGCGCTTTTGCCGTCCATCAGCCGGGCGGATGCGGCGGCTTTGTTCATGGAAGAGATGAAAATCGATAATCTTTATAAGAAACGCACCCTGAAAACTTTCGATACTTCCTATAAGGATCCAGAGCAGGTCAGAGGTGCTCCCGCCGCCCCATCCATGCCGGATGATATCAAAGACCATCCTTTACGGGCCGATATTGAGGGGATTATCGGCATTGGGGTGCGGGGGTTGGAGACCTACCCCGATGGCCGCTATCATCCCGATGAATTCGTCAACCGGGCGGCTTATGCCATCATGGTCGAAGACATTCTCATCAAGATCACGGGCGACACTGCCTTGCCCACCAAATTCATTGGTCAGGCTTCCCCTTTTCCGGATTTGCGCCCCGACCTTCCCTATTTCAACGCCGTCGTAACCTTGACTACCCGGGGCATTATGGAGGCCAAGGATTTTACCACTGGCGAATTTGTGCCACTGGGGCCCGTATCAGGCGTGGATGCTCTGTTGATTATCAGAAAGTTCAAGGAAGAGTTAAAATTCTAAGCATGTAGTTTTAGTCTGGAGATCTTTAGTAAAATTATGAAGTTATTGAGTAAATCCTTCGAATTTCGCGAAGCTGAAAAAAGTATTTATGAGGATTGGCAGGCCCATGATTATTTCCATGCCGAGGATGTAAGTTCCAGGCAACCTTTCTGCATCGTTATCCCGCCTCCCAACGTGACGGGTATCCTGCACATGGGGCATGCCCTGAATAACGTGCTCCAGGATATCATGATTCGTTACCGCCGGATGCAGGGGCATAACGCCCTTTGGATGCCTGGTATGGACCATGCCGGGATTGCCACGCAGAATGTGGTGGAGCAGCAGCTGGCGGCCGAAGGCATCTCACGCCATGACCTGGGGCGGGAAAAGTTTATTGCCAGGGTTTGGGAGTGGAAGGCCAAATCAGGCGGCGCCATCATTAACCAATTGAAAAGCCTCGGTTGTTCCTGCGATTGGTCACGGGAACGCTTCACCATGGACGAGGGGCTTTCGCGGGCCGTCCGCGAAGCATTCGTCCGGCTATATAACGATGGCCTGATCTATCAGGGCGACTATATTGTCAACTGGTGTCCCCGTTGTCATACGGCGATTTCCGATCTGGAGGTGGAATATGCGGAAGAACCTTCCTTCCTCTGGCGTATCCGCTATCCGCTGGCCCAGGGGAGCGGCGAGGTGATTGTCGCGACTACCCGTCCGGAAACCATGCTCGGCGATACGGCTGTGGCCGTAAATCCCCAGGATGAAAGGCACCGGGACAAAATCGGTAAAACCGTCCTGCTCCCGCTGGTGAACAGGGAGATACCGATTATTGCCGATGAATATGTCGCCATGGAATTTGGCACCGGCGCCGTCAAGATCACCCCGGCCTGTGATCCCAATGATTTTGCCATGGCGGAAAGACATAGCCTTCCCATCCTCAGGATCATGAACGGCGATGCGGTAATAAATGACGCCGGCGGCATTTATCAAGGGCAAGATCGTTATGAGGCCCGTAAAAATATTCTGAACGACCTGGAGAGCGGTGGTTATCTGGCCGGTCGTGAGCCCCACAGCCATAATATCGGTCATTGCTATCGCTGCCGCACGGACATCGAGCCCACCATTTCCCGGCAGTGGTTTGTCAAGGTAAAGCCCCTGGCCAAAGCGGCCATGCAGGCAGTTACCAAAGGTAAAACCAGGATCATTCCCCCGACCTGGGAAAGCACCTATTTTGAGTGGATGAACAACATCCGCGACTGGTGCATTTCCCGCCAGATCTGGTGGGGGCATCGCATCCCCGTCTGGTACTGCGCTTGCGGCGAGATCATCGCTGCCGTTGCCGAACCGGCCGAGTGTCCGCAGTGCGGGTCCGCTGCCTTAATGCAGGACGAAGACGTGCTCGATACCTGGTTCAGTTCCGCTTTGTGGCCCTTTTCGACCCTCGGCTGGCCGGAAAAGACGCCCGCCTTAAAGACCTTTTATCCGACCTCGCTTCTGATTACGGGTTTTGACATCCTCTTCTTTTGGGTGGCCCGGATGATGATGATGGGGCTTTACATTATGAAGGATGTGCCTTTTCACGACGTTTATCTCCATGCCCTGGTGCGGGACGAAAAAGGCGAAAAGATGAGCAAGTCCAAGGGGAACAGCATTGATCCCCTCGGCATGATAGAAAAGTTCGGCGCCGACGCCTTTCGCTTTACGCTGGCGGCCTTCACGGCGCAGGGCAGGGATGTCCGCATGTCCGAAGACAGAATCGAAGGTTATCGTTATTTTGTTAACAAAATCTGGAACATGTCCAAGTTTATTGAAATGAACATTGCAGATTATCGCACCGGGACAAGTGAGACGGGAGAGGGGGGCTTGTCTCTTGCCGACCGGTGGGTAAAATCGCGTCTGAATGACACTGTGGGAGCGGTAGTCAACGGTCTCGAGGAGTACCGCTTTAATGAGGCTGCCGGGGCGGTTTATCAGTTTGTCTGGCATGAGCTGTGTGACTGGTACGTGGAGTTGGTGAAGCCCGTTCTCTACGGGAAAAGCGCTGCCGGCTCCCGCCAGGCCGCCCAGGAGACGTTGCTTTTGGTATTGCAAACCTCGCTGAAACTTCTCCATCCCTTTATGCCTTTTGTGAGTGAGGAAGTTTGGCGCCACCTGATCAACCCCGATGAGTCCCTTATGGTCAGCGCCTTCCCTGTTTATGACGAAGCGCTGCATGACAAGGAAGCCGAGCGCCAGGTTGGCACGATTATGGAAGTGATTGCCGCCATCAGAAATATTCGTGGCGAAATGGGGATATCACCGGCCAAAAAGCTGCACGTGATCATCCAGGCGCCCCAAGATCAGACGAGAGAAATCGTCTTAAACGGGGAAGGTTATATTCGTAATCTGGCAAACCTGGAAGATTTGCGGATACTTGAGACGGGGGAAGAACCAAAAGAAGCAGCGACCGCCGTGGCCGCGGAGATGAAAATCTTTGTGCTCATGGAAGGCATGGTGAATGTGGACGAGGAAAGGGCGAGATTGGAAAAGGAAATGGCCAAGATTGACAAGGACCTGGCCTTTGCGGGGAAGAAACTTGCCAACCGCGATTTTGTGGCCAAGGCTGCCGCAGCGGTGGTAGAGAAAGAGGAAGCAAAATATCGGGATTTGCAAGGCAAGCACGCCGTTCTGGAGGCTGCTCTAAAAAAAGTTCAGGCCTTGACGACGTCCTGTCCTTGAAGAAAATAATCGGCGCTAATTGGCGTGAGGGAAAATCATGAAAGAAAACCTACTGGCCGCCAAGGGTAGGGTGGATAAATTGATCGCGATGGCCCTCGAAGAGGACATCGGTTCCGGCGACATCACCACGGCAGGCATTTTAACGGGGCGGGAGAAGGGCGGCGCCAAGGCGGTTGCCAAGTCGGAAATGGTGGTGGCGGGGATTGACGTCTTTCGAGAGACATTTCTGCTGCTCGATGGTCACATTACTTTCACCGCCCATGTGGAAGACGGTGAAAGGATCAGGCCGGGCGCCATCATGGGAGAGCTGCAGGGAACGCTGCTGAGTATTTTGATGGCGGAACGGGTGGCCCTAAATTTTTTGCAGCGGATGTGCGGGATCGCCACGTTGACCAGCCGTCTGGTCGAGGCGGTGGCTGGCACGGGGGTCAAGATACTTCATACCCGCAAGACAGTGCCTGGTTTAAGGGCGCTGGACACTTATGCTGTCCGGGTGGCAGGCGGTTACAGCCATCGCGCGGGACTGTTTGACGGTGTTTTGCTCAAGGAGAATCATATCGTGGCCGCCGGGGGGATTGCCGAGGCGGTTTTCCATGCCCGTCGGCGCATGCCCCATACGGTGAAGGTCGAGGTTGAGACAGAAAATCTTGCCGAAGTGGAGCAAGCCCTAAGCGCGGGCGTCGAGCTAATTATGCTGGACAATATGAGTATGGAGGAGACGCGCCAGGCAGTGAAGCTTGTTGCCGGCCGGGCGCTGCTTGAGGCTTCCGGCAATGTAACCCTGGCTAACATCAGGGAGATTGCCGCCACGGGGGTGCATTACATATCCGTGGGGGCGCTTACCCATTCCGTGACGGCGGCGGATATCTCCCTGCGTGTAGAGTGCCGTGACGAGTAGCTCCATGGACTTTGATGAGCAAAGCCTGAAAGCGGCTTTGACTGGTAAAGATTTCGGCATGCCCCTGTATTTTTACCAGGACACGTCGTCCACGAACGTCCAGGCCTTTCGCCTGGCGGAGGAAGGCGCGCCCGAGGGAACGGTGGTGATTGCCGATAGCCAGACCCAGGGCAAGGGCCGGTTGCGGCGGCCATGGTTCTCCCCGCCGGGGGTCAACCTGTATGCTTCCGTTATTTTGAGGCCGGCGCTCACGGCTGCCGCCGCGGCCCCGCTCACCATCATGGCCGGGGTGGCCGTAGCCGCGGCGCTTTCTTCCTTCTGCCTCACGCCGCTGCAACTTAAATGGCCGAACGATGTGCTGCTCAACCAGCGCAAGGTAGCGGGCATTCTCATGGAAATGAAAACACTGGGGAAGGGAGTGCAATTTGTCGTCCTGGGGGTCGGTGTCAATATCAACATGAAAAAAGCGGAGATTGCCCCCCCGCTCGCGCCCCTTGCCACTTCTCTATGTATTGAAGCGGGGAGGGAATTTTCCCGTCTGGCAGTTGCCGTCAATATGCTGACGAGTATCGGGAGCTGGTATCAGGCATTCCTCCGGCAAGGAGTTTTAGCCGTCCGGGAAGCGTGGTTGGGGTACGCGCAGGTGTTGGATAGAACTATTGAGGCGACCTGCGGCAATGAGATTATCCGCGGCAGGGTGACGGGGATGGATGAGGGAGGGGCGCTTACCATCAGGACGGTTCATGGTGGGTTAAGGCGCATTATTGTGGGCGATACCCTTTTGATAAAGGATTGAACGATGCTTTTGGTCATGGATGTAGGTAATACGGATACGGTTCTGGGGGTGTACGACGGCGAGGAACTGGTGCACGACTGGCGGATCCGCACCAAGGCTGATCACACGGTCGATGAGTACGGTATCCTGATCTACAACCTCTATAATGCCAGTCGCATCAGCTCCCGGGCGGTGCAGGATATCATTATTTCCTGCGTTGTGCCTCCCATGCTGAATATCCTGGAGCCCCTCTGTCAGAAGTATTTTAAAGTCAAGCCTTTGATTGTTGGGCCTGGCGTCAGGACGGGCATGCCCATTTTTTACGATAATCCCAAAGAAGTGGGCGCCGACCGTATCGTGAATGCCGTGGCCTGTTTCCATAAATATCAGCGTTCCCTGATCATCGTCGATTTCGGAACCGCCACGACCTTCGATTACATCTCTCCCCAGGGCGAATATATGGGCGGGTGCATCGCACCGGGGATCATGATTTCCACGGAGGCGCTTTTTTCGCGCACGGCCAAGCTGCCGCGAGTGGAGCTTACCAAACCGAAAAATATTATCGCCAAGGATACGGTGAGCAGCATGCAGGCGGGCATTATGTACGGCTATGCCGGTCTCGTGGACGGCATCGTGGAGCGGATGAAAAAAGAGGCCGCTAGCGACCCTTTAGTCGTGGCGACGGGCGGGTTGGCGACGATTATCGCCCCCCAGGCTACTTCTATCGACCGGGTGGAAAAGATGTTGACGTTGGAAGGTTTGCGCCTTATCTACCACCTGAATGCCCCAAAATGAGATGAAGGCCAAACATGTTAAACGTAGCTCTGACAGGCGGCATTGCCAGCGGAAAATCAACGGTTGTGAAGCTGTTTGCGGCGCGGGGCGCCCACATCATAGATTTTGATGAATTGACCAGATACGTGGAAGAGCCGGGCCGACCTGCCTGGCAAGCGCTGGTGGATTTTTTTGGCAATGAAATCGTCGATCATGATGGGACCATTAATAGAGGCAAGCTAGGGGCGCTTGTCTTTGCCGATAGCCACAAGCTTGCCAGGCTGAACGAAATGGTTCACCCTCTTATTTTCCGGGAGTGGGAGCGTCGGCTGGCGGCACTGCCGGAAGAAAAGTCTCCGGCGATCGTTATTTCCGATATCCCCCTGCTCATCGAAGGCGGCTCGCAAAATAGATTTGATCTGGTCATTCTGGTCTATGCCACCCCGGAACAGCAATTACAACGGCTAACTGCCAGAAACGGCTGCACTCCCGAAGAAGCCCGTCTCCGGCTGCGCGCTCAACTGCCTATTGACGCGAAGCTTCCCCATGCCGATTATGTGATCGACAACAGTTATTCCTGGGAGGAAACGCGCAAGAGGACGGAAGAGGTCTGGATAGAACTGGAAAAGCGCCATAATTGTTAGCCGCCGCTAAGGGGAGAGAGGTTGTGCCATGACGATAACAAATGCCGGAACAGCCGTCGAGCGGTATGCCGCTCGGGTTGATGCCGTCCTCGCGCAACGGACCCGTCTGCGCGGTCCGCAGCCCCCGGGGGACCTCTTTGCAGGTCTCCCGGCCGGCCACCCGCTTCTGAAGGCCGATCCACGTCGATCGCTCGACCCGAACTTGGAGATTATCGCCTCATATATTGGACCGGAAGATGTCGTTATCGATGTCGGCGGGGGTGCGGGCCGAGTCTCGCTCCCGCTTGCCCTGCGTTGCCGCGAGGTCATCAATGTGGAACCATCGGCCGCCATGGGCGCGGGCTTTACTGCCAACGCCATCCAGGCGGGAATCACCAACGCCAGCGTCATTGCAGGCGATTGGCTCACAGTTGCCCCTCCGGTGGGGACGGTTGCGTTGGTGAACCACGTCACCTATCTCACGCGGGAGATCGTGCCGTTTATCGAGAAACTGAAGCTGGCCGGCCAGCGGCGTGTCCTCATCACGGTCAACAGCCCACCCCCGCCATCCTGGCACCGCGTCCTCTACCGCCTCGTGCACGGGGAGACCGAAGAAGTTGTGCCCGGCCACGCGGAACTGCTGCATGTGCTGTGGGAATTGAGCATCCTGCCCGATATTCGTGTCCTGCCACTCCCCGCTGCCAGCATTATTATCCCAGCCCCTACCCGCGAGGCAGCCATCGCAGCTGCGGTTGCACGCTTTGGCGGTGACCAGTGGGCATTCTGGCCTTTGGGAACCGACCTCGAACAACGCCTCCGTCACCTCCTGGAGGCACACTTCGAAGAGCTCTTTGCCGCCGGTCCCGACGGCTTTACCTCACGCTGTATTACGCCCGGTCGCGAAATCCTCATAACCTGGCAGCCAACGACCGCGAGGCAGGTCCACGAACCGTCGGGCTAAAGCGCCAATCAGGGGTGTCTATGTCGGTGTCCAAGTATGATTGTAAGGCCTGCCCCCCTAATATGGCCCCCTGATAATACTCCTTTGACCCTTTTCCCCTTGACATACAAGATTGCCATCTCCTATACTCAGACCGTCAAAAAGGAATGCCTTATCAATCAATTACCCATTAAAGCGACCTACATGGAGGTTAGAAATTAGGGACACTTCCCAGAATAATTTACTCATTTAATGGAACTTTTCACTGACAAGCTGATGAGAAAATAATTCTATCCCCTTTTCTTCTTAAGTTATGTCAGCTCTGTCCACACCTGGTTCGATCTTGGCGTGAAGATACTTTACATTCGGCCCTTCTTCGGGATTTTTACCCTTGCTGAAAATGTCTGGGGCATGTTCAAGAAGATGTTTCCTTACTTTTGCCTTCCCGAATGTTTTACATCGCCGCCGAACATCGGCCACTGGGCAGTCACGTCAATCCCTGTTGCCGTGGTCTGGACGGCGTATATCTTCCCGTCATAATTTCCAAAATAGAGCACGCCGCTGCTATCCATCACCGGAGAGCTGGCCATGCCGCCGGTGATGTTCAATTCCCACTGTTTAACCCCGGCTTTGTTGACACAGTAAGCATATCCCGTCGTCGTGAGGACATAGATATTCCCGTCATTCCCGATCAGCGGCGTGATGTCAATTCCTCCGTTCGTAGTAAAGGTCCAGCGCAAATTGCCGGCGCTGTCGAAGGAATACATGCCTCCGGCATAACTGCCAAAGTAGCTATTGCCATCCCTGTCTATTGCGGCGGTACTGCCAGACACCGTACCGACACTAGATCTCCACTTCTGGGTGCCGTCCGGTTTTACCGCAAAGAGATAGCCATCCTGAGAACCGATATAAACGGTGCCGTCTGTTCCGATGGACGGAGACGCCAAAATGAGCCCTCCCGTGAGAAATGCCCATTTCTGTGTGCCATTAGGGTTTATGGCATAGAGCTTTTTATTAGGACTATTGTAGCCGCCACCACCGAAATAAATCGTCCCGTCTTGGCCCACCACGGGTGTGGAGTACATATTGCCGCCCCCATCTCCCGTGGCAAATTCCCATAATTTTCCCCCGTCTGACGACCGAACAGCATACAATTTCCCCGCCTGTCCGAGCCCATACAGTGTCGCACCGTCATAGGAAATGGCAATTCCGGAAGACATACCCCAGACACTATCGGCAAATGTTTGCACCCACTTCTGGCTTCCATCGGGATTAATGGCAAACATCTTGGTATTTCCGCTGGATATATAGATTGTGCCGTCCGCTCCCACGGCAAGCGGTCTTGTGAGATTAGTGGCTCCGGCTAAGTCAGGCGCAGCAAGAAACTCCCATTTCTTTGTGCCGTCGGGATTCATGGCCACTACCTTGGCATCCAGGTTGTTGCCGATATAAATTGTTCCATCAGCGCCCAGTGCTGGGCTCACATATACCGCCGATTGCCAATCCGTTCCCACGGACAACTGGTAGTACCATTTTACGGAAGCTGCCGGCACGACGTTGGGGGTGCCCATAACTTCGTCAGAGAGGACACTTTCCAAGCCGCCATTCCGGGCGGTGACGATAAAATAATAGGTTGTCCCATTGGTAAGGCCAAGGATTACTCTGCCGGGCATTGATCCCGTTACTCCGGTTACTTTCGTCCCGTTGGTGGTGGTCACTCCTGCCGTGGTTCGATAATACACGTTATACGAGGTGGCGCCCGTAACTTCCTGCCAGCTCAATGTTACCTGCCCATCACTGGCAACGGCGGATACGTCCGTTGGCGCATTTGGCGCCATCAGCGTCAGCCTCAGGCCCGCCAACTTCTGCATGATGTAAACCGCTTCCTGCGGACCGATCTTGCCGTCGCCGTTCACATCCGCCTCTTTATAAACTATTTGTTGAGGTGAAATGCCGGTGTTGACCTGCAGGGCCAAAACCGCATCGGTCAGATTCACCTGTCCGTCATAGTTGACGTCACCTATACCTACCGGCATCTTTGTAAAGGTCGCCGTAACGACTGTATCTGCGTTCAGAGTGAAGGAGCATGTACTCGTGCCCGAGCAGCCCGAGCCGCTCCATCCCGCGAAGGTGGAGACCGGGGAAGCGGCCGCGGTAAGGGCAAGAGAGGTGCCGGAAGAATAATTTTCACTGCAATCTAAGCCGCAGTTGAGCCCGGCAGGGTCACTGGTCACCGCACCTGCGCCGATTCCGGATGCTGCAACCGTTAATTTGAAAGTGACTGGATCCGAGCGGACAGGCCAGACAGCGCCATCTCCTGCGCCGACGCCGCCGTTTTCAAAACTCACACCCCAGGCATTGCTCGTAGTGACTGCCCGCGCCGTAGAAGACACGTAGCCCCCCAGCGCATTAAGGAACGGATTTCTGGCAGGCAGGTCAGGATTGTTTTTTGAGCGGTCCATCAGGCTGTTGAGCTCATTAATGTTAGGCAATCTCCAGTCGGAATGGCCTGCCCGGCAGTTTGCGTATTGACCGCTGTTGATCCCGGCAATAAAGTTGAGGGCCATCTGCTTGGTTACGTCCCCGTCCCCAGAAGTGAGTGAATTATCAAAGGATGGATATGCAGTCTTCATGCAGTTGGCGTCTTTCAACCACATCAAACCCGTGAGGTTGTCCGTGACCGTCCCGTCATTATGGTCGGCAAACCTGTTTGCCGGCCACGCGACGCCGGCCTGCAGCGCCCCATCATCTCCGGCCACGCAACTTGCAGTCTGGCCGGTTTTGGGAACACAGGCGCTTGAGCCTGACTCGCATTGACCGCGCACCGGCCAGACAGGACGACTTGCTGCCTTGTTTTGATAACTAATGTCGCCGTATTGCATAAGGACTTCCAATGCAAAACCGGAATAGCACGCTATATAAGCAGATGAAGACCAATAACGGTCGGACACTACATTGCTGAAGGGATGTCCGGTAGGCAATGCAGGATTGTAGTTGGAATAGTCGGTGAGGCTGGATAGCTCGTTGACATTCGGCAGTCGCCAGTCATTATGACCAAGATAGCTGTTCGTGTTCAGGCATGCCGCATAAGCCAGAGCCTCTGCCCATGTCTTTCCACTACCGGGATTGCAGGCTGCAGGTCCCGGGGTATTTGCATCTTTTGTCCATATCAGTCCTGTGAGATTGTCGGTCACCGTCTGGTCGGTGTTAGCGTGAAATCTTGGGTCAGGCCATGCGACGCCGCTCCGCAGATCTCCGTCATCTCCTGCTAAATATTGAGTGGTCTGCCCTGTTTTCGGCAGCTTGATGACTCCTGACGGTCCGGAAGAATTGAGCGTAAAGGTCGCCGTCACGTTCCTTGAAGCAACCATTGTCACAACACAAGTACCCGTGCCGCTGCAACCGCTGCCGGACCAGCCGGTGAATGTGGAGCCCGTGTCCGTTCCCGCCGTGAGCGTGACGTTTGTGCCGCTGTTGTAAGATACTGTTCCGGTATTGCGGTTCCAACTGATTGTACCTGAGTTGGCCGATACCGATCCGTTACCAGTGCCTGATTTGGTTAAGACAAGGGCAAACGGCGTTTGCTGTTGCTGAAGACTTGCCGAGCAATTAGCATTTGTCCCGCCGCCTGATCCTGTACAGCTCCAGGTCCAGGGGCCGCTGCCGCCCACGGATGAGGCCGTCCCCCCGCTGCACAGGTTGCTTGCCGGCGCGCTGGTGAATGTACCTCCATTAGAGCTGCCGCAGGAGCCGTTGACAGGTGTGGGTGTGAGACCAAATATTGCCGTCACGCTCTTTGCCGCATCCATTGTCAAAATACAAGTACCCGTGCCGCTGCATACGCCGCCGCTCCAACCGGTGAAGGTCGAACCCGAAGCGGCCGACGCCGTAAGCGTGACGCTTGCGCCGCTGTTATATGAGGCGGTACCGGTGTTAACGACCCAGCTTAATGTCCCGTTGTTTGCCGTTACCGAACCGCCGCCGGTACCCGATTTTGTAACAGTAAGGGTAAACTGCGATGGCTGCTGGAGACTTGCCGAGCAGGCAGCCGTTGTACCGCCGTTTGATCCCGTACAGCTCCAGGTCCAGGGGCCGCTGCCGCTCACGGACGAGGCGGTGCCCGCGCTACAAAGGTTGCTTGCAGGCGCACTGGTGAATGTGCCACCGTTGGAACTTCCGCATGCGCCGTTGACAGGGGATGAGCCGGACTGTCCGGCACGAACGGGCCATACATCGCAGCCATTCAGCGTGGGAATGGTCACCATAGCGCCATCCTGCATAACCACGCTCCATGCCTCGCCCATACCGGCATAGGTTGAAGAAGACCAGTAGTAGTACTGCTGCACACTGGTAAAGGGGTGGTCCGAAGGCAAGGTAGTATTGTATCGAGAGTAGTCAGAGAGACTGCGCAGCTCCTTCCTGTTGGGGAGCCTCCAGTCGGTATGGCCAAGGTAATTCTGCGTATTGAGGCACTTCACGTAATCAAGGGCAGCCTGCCAGGACTTGTTAGCGGGACTGCACGCAGAAGGCCCCGGGGCATTGGCATCCTTTGTCCATACAAGACCCGTGAGGTTGTCTGTTACCTCTCCGTTGCTCTGATCGCTAAAGCGTGGAGAAGGCCAGGAAACCCCTTGCTTCAGGTCTCCATCGTCTCCGGCGCGGTATGAAGCAGTCTGGCCGGTTCGCCAAATGGCCGAGGGGCCAAATGATCCAGACTGTCCTGCGCGAACCGGCCAGACATAGTAGTTATATCCCTTAGGTTCGATGTCCACCTCGCCATCCGATATAATACGCACGACCCATGCGAAGTCTGCATAGTGGGCATGGGCAGTAGACGACCAGTAGCGGTCCGAGAAGGGGTCCGACACCTGTATATTGCTGAATCCCTGGGTATTGAACCAGGCAGGATTGGGTTGGGAGACATTCACAAGGCTCTCCAGTTCGTTGATATTCGGAAGTCTCCAGTCGGAATGTCCACAGAGGGTGAGGGTTCTTGGATAGTCGATGGCGTCATTCCAGGTTTTTGTGCCATTGGGGAGGTCCCCGTTCTTCGGCCACATGAGTCCGGTAAGGTTGTCGATCATGCACTCGGCCTCAGCGCCGGTGCCTGGGGTGAAACGAGGTGATGGCCATGCCACACCCTTCTGTAGTTCCCCATCCTGCCCTGTCCCGGCGCACGCAATTTCTGTCCCCGCGCTATCATAGCATTTCGTCTGCCCTGTCTGGGGAAGCTGGATTGCACCTTCGGCGTGAGCAACAAAGGGAATGAAAGCCACAAGGAAAGCAATGAACATAACCGCTTTTTTTAGCTTGATGTGTTTCATGAAAACCCTTTCTCTGCGAGAGATGTTCGGTTCTTTTGTTTGATTTTTTTGTTTGATAAGAACTTCCTTTTTCGCGGGAGGAGTATATGGAAAGCTGTCTTGTGTGTCAATTGAATAATATTGTCCATGCATCGTCCTCGGCCATTCATGCTGATATCAATCCCGTTATCCTTGACCCTCGTGATGAAGGCATTACCGGTAAACTGGGACCATTGGTCGCTATTGAATCTTTCCGATTTTTCGGGGGAAGACCTGGCGTATTTCGTAGAGGGGGTTACGTTCGGCGGCGTCGAAGCCGGCGGCGTGGATCATCTTGATGCATTCTTCAATGCTGGACTTGTTGAAAAAATTAGCGGCGGCGTGGACGTTTTCTTCCAGGAGCGTGCCGCCGAAATCGTCGGCGCCGAAGTAAAGGGCAATCTGCCCGATTTTCTTGCCCTCGGAGAACCATGATGTCTGGATGTGGGGGAAATTATCCAGATAGATCCTTGCCAGGGCAAGGATGCGCAGGTAGCGGACCGGCGTTGCCCGTTGGGGGACGGTCCTGCCGAGGGGTGTGTTGTCGGGCTTGAAACTCCAGGGAACAAAGGCGGTGAAACCCCGGTATTCATCCTGCAACCGGCGGATGCTTTCCAGGTGCGTGAGGATGTCTTCATCCTTTTCCAGATGTCCGTACATCATCGTGGCCGTTGATTTGTAGCCGAACCGGTGCGCTTCGCGCATGACGGCAAGCCAGTCCGCAGCGGTTCCTTTCCGGGGGCTGACTTTTTTCTTGACCCGCTCCGCCAGTATCTCCGCTCCGCCGCCGGGGAGGGTGCGCAAGCCGGCCTCCCAGAGCTGCTGCAAAACATCGGTTACGGAGAGGCCGGAGAAGCGGGACATGCCGATTATTTCCGGGGCGGAATAAAAGTGCGGGTGCACCGTCGGCGCTTCCGCCCTGGTTCTTTTTACCATCTCAATATGATAAGCGAAGGGAAGTTGGGCATTGACGCCCCCCTGCAGGAGGACGGTGGTAACCCCTTGCGCTGCTGCCGCCCGGAAATTGCCGATCATCTCATCGACGGTGGCGACATAGGCGCCTGCTTCACCGGCATGGCGAAAAAAAGCGCAAAAGGCGCAGTCATTTTCACAGATATTGGTATAATTGGGGTTGGTATCCACCACAAAGGTGACGCGTGGCGCGGGATTGTGACGAAAGCGCACCACGCCTGCCAATTCGCCCAGATCGAGGAGATCGGCTGTATGCAAGAGCCAGAGCCCCTCGGCCCGCGAGACCCGTTCGTTGTTTTTTACCTTTGCCTTAATGGCCGCTAACTTCATGATTTCTGTTCCTCTAAAACTTCCACAGCCGCAGCCAGATTCCTAAAGACCTCGATTGCCTTCCTTTCCGTCTTCCCCAGGCGGTAAGTGAAGCCGGCCAGATAGCCGGCCGTTTCGGCCGGCGTCAGGCCGATCCGCCGTCCATGCAGTGCGTTAAGCCAGGACGGTTCAAGTTTTTCTTGCGCCAGCGCCCTCCGGAGCGCGGTTTTAAGTTCCCTTTTGCCACCGGGGGCAAGGGTTTTTTGCACTGCCCAGACGGCAAAGACAAAGGGCAGTTTTTGCCAGGCATACCACTCCCTGGCCAGATCAAAGGTGTTCTTGAATCCCGGAAGGCCGCATTTATAATGCTGCAGGGCCTCGTCGCCGATCAGCAGGACGGCGTCAAAACGCCGGTAATCGTGCTCGTTGCCCGGCATTCGTTCGAGGTGCGCCTTCAGTTTGTATTTCTTCTCCAAAAGGACGCGCAGCAGCTGCACTGAAGTGGCGGTGGCGTCCGTGACGCCGATTTTTTTACCTGCGAGGGCAGACCAGGGGCAGTGGCTGAACAGGAGGACGCTTTGCACCTGGCCGCGGACGGCGAGGCCATAATTCATCACTTCCAGTCTATCCTCCTGGGAGATATAATCCATCAGCGAAAAAAGGCCGGCAGTAATCAAGCCTTTATCTGCGAGCAGACCCATATGCCGGGGCGTTATCGGCAGCAGCTTAAAACGTCCCCTCTCAAAATGATTATAAAAAGGCAGGGAATTGAGGTAGGGGATTTTACCTACCGCATATGCGTCGTGAATCGCCAGCGGCCGGTAGTGGGCATCGCGTTCCACGGGAATTTTTCCGGCCTCCCTGATGATATTGATAAGGCGTTCCCCGGCCAGCGACATGGGGGCGACGGCGCCGGCGTCATGGGCGATCTTCTCCCCGCCCACGGTGCCTTCCAGATCATCGGCGCCAAAATTAAGCGCCGTCGCCGCCACATCTTCCGTCAGCATGACCCAGTAGGCCTTGATGTGGGGGAAATTATCCAGCATCAACCGGGAGACGGCGATCATCTTCAGGTCTTCCAGGGCGGAGGTGAATTCCAGGGGTGGTTTGATGTCTGTGTGGCCCGGTTGAAAGGCAAGGGGGATAAAGGCCAGGAATCCGTTCGTTTCATCTTGGAGTTCCCGCAGCCGGAGCAAGTGTTGCAGGCGCTCCTCGCAGGTCTCTATGTGGCCGTAAAGCAGGGTGGCGTTGCTGCGGATGCCGAGGAGATGGGCGGTCTTGTGGATTTTAAGCCACGTATCGGCCCCAATTTTCCGCGGGCAAAGCAGGCGGCGCACCCGTTCGGAAAAGACCTCGGCGCCGCCGCCGGGCAAGGCATCCAAACCGGCATTTCGCAACTGTTGCAGCACTTCCCGCACCGGCAGTTTGAATTTACTATGGAAGTAGTCAATTTCCACGGCCGTAAAGGCCTTGACATCGGTGGCGGGAAATTCTTCCTTAATGCGGCGGATCATATCTAAATAATAAGGCCAGGGTCGGTCCGGGTGCAGGGAACCGGTGATATGCACCTCCCGTACCTCCGGTTTGATCAGGCGCAGGATGTCCTCGATCGACATGTCGTAGGCGCCGGGCTGGCGAGGCTTGACGGCGAAGTTGCAAAAGCGGCAGGCAAGCACGCAGATGTTCGAAGGTTCTATCTTCTGGTTCATGGCGAAATAGACGGCGTGGCCGTTTATCTCTTGCTGTATCGTTGCAGCCATCTTGCCCAGGGCGATAAGATCGTTGGTGCCCATCAGGATAAGCCCGTCAGCGAGACTAAACCTTTCTCCCCTTTGCAGCTTATGCCACAGAGGAAGGAGCTTTTCATCCTTAAACGCAATTTCCGTTGCCATCTTTAATATCCTTGAGGAGCCGGTTATCCTGGCGCCCCGCGTTATTTGCGGGGCGTGAAACGCTGTACCTATACTGGTAAATTTTGCAATCTGCAATCTGAAATTGGACGTACATACGCGTCTTTCCCCCGGCGTCGCCCCGCTTCCGGGTTTAATAACCGGTTGTCTAGAGGCGTGACGGAGATTGCAGTGGAAAATTGTCTTGACATGCAAAAGGCTCATTCCTATAGTCAGGCCGCCAATCAATAAAAAGGAGGGGATGTTATGGATGGGACAGCGAGGAAAGCAGCCATAAGTAAGGCCGCAGGAGCGTTTCGCAGAAAAAAACGAGGCGCTGCAGTAACGCGGAAGATGCTTGCCGCCGTTTTCGGAATGGCGCTGTTCCTCTGGGCTGCGTATGCACCGGCGGCCGATATGGTACAGCTCCCGCCGGTCAACCTGGGGCTCACAAGCTTTCAGGATGGCATCGCTTTTCCGGGGTGGCTCGTGTCAGAATTCATCGGCTATTACCATGCCGGCCAATTTAACGACCAGCGGGGGGACAAGATTCCCGGCTCCAACGAGCTCACTACGATGAGCTCTCTCACGCAGATTGCCTATCTCTCCAAAGTCCGGCTGTTCGGCGGTTTTGTCGGGGCGGAGATGCTTCTTCCCCTGGCGGACGTTGATGTGGACACCAGCTTTGGCCCCAAGGACCGGGAACGGGGAGTGGGCGACCTGATTATCAGTCCCATTATCATCCAGTGGACGGATCACAAGCTGTTCGGAAAGCCCTACTTCCATCGTTTTCTCATCGCCGTCATGCTGCCGACGGGAGATTACGACCGCAACCGTGCGGTTAATGCCGGCAGCAATCTTTTCAGCATTAACCCATACTATGCCTTCACGATCATTCCGACGGAAAAATTGGAACTGAGCGGCCGTCTGCACTATCTTTGGAATTCGAAGAATGACGAGCCCTTCGTCGGGACAGGGGCAAACGACATTCAGCCCGGTCAGGCTTTTCACTTCAACTATGCCGCTTCTTACGAAGTCGTCAAGAATGTGCGTCTGGGCATCAACGGCTATGTTCTGCAGCAGCTCACGGAAGACAAGGTGGACGGCCACAGCCAAAGCAATTCAAAAGAGCGGGTATTCGGCATAGGTCCAGGCATCCAGTTCACATGCAACGGGACGTCGCTCTATCTTAACAGTTACTTTGAAGCCGGCGCGGAAAACCGCCCGGAAGGCGCCCTGGTGATTTTCCGAATTTCCAAGGTGTTTTAGCCGCGTTTCACCAAGTATTCATTGCGCCTCCGGTATGGCGAACAACTTATTGCTAAGACGCGCTGAATTGTGTATGATTCGCGCCATCACGCAGACAAAAGGAGAAAACAATGGTCAATAAGGCGATCCTGATAGGCAGGCTGGGTAAAGATCCGGAAGTCAGATACACCCCCGACGGTTTGATGATAACCAATTTCAACCTGGCAACGGACGAATCACGGAAGGACAAAAACGGGGAAAGAGTGCAAAAAACGGAATGGCATCGGGTGGTGACATTTGGAAAACTGGCGGAAATATGCGGAAAATACCTTGTGAAAGGCAAGCTGATCTTTATAGAAGGCAGAATCCAGACCCGCGCCTGGGATGACAAGGACGGCAACAAACGCTATACCACGGAAATTGTTGCCAGCGATATGCGTATGCTGGAGGCGAAAGGCGGAGCCAGAGGCGATGATTCAGCATCCTATGAACCGCCGCCCGCCTTTCCCGACGGCGACACCATGCCCGATGACGTACCCTTTTAAATAAATAAAACTATTTGCTGTCGATCTTTTTGTCGTCCGTGGGGGAGTCGTTTTCGTCCTCACGGACGGCTTTCTTGAAATTGCTGATGGCCTTGCCGATGCCGCCGCCGATCTGCGGCAGCTTGCCGGCGCCGAAAATTACCAAGACAATGACCATGATTACCAATAATTCCGGCATTCCCAATCCAAACATTTGTGATACCTCACTTTTTTACAATAATGTTTTTTCTACCCATCAGAAACCGCGTTTTTTTAAAGCATAACCATTGCTTATTCCGGTAACTGCAGGTGTACCACCTGCCCGGATTTACCCAAATCTTTCATAGTTTTCCCCTGAAATTCGAGGCTCAAACCACCGGCATTGCCGATATCAAGGGCATAGTGTGAGGCTGAGCGGGTGATCCGTTCACCGGGGCGCATGATAAGCTGATAAGGCGTTGCCCCATCTTCCCTGATTCGCAGCCAGGTTTCCTGCCGGGCGGTAATAATCAACACGGCCGGGGGGGGCTCTCCAGCAGCTTCGGGTAATCCCCTGTCCTGCTGGAGAGAACTCTTGTTAGTTTGCCCCGCTGCCGCTGTGGCGTTCACGTCCGGCTGCGCCGGGGCAGCGATATCCGGCGTCGTTGTCCCGGGCTTTATCTGCGCTTTCCGGAGGGCGGATGGCCCGATAGTCACTACAGCGTTCCGGTAGTTGAAATAGGCAAACAGAAAAAATATCA
>OBOI01000025.1_pt1 | contig 79247 bp, 74 predicted proteins | sample 1670151 | NCBI WGS metagenome assembly OBOI01 (sample SAMEA104232303, study PRJEB22302) | sediment metagenome | biome: forest; feature: aquifer; material: sediment | place: USA | collected 2011-08-07 | depth 0.01 m | reverse complement strand
AGAGCGTGGCTGGTTCGCGCCTTGGTTTGTCGGCTGAACATTGTGGCTAATCAGGAACGGCGAAGTGCGTTTTCGACCGGCAGGTGAATCGAAATGCTTTCGCAGCACTATGAATTTCGCCGTGTTCGCTGTGCCCGCCTGGTTCAAGAGAGGTTTTGATAGTTTTCTCATGCAAACTCTGACACTCACCCGCCCCGACGACTGGCACCTGCACTTGCGCGACGGCGCGGCGCTGGCGGCGGTGCTCGCCGACACTGCGCTACGCTTCGGCCGCGCCATCGTCATGCCCAACCTGAAGCCGCCGGTGACCACCGTCGAGCAGGCCGACGCCTACCGCGCTCGCATCCGCGCTGCCCTGCCGCCGGGCAGCCGCTTCGAGCCGCTGATGACGCTCTACCTTACCGACAACATGGCGCCGACCGAAATCGACAAAGCCAAGGCCAGTGGCTTCGTCCATGCCGTCAAGCTTTATCCCGCGGGTGCCACAACCAACTCCGACGCCGGCGTCAGCGACCTCGCCCGTTGCCGCGCCACGCTGGCGCGCATGGAAGCGCTCGGCATGCCGCTGCTGGTGCATGGCGAAGTCACCGATGCCGCCGTCGATATCTTCGACCGCGAGGCGGTGTTCATCGAGCGCGTGCTCGCGCCCCTGCTCAAGGATTTTCCCGGCCTCAAGGTGGTGCTGGAACACATCACCACCCGCGACGGCGCCACCTTCGTGCGCGAGTCCGGCGCCAACGTCGCGGCGACCATCACCGCCCACCATCTGCTGCTCAACCGCAACGCGATTTTTGCCGGCGGCCTACGTCCGCATCACTACTGCCTGCCGGTGCTGAAGCGCGAGCTTCACCGTCAGGCGCTGGTGGCCGCGGCGATTTCCGGCAACCCGAAGTTCTTTCTCGGCACCGATTCGGCGCCCCATGCCAGGAGCGCAAAAGAGGCCGCCTGCGGCTGCGCCGGCTGTTACACCGCCCACGCCGGCATCGAACTGTATGCCGAGGCCTTCGCGGCGGCCGGTGCCCTGGACAAGCTGGAGGCCTTCGCATCGCGTCACGGCGCGGATTTTTACGGCTTGCCGCACAACCGCGGCACGATTACCCTGGTGCGGGAGAACTGGTCTGTGCCGGCGTCCCTGCCCTATGCCGATGGTGACACGCTGGTGCCGCTACGGGCGGGCGAGCCGGTGACATGGAAACTTCAAGCGGAGATGCAGACATGAGAGCGCGCACGATGCTGGCGGTGGGCTTTGCCGCCGTTTTGCTGACCGGCTGCCGGAACGAAACGGCGTCTTTCATGATAGACGGCAGCGCCTTGGCATTGACGCTGGAATTCGACAAGCCCTACTTGTGGAGCGCCGACTGGAACATCGACCTGATCGTGCGCGCCGACCCCGAATGCCAGCGCCGCCACGCACTCAAGCCGACCGCCGACGAGTCGCCGAAGATCGACGTCTATATGCCTGAACCTCGCGTCTTCATCCTGCGGCAAAACAAACGCTGGTATGTGACGGAGGCCAGGAACTGCCAGTTCCAGACCTTCAAGGAAGCGCCGCCGGTCCCCGGCACCCTCGTCGGCACCTTTCAGGAAGTGGAGGGCCGCTTCAAGTTCGTCAAGACGCCTTAGCGCCTCATTCTGACGACCTGCGCGACCGAACGAATCGGACCGCGCAAGCCTGCCGGTCAGCCGTCAGGACGGCAAATCGCGCTTCGTTCAGCCGTTCGTGTTGATCTTGGCCGTCAGTTCCGCCAACACGGCCACGGCCTTGTCGTTGTCGACCTGGCAAGTACCCGCGGCCAAGTGGCCGCCGCCGCCATACTGGAGCATCAATTCGCCGACGTTGGTGTTGGAGCCGCGGTCGAAGATCGACTTACCGGTGGCGAAAACCGTGTTCTGCTGCTTGACGCCCCAAAGCACATGGATGGAAATGTTGCACTGGGGGAACATCGCATAGATCATGAAGCGGTTGCCGGCGTAGATGGTTTCTTCGCCGCGCAAGTCGAGCACCACGAGATTCTTGTGCACGGTGGCGCAACGCTTGATCTGGTCCTTGAACTTCACTTCCTGCTCGAAGTAGAGATTGGAACGCTCGACCACGTCGGGCAGCTTGAGGATGTCGACGATCGAATGGTTCTTGCAATACTCGATCAGGTCCATCATCAGGTTGTAATTGGAAATGCGGAACTCGCGGAAGCGGCCCAGGCCCGTGCGTGCATCCATGAGGAAGTTCATCAGCACCCAGCCGGTCGGATGCAGCACCTCGTCCATGGTGAACTGGGCCGAATCGCCCTTGTCGACCGCCGCCATCATCTCGTCCCACTCGGCCGGGAACTTGTTCCTGGCACCGAAGTGCTCATAGACGACGCGCGCCGCCGACGGGGCGTCGGGATAGATGATGTGATTGGGCCGCTCGCCCGTATTGCGCACGGTTTCCGACAGATGGTGGTCGAAAGCCATGTGCACGCCGGGCACGAACGGCAGGTTGGTCGTGATGTCCATGTCGTTAATCTCGACCTTGCCGTCCTGCATGTCTTTGGGATGGACGAACTTGATCTCGTCGATCAGGTCGAGGTGTCTCAGGAGCACGGCACAGACGAGGCCGTCGAAGTCACTGCGGGTTACGAGGCGGTACTTGCCCATGGCGGATCTCTCCATTCTTGGTTATCGGCCGAACGATAGAACGAGCGTTACGGCCGCGGGAGTAATTTGTCAAAGCATACCATAGGGGCGGATGCTAAGATTCGCGCGGAAGTCCGCCAGGCAGCCGCTGGGCGCGTAAGCGTCTGGAGGAAAGTCCGGGCCCCATAGAGCAGGATGCCGGCTAACGGCCGGGCGCCGTGAGGCGACAGACAGTGCAACAGAAAGATACCGCCTAAGTCCGACTTTGACGCCGCAAGGCGGCAAAGTCATCTCTGAAGAGTCGGGACGAAAGTCCCGGCGATGAGGGGAAGGAACGGTAAGGGTGAAATGGTGGCACGCCGCAAGGTGTGCCGGCAGCGCGCAAGCGCAGCCGAGGTAAGAGCTCACCGCGGACGTGGTGACACGGACGGCACGGCAAACCTCATCCGGGGCAAGGCCAAATAGGGGAGCTATGACGTTGCTCGCGTCGCTCCCGGGTAGGCTGCTAAAGATTACCGGCGACGGTAGTCGACGAGGCCGTCGGCAACGGCGGTCCCAGAGGAATGGCTGCTCACGACAGAACCCGGCTTATCGGCGGACTTCCACCCCACCGCCGGCGCCAGCGCATGCACCGCATCGTTCTGTCGCGGTTGCCGAATCGCCGCTACTTCTTCAACCGTTCGGCGAACCGCTTGCGCAACTTCGCCGCCTTGGGCGCGACAACGGCCGTGCAGTAGGGTTGCGCCGGGTTGTTGGCGAGGTAGTCCTGATGATGGTTCTCTGCGGGCCAGAAGACCGCGGCAGAAAGAACCTCTGTGACGATGGGATGCGGCCAGACGCGCTGCGTATTCAGTTCCGCGATCAAGGCACGGGCGGTACGTTCCTGCTCCGGCGTATGGGTGAATATCGCCGAGCGGTACTGCGTGCCGATATCGTTGCCCTGGCGATTTTTCGTCGTCGGATCGTGGATGGCGAAGTAGGCTTCGAGCAGCGTGCGGTAATCGATCAGCGCCGGATCGAATTCGATACGCACGACTTCGACATGGCCGCTACCGCCTGCGCAAACTTCCGCATAAGTCGGATGGTCGAGATGCCCGCCGCTATAGCCCGAGATCACCGACTCGACGCCCGCAAGCTGGCGCAACGCCGCCTCCAGGCACCAGAAACAACCACCGCCGAGCGTTGCGGTTTCCATGGTCTTCCTCCTCGGCCTCAAACCCTCATTTGAACCTGGAAAAAGCAGTTAACCACGGCGAACACGGCGACACGGCGAAGTTCACGAAGTTGCGAAGACATTCCGATTCACTCATCGGGTCAAAAACGCTCCTCGCCGAATGCCTTGCCTTTCCGCCGTGTCGCCGTGTTCGCCGTGGTGAACGAGATGTTCACCTCCGCCCATTATGGTTCAGAGCGGGCGGATAGGCGACTCGTCCATGAGGGGTATCTGTTCGCGCAATTCGAGAATGCGATCCTGCCAGTAGCGCGCCGTGCCGAACCAGGGAAAGGCCGCGGGGAAAGCCGGGTCTTGCCAGCGTCTTGCGATCCAGGCGCTGTAGTGGATCAGGCGCAGCGTGCGCAAGGCTTCGATCAGGTTGAGTTCGCGGTCGTCAAACTCGCGGAACTGCTCGTAGCCGCGCAGAATCTGGCCGAGCTGTATACCCATCGCCTCCTCGTCGCCGGAGAGCAACATCCAGAAATCCTGCACCGCCGGGCCGAGACGCGAGTCGTCGAAATCGACGAAGTGCGGGCCCTCTTCGGTCCACAACACGTTGCCCTGATGGCAGTCGCCGTGCAGGCGTAGCGCGGCGACGCGCCCGGCACGCTCGAAACAGCGGCGCACGCCGTCGAGCGCCTGGTCGACGACGCTCGCCCACGCCACCTCCAGTTCGTCCGGTACGAAGCCGCCGGCAAGCAGAAAGTCGCGCGGCTCCTCGCCGAAGCCGGCGATGTCCAGCGCCGGCCGCGCGCGAAAGGGCGTCAGTGCGCCGACGGCGTGAATGCGGCCGAGGAAGCGGCCCATCCATTCGAGCACGCCGCTGCGGTCGAACTCCGGCGCGCGTCCGCCTTGCTTGCTGAAGACGGCGAAGCGGTAGTCGCCGTGCTTGTGCAGCGTGCGCTCATCGATGACCAAAGGCGGCACGGCGGGAATTTCGCGCGCGGCGAGTTCGCGGGTGAAATCGTGCTCTTCCTGAATCGCGGCATCCGACCAACGGCCGGGGCGATAGAACTTCGCCACCACGGGCGGCGCGTCGTCGAGCCAAATCTGGAAGACGCGGTTCTCGAAACTGTTCAGCGCCAGCAGCCGTCCGTCGCAAGCGAGGCCGATGCTTTCGATGGCGTCGAGCATGCGGTCGGGCGTGAGGTCGGCATAGGGCGCGCCCTGCGGTTTGCGTTCAGACACGGCCGGCCCGCATGACGATGGGCCAGACGATTTCGCGCTCGCCTTCGCCCCACAGCGGACGCAAGGCGTAGCCCAAGGCCAGCGTCGGATCGCGGTTCTCGGCCTGCCCCAGGTAGCGTGTCGCGGTCCAGGTACGCATATAGGCCAGCAGGTCGTCGAGCTTCCATTGCAGGCGTATCTCGAAAGCCGGCGCCGGAATTTCGGCGAACGGGAAAGGCAGGCTGCGATAGCCTTCATCCACCCACTTGCGCTCCGCCGGCCACCAGGAAGCGAGCACGCGCCGATGGTAGTCCTGGAACACTTCGTCTATGCCCGGCTCGGCGCGCAGCAACTGATACGTCCATGCCGCCAACACGCCACCGGGCTTCAACACTCTTTTCGCTTCGGCGTAGAACGTGTCGACGTCGAACCAGTGCAAGGCCTGGGCGACGGCAACGAGATCGCAGCCATGGTCGGAAAGCCCGCTTTGCTCCGCCGGCGCCACGCGGTATTCGATGCGCGGATGCGCTACGGCTTCGGCGATCTGGCGTGCAGAAAGATCGGTGCCGACAACGTGCGCGAAATGTCCGGCGAGGGCGGCACTGGCTTGGCCGTTGCCGCAACCGCAGTCCCAGGCGAGATCGTGCGTCGTTGCTTGCGCGGCGACCCAGGCGATCAGTTCCGGTGGATAGCCGGGACGAAACTTGGCATAGTCGGCGGCCTGTCCCGAAAAGCGATCGGTACTCATCACGCGCCTTCCCGCTCCGCCAGCCGCCGCAGCACCAACGGAAACGCACCCGTCAGAAAACAGGCGATGGCGGAAACGATCAGCCCCCAGCCGGCAAGCTCGTCTCTGAATAGCGGGTGCATGCCCGCAAGCAGCCCGGCAAGCGCGGCGATGCCGACAACCAGACAGGCGGTGCCGAGTATCGTGAATACGACGAAGGTCCACGGCCAGTGGTGGGGCTTGAGTGGCGTCAGAAGTGGCATGTTTTTGCGATCATGGCTGGCGTTCGCGGCGGCATTGGCCAGGCGGTGTTTGAGCGGCTGCGAATCATAGCGCAAGATATGGAAGCCATTGGTCGGATTGAATATTCTTCCGGCCGATACGGCAATCAGCGGCATGTATGCCGTTAGTGATAGGGTTCAGCTAGACTTTGAGATTCGCTTCGACAAAATCACAGGCCATGGCGTTCCTTCGGAGTCGAATCCTTCTCGTTTCTTCCTTGCTGGTCACCGTACTCATGCTGGTCGGCGTCGGGATGGTGAGCTATGACGCATTGACGATACGCGAGGCAGAGGAAGTCGAGGAAGACACCAGCAAATTGCTGCTTCACGCCGAGCAATGGATGAACCATCAGGAAGAAATCGAAGTCGCGCTCAGGAACTACGTCCTCGCCGGCAACCCGAAAAACCTGGCAGCGATAGAGAAAAATCGCCTGGCATCGATGGAACATGTTCAGGGCATGAGGCAAACCTTGAGCGAATACCTGGAAGATGCGGAGGAGCAGATCAACGGTCTGCTGAAGTTCCGGGACAAGCACCAGCGGCTGGTCGACCGGATTGTCGCTGCCAGGACGGCGGGCGACATCAAAAGCGCCAGCCAGGCCCTCGCGTCAGACGAGGCCGGTCTGTATATCTACGCCACCCAACTGATCCTGGAGAATCTCACCCATACGCTTCAGGAGAAGCGCAGCCGCTACAACAGCGAAGTGTCCATGAACGTATTGCATGGCAGCATCAGCTTCGCCCTGATGGCACTGCTCATGATCTCTGTCATCTGGGTGGGTTATGCCATTACGGCCAAAGCCCAGCGCAAGAACGCGCAACTGACGGCGCAACTGGAATTCGAGGCGACCCACGACGCCCTGACCGGGCTGCCCAATCGGCGCTACATGCACGACCACATTGCGCATGCCCTCGATCTGGCAACTCGCCACAAGCTGCGCCTGGCCCTGATGGTTCTGGATCTCGACGGATTCAAGGCCATCAACGACGCTCAGGGGCACGACGCGGGCGACTTCGTGCTCAAGGAAGTCACGGAACGCTTCAAGCAGACGTCGAGAGTATCGGACTTCATCGTGCGCACCGGCGGGGACGAGTTCGCCGTAATCGCCGAAAACGTCGAACGGACCGACTCGCTCCAGAGTCTTGCCCAACGCTTGATCGACTGCCTTGCCGAACCTGTTGTGCTGCCGAATCGAAAGACAGTCGTTGTCGGCTGCAGCATCGGCATCGCGATTTATCCCGAGCATGCCGCGAACATCGACTTGCTGTTCACGGCAGCGGACCAGGCCATGTATGCGGCGAAGGAAAGCGGGAAGAACCGCTGGCGGATGGCGGCGCCGTAAGCGGCAGATTCAGGCTCGTGCCAACGGCATAGACGCCGCGATCAGTCTTTCGGACGCTTGTCGATCACGCGCCGCGCCTTGCCGGCGGAGCGCTCGACTTCGCCCTGATCGACGACGTCGATCCTGGTGTTGATGCCGATGTAAGACTTGATGTGGTGCTGGAGTTCCCAGGCCGCCGCCTCGCGCACGGCCGCCGGCGCGCTGGCGTGCTCGGGCTTGAGCTCCACCCGTATCGCCAGATCGTCCATATGCCCGCGGCGGCTGACTTCGAGCTGGTAGTGCGCCGAAAGCTTGGGCGTCTTGAGAATCAATTCCTCGATCTGGCTCGGAAAGACATTGACGCCGCGGATGATCAGCATGTCGTCGGAGCGGCCGGTGATCTTGCCGATGCGGCGGAAAGAGCGCGCCGTCGGCGGCAGCAGCGTGGTGAGGTCCTTGCTGCGGTAGCGGATCACCGGCAAGGCTTGCTTGGTCAGCGCCGTGAACACCAGTTCGCCGTGGCTGCCCTCCGGCAGCACCGCGCCGGTCGCCGGGTCCACGATCTCCGGATAGAAGTGGTCTTCCCAGATCGTCGGGCCGTCTCTCGATTCGATACACTCGACCGCCACGCCCGGCCCCATGACTTCGGACAGCCCGTACAGGTCCATCGCGGCGATGCCCAGCCGCGTTTCCATTTCCTGGCGCATGCCCTCGCCCCAGGGCTCGGCGCCGAACATGCCGCGCTTGAGGCTCGATTGCGCCGGGTCCAACCCCTGGCGCTCGAACTCGTCGATGATGTTCATGACATAAGACGGCGTACCGACGATCATGGTCGGCTTGAAGTCCTGGATCAACTGCACCTGGCGCTCGGTCTGGCCGCCGGAGATCGGCACCACGGCGCAGCCGAGACGCTCGGCGCCGTAATGCACGCCCAAGCCGCCGGTGAACAGGCCGTAGCCATGCGTGATATGGATGATGTCGGAACGCGAACCGCCGGCGGCGCGGATCGAGCGCGCCATGATGCCGGCCCAGGTGTCGATATCCTTCTGCGTATAGCCGACCACGGTCGGCTTGCCGGTGGTACCCGACGAGGCATGGATTCGCACAATGTCGTCCATCGGCACCGCAAACATGCCGAACGGATAAGTACGGCGCAGGTCCTCCTTGGTCGTAAACGGGAACTTGGCGAGATCGGCCAGCGTCTTCAGGTCGTCGGGAACAATGCCTTGCGCGTCGAACTTCTCGCGATAGTGCGGCACGCGCTCATAGGCGAGGCGCAGAGCGCTGCGCAGACGTTCGAGCTGCAAGGCCGCAATCTCGTCGCGGCTGGCGGTTTCGATGGGGTCGAGGCCGGGGGAGGACGTAAGGGCAGGCATGCGCGCTATTGTCTCATTTTCGCGGGGGCTTCCCTCTCACGCCGGAGCCAAAGCCGTTCCAATACGAATCGCCAGCGGCCATTGTTGCGCCCCGCTCGCATTGGCGGCGACTGCCCCAAAACGGAATGCACTGGCAGGAGAACTGGACCATCTTTCCACATGAGCAGAAATTGGCGGCATAATGCCGATGGGTTGGAAGATAAAAAACACAGGGCAGGTCAAGACCGCCCAACTTGAGGCCATAGATCGCGCGCTCTTACTACGAACATCTCGTGCAAAGTAACTCAACTCGTCTTAAGCAGTATTTCTCAAACCGAGCGGCATTCTATGACCGCATTTATGGAAGACATGTCCATGGTCTTGCGAGATATTGGTGGAGACAGCTCCATTTGTACCAAAAAGTTTCGCTTGACGCACTTGGAGATCTCACTGGCAAACATATTCTGGAGATTGGTTGTGGAACGGGACAATTGGCAATAGCTATCGCTGAGCGAGGGGCCTCGGTTCTCGCTATCGACATTTGTCCTGAAATGATCAAATACGCAAAGAAAAATGCAGCACTTTGCAAAGTAACAGATCGGGTTCAATTCCAGGTGGTAGATTTCGAAGAACTTGATATATCCTCGAAACGGCAGTTTGATTGGATTATTGCTATAACAGTTTTTGAATATAGCGTTAATCCAGAAAAGTGGTTGACCTCAATGCATTCCCTAGGAAATAAATTTATCAGTACATTTCCTTCTGATAACCTTATTCAGATTGTTATCCGTCGAATTAACAACTGGATTGCAGGCAGCTTCCCTCTTCGATTCTATTCTGAAGCAGAAGTATCAGAATTGTTAATAAGGACGAGATGGAAGATTCATGATCAGAAAAATTTTGGACCAACCTTATGGATTCATGCCAGGCCAGCTGAGAACTGATGGTAGTCGGATTATCAATTGACATTGAGGATTTTTATCAGGGCTGGACGCAATTTCTGGGTGGAGAGTCGCAATCAACCTCCAAGAAGTTCTTAGTACAGTGTGAATACCTATTAGATGTATTAGGAGAAAGAGGAATTAAGGCAACCTTCTTTTTCTTGGGATCTTCTGTGCTGCATTGTATCGACATCGTAAAGCGGATCCATCTAGCAGGCCACGAAGTGGCTATACATGGCTTTGAACATCGAAACTTGGCAAGTATAGACTATACTCAATTTTGTTTCGATACATCAAAAGCATTGGATCTAATCCAGAATGCGATTTCAGCTCCCGTCTTCGGCTATCGTGCTCCTTTTTGCTCTCTCAACTCAAAGACATCATGGGTATTGGATGCACTGAAAGAGCTGGGATTTCTTTACGATTCTTCATTGCTACCCGTTGTTGGAAGGAAAGTCCAAGGAAGAGCTGAATCCAACGTTTTTCAATTTGCTAATGGAATTTACGAAATACCATTTTCCATGGGGACTCTTTGGGGCAAGAGGATTTTGCCAATTGGCGGAGGCTATTTTAGACGCTTTCCATATTATTATTCGAAATGGGTCATCCATCAGCATATGCAGCGCTATGGGTATGCCGTTATTTACCATCATAACTATGACTTTTTCAATCATAACCTGGCAGATGGATCAATATCTAGAACCCACATCATAAATAATTTTTTTCTTTGGCTACGTTTGTCTCTTTGTTCTCAGTCGAATAGTCAAACAGTGCAGCCGAAATTTACACAACTATTAGACGAATTTGAATTTTGCCCTCTCTCAGAATTAATTCGGACAACGGGTACTGTTGCAGCTCAGATAGGGCCAGTGATTGGCGGCACAACTAAATGCCATGACGGTTCCGATCCCAACTAGGTGCAAATATTAATATTTATTTTGCTTATATTACAATATCATCTTCTCAGCTATAATTATTGCATATCCGCCCATTCCATATAGCACGTGTACATTATACTGAACAATATTGTTTGATTCCGATCAGTAAGTTTAGCCCTATAACCTATTGCAAAACAACTAATATGTTATCTGATCATGAAAGCATTCCTAATTAACCCCCCTTCCGCATCTGACTTTGATAGGCACTGGGGGAAATTTCCTATACTAGGTCTAGCCTATATTGCCGCTAGCCTTAAATCTGATGGACATGAAGTGCTTCTCTTGGATGGAAAACTTTCGAATATGTCGGTATCCGAAATCGTTAGACGGGTGCTTGCATCTGATGCTGACTTTGTAGGCTTGACATGCATGACGGTGGAGTTTCCTATTTGCGCATCGATAGCGTCGATGATTAAGGCGAGTAGTCCTGTGCCTATCATTATCGGTGGAACCCACGTCAATGCAGTCAAGTCTCAGGCTCTGTATGAATGCAAAGATATAGACTACGTTTGCGTCGGGGAGGGCGAGTATCTGATAAGAGAGTTTGCGCGAATGCTTGAAATTGGCACTGACCCAAGCGATATTGCCGGACTGATCTATCGAAACAGGGACAGCATCACCGGCGCAGATGTAACAGTTTTCACAGGCGAGCGAGCGTATCCAAAAGATTATGACCTGCTCCCATTCCCGGCTTGGGAAATGTTCAATCTTGGGCGCCAAATTCCTATTCTAAGTCAGCGGGGTTGCCCCTTTCACTGCACTTTTTGCGCGCACAATTCTGGGTTTAAAGCGAGATTCCGAACCCCAGAGAACGTTATTATGGAAATTGAGCGCGATATTTTATTATTCAGTCCAACGGTTATTCGATTTGAAGATGAGACATTTGGACTAGATTTAAAAAGAACTAAACGTATCCTATCTCTAATTTTGCAAAAGGGACTTCAAGATAAGGTTATGTTTTCAGCTCAAACAAGAGTGGACAAAATAGATATAGAGTTTGTCGAGATGATGAAAAGTGCCAACTTTGAGTTGCTAGAACTAGGTGTTGAGTCAGGTAATTCAGCAGTACTAAAGGAAATTAGGAAGGGAATCACTCTTAACCAAGTTGAGATTGCAGTAGCTATGGCAAAATCCAGGGGCCTGAAGGTATGGTGCAACTTCATACTTGGTCACCCGGGGGAGACCTTGGATACAGTTAAGGATACGATGAAATTTATTTCAAAATTGAACCCAGATCACCTGTCAGTGGCTCTCATGACGCCATATCCTGGAACCCCCATCCATGAGATGGCATTAAGGGGAGAGGGAGGGTACATCTTAATTAGCGAAGATTGGAGGAACTTTGACAAATACTCGACGGGAGTGCTGGAATTAGAAAATATTTCACTTGGTCAATTAAAGCTTTATCAGATTCTCTGCTACGCAAGAATGTATTTGTTTAATTTTCGATTTGTGGATGCTTTTAATTTTTTTTGGGGCCGCTTTGGCATGGCCATTCAGATGGTGTCAAACACATTTTGGCACTTATTTGTACGCAGCTCAAGCATTGCTAAAACATCCGGCAGGGCGCGATGAATATTGCGCTAATTGCAATGCACTATCCGCCGATGCGAACCTCTGGTGCAGTCCAATTAAGAGACTTGGCTAAAGAGTTTGTTCGTCAAGAACATGAACTTGTTGTCTTTACACCCGATTCCGCCATAAATGTTCCGTATTTAATGGAAATTGTGGATGGAGTGACGGTAATTAGAATTGCTGCTCCACGTATCATAGATGCAAGCTACATTCGTCTAGGTATAGGGGAATTTATTTTGCCGTTCGCACTGATGCTTGGGATACAAAGATGTCCCTACAAGTTAATTCGTGGTGATTGCATAGTTTGGTCGTCGCCAAGCATTTTTCTTGGGTTATTGGTTGGGGTGCTTAAGCGACGTTTTAGGCTTCGAAGTTATCTAATTTTACGTGACGTATTTCCAGATATGATTGTAGATTTGGGAGTAATTCGCAGAGGATTAATCTACAGAATATTTAAGCTAGTAGAGCGTTACCAATATTCGGTAGCCGATTGCATTGGCGTTCAATCGTATTCAGATCTTTATTATTTAGAAAACTGGGGTCGGAAACCGGGGCGTAGTTTGGAGGTACTTCAAAACTGGCTCTCTCCAACGCCAAATATTGGTTCGAGTATAGTCGTCGAGAATACTTGCCTTTCACGGCGAACGATCTTTGTATATACTGGAAATATCGGAGTAGCCCAAGACTTGGATATATTTATCGATGTAGCTGAACGCCTAAACTATAGAACAGATATTGGATTTTTGTTTGTCGGGCGAGGCGGCCAGTTTGATCGAATCTCTCGTAGCGCTTCAAAACGCAATCTTACTAATGTCCTATTTCATGCGGAAGTGGATCCGAGCGAGATCCCAGGGCTGCTAGCCCAATGTCACATTGGCATTGTGGCGCTTGATCATAGGCATAAGACGCACAACATCCCTGGCAAATTTCTTACCTATGTGCAATATGGCATCCCTGTTTTAGCACGTATTAATTCCGGGAACGAACTGGCGAATCTTATTGAGAATGAAGGCGTAGGTAGAGCATACGTTGGCGAATCAGCAGAAGAATTGCGCGTCATCGCTGAAGAATTTGTGAGCGATCAATCAGGTAGGTGTGTCATGGCGGCTCGAGGGCCAGCATTAGCTCGTAAGTTATTTTCTCCCTCGATTGCGGTTAGCAAAATAGCTTCAGCTCTCGGTGGGATTGCTTAATTATTGCGAAGAAGCCAAATTGTGAATTTGGGTTAAGGTTGATAATGCGTTACACTAAGCAGTTGAAATAGCCGCTGTTTGGTGTAAGTACTCTAGTGTCGAGATCTCCTGGCGATCTTGATAATAAAGTTGAAAGTATCATTTGCACACTTTTCCCAAGAATATTTTTGAGCCCTTTGCCAAGCTCGCTCCGCCAATATTGTCCGAAGAGTACTGTCGAACGCAAGCTTTCGAACAGTTTCAGCAATTGAGTCTGGTGAGCATGGATCAAAATATACCCCGGCATCTCCTAAGACATCCGGCATCGGTCCTCTATCTGAGCATGCAATTGGTAAGCTAGACGCCATAGCCTCAATCAGGATATTTGGTAGACTTTCACAACTTGATGCAAATACGATGGCATCTGCATTACCGTATTTGTTGTGCATCGTTTCGAATGGCTCACATCCTGACCAAATAAGATACTCACCTTTAGGGTCGAGACGATAAAGTACCTTCTTGAATTTGCGACCATACTCGCCCCATGGTGCCCCAACAAAGCGCATTTCAATGGGGACGCCGCTGGCGCGTAGCCGGTATGCTGCTGTTGCAACTTCAATTTGATGCTTATACGGCATTAAGGATGAGACGTATAAGAGGCGGAATGGATCGGCAAAAGAACACCTCGTGATTTCGCGCTGAGGCCGCGGCAATTGCATGAACCGTTTCTCAATACCATGTGGAATCAGTACCTTTTCACCAGATATACCACCAAGATCATGAGACACTACATCTCTGGCATATGATGTTAAGAAAATAATTCCGTCAGCCCGCCTCAATGAGTTCCCTTGAAAATGACGCAGCATTCTAATTTTCCAACGCATGGGACTGATTGGGCCAAACCGTAATGCCTCTGCAGAATCAAAGGGCAGTAGATTTTGCGACATAATCACATTTGGCAAGTTACATTTGTTTGGTAGTGTTCCACTTGGAGAAAACAACACATCACATTGGGCCGCGCCTATTTCCTTTGGCAGCAGAAATTGTCGACCAAACATACGCTCGGGTAACGAGGCGTCCATCCAGGATTCGCAACACAGATTTAGCCACGAACGTTCCGGCAGAATTGACGCCAACGCTTTGCCAGCCCATACGGTTACCTGATGGATCCCTGATTGCAGAGGATCAACCTCATGTAAGACACGTGATATGTGGGTTAGACCGCCACCGAGCCTTATATTCGAGGCATCTATAGCCAAATGCAGACCAGATCTTTGGACAAATTTGCTCATTTCAACATCCCGTTGCTCGGTGCTGGTGCCCGCCGGACATGCCCCTTTGGTTAAACCCCGCGACCAGCTTGTCAGCATCAACGACCTGCTGCTACGCGGAAAGACGACACCTTGGCGCCCGCCGACCCCCGCAGATCACACCTGACGGCATGGTCTTCACCTACCTGGGCAACCGCATCCGGCGCAGCAAGTCAGATTAGGCCCATCGTCTTAGCGCGACTCAAAGTCCATCTTGCATAGCCGATGTTAAATAGAAGAAATGGCAGAAAAACCCAGAGACGATGTTGCGGCGCGATGCCGACCAGGACACAGGCACCTATGCCCTGAGCAACCGCTACCGAGTAATGAAATAGTGAGACTGCCCGGTGGCTATATCCCATCCGATTCAATAATTGGTAGAGATGTGTTCGATGCGCCAAGTAGAACTTTTCCCTCCTGGTCAACCTGAGCGCAAAGGTCAGCGCCGTATCGAAGATGAACTGGAACAATAGCAACGGCACAACGTAAAACGACAGATGCCCTCTATCAAGGTTCGCTCCGATCACCGCAAGTGTCGCAAAGGTAAAACCGATAAAGGCACTACCAACGTCGCCCATGAATATCCTGGCTGGCGGGAAATTGAAAACCAAAAATCCGGCAACACTCGCCATTAGCGCGTAAGACGTCATGTAGACGAAAGCGCTGTTCTCGGTAATGGCGATTCCACAAAGAAATATCGCCGCAATCACCGCCACGCCGGCAGCGAGCCCATCCAGTCCATCCATGAAATTGTAGGCATTGGTCAGCCCCAGCACCCATAGGAACGTAATGACGTATCCGAACCAGCCCAGAGACACCTTGCCGAGGAATGGCAAATGGACTTCGGTCACGGTCAATCCCACCATGACCACAATAAATGCGCAGACCATCTGCGCTATCACCTTGGCAATAAAGGACGTTTGCGTTACATCGTCGATTAACGAAACAACCGCCAGCAGAACACCGCAAAGCAGAAACCCCCAAAAGTACCGGCCCTCAATCCGGGCGTAGTCCGCGACGAAGTAAATAATCAGGCTGGCGATAGCGAACGTCAAAACAATCGCCACCCCACCCGACTTTGGCACCGGACGGGTGTGGGCGGAACGGGAATTCGGTACATCCATGACGCGCACCCGACGGGCCATGACCAACGTCACGATGAACGCAAGCGCGAACATCGCCGCAGCAAAAGTAATGTGTTTTAGAAACGCTAAAGAGGTCATTCGTGATAATCAAATAGGCCCACGATGAATCGTCGACAATCAGACGCGCATCATCCTTTTGGCACAGCCAGCACGGTAAAAGAGCCGTACCTTGCTCGAAGAGGATTATGCCCGCTCAACAGGTGAAGGACTATCCGTTTCCATCCGGATTCTTTTATGGGGATGATCTCCCTGAACTGCAACTGGTCATTGGGAGATAGAAAAATGTCCGGTGTAAAACCGGATGACTCGAATGAACCCCGAACATCGCTAATTGAAAATCCCTTGCCTGGCTGATTATGAACCTCGGCGGTCATATAATATTCCTTAGCAAGCGACGTATTTCTGAAATGAATTTTTCTATTATCAATATAGGATAGAAGTTTATAAGCCAGCCATCGCATATCAAACACAAGTCTAGCCACCGGGCCAAGAGCTAATGACTCAACGGTGGGCTCAGAGTCATACATTATTCCGCCCTCATTTTTTTCGCATACCCGACAGGACTCATGAACCACCTTTTTCCAGTCAAAGATATGATGCAATACGGCCGATCCGGTCACCAGATGGAAAACAGAATTATTGAACGGCATGGCTGTGCCATCACCCAGAACGACCAATGCACCAGTTGATTTTCGAGCATTGCGCAGGTTGGTCAAGCTGACATCCAATCCGATTTGTCTGTATCCGATATCGCCAAGCCATTCCAACACGTGGCCGGGGCCACAGCCAACATCCAGATGGTATCTGGATCGGCCGCTACTGCTATTTTTTGATACCGGCGAACATAATCTGACTGCCCCGGCTTTCATTCGCTGGACCAGCGCATCATCCCGCCTCCAATTAACCGCATAATCATCGGAGATGCGTTCATAACTACTGATATTTGAATGCAGTGCTGCCCGTTCCTCCCTGAATTCATGCGGTCCATCGGTACTGTCGGGTTTCGCTCGAAGCATTTCTTTCATCTGCGACGTCCATAATACGGGAATGCCGTCATCCGTAACTGGATAGCAGGTATTACACTGATTGCAGCATAATGAGACTTCACCGGTATCGAATGCATACTCGGTCCATTGGGTCTTATCGTTTGATGTTATCTGCAATGCAGATGCACCGCATTCGACGCATCTAAGCAAAGGAAGTATTTCTTCAATAAGTTTATAATCCAGCATATGTCACCTCGTACAGTTCATTAAGCTTGCTTTATTAAACACACCTACTGAAGTTAATTTACTTATTATCTACAAGCCGTAGCGAACTTCCGTCGCGAGACTAACGAATTCCGCCATATTGATGAAACGGATGCAATTGCAGTGAGGGCTATCTCTAGCCGTATTTCAGCAGCGCAAGTTCGGCATTTATCGGCACCTGAGTATAAGTCAGCCCTGCAACACCTTCAGGGCGAGGCCAGCAGGTAGCAAAAATTGCAGTCCGACTTTTGGAGAGGGAATGTTGTCTACCCTGTGGCACGCCGCATGACTTCGTTCAGGGCATCGCATGTCAGATCTATTTCCGCCTCGGTCAATGTGGGATGGACCAGAAACATCAAGCTGGTTTCGCCGAGTTTCTTTGCGACTGGCAGTCGTTCCGTCGGTCGCCAGCCGGTTCCATCAAAAGCCTTCTCAAGGTAAACCTCCGAACAGGAACCTGGATAGCAAGGCACACCACGAGCGTTGATTTCATCAAGTATCCGGTTACGCCCCCACCCATCGCGCAACTGCTCCGGCTCGACATAGACGTAGCACTTGTATGCGGCATGAACGACATCCTGCGGCAAAGCGGGTACCCGCAGGCCCACCAACGTGCGGGCTGTTTCCCAGAGCGATTGGGCATTGGCAAGTCGGCGCGCGTGCCATTCGGCTATACGGAACAACTGAATCCGTCCGATCGCCGCCTGCACCTCCAGCATTCTCCAATTGGTGCCAAACGACTCGTGCAGCCAACGGAAACCTGGGGGCCGATCCCGCTCGTATACCGCCTCGTAACTCTTGCCATGATCCTTGTACGACCACATCGCCGACCAAAGTGACTTGTCGTTGGTGGTGACCATCCCCCCCTCTCCACCAGTGGTCATAATCTTGTCCTGACAAAAGGACCAAGCCCCCACATGGCCGATCGTACCCACACTATGCCCCTGGTAACGGGCGCCATGCGCCTGGGCGCAATCCTCGATGACTTTCAGATTGTGCTGATCCGCCAAGGCCATGATTGGGCCCATATCGCAGGGCCATCCGGCCAAATGGACACACACGATAGCCTTGGTCTTCGATGTCAGCACTCGCGCAATCGTACGGGCAGAGATGTTGCCGCTATCGGCTTCAACATCGGCAAATACCGGAACCGCACCGGCATTCACTACACACGAAATGCTGGCGATAAAGGTACGCGGCGTCACCACCACTTCATCGCCCGGACCAATGCCCAGCGTCTTCAGCGCGACATCCAGCGCCAGCGTCCCGTTGGCGAGCGCCACCGCGTGACGGGCGCCGCACCACGCCGCGAACTCGGCTTCGAACTCGCGACACTCGGTACCTGTCCAATAATTGACCTTATTGGACAGCAATACCTGCTGTACGGCATCGGCCTCTTCGGCGGTGAAACTGGGCCACGGAGGAAAGGGCGTGTTGAGCATTGCGATTACAAACGCGACATCATGAGGCGCGCAGTTCCATCACCCGCGCAGGGTTGCCGACCACCGTAACACCGGGAGCCACGTTCTTGGTAACAACCGCGCCCATGCCCACGACGGCACCACGACCGATCACCAGTGGGGCGCCCGGCTTACCCTGACGCAAAATAGCGCCCGTGCCAATGTAGGCATGGTCTTCTACCACCACGTTGCCGTTGCAGTGAACGCTAGGCGCGAAGGTAACAAAGTCGCCGATGACGCAGTCGTGCGCAACATAGCTGTAAATGTTGGCGTGAAACTGCTGGCCAATGCTGATATTGCTGGTCAGAGTAACAAATGGGCTCAGCACAGCACCGGGACCGATCCGGACATTGTCCATGACCACAAGATTGGCCGCCTTCACATCAAAGAATCCAACACCGTCTGCGACGCAACGCGACACCAAACTCTCACGCACGACGCCGCTGCCAATGGCTAGGCTTATGTGGCGCGATACGGCAGGTTCAGCCAGCCACTGCGCGTAGCTTAGGATACGGTGACCATTGAATTCAAGCGCTGGTGGGTTGTCGTCGACAAACACCAACTCCCAAGGCGTGGATTCCATTTGCTGTAATTGTTGCCGTGCCACCGGCAATACTTCCCGCCCAAAGCCACTGGCACCAAAAATGGCAAATCGCTTCATATGTCGCTTTCTCGCTGAGGATATTTCACGGCTTGCTACCGGTAAACTTCGGCATGGTCGCCTCGCCCGCGGCGCTGATTCCGTCGCGCGCCAGCACCTTGCGTACGGTGAGCCATAATATCTTGACGTCTAACCATAATGAATGGTGATCCACATACCATACGTCAAGCTTGAACTTATGATCCCAGCACAGGGCATTGCGGCCATTCACCTGGGCCCACCCGGTAATGCCTGGACGCACCTCGTGGCGACGCGCTTGCTCGGGTGTGTAGAGTGGCAAATACTCCATCAGCAACGGTCTTGGCCCCACTAAACTCATATCACCCTTGAGCACGTTCCACAGTTCTGGCAACTCATCCAGACTGTAGGCCCGCAAAAATTTGCCAAAGTCAGTCAACCGCTCTCCATCAGGCAGCAAATTGCCAACAGCGTCGCGCGAGTCAGTCATCGTGCGGAGCTTCACCATCCGGAAGGGCTTGCCATGCAAGCCGGGCCTGACTTGGAAGAAGAAAATCGGTGCGCCAAGTTGAATACGCACCAGCAGCATAAGCAATATAACGACAAATGAGAGAGGCAATAAGCCGACAATGGTCAGCAAAAAATCAATAGATCGCTTCATCGACTCACATTTATAGTTTGCAGTACATCAATTCCCAGTGTGGCAGGAATATCCATCGCCGAGGACTTTCTGAAAGAGGCGCTCAAACTTTTCAGTACCTATCTTCAGGGACACTTCCCGATCATAGAATTCTCGGCCATTCGCCCCCATTTGCTCTCTTTCAGATTTCGGCATGGCATAGAGTTTCAACACGGCTTTCGCTATTTCCGCAGGGACTTCCGGGCTACAGCAAATCCCAGCCTTTGCTGCCTCAACCAAGTCCGCCGCGTCGCCCCTTACCGCCAACAGGATTGGTCTGCCGGCAGCCATATATGCCGCGATTTTAGAGGGAATAGACGTTTTAAAGAGATCGGTATCTTGCAGGTGGACCAACAAAGCATCGGCAATAGCCAAAATCGATCCTATTTCCGATACCGGTCGTCGCGGTAAGAATAGACAGTTTTCGACGCCTTCGACGGCTACTCTTTCCTTCAATCGATCAACTTCTATACCGCCCCCAATAAAAACAAATTGAATATTCAGGTTCTGTCTATTGACGATTTTCGCTGCATCGATAACCGAATCCAACCCTTGAACTTTTCCCATTGTTCCGGCGAAAACCAAATTAAATCGGCCGGCGAAACCAAGTTCATGAGCCATGGGCTCATCAATTTCTTCCACGCGCTGAACTTCCGCGCACCAATTGTAGATAACATCGATCTTTGATTCTGGAACACCCCGTTCCAATAATTTTGGCTTAACTCCAGGGGAATTTACTACCAAATGACTAGCCATACGATAGGTTAGGCCACACCAAATATCGACACACTTCAGCAGGAATCGATTATTAAGCATATTGCTATCGACTAAACTATCCGGCCAAAGATCGTTAATATCGTAAACAAACGGAAACTTTCTAAAAAGTTGTAGAACCATTGCAGGAAGTGCAATAGTTGCGGGGGCATGGTACGCATATACAATATCCGCGCGTTTAACCGTTAACGGCGCCACTAGAGCGGCGGACAGCGCGAAGCTGATGTAATTTAGTATTCGTCTGATGGCGGAGCGATCATGGCTAGGAAAGAGGGGAACCCTTATTACCGATATGCCATCAATCGTCTGATATTGGACAAGTCTCATCCGGTAGCCCGGATATAGTTTTCCCTCCGGATAGTTTGGAAACCCTGTAAGCACCTGAACCTCATGCCCCCGCCTGACAAGTTCCTTCGCAAAAGGTAGGCCCTTGAAATCCGGTTCCGGAGTGAACCACTGCATCAAAATCAATATTCTCATCGCAAAGGGCCAACGGTGCGTCGATATCAGAAATTGGACCACTCAATAGCGGCATCGTAATCATGCGCCAATGCCGCGGGTGGAAAATAATCCATAGCGACAAAATCGATATTCACCGAAAGTTCACTTAGACCAAACCGTGCGATTTACGTAATCAACATAACTCAGAACAACCCGAAGTATCTGCTTGGAAACCGAACTGGCTTCGTAGTCCGCTACCGGTTGCATCACGCGCTTGTTCTTATCATGCTGAGCGAGAATGACGCGCACCGAATCCAGCACCCGTTCCTTCTTCAGGCCGCTCATGATGAGCGTGCCCACATCCATGCCTTCCGGGCGTTCATGCGCATTGCGGATGGTGATCGCGGGCAGGTTGAGCAGCGAACCCTCCTCGGTAATCGTTCCGCTATCAGAGACAACGCATAACGCCTCCATTTGCAATTTCACGTAATCGCAAAATCCGAAGGGCTTGAGAAATTGGATATGCGGGTTTAGCTTTCCCAACTCCAAAGCATCCAGGCGCTTTCTGGTGCGCGGATGAGTGGAGACGATGACGGGGCAATTGTACGTTTCAGCGAGCGCATTCAGCGTCTCAAGCATGTCCAGCAGATTCTGCGGTGTATCTACGTTCTCCTCGCGGTGCGCGCTCACGACAAAGAAACCATTTGCCGGAAGGCCCATGCGTTGCAGCACATCGGATTTCCGGATCTTCGGCATGTAATGATCCAGCACCTCGCGCATGTGCGAGCCCGTCTTGATGATGGTCTCCGGAGGTATCCCCTCGGCTATCAAGTAACGGCGGGCGTGCTCGGTCAGAACCAGATTGATGTCGCTCAAGTGATCCAACACCTTGCGGTTCAGTTCCTCAGGCACACGCTGATCGAAGCAGCGATTACCCGCCTCCATATGGAAAACCGGGATTTTTCGGCGCTTAGCGGCGATGACGGCCAGGCAGGAGTTGGTATCGCCGTACAACATCACAGCGTCCGGCTGCTCTTGTTCCATGACTTGATCGGACTTTTCGATCACTCGCGCGATGGTCTGGGCCGCGTTCTCGCCCACCGCCTCGAGAAAGTGATCCGGCTTGCGAATGTCCAAGTCGTCAAAGAACAGTTGGTTCAGTTCAAAATCATAGTTTTGGCCCGTGTGCACCAGAACATGCTGGGTGTGCTGATCGAACTCGGCAATCACACGGCTCATTTTGATCAACTCGGGTCTCGTCCCGACGATCGTCATCACTTTAAGCATGTAACTCTTCCCTTATAAAGTCGAGTTTCGACAACAGCTTCTTGATCTGCTCGACACTCAGACGCTCCGTGTTATGTGAAGTGTAATCTTCCTGATGCGAGATATTTTCTTCGCCCTCGCTGAAATATTGCGCGTAATTCAAATCCCGGTTATCCGCTGGAATGCGGTAATAACTGCCCATGTCTTTGGCTCTTGCCATCTCCTCGCGCGAGATCAACGATTCGTACAACTTCTCACCGTGGCGTGTCCCGATGACACGAACCGGGTTGCTCTTGGCGAACATTTCCTTTAGCGCCTGCGCGAGATCCGCCACGGTCGATGCCGGCGCCTTCTGCACAAAGATGTCGCCCTGCTTCGCATGTTTGAACGCATACAGCACCAAGTCGACCGAATCCTCCAGCGACATCAGAAAACGCGTCATGTTCGGATCGGTGACGGTGATTGGCTTTCCCTCTTTGAGTTGCGACACAAACAATGGGATGACCGAACCGCGCGAGGCCATCACGTTGCCATAGCGGGTCGCGCACAACACGGTCTCGCCGTCACTCTGCATACGCGCCTTCGCGACCATGAACTTTTCCATCATCGCCTTTGAGATGCCCATCGCATTTATGGGATATACCGCCTTGTCGGTACTCAACATCACCACCCGCGACACTCCGCGCGCAATAGCGGCCGTCATCACATTTTCCGAACCGAGCACGTTAGTGCGAACGGCCTCTAGCGGATAGAACTCACAAGATGGAACCTGTTTCAATGCCGCCGCATGGAACACGTAGTCCACTCCCTTCAGCGCCTGATAGACGCTGTCGTAATCGCGAACGTCGCCGATGTAGAACTTCAATTTCGGATTGTTTAACGCGATGCGCATCTCTTCCTGCTTCTTTTCGTCGCGACTGAAGATGCGTATCTCGCGCACTCCCGTCGAAAGGAAGCGCTTAAGCACCGTATTCCCGAAAGAACCCGTGCCGCCGGTAATCATCAGAACATTGCCTTTAAACATAATTCGATCCAGGCCTATTTGTAAGCGTACATAATATCGATTAACTCGGGCCACTCGGGAGCCACATAGCCCGTTGCCAACCCAAAACGCGTTGCGTCGAGCGAACGGTTGATCGTCAGACTCTCGTCCGGGACGATGTCTAAACTTTTGCCATACGTATCGGCGATCATCTTGAGTAGATCGAACTTGGCGATCGGCTTAGCGGCAACATGGTACAACCCGGATAGTTCAGTGTGCGGGATAACCACATCACGAATGACTTGTGCGAAAACCACCGTCGGGAGCCCGGAAAAAATGGCGCGACGATAGCCACTACACTTCCCCTCTTGCGACAGGAACCACTCCAGAAGGCCATATTTACTTTGCAGTTCATGACCAATGGTCGAGGTACGCAGGGTGATCGTATGCGGGTAATGCACTTCGCCCAGCGCTTTGGATTTTCCATACACATCCCGCGCATCGGCGAAATCCGTTTCGACGTATCCGCCTTTCTCACCCGAGAAAACGCAGTCGGTGCTGACATGTATCAAACGAGCGCCGACGAGCTTGCAAAGTCCTGCCAACCGATGCGGCATCAGCGTGTTGATCGGAATTGAAACCAGCGGGTCTTCCGCTTCCGGCTTGTGCTTGGTCAAACCCGCACAGTTGACAACCACGTTGGGCCTTATCCGATCCAGAATTTCAACTAATGACTCCTGGCGTTCAAGTTCAACCCCCGCGATCAGACGCGCACCGAGAGGCGCGGGAAAGAGTCGCTTCACACTTCCGTCTCGAACGCTGCCGAAAACTTCCCAGTCATTTTTCTCACTCAGGACGCGCAGCACCGTACTGCCTATCATCCCGCTCGCTCCGATAACCAATACCTTCATGTCTTCTCCCTGAAATGCTCATTGGAAACTTTCGCCAGGAACCCGAAAGTTTCCTCTGCACACCGCCGCCACGAAAAAGCCTGCGCACGCTCAAACGCTGCCGTTGCCAGTTGCTCCCGCAAATCAGGTGACTCAATCAATTTCCGCAGCGCATGGGCAATATCGCTCGGGTTCTCGGGGTCAAAATACACACCGGCATTCCCCAGAATTTCCGGCATCGGCCCCCTATGAGAGCAGGCCATCGGCAAACCGGCTGCCATACCCTCCAAAAGAATATTGGGCATGTTTTCGCAACTGGATGCAAATACGCCGATATCCGCCTTCGCATATAGCTCATCAAGATCCGAGTATGGAACAGCACCGCGATAGGTGATAAACGAACCCTTGGGGTCAACACGATTCAAGGTTTCATTCAAGCGGCGCATGCCTTCAGATGGCGGACCGACCAACTCCAAAACTACAGGAATACCCGCGGAGCGCAATTGTGTCACCGCCTCCGCAACGTGCCATTGGTGCTTATACATGTCAACACTGGACACATACAGCACTCGGCAGGGTTGAGCCGCGCTGTATTGTTGGGTAGGTAACTGAGGACGAGGCGACCGGTAGAATCGGGGACTGATGCCGTGAGGAATAATCGAGCTCATACCGTGTATTGAGCCGATTGCATTCAAGACAGCATCGCGGGCGTACTCGGTAAGAAAAATGACCCCCTCGGCCTTGCGAAACAGGCGGCTTTGAGACCATCTTAGGAGCAGGAACTTCAACGTGTAGAGAGACCAGCCGTATCGCCGCATCTCCGCCCATTCAAAGGGCAGCATATTCCGGCTCATGGTAACTATGGGTCCAAAGCCGCTGGCGTCAGAACCACCAGGGACGAATAGCACATCGCATCCGGCCTGTGCGGCGAGCCTTTTTAACATTAGGCGCTGCCAAAACACCCGAAAAAATATGCCTCGATCCAATATCGGCACGTAGACCTTTTGCAGCCAAACTCGATCATCTATCTTCGCAAGCGTTGCGGCGCCCGCCCAGACAATAACGCGATCAAATCCGTGAGCCGGTAGTTCCGCCGCGCCCAGCAATTCAACCAGATGAGTTACGCCACCGCCAGCACGTAAATTAAAAGCATTGATCCCGAGGATCATGTCTTGACAATGCCGAGACGGTGGGCCCGAACATACCAATCCATTGCCTCACAGATACCTTGCGAAATTGTGTGACTCGGTTGGTAACCAAGAAGGCGCTGTACTTTGCCGATGTCGGCTAAGGAGTGCCGCACATCGCCAGCGCGAAAATCGCGATATTCAGGCTGAACCGCGGCGGGCACACCAAATGTACTAAGTCTCTCGCCAAGCAATGCGAATAACCGGTTCAAGGTAGTCTGGTCACTCACCGCCACGTTATAAACCTGATTCACAGCATCCAGGTGCTCAGTAGTAGCGGCAAGCAGGTTGGCCTGTACGGCATTGGCGATGTAGCAGAAGTCGCGGCTGGTTTCTCCATCTCCATTGATGTAAACGGGCTGCCCCCCAAGCAACGCTGCGGTCCATTTCGGGATCACCGCCGCATAGGCACCATTTGGGTCTTGTCGCTGGCCAAAGATGTTGAAGTAACGCAGGCCTATGGTCATGAAACCGTAGGTACGCGCGAAGACGTCAGCGTAAAGTTCGTTGACGAGTTTGGTCACCGCATAGGGGGACAGCGGCTTACCGATCTTGTCTTCAACTTTAGGCAAAGCAGGGTGATCGCCATAGGTGGAACTGCTGGCGGCGTAAACGAAGCGCTTGACCTTTGCGTCACGGGCGGCGACCAGCATGTTGAGAAAGCCGTCGATATTATTGGCGTTGGTAGTGATGGGGTCTTCAATACTGCGCGGTACGGAGCCAAGAGCGGCCTGGTGGAGGACATAGTCGACGGGGCAACTCCGGACGGCACCATCTTCCAGCAAGGGCGCGGTAAATGTCATTGCCCTTCTGCAATCATCCACACTACGGATATCACCGGAAATGAACTGGAAGTTAGCCCATTGGTCCCCGGTAACAAGGCTTCTTACTTCGTCGAGGTTTCTCTGGTGGCCGGTGGAAAAGTTATCCAGCCCAACCACCCTCTGGTTAAGTTTGAGAAGGGTTTCGAGCAGGTTGCTGCCGATGAAACCCGCTACGCCGGTCACCAGCCATATCCTGGGGTCGGAGACAAGTTTGGATTGAAGGTCGGTATAGGTGGTCATCGCGCGATTACAGTCGTAGGTCCGAGGCATCTGCGGGGAGAATGTATTTCAGGTCGTAAAGAACATGATTCTGTTTGCCCAATGCGCGAATCGCCTTCGCTCCCATGTCAAGAAACTGGCGGTGGGCCACTGCGAGAACAATACCGTCGTATGCGCCCGGCTCCGGCTGAATAATCGGAGTGATGCCGTACTCATGCTCGGCTTCTTCAACGGTAACCCAGGGATCATAGACGTCTGCCGCGCAGTTGTAGTCTTTGAGTTCGGCAACAATGTCGACGACACGTGTATTGCGTAAATCGGGACAGTTTTCCTTGAAGGCAAACCCCATGACCAGCACACGGGCGCCATCAACCTGGATGCGCCGCTTGGTCATGGCCTTTACGAGTTGAGCAACGACATAAGCGCCCATGCTGTCATTCAGGCGGCGACCAGCCAGGATAATCTCCGGATGGTAGCCAATGGCCTGCGCCTTGTGGGTGAGATAGTATGGATCCACGCCAATGCAATGGCCGCCAACGAGACCGGGGCGGAAGGGCAGGAAGTTCCATTTGCTACCGGCCGCTTGCAGAACTGCCTCCGTATCGATGCCCATCTTGTTGAAAATCAGTGCCAGCTCATTGATGAGTGCGATGTTCAGGTCGCGCTGTGTGTTTTCAATGACCTTCGCGGCTTCGGCCACCCGGATACTGCTCGCCTTGTGGGTGCCGGCCGTGATGATTTCGTTGTAAAGCGCATCGACCAGGTCGGCACTTTCCGGCGTGGAACCGGAAGTGACCTTCCTGATGGTCGCGATACGATGCTCCTTATCGCCAGGGTTGATGCGTTCGGGGCTATATCCGCAATAAAAACCCTCAGTCGCCACTGCACCTTCGCCGCCACGAGATGAAGCACTGATGTACTTTAAACCGGAAAACCTTTCCAGTACGGGTACGCAGTCTTCCTCGGTTGCTCCGGGGTAAACCGTAGATTCGTAAATCACTATGTCACCCGCCTTGAGCACCTTGCCCACGGTTTCCGATGCCTTGACGAGCGGCGTCAGATCAGGGCGTTTGTGTTCATCGATAGGCGTTGGAACGGTAACGATAAAACAATTGCAATCGCGAAGGGCCTCCAGATCGGTGGTGTAACTAAGATATGTCGCTGCGGACAATTCTTCAGGGCTAACCTCCAACGTGTGATCCCGGCCGGATTTGAGTTCGTCGATCCGCTTCTGATTGATGTCAAAGCCCACTACAGTGCGCTTCTTGCCGAACTCGACGGCGAGCGGAAGGCCGACATATCCGAGCCCAATAATGGCCAACCTAAGCCGGCTAGTCTTTTGCGAATAATTCTGCATTCATTGCTTCCCGTTCATTGAAGAGTCACCGCATATTCCCTGCGCCACAGTTCGAACAACACCAGCGCAAACAATCGTTCGCCGTTGTTGCGGCCACGGTCCTGCCCCGCCAGCAAGCCCCGTACAGTGCGTTGATCAAAGATACTTTGTGCATCCATCAACACATCATGGAACATCTCACGAAATGCCCCAGCCTTGAGCCAGTCGGCAAGCGGAATGGAAAATCCCTGCTTGCGCTGCCGGTCAAATTCGGGCGGCAACACACGAGAAGCCAGACGTTTTAGCAGAATCTTCTTGTCCACGGTAGTCGCCTTGAGATGCGAAGGAACCCGGCCGAAGGCGAACTCGATCAAGCGATAGTCCAGCAACGGCGCGCGCACCTCGAGGGCATTCAACATGCTGGCGCGATCGACCTTGACAAGAATGTCTTCCGCCAGATAGTTGGCGAAATCCATGCGGGTCGCACGTTGCAATAGATCGGGATGCGGCGGTACCAGCCCTTCGATTACCGTCTCGGCCGAAGTCCGCCAGCCCTCGTGCGGCGCCATCAGCTTCCTGCGAGTAGTGGCGTCGAAGTATGTAGCGATCAGCGGCAAACCGCTATTCATATCCACGCCCAGCCCCTGTAGCCAATTGCGTCCCTTCACGCCCACGGGCAACATCCGCTCGGCGAGAAAGGATATCGCTTTGCGCAATGGGTGCGGAATGAGCTCCAGCCGGTGCTTCATCCATAGCAGGCGACTGTAATGTTCATACCCGCCAAATAACTCGTCGCCGCCGTCGCCTCCTAACGCTACCGTACAATGCTTCCGCACCAGTTGGCTGACCAGAAAGGTGGGAATCATGGACGAATCCACCATAGGCTCGTCAAACTGGCGGGCGAGTCGGGGAAGAAGATCACCTATGTCCAGCCGTGCCTCGAGTTCCGTATGCTCCGTACCGAAGTGATGGGCAATAAGACGCGCGTGCTTGGTTTCATCCAGTTTGTCGTAGCCGGGAAAACATACAGTAAATGTTTTGACTTTGGCCGACGCGCGCACCGCCATCGCGGTCACAAGACTGGAATCAACACCACCGCTCAGAAATACACCCACCGGAACATCTGCCACCAGTTGGCGACGCACCGCATCTTCAAGCAGGTCTTCCAGTTGATCGAGCAGCGCGACTTCATCCACTTGCTGCTGCGCTACCGTTGAATCCAGTTCCGGTAGCTGCCAATAGCGCCATACCTTGGCTTCACCGGATCGCATGTCAAATTGCAATGCGTGCGCGGGCGGCAGTTTTCTGAAGTCTTGCAACATACAGCGCCCACCCGGCACATATCCCATTGCGAGGTAGCAATCGAGCGACTCGCGGTCGACGCGGCGCGGCAAGGTTTCATCGGCAAGCAATCCCTTCAGTTCCGATGCAAATCTCAGTGTGCCATCCATACACCGATAGAAAAGGGGCTTCTCACCAGCACGGTCGCGTGCCAAGCAGATAACTTGCCGCCGTTCATCGTAGAGCGCGAAGGCAAACATGCCGTTCATGCGTGAAAGGCAGTCCATGCCCCACTCGCGATAGGCGGCAAGAATGACCTCCGTATCGCTGTGCGAGCGAAACACGTGCCCCATCTCCGCCAGTTCGGCCCGCAACTCGGTGAAATTGTAGATCTCGCCGTTAAAGACGACGGCATGAGTCCGAGAGACATCCGTCATCGGTTGATGCCCGGCGACAGAAAGATCGATAACGGAAAGTCGCCGATGCGCCAGCCCAACGCGCCCATCTCCCGACCACCACTCGCCGGCATCGTCCGGCCCCCGATGCGTCAAGGCATCACGCCCATCAGCGAGCCAGTCCCGATGAACAATTGGTACTTTAGATGCAATGCCTACGATACCGCACATGTTGAGTTCTTCTTTGCGCCCGCTGCTATTTTACGGTGGGGGAAACGCTATTCGTTATCGTCGTTGATGGAGGAAGATAGCGCTCAAAGAGGGCAAGGCTAAAGAAGACAACCGGCAAAATTGCCTTAGACACCCATATGGTGTAATGGCCTTCCGTAATAAAAATTAGTAAGGTTACGCATATTGAAAATTGAACAATTTTTTTATCGTCCATGCCGAAACCTTGCCCACCCTTCTCGGTATTTAGCATTCGCAGCCCGGACTTAATAACCCTAATATAGCCAAGCATAATCAAAATAAAGAACGGCATTCCAAATCGTTGAAGTGTCTCGATAAGGCCGACATCTCCTCCCTTAGCCGTGCCATAGCTGGTGAATCCATCGCCAATAATAAATGTAACCGGATAATTGAGAAGATGCATGGGATAGTTCCATAGATACTTCATCAAAATACTTCCCATGCTTATATCTTTATCATTTACCCCAAGAAGAAAATCCGATTGCCCAGATAGATTACGGAGCATAAATTCTGACATGACATCCCCTACGGCCCATAATGTTACCATCGAGACAAATAGAAAAACAGATGAAAACAATATGATTGCGCCAAGAGACTTACCGGATATGCGCCCATGAATAATCTCTTTGCCGTCGAACTCAAATAAATAGACAATTACGGAGAAGGCCAAGATGGCGGTAAAATTCAGACCGGCCAGCAACATTATGCCAAAAACCGAAAGCACTGCCTGACGGAAAACCGTACGATTTCTTGGCAGTAGCGCCAATGCCGCGAAGGACGCTAAAACGATGTACCCGCTCGATACTGCATGCGTCTCCAGCAATCCAAAGCTACGATAGCCAATCAACAGACGAGAACTGACCTCGAGTCCACCTGTTTCTCCAGACATTGTAAATGAATATCGCGCAGCCTCTTTCGCATAGTCACTGACTTCGCGGAGGGCCAGTTTTAAATATGAGTCGTATGCAAAATAGGCGCCCACGATAAGACCGGCAACGACTATTCCGACTAATACCACTTTTATTTCCTGACCAGAGGCCGACCTTCTGAAATAGAAGTAGAAAACAACGGGGAGCAGATAGACGGCCAATGCTGCCAGCCCTTGCTCTAAAGGAATAACAAAAAATGCCGTCTGCCACCCGGTATTAAATAAGACAAGAAATATATACGCATTTATCATTGCCCCAATATTTTTCCGCCGAGGATATTTTATGTCGCTGCCGCTGCTTCGCCCCGGGTTAATAAATGTCAGAATGACAATAATTAAAATTATTGCATACGGTATCATTGACGGATACGGATTATTTGCATAAACCTGTATCGGAAAGCTTAATGCCGAAGTCACAACAGCGAAGAACCAGAGAAAGCTCTTGAGAGTGGTTATACGAACTACCATTTCCGCCACTCCCCTACCAACTCATAGGGCTTTGCGTTAAGTCCCTGTTTAAACTCGGCGATGCCTTTGGGCGTAGCCTCGCTCAGCCCCCCTATGTCGAACCAGGCACAACCGTGCCGCTTGGCATGAAGGATCGCCTGCCAAAGCAATACAGAATTCGCCTGCATCTGGCGGCCCTTTTCATTGGTCGAGCCGATAAGATAGATTGCGGTATCACCCGATCTGATGGTTACGAGTACGCCGAGCGGTTCATCGTCCGCCGCTGCATCATTCTCTCGCGCAGTAAATAGATTGAACTGCCACATGGCCCCCTGTTGCGCCGCGAGCGCGCGGATCAGATTCTCCGATAGCCCATGAAACCCCCTGTCGCTCTGAAGTTCCGTATAACTCTGCACCAACAAGTCCAGTTGATCTCCTCGGCATACGTGATGCGTCACAACAACGCCGAGTTTTTCTCCCTTTCGCAAGCAATTCCTCCACTTGCCCTTTAGGCTCATCAGCAGCGCTTGTTCATCGACATCCAGCGCCATCCGGCCCGAGCCCCAAGCTGATGCCGTCAATCCATTGAAACCTAAGGCCTGCAATCCCGTCCTCGCCCCATTCGTAGGCGGCAATTCCGGAGCGGTTTGCATCATCAGCCAACGCCGGCGACGTCCTTCCCGCAGCAGCACCTGAAGCGCCGCCAGTTTGAAGGGTATCTCCGCATCCCCGGACAGGTCCGCCAACAAAAGCGGGCCGCGATTCAGGCGAGCAATGGCGCCTAGCAGGGGCAGTCCCCGCGTAAGTACCTGCGCCAGCGCGATCGGACAAGCAAGTTCATCGGAAATCAGAAACCGGCTGGCTTTCCACCCTTCCGCCTCTTCCTTTGCGGCACCATACTGCCAGGACTGAAGCAGGTTCGCCCTTGGGCAGCGCTGCCAATAGCCGTCCCACTCCTCTCGTGACAAAACACGAGCCTGCCATTGTGTCGTAGTCAATTCGAGCAGAGACCGGCCACACGCAAGAATCTGTATAGGGTCCACAGTCTGATGCACCGGCAGATAAATGCGGTTGTGGCGTAGCGCTATCGCCGAACGATGCGCCTCAGCACAGTTCATCACTTCCGGAGGCAGGTCCGGCCATGTCACAGCGGGAATGCCTGCACGTTGCAATCGGTCAAACAAAGCGCGGGCATCTGCCTCCTGCCCGCTGACAAAACTGGCGAGATACGGGGTGTTTTCGACCGGAAAAGAATCCATCGCGCTCGCCGGATCGGCCCATGACAGCACATCGCGCCAGTCCTGCGCACGCTGTTCGCGAAGACGAGCCACCGCATCGAGTCTATCCCCCAAGCGAGCAAGTAAACGCTTTGCCAAAGTGCTCATTCTGGGATGAACCATTCCCGGAACAACCGGGTCGGCCTCCGCATTGAAAACGGTAACCGAACGACGCGATCGTAGCCCCAGCCGCTGGAGCGTACGCTTGACCAGCCACAGGGCTGCTGTCCGGCTGGCAGATCCCGCCGAATCGAGAATCCTGGCGCTGATCTGACGCAGCACGCTCATTGCCTGAACTTGTTCAGCAAGACGAGCGGGTCCATCCGGTCGAACAACGAGTACCGCGCCATCCGGAATCGGCAAATGCTTGTGCGGACTATAAAGCACGCAATCCCCGACTTCGCCGACGCCAGGAACCGGTCGCAACACATGGGTGGCATCCTCAATGAGCCACGCGCCATGGGTCTGGCAAAAAGCAGAAATCGGCTCCGCAAGCGTCGGTTGCCCGAAGTAATGAACCAATACGACAATATCCGGACGCTGTGCGCGCGCGAGATCATTGCAGGCACAAAGGTCGGGAGCCATCTGGTCGGTAACCGGATAAAACACCAGCCGCGCACCCATATCCCGTAGCGGTGCGAGAGATGCATTGCAGAAAAAGTCGGGTATCCAGACGGTTACGCCCTCATCGGGCAGCAACTCTTTCCGCCAACGGGCAACGGCTGCCATAGACCAAGCCGAACGGGAGAACCAGAACCCCTCATCGACGGGGCGGCACCAGGGCGCAGCGAGCGGCCCCTCCGGTACAAAGAACTTCAGCACGGCGGCGAAGAGGTCGCCCCACTCGGGTAAAGGCGCCGAGGTCAGACGGCGCACAGCGGATTTCCGGTCACATCATTTCCCGAACGGTTCAGTATTTCATACCAAAGCGACCCAACCCATTCTCTCAACAGCGCAGTATTAAAGTTCAATGCACCGGGGTCAGGAATAAAGTCTTGCCAACTCACGGAATGTATCCTCGCCGGTACTGCGCTCGTCAGTACCGCTTCAAAGGAACGGCAGAACTCGCGCCGAGCACGTCGGATGTGCCAGTCGGAGGTCACAACGGCAATTGGAGTTGAAGGCATCACGCCCCGCAACTTAAGCGCCTCAATGGGATGTTCCCTCGTGTTTATGGAGTTAGGCTCCTGTAACAGGAATTGCTCGGGAACGCCTCTCATTCCTGCCCCTGCGGACATAAGCTGCGTCATTCGGTCGTGGCCGCGAACACCGTCGCGCAAATAGGCTGCACCGGAAAACACAATCGTCGCCCTGGGGTAGCGACGCCAGACGGTGACCGCATGAGCCACCCGCCTCTCGCTCTCGGAATTAAGGATATCCTCGTCCGCTTGAGCCCCCAGGATGTACCCGCCACCGAGAACGAAAATATATTCCGGGATAATGGCACCGTGATTCGTTTCTGGAAGTATCAGTGAGTTCAGCAATCCGTTACCTACAATCGCAGTGGACGAAATCGCAAACAGCAGCGTCATTATCGTCAGGGCCCGAATCATCGCGCGGTTAAACCCGCGCGTACCTCCTTGCAAGGCTGTGAGCCCCAGCATCTGCAGCAGTAAATACCAGCAAAATGGATCGACGAGAAACTTCAAGAAGCTATTTCATCCATTTGCGTAGAATCGCTCGATCTTGCCAATATCGAAGATCAGCCGCCCCTTCCAAGAAAGATCCCATCAGATTATTGGGTAGAAGCAGATAATTGGAATGAGCATCCTGTACAGCTGAGGCGTCGCGCCATATGGCAAAGGGCGATGTACCATTCGCGTTATCGCCGCGCAAGCCGGAAAAAATGGTGCGGAAACGTGATTTCGCTATTCTGGCCGCAGCTTCACTGAAGCTCCCGACATTGCCAAACGTGTAGGCGAAATGCTCTATCGGTACGCGCAAATGCATTTGTAAAGCATCGGCACCGCCCACGATCTCCCTTTCCAGTTCAGCCTGGCTTTCTATCTCGGACAGCCGCGCATGGGTGCGAGTGTGGCCGCCGATCGTGTGCCCCTGTTCAAGAAGTGCCTCGACATCCCCCCAACGTAGATTTCCCCAGGACCGGGGCAGATTTTCCGCCTGGGTACCCAAATAGACATTCCGTGCGATGAATTGGCGTGCCTCATATGGATCACTGATGGCAGCCAATTCTGAAACAACGAAAAATAGCGCGCGGATCCCCATGGGGTTAAGTACTTGTTCTGCCACCGCGCGATTAGAGGCCAATCCATCGTCAAAGGTCAGGAGCAGATTTGAACCGATGATCGGCAACTCTCCGGAAATCATGGCGGCAAACTGCTCGGGGGTGACAAACTTCCATGTCTTTGCCAACCAGCGCAATTGGGCCGCAAACTTATCCATGTCTTGCGGCGCAACGTCATGATGAAGCAACACGCGTAGCCGGGCGGGATCGCCACGCCCCAATCGGCGCAGAACATCTTTGCTCCGCATAAGCGGACCATAAGCCAAACTGAGCAACCGATGATGAATGGACATTTCCATACTATTGTTTGTTTAAGAACTGCGTCTTCGAATGCCGTCTAGAACTCTAGCGAAGATATAGGAGCATGAACCGCCAAAGGAGCTACGAAACCCGGAAACCAGGGCAGGGATACCCGAGACAAACTTCTTTTTCCCAATCAGGCCCGTTCCTTTTGCCACCAATAGTCTCGCGTTTATTTTTCGCCAAAGACATTCCTTGTCAGGCTGAAATGTCTGCAATTTGAATACATGATCCATCAACACATTAATACCATTCTGACTATGTAGCGCAAGCTTGGCTGAACTATTCGTTGCGTGAATAGAATATTCACCTTGGACTGACCTTATAAATTTGAATTTTGCACCCGCCTTGGCAAGCAACAGCCAAAAATCGTAATCTTCGGCAGTCACAAAATCAGTATTTTCCCGAAAGTAAATGCCATTTACCACCAAAAAATTAAGATTCACCAGTGTTGCTGAAGGCGATAAACAATTTCCAACCTCCAGCAGCCTTTTATAGAAATCAGTGCAATACGGACCGAACTTAAGTAATCTTTTGTTCCCGGACGCCTCGTCAACCATAAACTCGTCCGTACTGAAAACATTTACGCCGGGATCCTCACAAATGCTCATTACTACAGTTTCAAGCTTTTCCGGATACCAAAAATCATCTGAATCCAAAAAGGCTATCCACTCTCCTTTGGCCGCACGAATCCCCGCATTCCGAGAGGCCGCAATTACCCCGTTATTACTAATTTTTAGTAGCGTGACTCTTGGATCCTCGAAGCTACGCACAACCTCATCGGTATTGTCTTGGGAGTGATTGTCGATAACGATAACTTCCCAATTTGAATAAGTCTGCCCGACAACCGACTGAAGAGCACGGCCAAGAAAATGGGCGTGATTATAGGTCGGAATCACCACAGAAACGAGTGGGGCCATCACATCACATTGCATCAATGTCGCCCTCCGGCCTGTCGGCCATGATCCCGGAACAGAAAGAACTTAAAACGATCAACCTGCTTACCCCCTCCGCCAACGAACTGTAATGAAAATTCAGTGTTCTCGCTAATCGATAACTTTCGCACTAGCTTATCGCCGAACTCCACGACCCCAGGCAGTGGAATCCCTGACCGATCAAGTCCAGATCAGCAGCGTCCTGAATGCGCAATGTACCACCAGATACTTCCGTCGCCAATGCACTCAATCGCCTCCTCCCCGCCCATTATCGCGCCTGAGCAACACCGTGCTACGGATCGCGGCATTATTGGATAAGTAAAAATAGTTGAACCGGCGGGTTTATCGACAAAGCCCTGGCAATAAAATTTCAAATATCGGAATGCATCAAATAATACACTCTATAACCACTTATTTCACAATGGTTCAATTTCATCCACATTTAATAAAATGTCGCGAAAGTATCCAAGCGCTTTATGATATCGTTGTTATTGTATGAATCCACGAGATTCATATTTTTCGGAAGAGGGAATAAATTGCGCTGAAACGATGTCGTCCCCGTCCTTCCGAATCCGATATGCACAGTATACATATACTATCCAACCGTATGCCCAATCGCGTCCCCGTGATAGGGCGATCTCATCGTAAATAGGCCATTTTGGAACAATTTTCCGCTGTTTCTTCGCTGAGAAAGATCGTACTCATATCAAATGCGATTTATATAACTTGACGGGGTCATCGTGGAGGCATCATGGAGTCAGTGATGACTGCCCTGTTCTTGATTGAATTCCGCATGACAATAGGCCAATAACTCATCTATTTCAAAGCCCTTGTCGAGGATCATATTAAATCCAAGATTTGCCAATCGATCAGCCCGGTATTCGAGTATTTCATTTCGTTCGTCCGCACCGATCTCGGGCCTCAGTAATCTCGGCTTAAAGCCAAGAACAAGCTCACACCGTCGCTGAATCAACTGTGCCATTTCAATAACGGATTGTGACTTTCCGGAACCAACGTTAATTACCCCAAGTTCTCCTAAATCAACGTTGCCGGAAGACAAGTGTTCGATAGCGCGGCAAACATCAGCCATGGCAATGAAGTCCCGCTGCTGCAATCCACTGGAGCGCAATGGCATTTCACCGCGCACCGCCGCATTCCTGCACAAGTCGTTTACCAGCAGCATCCAGCAATTTGCATCCCTGTGTGCCGGCGCACCAAAAACATTGGACAGGCGTAGCACGATTCCGTCAATTTCACGGCGCTGACGACTGCCCAGCACGGCATTTTCACCGGCGAGATGGCTGGTGGCATACGGGTGCAAATTGCGCGGGCATGCAGTCTCGTCAATGCTGCCTACCAAAGGACTGGCATATACGTGAGCAGTGGATAGGTAGATAAACCGCGTCACACCCGCCTGAATCGCTTCGCGAAGTAAGCGCGCGGTAGCGCTCCCGTTAAGTTCCAACGCCGCAACGGGATCAGCCGCGCAGTCTTGAGCATTCATCCCGGCCGCATGGATTACGACATCGACGCCGGTACAAATTCTCTTCAGGGCACGGCTATCATTCCAGTCAGTCTGAACCACTTCGGTTTGGGATAAGCAGTTGGGTCGGCTAACGGCCTTGCGTGACCCCAGAACGACTTGATGCCCGGCTTGCTGCAAATGCCGGGCCACTCGCCCACCGACAAACCCCAACCCGCCCGTAATTAGTATACGCATTAGCTAAGCGCTAACGTTCCCAGGGCGCGCCTTTTGCCCATAACGATTCCAGCAGTTCATGGTCGCGCTTGGTGTCCATGCAATGCCAGAATCCGTCATGCCGATAAGACATCAATTCCCCGGCTTTTGTCACCTGCTCCAAAGGTTCGCGCTCCAGCAAGGTGCTATCCCCGTCAATCAGGTCAAAAAAGGCCGGCTCGATCACGAAAAAACCTCCGTTGATCCAGCCCTGGTGCAACTGCGGCTTTTCCTTGAAACTGAGGACGCGAGAACCATCCATTTCCAGTTCGCCAAAACGTGCAGAGGGACGAACGGCAGATACGGTGACCATTTTGCCGTGACTTCGATGAAACTTCAGCAGCGCATCCAGATCGATATCGGCAACGCCATCGCCGTAGGTCACCATGCAGGTCTCATTGCCGATGAACGGCTGCATACGCTTGACGCGTCCGCCGGTCATTGACGTATCGCCGGTGTTGACCAAAGTCACCCGCCAGTCCACGGCATCCATTTGGTGCGGTTTAACACTACCCGAGGCAAGGTCCACCGTGAAATCGGAATTAAGCGCGCGGTAATTGAGGAAATATTCCTTGATCACCTCGGCCTTGTAACCCAAGGCAACAAAGAAGTCCTTGTGCCCAAAGTGCGCATAGGTCTTCATGATGTGCCAGAGAATAGGCTTGCCACCCACCGGCACCATCGGCTTGGGGATGACGTCGGTGTATTCGGACAAGCGCGTACCAAAGCCCCCGGCAAGCAGGATCACCTTCATAAGTCAGCTCCAGTCATATTCGATTTCTGACGGCGCGCAGCGCTCAACTTCATTGGGGTCATGGGGAATGCTGGCGAGATTCAACACCAAGCTTGGCGACTCTGCGATGCCTTGAAAGCCGAACCAGATACCCGGAGGAACGGTGAGGCGCGCATAGCGCTCGACGCCAACCTCTTCCACTCTAAACTCGTCGGCATCAGCCGATCGAAACACAAACCTGACTTGCCCCACTGGAACGACAACATTCATGGTCATCCGTGTATGACGTTTCCAGGCCTTGACGGCACCGCCAGCCACCCAGGAAAAGTAGGCCTCGCCAAAACCGGCAAAGCCTGCGTCGGTCTGCTTCATGGCGTGCAGCACGTCTCCGCCGGCTGTGGCGATTCGCGCCAGCGGAGTTACCGTAATGCCACTCAGGCTCATTGCGCCCATGCCAATCCTTTCAGTTTGGCAATCACCGTATATGCATCAATCTGTGATCGGGTTGCGGCGGCAATCTGCTCCGGATGCTGGTAGTAGGCGCGATACCATTCGGCAGTCATCCGCACGGTGTCTTCAAAACCCATCACGGCATGCCAGCGCAAATAGTGAAGCGCTTTGTCGCAGTTGAGCTTGAGTAAACCCGACTCATACGGCCCCGCCGCCGACTGAGACACGTCCTGCCAACGCACCTGATCCCAATGGAGCGCCATTTGCTGCACCAACTCCAGAACGCTGTGATTTTGTTGCGCGGGCGGCCCGAAGTTGAACGGCTCGCCATGTAGCTCAGCCCGTTGCGACAAAGCGATGGCCAGACTCAGATAGCCGCTCAGCGGCTCAAGCACATGCTGCCAGGGCCGCGTCGAATGGGGGTTGCGCAAATACACTGCATCGTCGGCGGCCCAAGCCTTCACACAATCCGGGATGATGCGATCCGCCGCCCAGTCTCCGCCGCCAATTACGTTACCCGCTCTTGCGGATGCAATGCGCACCTTGCTCCCAGCTTTGGGGAAATACGACTTGATATGGGAACGAATGGCCAACTCGGCCGCCCCCTTCGATGCACTATACGGGTCGGGGCCACCCATGGCGTCCGTCTCGCGATAGCCCCACACCCATTCCACGTTGTCGTAACACTTGTCGCTGGTGATAATCACCGCCGCACAAGGTTTGTCCACCTTGCGCAGTGCCTCAAGCACATGGAGGGTGCCCAGCACATTGGTCTGCCAAGTCTCGATGGGATCATCGTAAGACCGGCGCACCAAAGCCTGCGCAGCGAGGTGGAACACGAAATCAGGCTGTGCTGAAACGATTGCGTCCTGGATCGTTGCACGATCGCGTATGTCAATACGCAAATCGGTCATTCCATCCGCCAGATGTGCGACGGCAAAGTGAGACGGCTGCGTGGGAGGATCGAGGGCAATACCGGTGACTGTCGCCCCAAGCTGCTTTAGCCACGCGGTAAGCCACGCGCCTTTGAAGCCGGTGTGACCGGTAATCAGTACCGTCTTGTTATGAAAGTGATTGAAGTACATCTAAAGTTGCCTTTTCGTGGTTCGTTCAGCATGCCCTCAGAGCGGCCTGCACGATGCGGCGCTTCTACCGGGCTTCATTATCCATATCCCGAAGAAGACCATGCTGACTCAAATTTTGATATATCGGCAAGATATCCCAAACCGGAACGCCAATAACATTCGCAATATCGAGGAGGGAACGTTTGCCGTCCGAGTATGCAATCAAGTTCATCATGGTTCTGACTGAATTTCCGGAAAATCTTGCGCTCAGGTTTGGATATAGATTGCGCTTGCCGAGTTGCGGCTCGCCTATCGTAGTCACCAAAGGTCGACAATTGCCTTCTATCGCCTCGATCGCCCTTCGCAAAGCCGTATATCCACCTTCCAGTCCTGTCGGCGTCACAAAGCTCAGGTCATCCTTGGAAGTATGGTACTCGGGGTACTCCCAATACTTGCTGCGCATGATTGTCGCCATGGGCAAATCAACACCCGGCGCACAGTATTGACGTTCGTCACTTCCCCGATCCAGGTAACTGTAGCGCTTGAAATCGGGCGAATGATACTTAAGCACATGCTGCGCCACAAGGTCTGACAAGGTATCACCGGCGCGTGAAGGCAAATATGAATAACAGCGCTCATCGCCGATGCACGTGATGTTGAAACCGGCAATGACATTTGCCTTCAAATGATCCAGATTCTGACTCAGGTAGACGATGGACCCAATCGTCTCGGGCAAAAAGACAATGCGGTAGGTAAATTTACGTTCGGGCAGGCCCATCAGCCACAAGGCGAGCGCCGTTGTCACGACCGGGCCGGAAAGCTCATTGTTTGCCATCGAAGGATGACAAACATATGTGGAAAGAAAAACCTCCTTCGACGATCTGCCGGGCAATATCAGTTCGCCATAATTCAGGACGCCGGGGGAGAGATCGCTGTCAATAACCGCTCGATAACGCCCGGGCTTCAGTTCCTTCCTCTGGTTTTCGGTCAGGCAGAATCCCCAGTAGCGGCGGTAGTACGAAGTGACGTAAGGAATGGCGTCGGGCTGATCTGGCAGCGAATGCAAGTGGCCTTCCAGTTCCTCCAGCGATAGCCATTGGTCGACGGGCTCGGAATACCCGACCAAATGGAGATTGTTACTGCGAAAGTCGATGATCCTGCGGCCGCTTTCATCGCTGACGTAAGCGTCCCGTATCGTCCATTCATCGGGCACCACCCAGTCGAAAGCCTGTTTGCCTGACGGTACTGATTCAATCGACAACCCATCAAGCAGCCTTTTGAAATAGCTGAGCGTTTCCCTTACCCCCGCCCCGGTAAGACTACGACAGATTGGGAAAAGGTCTCTGGCCCACCCATGCATCCGTGCGCCGACACTTTGCGGGTCGGCGCCAAAACTCATGTCAATCGGGGAACGTTGATCCACGGCTAGGCGGGCGAAATATTTTCGGCTGCGGTTATCGCAAGGGAAGTGCTGTCATCATTCTCGGTGCCGACAGCAACCGAATCGTCAAAATGAAGCCTGAAGTGCCGATTAACGAAGGCGCACGAATCCTCGGTTAGCAACTCAAGGCCGACACGATCCACATCGGCAATCTCTGCAAGATGATTCGGCTGCCCATTCCATTCGGCTTCGACTAAGGATCCGCATGCTTTAAGTGCATGCTGCAAACTTGAAATATCTGAAGTGTAGGAAATTCCACGAAACGCCATATAGGCATACCAGTCCCCGGAAACCTTGCATCCACCGGAGATGACGCTCGTATCAAATGTCTTGTTGTATCGATGAGGACAGCCGTACACTTGCTCCAGATGGTGAACATAGGTCACACTTCTGCGAAGCTCTACACCTAAACACAGGAATCGCACCCTGTGGCTTGCAAAGCGAGAGAATGGGCTCATTGCACCAAACGCGGATCGACCAACGTTACCCAAGATATCTTTGGCATCACGACCGATACCCGACACCGAAAAAATAGGATGCAGTGAGCGGACAGCTTGTGGTTGAGAACGTGCGAACTCCGTGAAAGGTCCAACTTCCGACGGCGTATCCTCAGCGATAAAGATACTGCCTGCCTTGCTACAGGTGTAGGTAAAAGATGGAAACAAGAGTGTCCCGCTTGCGGTTAATCGGTCGAGAAGAACATCCAAAACAAACTGACACCACTTTTGTTCGCGTTCTCGGAAAGCCTCACGACTTAGCGCTGCTGAATAGCGGGGAAGCGGAAGCTTGCTCATGTCCACTCCCAACATGACGCAATCTCCAGCCGTCACCCCCATCTGATCCAAAATACCTTCCAGAGCAGCGCGCGCCTCGCTTTCAGTCAACGCCAGGCTCCTCTAACGTGAATAGCTCAAGTTGGTGTTCGTGATTCGCCAGAAATTTTTCCCCATCAAGAAAGCTGAAGTCGTCATGCAGCGTAATGGCAGGATCATTCAAGAAATCCCTTATCGGCGCGTTACGCTCGGTTGCTGCGTACGCAAGCTTTAGCCCATTTCCAAACCGACGAATCAGCCAGCACATGAACGCATATTCAATCTGGCGCTGAAAAACACGGCAAGAAAGAACAAACGCGACGATGCGAAATTCGGCATCGATCAGGCAGACCAGAATCTCGCCGTGGCTGCCCGTGCGATCGTCAAGCCTGGCAGTAAAGAGCCGCCCGCCCTCATCCAACAGTTTTGTAACCTCATCGCCAGTTATGCGACGCCCATTCAAATTGAATTGATTGGTTTTGTTGATCAGTTGCACTGCACGCTCACGCTCGCCGGAACTGCGGTCAAAGATAGTCAGTTTCATAACCAGCTTTGTTAGAAAGTCCGTCAGGTCCGCCCCATCCCCTCCGGCAGAGGAAACCTCCACACTGGAGAGCCGACGGCGATACATCTCGGTGCGCTGCCTATCAACATCGGTTACCGTCCGACGCGCAAACCGCTTTGCCAATTCCTGCAAAAACGCAACCAACTGGTCATCATGCAGAGGGAATTGCAGGCACGCCACGTCAGGTAATGCAGTACCCACCTCCGCCAACTCAATCGGATTGTCGTCAACAAACACAAAAGCGTCCAGACCCAAATTTAGTCGCTCGGCCAGTCGCCTGATGTGAACGGATTTAGGTTCGTAACTGGCAAGAATTTCAACGAAATCTGTCTCTGCAAGCAGCGTCTTGCCCGCTGCGATCGGTGCGCGAGCCACATCCAGATCGTTGCGACTCACTGCCGCGAGAATGACGCCGCTCGCCTTTAGCTTTGCCAGAAATCCCTGGTAAAGAAAGTGCCTGAACCCGATACCCTCCGGGCGACACTGAATACCGTCTAAACCATCTTCCGCGGCGAGCCCTGCCCATAGTACGTTGTCGAGATCGGTTACCAAGACCTTAGAAGTGCCTTCAACCACTTCCAGACCGAAATTCACTACCGCTTCCGCCACAGCACCCAAATGCGCTCCTGCAATTGGAACTCCACTCGCCAAATAGCTACCCAAAGCAAAATATGTTGGGTCCAAGAAATTCGCCCCAAGACCCGCAGCCAATCCAGCGAGTCCCGTGGCCAGCGAAGCACTATTGACCGGATCAGAGAAAAGGGGCGGGATCGGTGCCGGCAAATAGAGCAGCTTGCATTCGCGACAACTTAACCGCCGGACGACAGCCTGTGCCGCCTCCAGCAAAACTTGCGGATTGCTCACGTTCACGGGAATGCCGGAGCGCCAATCACATTCGGGAACGAAGTCCCAAGGCAGCAACAGAATGACTTCTCTATCTGTCTGGCACGACGGCGTTAGAAGGGCTTGCCCCAAAGTGCCAAAAGGCAAGGTAGTCACTTCTGCCAATCTGCCACGCTTTGCTGCGACAGCACGAATATAGAGCAAAAGGGGATCGACATTACCCGATGCCGCAAACCGAATAGGCAGCGAAGCACCTCCGGGAAAGTGCGCAAGAATTCGGCTCGCCTCTAAAAAATTCACGGGATAGATCCTGCCGAAAGGGAAATTGTCGCGCCACTGATCAGATTGCTGTGATTCTCCAATAACCAACTTATCTGCCCCGCCGCTTCATCGGGCGTGGCCAGATCACCCCAGGGTGAACGGTCCGCGTTAGCCAGTCGGGCCGCCCGACTAATACCCTTGTTCATTCCGCCGTCGAGCACATCGAAAACCACGCCGAAGCAACGTTGCCCCTTGGAGGCAAGTTCTAAAGCCAGCACGTTCACGATGGTTGGAATGGTGGATTTAGCAATACTGTACAAAGGCATACGAAAGTAATGCCGGCCGGGTTGAGCGTACGTCGACCCGATGAGAATTATCGGCGCCCCTTGACACCCTCGGCGAGACAAAAGTGCAGCCAGAACTTGAATGTCCCTTATAGGACCAACAACATGCTGATCGATTGCGAGATCAGGACTGTCGAGCTCAATAAATGGCCTGTTGTCGGGGGATGGCCATGCACAATGAACGATAGCGGCTATCTTACGGTCGCCCAATGCCGCTGACACCGCATCGATTTCAAATCGACCGGAAACTTCATTGCGCGTTACCGCTTGAGCGCGAGTACCCAAACGGCCGAGCAAGGCACTGCCCAGGCCTCCCGACGCTCCAGTGATGAGCACGACGGGGGCCTCATCAGCCACTCGGTCCTCGCTCGCCACTTCAGTTTCGGCAAGCACGGGATCAGACATCTTGTGGTAGCCAAACTCGTACGAAGCATCGACATAAAGTGCGCCCGTAGCGACGTCGCAGATGGTAGCCGCCACCCGCCCAATATCGTTTGAACTTGAAACAATCTGTCCACGCACCACCAGGGCCGCAGGAGGCAAGATCGGAGTGACGAACCGCAACTTGATGCCGTGAAGAAGGCAATCTCTCCCTGGCAAATACATTCCGGCAAGCCGGGAAATCAGACCGGCAGAAAAAGCGCCGTGCAACACTTGCCGCCCATATACGCTCGCAGCGGCATGAGCGGCGTCCGTGTGCAATGGATTCCAATCGCCGGATACTTCAGCAAATCGACCACAATCGGCCAGCGAGACATCCACCTCAAACTGAGCATGGCTGACCGTCATCCGCACTTCTCCTCCAGCAACAGCAATGTAGCCTGATAGGAAGTGAGCCGCTCGATCTCGTGTGAGTCTAAAGTAATCCCGAACTCACTTTCCAACGCGGTAACGAGAGTCACATTTGCCAATGAATCCCATTTTGACTCGTTGATACGACGCAAACTCGAAGTATCTGCGTCATCCGGCAGATAAAGAACAAATCTAAATATTTGGGATAGCTTTTCGTCCATATCACACCTTTTTATCGCCGCAACCGGCAAAACTCGTCGACTAAATATCCAATAATTCTAGACGTCACCGATCATCAAAGGCAAAGAATCGACATTCAATACGATACGCCGATCAATACCCAAAGCGACAAGAGAATCCGTTATTGCATCAAAGTAATGGGGCCGACAGATGACTAGCTTATCTACAGGATTCAGCAACAACTCCGCTGGGGACTCAATCTTATTAAAACCCGGGAGCCAATACTTTCCGTGTTTGAAGGTATCTCCGTCAAAATATCGAATCTGATTTGATCCAAGTTGGTATCCCAACGAATACCCTCCGGCATAAAACCCTATCGACATACCGTTTGCCATCATTCGTCGGAGTGCATCAAGGGTCAATGCACTCTTTCGCCGAAAGCGCTCGGCGTAAAGACCGAGTTGCCGTGTCTCATCCTCCATACGCCATTCCGGCCACTTCGGAGATATCGCTGAATCATAGTAGCCCCAAAGCATCAGTTCGTTTCCGGCTTTGTTCGTCGAACAGTTGGCCGCCTCAAATCCCTGCGCATTTAGCAATGCCACGCCGCTACCCGGAGTAAAATAATTCACATGCTCGTGAAGCAGATGCTCCAAGTCCACGCTATTGAATGACGACCCGGCATTGGGTACGGAATGAAAAAAGAGACCACCGTCTATCAACGACTCTCTGGACGCCAAAAAAAACTCATCCAAATTCTCTATGTGCTCGAGGCAACCATAAGAATAAATGCAATCGAATTTTTCACTGGATTTCCCTGGCATTAACGGATCTCTTAATACTCTGATTCCATATCTATCCTCAACAACATCAGCTTGCGGTCCAATTTCCAAGCCAGTAACGACCGCTCCTCGACAACGAAATTGATGTAACAACTCGCCATTTCCGCATCCAATCTCGAGAAGCCGCTTCCCCTCCAGCGCCCCGCCGAGAAGCCCTGACAGCGTCTCCAAAATCTCGGTCATGCGATCCAAAGCAAGGGGACTCTCGCCGAGTGGCGTAGATGCCATGCTGCCAAGCGAATAAGCGGAATTCAGTGCTGCTCTAATCTCGTCAGTCGCCACCAATTGCGATATCGCATATTGGGGATGTATTCCTAAAGCGAAAGGCAGACTGATAGGTAACTGATTGCGTTCCGGCCCATTTAACAAGCCGGTATAGAAGGGATGGTCTACAATCTGAAGCAGCGGAATGATATTATTCGCCATGAACAATTAAAAAGTCAGATTCTGTCGCTTATACGCTACGACATTACGAACAATTCTCATCCGATTTTTGTCAATACACAGTCGAACCTGAATTCGGCCTGAGCAAAACCGGGCATTTGGTGATCAAAGAATTCTGCTTGAAATCCGTATCGGTCCGAGTAATCCATGAACCAGTCTTTTCCAAAATACAGAATTTCGAGGCCGCGATACTTTTTTTCATACTCTTCATCGCCGAGTAACGCCCGCCTGCTATTTTCCGAGTCTTTCATGAGTTCAAGATTGGGAATTCCTGAAATCGATACAACTCGATTCGCCTTGCAAAGCATCAGATCAAGTACGGCGCCAAAATATTCGATCGAGGGAAAATAGTGAATTACATGATTGGCAACAATAACGTCGTTAGGCGGGGAGGCTGGACAATTAATGGCTTCCAAAACAGAAAACGACTCCGCATGCCTCGGCATCGCAGTCTTCGCAACGCCGAGCAGGACTTCGGAATAGTCGATCCCTGCCACATTGAAACCCTGCTCATATAGCGGATACAAAAAGGCTCCGGCGCCACATCCAATTTCAAATATGGAATCCCCCGCAATAATTCCAGATCGCTTCGCCAGAAGCGAAACGTAGCTTCTCCATTCGGATTCAGACATCAAGCCTAGAGGCGTATCGAATCCATCGAGTGAAATCAGTTGTTGGAGAACCTCGCCATCGGGAACCAATTTTTGACGGTTTGACCAGATTTGATGCCAAGCCCTACCTTTCCCATTACTCAAAACTTTTGACATGGAGTATTTCTGCATATTCCGATCTTTCGACGATGTCCACGACGAGCTGTCCGCCTTCAATTTCCGGGGGGATTACCAGACGAGCCAGAGAATCCTCACTCCCGGTTCGCCATCGCCCAGCGCGACCAAGAAAGCCACCGAGTCTGGCGATCCTGATCACATCACGTGCACGGACTTCGCTCAGGTTCGGCACGAATTTGAACGCGCGGGGTTATTGGGCTAGTTGAACGAACGGACTCGACGGGGTGCGTCAACTACGACGTATGGAGGCATGCGGACAATAGAATAGGGCCAACCTACTTACGGCAACAAGAAACCCACAAAGTTCTCGATATAAGGGGCTGGGCCGCGTTCATTATCTCGGTTTTCTTATGTAGGCAGGAGTGTAATAGTGATTTGTCTTTTCAATGCGGAGTTTCCTTTTTGAAACGAACTCATCGACCGCATTAGTTTCTCCAGCAACCGCGGTGTAGTCGTCAAACACAATTAGTCCATCTGGGACAACTCTGTCGTATAGAGTCTCTAATGCAAAGGCAGTAGGTTCCTTGACATCCATATCCAAATGCAAAAATGAAATACGGCATTCTGGATTAGCCTTAATGTATTTCGGTAGCGTTTCAAAAACATTACCTTTTTCCAAGGCAATATTTTGAAATCCTTTACGCGCAAATATTGCACCAACCTCCTCCACTGACAATCCATCGCCAGCCAAGTCTTCAAATTTGTTTATCAATTCCAAATCAGATTCCAAGGTCAATTTGCTTGTCGGGAATTTCCCGAAAGCATCAAAGCCGACAATCTTTCTAGAAAAATCATTCTCCAAGAGGTTCCGAAAAGTTGCCAATCTCACTAGTGAAGTTGCCTTAAAGACTCCAAGTTCAAAAATGTCGCCCGGCAAATTTTGTATGGATCGATACAGATCGTAATGAGCAAGAAACTTATTCATGCGTGTCGGATGGCTGAACCAGTAGAATCCATTCTCATAATCCCAGGCATCCTTACTAGACAATCCTCGAATAAGTAAATCGCCATCATTCAAACCAGTTTTCGGCGGGGCGGGGGGGGTGTGAATGCTCATTGAATTAAGTTCCTCTAAAATTTAAACAGCGGAGTAGAAAAAATTATTAAACCATACAACATTCAAGACTTAAACCAATTCTGACGTCACGAATCGCCTCAACCCATTGGCTAAAACCTATTTTGTTGGACATGGGCGTTAATATCAAATATTTCCGGGGAGTCTCGATAGAGACTGATAATTTCTGCCAATCCGAAATCGGCGTTATTTGGATAAATCCTTTCAAAAACCAATTTCACCAGATCAAAATCCTCAGGTACATCCACCGTCAGCCGGATTTTACTGTAGTCCAGCTCTGCATGCTTTTCGCGTATCGTGTATCGGTCAGGATTTCCGTAAATATATGGCGTAACGTGTTCCCTCTCATAAGGCATACGCGCATTAATATTGGCATCGGTCAGTGCCTCGGCCGAAAAAACTTCCGCGTTCATTCCCAACGGATAGGTCTGATTTAGTGTATTGGAAATATAGTCACAAGATATCGGCCCGCACAGATAGTCGCTAATCAGATCATCGATGAGGCCGGGATCAATCAGCGGCGAATCGGCACAAATTCTCACGACAACGTCGGCATCGAAGGCCTTTGCCGCCTCGGCGTATCGCGATAGCACATCATCTTCCGACCCTCGATAGACTGCCACCTCATTTCGCTTGCAGTAACCGAAAATGACGTCATCCAGCTCATATGTGGATGTCGCAATCACCAATTCATTGAGGCGGATGCATCTCCTCAGACGCTCGATAAGGAGACCAAGGAGCGGACGGCCGAGTATTTCCTTCAACACTTTTCCGGGCAGCCGGCTGGAGCCCATCCGCGCTTGAACTATCGCAACTACGCGTTTCTGCACGTTCATACAGACTGCAAGTCGTCCCACTTCAGGACGTGATCCGCCTCTAAAGGACGCGCCGAGACGCGCCCGATAACGACGTCCCAGTGCTCAGGGCTAATGCCCGTTCCTGGGCGCTTGTAGGTGAGATCGGCGGCCTCGAACTTGTGGCCAGCGGCGACATCTCGCGCCAAAACGATGCTACGTCTTGCGTTCAGCCGCGACAGTTCCTCCGTTGCAATAGGGCACTTATGATCCGACGGCCCGAGCAGGGTATCTACGCGGTCTATCATCGCGCAAAATCGGGCCAGGTCCGCAACGTCCATCGCGTGGTAATGATCATTCCCAGGCAGCGTCTTGTCGTAAGTGAAGTGCTTCTCTATCACCACCGCCCCCAGGAGCCATGCGGTCGTCAGCGAAGTCATCGCGTCGTCCGGCAAGGTATGGTCGGAATAGCCGACAAACCTGTTGGGAAATGCGCGCCTGAGGCCGGTAATCATGCGCAAATGCGCGTTGGCATTTTCGGTAGGATAGTTAAGGATGCAATGAAGAAGAACGATGTCCTTTGCACCGGCAGCCGTCAGTGCGTTTACCGCTACGTCAATTTCGCCCAAAGTGCTGGCACCCGTCGAGATTACGACCGGCTTATTTCGCGCTGCAATTTTTCTGAGAAATGGAATATTCGTAAGGTCGGCAGACGCGATCTTGTAGAAAGGCATCAGCGGATCCAGAAACTCAATTGCGGCATCGTCGAATGGCGTCGACAGAAAATCTATACCGATACTCGAACAATGTTCTGCCAAAGCCACATATTCGCCTTGTCCGAAATTGTCATATTTCTGAAACAGCTTATGCTGGCTAAGGGTCGGCTCTTTTGTCGTATCCCAATAGGACGGCGAATGCTTCGACGCCAAGGTGTCCGCCTTATATGTTTGAAATTTTGCCGCATCGGCGCCGCCCGCTTTCGCCAGGTCAATTAACTGTCGAGCTCGATCCAAAGAGCCTTCATGATTAACACCGATCTCGGCGATCACATAGGGTCGGCTGGATGAAGTAATCGTGCGCCGGCCCAACCGAAGACTCCAGGAAGTATTTTCCATCAGATCACCTTGCGTCAATTCCGTGCTTCTTTATCAGGTTATTCATATGCCGCTCCATCTCTTCACCATTGTTTGTAATATTCCCATCGTGGCGCCGATAGCGATATAGCGGCAGTTCCACCCTGCTGATCGTATGCTTTTTCAGAAAGCGAATTCGGAGGTCTCGCTCCTCATGAAGCAAGAACTCCTCATCATACAATCCGACATCGACGATTTGATCTGTCCGGAACATTATTCCGCAGGCGATAGGGTCCTCCACGCAGTTCTTTCTGGCGATCAGGACTCCCTGGTCATCCACGAGGTTGTAGTCGCAGGCGACAGCGTCCATATAGGTGTTTTGCGTCAGAAAACTGTGCAGAAATAGTAGAAAGTTTCTGCTAACAAAATCATCGGCATCCACCCTCACAAAGAAAGGGCTTCTAATGGCACGAATCGCGCGATTGAGAGACGCCGGAAGACCGCAATTTCTCTCATTATGTATGACACGTATTTCGCCTTCAAATATTTCCAGCGCATACTGGGTTTTATCGGTACTCCCATCATTGACGACGATAATCTCAAAATTATCACGATCAAAGGTTTGTGAAAGCAATGAGCGGATACATCGGCCGATGAACTTCTCCTGGTTGAGAGCCGCAACGATGACCGATATCGAAGGAATTGGCAGATGTGAATTCATATAAATGTCGGCTTATGCCTGAATAGCTTCATATCAAAAATAGTGCGCCCGTCAGCCGCGCGCACTGAAGCGATTAATCGCATCCAGCAATGCCGCGTTCTCATGCGGCAATCGAACCGCGATCCGGAAATGACGATCACCATTCTTTTCAAACTTCCCGGTAACCTCTTTCACATACATCGACTCATTGCTAAGCAAGTACCCGACCAAGGACTCATGTTCCGGAGTCGACATTTTCTTGCTTACCAATATAAAGTTACCTCCAGACGGATAGACATGGTCGAAATATTTTTGAGCCGTCAATTCTTTTTCAAAAAGCGCCCTATCGGCCTTAGTCGATGCAAATGACTTAACGAGACTTCCCCGGTTTTTCAACAAAATTTCAAAATAAAACTCGGCAATCGAATTCATGTTCCAAATTGGAATTTCCCGCAGGATATCCTGGCGAAGCTGTTGGTTGGCGGTATAAACAAGACCGATCCTGATTCCCGGAACGCCGTAGCTTTTACTCATACTCTTGATCACAAGAATATTTTCCCTGGGGGCTGCCTCCAATTGATCGATAACGGATGATTCATCCGAGAACTCGATAAACGACTCATCGATAACGACAAGCTTCTGTGGATATTTGTCCGCAAGCTGGATCAGCCAGTCTGACGGAATTATTGTACCTGTTGGGTTATTGGGATTGACAAATACCCCAACTTCACATTTTTCAAACTTGGCCTCTACTTCGCTTTGGACAATCCCAGGCCGATCACCGTATGAGCAGGTCGCAGCGAACATTCGTGGATATTCGCCAAATGTCGGCTCGGGTAGCAAGATTGTCTTACCCGATAGAATTCTTGCCAGTATCGGGTATATCTGGGCGGCTCCATTCAGAGCGACAAGGCGCTCGGGTTGGCACTGAATGACATAAGCCAGCTTCTGGTTCAGTACTGTCTGCTTTGACCCATAATTCACCAAAAGATCGGGCAAATTGTTGCGAAGCTCGGATAGCATTGACCGCGTCGGAAAATACATATTCCGAATAAAACAAAAGTCAAGCAACTCATAGTTCCAATATCCGCCAAAGCTATCCTCTACAATCTCAAGCCTGTTTTCTCTATTGAAGGTAAACTCGGCGCCACGAAGATCATTCGGATCATCAACTTCTGCCCATTTGTGATTCTCGATTATCTCGCAATTGATTTCCTCACGCTGCATATAGATGAGGATACCCAGAATCAACTCGTAGTAGCAGTTTTCGTCGATTGCGTTTGCGTAGAAAATAAGCAGTCTTTTGAATTCATTCTCACAAAACTGTTTAGAAAATCGATAAACATTTAGCGTTTTAAATTTATCGAACAGATTGAAGCTATCGTCCTGAAGATGCGGCGGAAAAATATTCGTAATCCGATTTCCCGACACCTGAACAACTGTCCCGTCTAATCCGGTGCGGTATGGGCTCACGAGGGCGACATTCGGATATCTGGAATTCACGGCCCGCGCGATCACGTCCGACTCATAGATCAAGTCTGATTCAATCAGCAGTATGTCGTCGTCAATGACGATATTTTCGAAGGCTAGCGCCATCGAGTAGATATTATTTGTTTCTCTGTAGCGCGGATTGTGAACAAATTCGAACTCAACGCCGGGAAACGTGTCGGTCAAATGACTCACAAGCTCTTCGGATCGATAGCCGGTCACCACCACGATCCGTATCACGTTGTTGTCGATCAGACCCGATACGATTCTATCGATTATTGGTTGGCCTGCAATTTTAAGGAGCGTCTTGTGCGTATCGTCGGTGAGGGGACGCATCCTGTTGCCAAATCCAGCCGCCAATATAAGTGCCTTCATTTGATTTCTCTCATATTATTTGTTCTGCCATACGACATTTTGGCGCATCATTTTCTCAATCAGTTCCGCTATTCACGAAAAGAAATGATCGCGAGGAAGTGATGGAAGTTCATCGCTGTAAAACAGTTTTCGATAGCCCTCATCGATTTTGTTTTCCTTTACCAACAGGGATATATCCCAGACCATCATTGGAAAGTAAAGGAGCCCCCCCAGAACGATAAGGACTACCCTGAAATCTGGAACGAAATGCGGCAATAACAACTGAAGTATTGCAAGTGTCGGCAGCAGGAAGATCGCGTAGGTCTCATGAAATAGACGATTGGCGGACCATCGGAGCGCCCGAAATACGAACGGGCGTGACCCGGATTGACTCCTCTCCGGTTGGGGCGCAGCGGACGTTCCTTTCACCCGATGCTGCTGATGCGTCATGCAGATGGCGAACCAAGCCATCGAAAAGCGGGCGGTCATTAGTGCGGAGGCCACAACCGTCAATATCCCGAACGGCACGATCCACGTTCCCGCGACCGTCAGCGCGCCGGCGAAGAGTCCTGCCGAGATGGCAACGGCAGAAACGACGTGCATGATCCAGTCAATATATTGCCCACTGACGCCCGCATGCCCGCGATAGCGGGAGACGCCTCCGTCCACGTAGTCCAGGAGGTAGAAAGCGATATACCCGAAAGACCCGATCAATATTAGCCAGGGCTCCGCGGATGCCATCAGGATTCCACCGGCTACCGCAACTGCGCCCGACAACCAGGACACGGCATTGCCGCTCCAACCCAGGCGCACAAACAGCCAGACCAGAACTATTGACGATGGGACAAAGAGTCTATCGACCCAGTGATCGTAGGCAAAAAAACGGCCCTCGGAACAGGTTTGTCGAACGTCGGCGAGGCTGGGCTTCGTCATTTTGTATTTCGTGCAGATTTACCGAAAATGCTGAATGAGGCGATACGCGGAAGGCAATAACAATTCCTGTCGAAGTTTCCAATAGCCCTCTAAAGAAAACGACCGGCAACTTGCCCCTCGCGGGAAACCGATTTTAGAGTCTCGCTCCAGATTGCCATCCAGTCCTTCGACCCTCTTGCGTATTCATGGATGAACGCCTCGCGCGCGGACTGAACATCTGACGTTGACCACCAAGCGGCAACATCACCGGATATTCGATTCAGTAGTCGTGCAGCAGACATCGGCGTCTCGTGAAGAACTCCCGCATCACGAAGTCGCCCAAATACCGAAGCCACCTGTGGGCGAATATCGAATAGCCGCGGGTTCCAAAATATCAGCGTGGGAAAGTTCGCCGCCAGTGTTTCAAGAAAAACGGTGCCATTGTACGTTGATATGCAGAGTCTCTTCCTGGCAAGACTCTGCCGAAACGTTTGTCCGCCAGACTCGATCATTCCGCCATGGCCCGCTACCCGCAGTCTTTTTTCAATGTCCCATCCGTAGCTATCATCATTCAAACGAATTCGCAAACGACTACGAACCGGGTCGGTCAGATTTTCTATGAATTGCATCTGATCGCTAAGGTAATCGAGAAATTGGCCGGCTACGGGTATGCTGTAATGACAGTAGAAATAGCGGGGGTATGACCCGAGCGTAAGCAGAATATCGCCGCTGCCATCGGGCCCTATCGACGAGTTGCTAAGCTGGGGTGAAGGTAATGCTTGAACATTGCCACGCCCGCCGCCTTCCCATCCCCAGGAGAAAAACACGTTCGCAATTTCCACCTGGTGATCTTCCGTCTGATTGTGGTGCGAGATACCCATGTTGCCGCCGTGCTGCCCAATAACAAGGGGCACGCCATTCGAACAATGCTCTGCGGCCCAGACTTTGAATCCGTCGTCGGCTTGATAGGCGTTAGCTGTAAAAATCAGGCGCGGGCGCTTGGGAAACTCTGCCAAGGCTGATTTTTTAAAGGCCGAATAGTCCTCGACATAGGTCTTGGGTATCCAATTGGCAATTTGCTTTCCCACGAATTGCTCAAAGCCCGAATCGCCTTGCCCAGTCTTCAGTTGTGAGCGCATCTCTCTGCTCACTGGAGTTCCGGGCGCGATCCCGATGTCAGGCGAAATCGGATACGGCAATTGTCCAAGCCTAACCTGGAACTGAGCAAGGCTCCCCATTGGCAAATATGAAGAAATCAGCGCCACCCGATTCAGCCGCGATGGCACCCGACGACTATAGTTAATTAGTGCGGATTTCGAGCAATTCCTTATCCAATTGGTGCCGACGACACGCGATCGCGCGGGCTCGCTATTAAGCTCAGACAATCTATCGGTAAAGGGCAACCCCATCGCACGAATGCATTCGGCGAACAAAATATGATTCCATGGGTCGTTGGTATATTGGCGATAGAAGTCGGTGAAGCTTCCTGGCACCCATTCGTCCGAGTCATAGGACAGCAACCAGGTATCATCTATCTGTCTGGCCTCGCTCGCAGTTCTAACGACTTCGTAACGATCAAATACTGCATCTACAAAAAAGCGAAGCCACGGCCCGACAACAATTCTCCAGTATCGACTATCGGTAGTCACTCCATGAAGGCGGCCGAGACGGCCACTGAGTTGAGTCAAAAGGCCTTCATACAATCGATCCAAATAACAGTAGTCGGAATTGTATTTGTCCCGATCATCCCAATGGTAGGGGAGCACCTCGGCATCAAGCGTCTGCCAATGATCCCGGCGCGAATATTTTCGGCACCATTCCCCAAGAAATACCAGCGGGCCACTGATATCCCAAGTCGACTCTTCTGCGGTAGTTACTAGAAACATTTCAACAATAGAAAACCAGTACCATGCCACTGGCCACTGTAGATGCGTACCGCTTTATCCGGCACGTTCCACATGCGGGTCACAACACTTATGGCCTTTCGGCAACCAGCACTAGCCTTTCAGACGAGTGAGCATGATATGGCTCTTCATTGAAGCCCGAAAATACCTCGGATACCTGAAAACCACAGCTACGCAACAGCTCGCTGATCTCCTCCAAAGAATAGACCTTGCTCAACTCCAGCTTTCGTGACACGTCGCCACCGTCTCGCTTGACGAAAATACGCTCCGTAGAATTTACGCCTCCACTAATTTTGTGCGAATAAAGTCCGAAAGAAAACGGATCCGATTTTGGAAACTCATTCCATTGCTGGAATTCAACGTCTGTCTGTCTCTTCGCATAATTAATGAAGTCAAGCAAAATGCGGCCACCCGGTTTCAGCGCCGTAAAAGCCGCTCGTAATAGCTGTTCGGGATAGTTAGTATCCTCTGGGTAAAGATAGGTAAAAGTATTGTCGATGACGATGAACCAGTCAGAAGCTGACGCAGTCAGATCAACGGAGGCAAAGTTCTGATTAATATTATCAACGGTATGATAACCGTCATCAAATTTCCAGCGCTCCGCAAAATCAAATCTCGACCGAGCGAGTTCGATTCCAACGCCGCACTTCAAACCATGGCTTTTTGCGATTCCATATAGCAACGCAGAGCTACCCGATCCAACTTCAACAACAGACAGTCCGAAGGGCTGGGACTCGGATCGCTTCACTATAAAATCAATTACTGGAGCATATCTTTCAAGACGCCGATTTCGATAGGCTATTATCGCCTCATGCGAAGAAAAGTTATCAATCGACTCAACCGATTCATATGCCTTGATATTTGTAGTCTGGTTAATTAGCTGTGACATCAAAATCCCCAATAAGAATATCGACAGAATCTGCTATCGCCTTGTGAGTCGCACATCCGACCGGAAAACTCATCACTTCCCGCATGCTGTCGGCATGCAATCGCCGATATTCATCAATGGGCTGTGCAAGCAGAACATCCAGTCGTGAAAAGAAATTCTCGCTGTCGTCTATATCGGTGACGATCCGCGAATCGATATCGCAATGGTAAATATTGGTTCCGGTAAAATTGCAGTAAAGAACCCTCTTGCCAATTCCGTACGCCTCAATCAGCGCGGAACTTAGACACGACACAATCAAGCGGCTCCGTTGCATAGTGGGATAAATAGTTCTCGCCTTGAAATCTGCTTCAATAATTTCGACAGACTCCCCATATATCTCCCGGTAATAGTCATATTCGGTACCGATTCCGTTCATAGCCCAATGCTCTGAGTTTCTCTCTGCCCTCAGAATAATCGCGGCCTTGATCGCGCGCGCGCTTATGTATCTCGCCAATAGCTGGTCCATTATTTTCATAGACCTCATCGTGTCCACAACGTCGGGGGGAAATCCGATATTCCCCCGCCAAGTTGACACGATGAGTAAATCTAACGTATCAGATTCCTCACTCTCAATATGCTCAAACGTTAGGCTCGCGAGGAGCGAACCGACAGGATGATACTTCTCTACTTGGTAACCCATGTCCGCAAACAACTTGGCTTCATGGGCTCCCCAGGAAAACAAATGCTGCAAATAATATCCACTCACTTCGGCACTTGCATACCGTAGCCTTGCGCCGTTTTGAATAGCGACAAATGGAAATTTCTTGCACTTTCTTGAAAGCCAGTGGAAATTGTCGTCGTTATCAATGAACGTAATCACTGCCTTCGGCTTCATCGAGACTAAGCACGACTCGAAATATACCAACCGCAATTGCCGCAATATTCCGAAGATAAAACCACGCGAATAACGCGCCGCCTCGCTTAGCGAAAGTTGAACGAGACATCGAAACATGTTAACCAGAATTCTTGGCCCAATCCAAATTTCGTAGGGCCGCATCTTGAATATCTCGATCTGATAAATCGGATTCAAAGCCTTTCTGACATAGAGGCTATTGCAGTCGTCGAATATAACTATATCGACTGCTTTGGGATCACCAAACCGCAATTCCTTTCCAAATACTTTCATATCTAACGCGGCACGCCATTCAGCATTTCTTGGGCAACCTTTTCCAGCGCCTTTCGATCTATCTTCCCGCTAGCCGAAAGAGGATACTTTTCAATACAGCTTATTCGTCGTGGAAAAAATATTCGTTCCAGATGCTTTTCACTATCATCACGAATAAACAACTCCTCATCTTCAGTTAGCCTATTCGTAACAAATGCGATGGCCCCTGTTACAATGCCAATCATGTCTCTTAAAGGAACAACAACGACATCGGCCATTTTTGAGTAGCTACGTAAAACCGCCTCGATCTCACCGATCTCAATTCGTCGCCCGCCTACCTTTATTTGACCGTCTTTTCGACCAATGCACTCAAGATTGTTTTCGTCATTGTAAAATCCAAGATCACCAGATTTGTACCAAATATCTCCGCTCGTATCCCAATCAAAATTCACAAATACAGCGTCCGTCTTAACCTGGTCCCCCAAATATCCTTTTGTAATTTGTGGCCCTTTATAGACGATCTCGCCCTCCAGGTTAGATTCCACCTTATTTCCAAGATCATCTACGAGCGCAATAGTATGGTTTTCAAAAGGTACGCCAATCGGTAAAATGGAGTTCCTAAATGACTTCGAGGCCTGACTCCTTGGATATACAAACCGTGTGAGCCAAATTGTAGCTTCGGTCGGCCCGTAAAGGTTCTCCACGGTGCTGTTTGGAGCCGCGTCTTGCCACGCGTCGGCGAGGTATTTAGGAAGTGGCTCACCGCAAAATATGCTAATTTTAAGATTTGGAAAAATATTTGGCGTAAGCAGATTCATTTTGTACATAAATGACGCAAGTGTGGGCACCGAACTCCACAGATCAATCTTCTCTCGATTTATATACTCGATAGGCAAAAGATGTTCTTCCTCGGGAAGAACGCACAATACACCACCATTTACCCAGGTAAAGAACATGTCTGCAACAGAAAGATCAAAACTCAGGTCATAGGTTTGTGATGCCCTAAACCCAGTTTTCACGTTATACAACTTTGACATGGCATTTAGCCACGACATAAGATTTGATTGCGCTACCTTTACACCTTTAGGTATTCCAGTCGAACCCGAAGTGAACATTATATAGGCCAGATCATCTGGCTTCGGTTCAACTGGAACAGTTAGCGGAGCCAGCTTTCTCAGTTGGTTTTCATCACACCAACGCCTACCAGCGGGCGCCTCGCCCTCCGGAAGAATAATTGTTGAAATTGATGTTACGTCATTTCTGGAAAGTAGCGGCTCAAGTGTTTCTAGGTCGCCTCGATTCCCGATCAAATATCTAATTCTTGTTGCATTCAGTATTGAGAGTATCCTGGCTTCGTTGTACTTTGGATTGATCGGCACGTAATGGCAGCCAGCAAATAGCGTTCCGAGAACGCCAAAGTATGATGAAGCCGTTCGTTGTCCGACAATTCCAACAGCCTCGCTTCTAGCTCCAGAGTCAATCAGGGCTGCCGCGATTTTCATCGCCCAATTACTCAATTCTTGATATGAAATGCCTCTCTCACCAACTCTGAGAGCTTCCATAGCCGCATATTTTGTAGCCTTCTCGAATACAAGCATGGGAAGCGAAGACATTGCTATTTCTCCGTTCTTCCGAAAGCTACCAAATCTGAAATTGCCTTGACTGAAGTGGCAGAGGTAATTTGCGCAGGGGACAGTTTGATACCAAGTTTCGTGGAAATGGCAATCATGATCGACATGTGGCTTAGCGAGTCCCAACTTTGTATGGTTTTCATAGTTGATTCAGGCGTTATCTCCGCCTCCGTTAAAACAGAACGAATAATTGCGATCACGTCTCCAACTGAGCAGGGTTGCGTCGAATTAACCGCCTGCGTTTTTGAACTCAGGTAATCTTGGTGAAGCATGGCATAGTGCCACCCATCAACATAGACTCCTTGCTTACAATAATATTGCCTTAAAGTCCCCTCATATTTCATACCCGTCGAGAGTAGCGACGTTATCGCCCGCTCATTAGTTGTCATAGTTGTTCCGTAGAGCCTATTCAACTGAAGAACCTCAAAAACGTAATATTTTAGAACTTCCTCAATCTGTAAAATATACCCATGCCCCCACAGTTCTGGATCAACGCCGTAGCCCCATTCGATTGATTGACGATCATAGTTCAAATAGACGAGCGTGGCCGTCCCTATCAAATAGCTATCGGATTTTCTTCTGACGAACCAATACATCGAGGTCTTGTTGAGCGGGTCACCCGACATCCTTTGCTCAAGTTTTTCAATATAAGCGCGGGTTTTTTCGATGGTGTCGAAAGGGTCGAATTCGAAGAACTCGTACAATCTCGGGTCTATTGAATATCGATGCATCTCCTCAAGGCCCGACATCGATAACGGCTCGAAGTAAATATCCAATTCGGTAGCAGATGCCCCATCGCTGTCTGCTTGGGCTCCCGGAACAACGCTCGCAAGCCGGGAAAATAGTTCTTCTCTACTCAACATATCGATTCTCTTTTAACGCCCATTTGAATTTCAAACTACCAAACACACCGGCCGCCATCCATGACGATGTTCTGTCCATTAAGGTAGGTGGAGGCATCGGAACATAGAAACTGCACCGCGGCGCGGTACTCATCGCGGTTGGCCATGCGGCCTAGCGGTATCAACGATGTCAGGCGTTGAACAAATTCTTCATTTTGTCCGTTAAACACGCCGCCCGGTGAAAGGGCGTTGGCGCGCACACCGTAATCGGCCCAGTAGGTGGCGAGGTAGCGCGTCAGGCCGACCAGCCCGGTTTTAATGACCGAATAGGTCACCGGTTTTACGGGTTGCCTATCCTCTGCTATCCCGCCTTTGCGATAGAGGCGCTGATCCGGCGAAAATACCGACAGGTCGGATGCGATATTCAGAATCACACCGCCCTTGCCATCCGCGGCCATTGCGGTGCCGAAAACCTGACTGCAAAGAAAGGCGCCGGTGAGTCCGACGGCGACTTGCAGATTCCACTGATCGAGTGGAAAGTTTTCCAGGCGGGATGCCTCAAGTACGCCCTTGTTGCCGTCCACCTTGGGGTCGATCGCCGCATTGTTGATCAGAATATCCACGCGGATCTGGCGCGCCGCCAACTCTGCGGCAACAACCTGAATCGCGTCGGGCCGCGTGACGTCCATCTGACAAGCAATGATTCTTGCGGCGTCGGCATCGCGCATCAGCGTTTCGCGCGTTGCGCCCAGTGCGGCGCTGCTCAGGTCGGTCAGAACGACCGTGGCTCCACTGGCAAGCAGTGCGGCAGAGTGCTCGACGCCGAGCAATCCGGCCGCCCCCGTTACCAGGGCCGTCTTGCCGGAAAGATCGAATTTCTCAAATGCTTTGCTCGTGCTCATACGTTTGCGAACTATTCCTCGGTGATGGGAACTCGATGTACCGGCTCGGCGACGCGACTAAGCATCGATCGTCTCGCTGCGTCGACGATGGCCAACGAATCCGCGGCCGCCGCCAACGATGCCGCCGTGTCGGCAGAAGACCAGTTGAACAGGAAGCGCTGGGCTTGGGCGACGAACATGGCATCGTTTGTGAGTGCGGGTTCGACATGTTCGTCGGTTGGCCCGCCGAACTGGGCGACGCGAAGCTTGGTGCCATCCCAGGTAATGTCGCCGCCTGTTCCCGCGATGTGAAAGCTGCGCGACGTCTGCTTGTGCATAAAGCACAGCGTGATCTGAACGGAAAAGCCGGCATAGAGCAGTGTGATGTGCGCGGTGTCCTCGACCGCCAGCGCTTCCGGTCCCCGGTTGCCGCCGGTACAGAACACCTCGTCCGGCAACCCGAAAAACCAGTTGGCAAGGTCCAGTTCATGAATCTCGGTGAGAAGCACCCCGCCGCCCAATTCCGGACGGACCGCATAGAGCGACTTCCAATCCTCGTACGTGTGCCAGGCGCGTACATCCGAGTACACGGTAAATGAGGCGGCCATCGGCTTTCCGATCAAGCCGGAGGTCACTGCATGGCGCGCATGGGCGATTTGCGGATGGAATCGACGCTGAAACGACACATGAAAGGGGAGGCGTTTTGCCAGCACCCCATCCCGAAATGCCGGGAAGCCTTGCAAGTCTTCAGCCCAGGGCTTTTCAACCAGAACGCCGCTATTAGCCTCGATAGCCATCGACATCGGCACCCGATGGCAGGATGTCGGGGTGGAAACCACCGTTAGGTCGGGGCCGTCTGCAAACGCGGTTTCGAGGTCATCGAACATCCGAAGGTCGTAGGCCGCTTCAACGGAGCTCTGGGCATCCACCGTAAAGTCTGATCGCAGAAGCGGTGTTGCGCGTGTGCGCCGATACGCCGTAAAGACGGTGCTCGCCGGTAGCAACTGACGAAATATTCTCAGATGGCGCTGCCCGGCGCCGCCCAAACCGATAAACAGAACCTTGGAAAATGTCACCGCGAAAAGGCTTCCGAGTGAAAGAACTTGACCAGATCGATGTTGTACCGGGCGGTGCGCAGGGGGTTCTTGCCACGATTGGTTTCAAACGTGTAGGGCCCGTCATAGGCAATCTCCGCTAGCGCATCGAATACCTTTAGGAAGTTCACCAGGCCCGTCCCCAAAATGACGTTCTCATTGGCGCCGTTCTTGTCCTTGATGTGGACATGGCTGATCCGATGTCCCAGCAATCGTATGTCTCCGGGCAGGTCGTGGCCGAATGCGACGCGATTGCCGGTGTCGTAAACAACACTCACGGCCGGATGATCGATTCGTTCCAACAGATCGACCAATTGAGGGCCATCCAATATCGTCTCCAGACAGACCGTAATACCCGCTTCCGCCGCCTTGTCGGCGATTGCACGCAAAGGCGCCACATACTCAGGCGCATTGTCGAACGTCAGCTCGGACGCCTCGAACAGCGGAAGGATGTACTTTTCACATCCAAGCAATGCGCCACGTTCAATCAGACGCAAGTTCTGGTCGAGAACCTCGGGACTCCTGGCAAGACTGTGATCGACGATGTAGTCGTTGCAGAAAGCATGCAGCGACAGCCCATTACGCAGAGCAAGCGCCTTGATTTGCGCAACGCCGGCGTCGCTCCAAAGGGGATTGGCCGGATTGTGGTTACGCTCGGCAATCAACTCCACGTAGTCGATGCCCAAGGACGCAGCGAGAAAGAATTCAGACTCCCAATAATCCTGCGGGAACCATTGCAGTTGCCCAGGAGGCGACTGTATCAGCCGCCCTTGAACCATTCCGAACCGAAGACCATCGTTCAATGACATTCCGCGTCCTAGCGTCCGATTTCGTCGATTAGCGCTGCCAGAATGTTTGTCTGGTGTCTTGCTTCACCGAGATCGCGGTAATTCGTCTTGAATGCCATGATCTTGGACTGATAGTCCTCGGCAATCGGACATAAGCCTTTCTCGAAATATTGGCTTCCCATATGCTTGCCTTTGAGCGATGGTTCCAGATAGGGATTCTTCCAGCAAGCATAGAAGCCGTGCCCGCCGCGCGCTTTGTACCGATTGTAAAACTCTTTCCAGGAAACGCCCTTATGCTCCTGGCCCTGATACAGCGCGCCGAAAGTAAAGTAGCCGTGATCTGAATGCGCTGGCACCTGCTGCGTCTCCATCCAATTGCATCCGGCAACAGCATCCAGAAACATCCTGCCAACCGCCTTACGCCGTTCAACGAGGTTATCGACCCGTTCAAACTGCGCCAGTCCAACCGCAGCCGTCACCGCATTCATTCGATAATTCAGTCCGATGGTGTCAAATCGCTCGTAGTCTGGATCCTGGTATACCGATGACGCCAGACTGGTTCGCCCCGCCGCTGCGGTAAGTCCTTTGTAACCTATGCCGGCGAATTTGCGTGCGCGAATAGCCAATTGTTCATCGGAGGTAACAATCATTCCGCCCTCGCTACCCGAGGTGATGTGCTTGGACTTCTCGAAGCTGTAGACGCCGATATCAGCGGTCGTACCCGCCACACGTCCCTTGTACCTACTCATCAACGTCTCGGCTGAGTCATCGATCACAAGAAGCTTGTGCTTCTTTGCAATCTCCAGAATGGGATCGATGTCCACCGGCAAACCGTACAACGAGACCACAATGATTGCCTTCGTTTTATCGGAAATTTTCTCTTCAATTTTTCTCAAATCGATATTCCAGGTATCACGATGAATATCGGCGAACACGGGTGTCGCGCCAAGATGAATGGTGACATACGCGTCCATAACGACCGTTGTAGCCGGCTGAATGACTTCATCGCCAGCGCCAACACCGGCAGCAAATAATGCGGCGTGTAGTCCAGACGTCCCTGAATTAACGGCAATCGCGTACTTGGAGCCCACTTTTTCAGCGAACGCCTCCTCAAATCGCTGAACCCATGGGAACGCCTTATTTTCAGGATTCTCTGTATCGAGTGCCCGCAACACATATTCAGCCTCATTCCCGTTAAACTTACCGAACGGATGCTTAATGTTTGACACCATCCTTTTAGTCCTTATAAAAACAAACGCATTTTTAGTAGGTTGAGTTAATCTCGATAATCAGGAGCAGCAAACTCGATTAGACGCCCTACGCTTCCAAACCCCCCTCAAATACAGGTTTATTGGGCGTTCATAATACTTGAATAACACACATGAAAAACCAATCGAGATGAAAAGCATACTTACGAAACACCACATCGCCATCCAACCCGTCATCGCTTTTGTTTCGAAATACAAGTCGAAATAGCGCATTAATACAAGGTGGCTCATATACAACGAGAACGAGGCTTCACCCAAAAACTGAACGGGCTTAGAAAAAACGGGCTTTCCCTCGGCGAACACAAATACTATCAACGCCATTGGAAATATATAGAACAAATCATACCTATACTCCAATGGAACATCCGCCATTAACGCTACCATCACGAAAATCGCCAAAACGCCCACCGAAATACTTTGCGAGTGCGCACCAAGTATTGGTCTGGCACCACCACGCCTAGCCCGATCATCAAATGCGCGAGCCAAAATAATCCCAATTATAAAATCAATGAACCGGTATGCAGGATTAATGTAAAACATAAATTGTTTTGTTGCGACAGTGCAGCTAGCGGCTTGGCATGCCGGATACGAAATCGCAATTACCGCCATCAACGCCATCAATATAACATACAGGACTCGAACGCGAAGCCCTACAACTAGACAGAAGACGCAGTAAAAAAACATTTCATCCGACAGGCTCCACGAAACCATATTAAGAGAAAAGTACGATGACGCATTCGGTATTAAGCTATGCAAAAGAGTGGCATTGAGGCCGATAACACCAAAAATCTGAGTCCAACTATGCCCGGAAAATATCTCGATATTGAGGGGGATCGATATCACCAGGAAAAGCCAATGCACGGGATAGAGCCGCATGCACCGAAATGCCAAAAAGTCTCCGCAAGTTACGGATGCAGAATTAATTTTCTCAGTGTAATTATAATTAAGAATAAATCCAGAGAGGACATAAAAGAAGGTAACGCCAATAAATCCTTCTGGAAGTACATCCCGTGCAATGGCCACAACACCATCGCTATCCACTCTTGTCAAGTAAAGTCTTAAGTGTGAAAGAAGTACCGCCAGCGCAGCGAAAAATCGAAGCGCAGTCAGATTAGCGATATTCGTTACAGATGGAATCAAACTTTTTTCGCTAACTGCGCCGATTTCCATTCCTCGTTTCTAAACCAGTTAATCTTATAGAAATCAGGATTAGTCAAGAATAGCTGATCGATATTGCGCCGATCCGCCAAGTTACCCACTATTCTACGAACCGACTCCAGCAACCAGTAATCCTCCTCATAGTCGAGCGTCAACCTAAGCTTGGGCGGCGTAAAAGGGTTGTCGGGAAGCACCATGCTTTTTAGACCTGGGAGTTTCTCCAAATAAAACCACATCATCTCCGTATCGGCCTCATCTGACAGATTGGTCACGGCGCGCCTGACGATGTCAGCAGTGAGCGAGTAGCCAACGCTTCCGCCTCCTGCGGAAGAAACCTTGGACGGGCAGACCATGTCAACATTTTCGTTAGCGAGCAAGACCATGCTTGATCTCATCTCCTCGCCATCAAAAAACGGATCGTCCGCATCAACCGTGTGAAAGGCTTTTAGGTCAAAGGCCACAGCGCAATCCGACCACCGCTTCAATTTGTTCGTCAGCGACCCGCGAAAGCAACCCACGTTTTCACTTGCAGCGATCTTCTCGATAACGTCATCGCTTGGGTCAACGCTGGTGCAGACAATGGGCTCAATTCCAAATGCGCGCGCCCTTCGGATGACATGTTCGAGAACATTGCCATCGCCAAAGGGCAGCAGACATTTCGCCGGCAAGCGTGTTGATGAAGTTCTAACGGTGACAAAGCCAGGAATAGGTTTTTCAGACATTTTCTAACGCATCCCCAATTCAACTTGATTGAAAGTAGCTGGCCTCAACCAGTTCGCATAGGATGTGCCCGACAAGAATGTGGCATTCCTGAATGCGGGCGGTCTCCGCGGACGGTATGCACATGCATTCGCAGAGACTCCTGAGCTTTCCGCCGGTATGCCCGGTCCACCCGATCGTAGTCAGCGCCAGTTCCTGTGCGGCAACAGCGGCGGCAAGAACATTGGGGCTATTCCCGCTGGTGGTGATGGGAATGAATACATCGCCCGGCTTCGCCACGGCGCGCAGCTCACGAGCGAATACCTGCTCGTAACCGTAGTCGTTGCCGATTGCGCTCATCGCCGAGCTATTGGTACCGAGCGCCAACGACGGCAAGGGCGCGCGGTCGAACATGAAGCGCGAGGTGAACTCCGCCGACAGATGCTGCGCATCTGCAAAGCTGCCGCCGTTTCCGGCAAAAATGATTTTGCCCCCCTGACGCAAGGTCGCCAGGCAAGCCTGTGCCAATCGTTCCAATTGACCGAGCAGAGTTTCATCGGCCAGCATGATTTGCTTGACCTTGATCGAGGCGTCGATACGTGCAGAAATTCGCGACTTCACAACTTGCCTTCCAGACGTTCGAGGGCAATCCAGAAGCCCTCGCCGCCATTCTTGTGCCCCTGCCAGATTTCCGGAATGAATGTCGCGTCGGGGCAAGCCTGGTCGAGAATTTTCCCCATTCGATCGAAGTCAAGCTCGCCCTCACCGATCTGTAGCCCTTCGCCATTGACGCCGTGGGCATCGCCCAGATGCAGATGCGCAGTCACCGGCGCGATGCGGGCGGCAAAATCGTAGAAGTCGAGTCCAAAATGGTTGCAGGCAAGACTGCTATGCGAGACATCGAAACACATGCGCAGATTCAGGCGTTTGCACCAGTCGAGAATCTCGTCGATTTGCACAAACAGGTTCTGGTAGCGCTGTCCGCCGAAGTGCCATGGGAATGGCGCCATGGTCTGGGGGATCAGCTCAACGCCATCGAGGTCAAGTTCGCCCAGACTTTGCGCAAATCGCCCGTAGTACTCCGGAAGGAGGTCTGCCGGTAATGGCGCGTCCATGGTGAAGCCGCCGATGTTGGCAACAATCTGGGGGCGGCGCGTGTTGGGAAAGTAGGGTTTGAGAGTACGCGTGATGTCAATCACCCGCTGCGTTTCCTGCAATGACTGCGCACGGTAAGCGGCGTCCGGGCTGGCGAGGTCCATCAGGCGGCTGCCGGCAAACAACTCGGGGGCATGCACGACAAAGCCACACGCATACGGCCCCGCCAGAAAGTCGGCGGGGTTCAGATCCATGTCGGAGTATGAGAGGTGGAACTCGAACAGGTCGGGTGAAACACGGGCCTGGTACTCCTTGAAGTCGTGGTAGCGCACGGGAATGCCCCACGGACGACGAAACCGATAGGGGCGTGGCTCCAGGCGCTCATCCAGCAGGTCGGACGGGAAAAAGAAGTCTTCTGCGGCCATGTCGCGACGTAGCGTCCGTCCGAGCAGGGCTTCATAGCGTTGCGGCGAGAGCCCCTGGCCGGGGCTGCGTACCAGTATATGTTCAGGTTTCAGGACAGTGCCGGCTGTTAGTGAGGCAGCCGCGATCAGACTCTTGCCGAGATTTTCGCGGTTGATCATTTCACCCTGGCTCAGTACGCGTTCTTCACGCTCGCTTTCATCGCCCATTGCCTGTTCGATCTCGCGGATGCCGTCGATCAAACGCTTCAACTCCGGAGACTCCAGACTGGCGGCATGGTCGGGGCCTTCCATGCTGCGATCCAGCGTGAAATGCCGCTCGATCACACAGGCGCCCAAAGCCACCGCCGCAAGCGATACGGCAATGCCACGCTCGTGGCCGGAGTAGCCCACCAGCGGGTGAATTTCCCGCAACTGAGACATCCACTTGAGGCGGATATCATGAAATGGCGCCGGGTAGGTGCTGTTGCAGTGGAGCAATACGAACTGCGCATTCCGGCGATTCAGAAAATCGACGGTCGTCTGAATTTCTTCGCGCCGGCTCATGCCTGTAGAGAGAATCAGTGGCTTGCGAGTGGCACAGAGACGATCGAGCAAAGGCAGGTTGGTAAGATCAGCCGACGCAACCTTATAGCCCGGCACGCCAAACGACTCCAATACATCGAGGCTTTTGGCGTCCCAGGGCGTACATAGATAGAGAATGCCCTTTTGCGTGCAGTACTCGGCCAGGCGACGGTGTTCATCCAGCGTCAGTTCGAAGCGCTGTAGCAGATCGATGACGTACTCAGTCCCGAGGTCTTCTCCGTCGCGCCTGAGGGTGCGCTGGCGATAGACTTCGTCAAGGTGCCGCATCTGGAACTTGGCGCAGTCCGCGCCAGCCGCCGCAACCTGGTCGATCATGTCGATGGCGCGTTCGACGCTGCCATTGTGATTGTTTCCAATCTCGGCAATAACGAATGTCCGCTTGTTACCGATTTCGTGGCATCCAATCTTGATATTCATGAGCTTTCTATTTCCAGATGGTTTTTCCGCTCCCGTGCCGACCAGGCGCGCAAGCCCTCAGGCTCAAAGCGGAACGGATGGATTTTGAGCCCGGCAGATTCAATGCTTTCGATGAGCTCATGCTTACGGAATGGCGGGACATAGAAGAGAAAAAATCCTCCACCGCCGGCACCCAACAGCTTTCCGCCAACAGCGCCGTGAGCCCGCGCACTCTCGTACAACCGATCGAGCCTGCCATTGGAGATTTTGCTGCTGAATTGGCGTTTGAACTGCCAGGCTTCATTAAGCGACTGCCCAAACTGGATCAGCCGGCCACGCAGCAGATGATTGCGCATGCGGTAGGTCAGTTCCACGTTTGACTGAACCTTCTGCCGAGTAGTCTCCTGCTGCATTTGCAGACGTTGATCCTGGTGAATATCGCCCGAGTCGTGCGGAGTGCCGGTATCACAGAGAATCAGGCTTTCCTCCAGTTCAAGCAGAATGTCGGGATGAATTCGCAGCGGATGAACGATATTCTGATCCATCCGGAATTCCATGAAATTGAATCCGCCAAAGACGGTCGCGTATTGATCCTGCCAGCCGCCCGCCACGCCGAGGTAGAGTCGCTCGGCCTGGAACGCCAGCTCCGCAAGTTCGTGCAGATCCCATTTATCCTGGCGAAATTGATTAAAGCAGCCAAGAACGGCCGCGGAGACGACGGCCGAGCCGCCGAGCCCGGAGTTCATCGGAAAATCCGAATTCAAATAAAGTTCGAATCCGAATTCGGGATGTATGGCTTTGAGCAGGGCTTGAATCAGCCCATGACGACCGGTCTGCGCAAAGACGCTCTGTAGATTCTCCGCGTGGAACGATTCCTTTAGATCGCGGGAATGAATAATCACCTTGTCATCGCCGCGAACCCGTAGCGTGGCATGGCTGTAGAGGGAGACCGTGGTGTTGATGACGGCTCCGCCCTCGTCTGAAAAGTAGTGCGTAAGGTCAGAACCGCCGCCGCCGAAGCTGATACGTACCGGCGAGCGCGCACGCGCGTAGGTTCGTTCTTCGGCCTGCATGGGCAGATGGTCACGACTGACGATGCCGGTCAACTGTCGTGCGGCATTGAGCAATGGAATGACCCGGATGCTCCGATCCAGTTGCTTCAGCAACATCTCGCGCGGCGTTGCCTGATCGGCCCAGACAAAATTTGGATTTATGCAGGATCCGACGGTATCGTCGAGTGTTGCTCCTTCGATCAGCCTCTCTCGAATATCGCCGTCGGTTGCCAGGCCAACCACCGCCCCTGACGCATCGGTCGCCAAAATCAGGCCGTGCTTGTTGGCGCTGATCTTCTCGAGTGCTGCCCGCAGAGACTCCTGCTCATGAATCAAAAACAGGTTCATGCTCACAATGTCACCTTCTTGCCGGACGCTATCCAGCGGCAAAAACGAAAGTAATCCTCAGGAACGCCAATGTCGACGAAATCGGCGTCCAGCGTTACCGCCTTTAAGTCGCCCTGAGCAACCAAGGCAGGGAAAGTGGTCCGCTCCAAGGAAAATGGCATGTGGTTCCAGTCCTTGAAGAACCCGGCATTCAGACGACACAAGCCCGCGTTAATCCATCCTGCCACGTTGCCGCCGCTTTTTTCATGAAAAGCCGTAACACGGTTCTGATCGCCCAGTTCCACTCGGCCATAGCGACTGGCGTCGTTACGCTCGACCACTGCCATCGCCGGCGCATTGACTTGGCGGATATCCTCGATGCCGGCACCTAACCATGTGTCGGCGTTGGTTACCAACAAATCGCCGGAAAGGTGCAACTGCTCGACCGCAAACGCTACTGCGCCTCCCGTGTCCATGGGAGTGGGCTCTACCAGCCACCTCACTTCGCAATCCTTGAGCAAACCGCTTTGTTCTGCGTTCAAGAAGCGAATGACCATGTCCGCCTGGTGATGCAAGAGAAACACAAAAGACCTTAGTCCCTGAGCAATCCAATGTTCGATCTGCAGGTGGAGAAACGGCACATCGCCGACCGGCGCCAATGCCTTGGGAACGTTCGCCACCGCCGACTGAAGGCGAGTGCCAAAGCCACCTGCCAAGACGAGCATCTTCATTGCGCCACCGATTGCAACTGGCCGCTTGTCAGAAATGCGAGCGCAGCACCAAGGGCCGATATCCGCTGGTACGCCTTGCCCGACAACTCGTCCGGATCCTTCTGTGCAAACAGGATATTGCGACCTACGCCGGCGGCAATGCCCGCGTCGATATCGCTCGCCTTGTCGCCAATCAAAATCGAGTTCTCCAAATCCAGATTGAGATCTTCTCGCGCCTGCAAGACCATTCCAGGGCGCGGCTTGCGGGAAACATCGTCTCGTTTGTATGCGCCCAGCCCCGCCGTCGGGTGATACGGCGAGAAATAGACCTTGGCGATAGGCACACCCCGGATCGAAAATTGATCGCACATCCACGCGGACAAATCGTGGAACTCCCGCTCCGAATACAGCCCGCGGGCAATGCCTGCCTGATTGGTGATCACCGCAATTTTGTATTGCCTTGCATGGGCCGCGCGCGCCAGGTCGAAAATTCCATCGATGAACTCAAAGTTCTCGGGGCGGTGGACATAGCCATGATCGACATTGATCACGCCATCACGGTCGAGTAGCAGGGCACGATGCTTCATGAAAGCCATGGTCGAAACTTGACGGTCAGTTCGCGGGGCAATGTCAAACGGCCTGCGGTTCCAGGTGAGCGATCAAAGTATCGCACCTTCCCATCGCCGCCAAGGCATTGGCGTACGCCGCCTTCAGTTCTGGGCTGTCGAGAAATGGCCATTTCTGGTGACCGCCGGGCCCGCCTTGGCTGAGCCAGTGCAGATGATTGGACAGCGGGTAGCGCTGGTACTGCTGTATCGTGACAATTCGCAAACCGGCCTGTTCGGCGAGCCGTCGCAGTGTCTCGGCGTTAAACAGGAACAGGTGCTGGCTCCAGTAAGTGAAGCGTTGAAATGCATCGGAGTCGTAAAGGGTGAGAAGGGCATCTTCCGAGTTCGGTACCTCGATCACGATACGCCCATTCCCGGCAAGCATCTTCGCCAGGGTCTTGAGCATGGACCGCGGATCCGACAAGTGTTCGACGACATGAAAGGCGGTAATCAAATCGTACCCACCCCCCGCTGATTCCACGTCGGGGTGAATCGCTATTCGGCCGGCCCAATGCTCGCGCACACGCTGCTCAAGTTCGATGCCGGCAACGGACATTGCGAGACGCTGCGCCTTACCCAAGAAGCCCCCCGCACCGCTGCCGAAGTCCAGAATTTTCTTGTTGGGCAGCATGGGCTTCAGCATATCAAAACGACGCTGGTCGTCCCACTCCGTGTCCTTCAGCCAAGCCTCGATTGCCACGGGAACCGCGCCGTGCATACCGGATTGCTCATAAAACCCGGGTTGAATGTGGGTCAATGAACTGAGGGCGACAAAACCACAATTGCCACACTCCAGAATCTGCAAATCCGGCGCATCGCGAACCTTGCCTTTTCGGATATTGAAAGCGCTCGACTGACAGAGGTAGCAGTTCATGTGTGCCCCTTACGGTTCATTGTTTCACGCGGCCTGGGTAACGATATCTTGATAGGTACCAATTCGTTTGGTTCCGCCGTCACCCAGTTCGACTATCTGCGTGCAGTTCTTGAGCGTCGATAGCCGATGGGCGATGATGAGGATGGTGAGGTCCGGGCTAAGGCCCTCGATCGCTTGCATGACGGCTTCTTCGGTTTCGTTGTCCAGCGCACTGGTAGCCTCATCGAAAATAATGACATCGGCTTGCTTATAGAGAGCCCGAGCGATACCGATGCGTTGGCGTTGTCCGCCAGACAACCGGATACCACGTTCGCCAACGAAGGTTTGGTATTGATGGGGCCAAGTCTCTATGCTGTCAGCAATCTGCGCCTGACGAGCCGCCTGCCGAACACGATCATGATCAATCTGGTCTTTCGTCTGCCCGAAGGCAATGTTTTCCTCGATCGTGCTGTCGGCGAGAAAAATCGCCTGCGGGACATGCGCAATATGGACTTGCCAGGCGCGGTGGTTGCCCGTCGTGATGGGCTGGCCATCGATTTCGAGCGAACCCTCGGTAGGCTGAAGCAGGCCCATGACGATGTCGAGCAGGGTACTCTTGCCGGCGCCGGTCGTACCGATAAACCCAACACGACTGCCTTTGGCTATGGTCAGATCAAGTTTATTTAGAACCCATGGCGTTTGCGGGCTATAGCGAAACGAGAGCTTATTCAGATCGATACGATCCCGGAACGGCAGCGCTTTTGCGGCGGGTTCGCCAGCGTGGTCCGGCAACGGTTGATCGAGCAATTCAAGTGTGTCTTGCAGTGAAACCTGCCCACTCTGAATGTAGGTCCATGCCCCGTACGCCTGCTGTAGCACTGGCAATAACCGCTGGGCACCGAGCGCCAATGCCCCGAGAACAGGAATGGCCTTGGCGATGCCGTCCGATTGATGGGCGAGCGAATAGGCCAATGCAGCGATGAGCAGCATGCCCAAGGCTTCCATACCATAACGCGGACTTTGGCTGATGAACGCGCTGTTGCCTTGGGCACGACGCAAGGGATAGTCCGCATTGCGGTAGATTTGGCAATATGTCGCCTGGCTACCGTCGATCAGGACATCACGTATGCCCCCCAGTCCTTCCTGCAATGACTTGATGACCTGGGTGGATTCGCGCGCAATCAGTTCGCCATCGGATATCAACTTATCGCGGGTGAGCTTGATGATAAGCAGATAGATCAGGCCAAACCCACCGAAGGCCGCCAACGCAATAACCGGATCGACAGACAATAGGGCGATAAGGATTGCAATCAACAACATGCTGCCGCTAAGCAGCGTTAGAGCTGGCTGGATGATGCTGGATATGACACCGTTTGCCTTGCTTGAAATGCCGTTGATCACCTCGCTGCTGTTGCGGGCGACATGCACCGCGTAGGGCTGGTAAAGCGTGCGCCGATAGATGCTGATACTGAGGTCAGCCCCTGTCGCGAAGGATAGACGCATGCTGGCCCATAGCAATAAGAGACGCATCGCTCCGGCCATAAGTGCCGCGAGACTGAAGGCAATGGTCAGCGGTAACAGGAGCTGTGTGGCCTCCGTGTACCCCAGAGCATGAACCAACGGTTGGACAATTGGATGCTCAAATACCCGACTCGGCGCGGTCAAAACGCCAAGAAAAGGCAACACTGCCCCAATGCTGACGATTTCCGCGAGCGAAGCGAAAATCATCAATATAAGCAAAAGCCCAAACTGACCGCGGCGCCGAGGGCTAATGTGGTGCCAGAGGCGAGTTAGCAGCGTGGTGATGTTTTGTTGAGATGTTTGCACGTGATCAGAACACATTAAGGCCTGGGCTATCTGACATCAAAACTCTCCGGCACGGGGCTCGCAATACGCTTGCCTTACACCCCGCGTAGCCCCGCCATTTCAGGATGGCAGCTAGCTTCACTTCATTGACGCTATTGTTTCCACGAGCCGCCTCTCAATCTTCTTTAGAGACTACCGCCTCGTGCACGCTACCGCCCTGCATAACACAGTTGCGTTTTGCATAATTAGTTGATATATATACAAAAAACAATTCCGATAGCAGGTCAAGCCACTTGAGCTACCCAGTCTCGGCTAAGGCTGACCCGGTTAATCTTTCCCAGTAGTTCAATCAACAGGACGGCGCGCTCATCGCCGTCGTCGCTGGCAAAAATGCCTTCCATTCCGGCAAACGGACCATCAATCATCGTCACCAGCTCACCCGTACGGAATTCCCTTCGCGAGTCGCCGTGGAGGCCGGTCGCTGTGTCTTCGCGGAACACAATGGCCTCGACGACCCGATCCGGCACGACTACCGGCTCGACGCCGAAGCGAACCAATCCCAACGCACCGCGTGTCGATCGAATTGATGCCGTACTCTGCCGCACCCGGTCAACCCTGACGAACAGATAGCGAGGAAACAAAACCTGAACGGAATCGATCCAGAGGTTGCGACGCCGTTTACGGACCTGAATCCGGGGCAGATAGACATCGAACCCCTGAAACTTAAGGTTCTGCTCGGCAATCGCTTCCTGTCGGGGCTTGCACCAGACGACATACCAGCACAGCCTGCTACTCGCCCCCGACAAAGGAATCGCGGTTTGCTCCATTGCGGGCGCTTCAAGCACTTTCCGAGGTAACACGATCAATCTTAAAGAAACGCAAAGGGGCACATCGACTGCGTACCGAGCCCGCCAATACCTGTGGTGCGGAAACCCTGTTGCGTTCGACGCCCCGCGAGACAGTGCCGTACATGGATCAGGTCTCGTTCCGTGCGGGAGGCATCAAACGCCGCCCGCCGCCCTCCTGGACCTCGCACCGCAGCAGCTCGATTTCATTCCGTAATGACTCGAATTCATCGATTTTGCGGCGGAGAAACGCGGCAGTCACGCGGGCCTTCTCTTCAATGCCGGCAGGGGTCAACAGATACACGTATGCGAGCTTATTATCGCTACGACGGAAGTTTCCCGCCTTAACGAAGCCCTTTTCAATCAATGCCTTGAGGCAGTAATTGGCTTTGCCGAGGCTGACACCCAGATCGCGGGCCATATCGCGCTGGGTGAGATTCGAGTTCGCATGAATCAACCGCATGGCCCGAAAATAAACTTCGTCTCTCGTCGCATTCATCTGTTACTTGTTGCCCTGTTCAAACAATGAACAAGATTGTAGCGCCCGCCAACCCTCAGCGCAAATTCGGCGAGGCCAAATCACGGCTGGGAGAAATCATTACAACTCTATTGAGCGTGTACGCAGACCACAGAAACCGGCGAGAGAAAACCTATCATCCAATCTGCCCCCAAAGGCCGTGTAGATGACTTTGGCGTTCAAGACCACGCTCGATGCTGCGCACACGACTTCATTGCGAAACGATCACTCGCTAGCCCCGCTTGAAGCTTAGAAGATGCTTGCGGAAAACGGCAATCCGTTGAGCATTCTCCGGATTCTGGCGGGCTTTTCCCATTCCCTCCGAAACGAACGCCAAGACGACGCCAAGGAACGAACCCACCAGAGTGGCCAACATGACAATCTTGCTGCGCTGTGGTTTGAATCTGCGGTCAGGCTCAATGGCACGGTCCAACACTTGGAGAATCGCCATGTCCTTGGCCTCGTCAATCTTGGCGACTTCATACTGTTTGGCAAGAAGCTCGACGATCGTTTCGAAATACTTCAGGTCGCGTAGCAGTTTCAGGTTCTCAAACCCGCGCCCCTTACCGGCCATTGGTCCGGTACCGCCCGTTGTCCCCTCAATTCGAGCCAATTCACTCCTCATAACGGCGAGTTCCTGCTGCGCCTTGATCAGTTCCGGATTGCGCTCCGCAGCAAATGCGCGCATGGCGCCAATCTGGACTTCCTTGGCCGATATCTGTCCACGCAGGCGCGCCGTGGTTTCGAGCAAAGCGCGTCCCTGAGTCTCGACATTGGTCAATCCTCCACTCTCTATCGCTTGCTTGGCAGCGCTTTCCGCACGGCTCAGGTTATCTCGCGCCAACTGGAGCTGGCTTTCAAAAAACAGCCGGCGTTGCGAAGCCTCGGTCACGGCAAGCACGCGCATCAGCTTCTTAACCTCGTCAACGTAAGCATTGGCGAGTTCGGCTGCAAATTTCGGATCCTTGTCCTCGACCTCCACGGTGATAAGGCCATCCTTGCCTGACGTGATCACCGTATGGCCTTCAAGCGCCTTGCGCGTGTCGCTCTGCAATTTCTGTTTGTAATACTGATTGAGGTCGAAGCGCTGAATCATTCCGTCCGCGACGGTTCTGCTCCTCAACAACGCGATATAGACATCGTTCTTGGAACCGCCAGCCAGCGCTCCCCCGCCTCCACCCAATTGGGAAAGTATGGCCGAGGCCGTCGATTGCGACTGGATCGGAGGAAGAATCCTGGTGCTTGCAGCAAACATATTCGGAAGCATCAGGGAATACGCCACCGACAGGATCGCAGCGAAGATCGGAATCCCCAGTACAAGCCGTTTATGTTTGGCGAGAACAATCGCGAGGTCAAGCAGGGAGATTCCGTCTTCGCCCGCATTGTCGGGCACGACGGAAGCTCCTCCTGATGAAATATTCTCGCTCATGACTATTTCAACGTCTTCAGTGCAGCAGCGCCGATGCCGAACTGGTAGAGAATCTGTGTAATGTCCTTGGCATTGCGCGTGAAGGCATTCCAGAAGGTTTCCTTGTCCAGCTTCTCCGGTATCACGACCACATCGCCGGGCAACGCTTCCAACCCGGCAACACTGCTTAACCACCGATCCGAATTGGAAAGTACAGACCCATTGGCGCGAATAACGAAAGTAGCGTCCTTGTCGGCATCCCGTGTCACGCCGGCTTGCGCCAGATAGTCGGAAACCGTACGACCCGGCATCCACAAGAACGAGGCCTCGGCATCAACCGCTCCTGATACCTGAACGAAGTCCGGCCGGCTCGGCACAACCAGATGGTCACCGTTTTCCAGGCGAATATCGGGCCACTGCGCCACGCTGGTATCCGCGGAAACGATTCCCAAGCTCATGCGTCCGGTCGACTTCAGTTCCCGCAAACCCTGAAGAAAACGGGTGCGGGACTCGACTTGCGCGGTTGCCACCGACGATTGCAGGGTCGGCGCGTTCGCGACGACACGATTGGTTTCGGACATGGCTTGCTGTTCAAAGCGACGGATCAGTTTGTCGAGGTTCTCCTGCTGCGCCCGACGCACCGAATCACGGGAAAACTCGGTTCCAAACAGGTAGGCGTCCGGCGTTATCCCTCCAGCATTAAGTACCAGATTGACCAGCGACTCGCCCGGCTTCACCTGATATACCCCAGGACGTTTGACCTCGCCCTCGATGCGCACGAAAACGCGGCGCTTGGATATGGGCACACGCACGTCGTCTGCGGGAAACACCGTAACCGTGTCGCCGATCTGCAAGGGCAGGTTGTCCGGACCAGCGGGGTCGGCCAAGGCGCGGCCAAGATCGAAGGCCACCAGACTCACGGTCAGGTCTGCACGATTTAGACGCTCTACAACCGCGTAGTCCCAATTGAATTCGTCGTACTGATCACCCAGCGCGCGCCCAAGATTGTTCTGGCGCAGCACGGCGGCGCGCGAAATCAGTGATTCCTTATCCGGAATCAGATCGGTGATCTTCATGCCGGTCCGGAAGGACATGCGGAATGCGTTGCCGTTCTTGATGCGCAAGGAGACAACGTTGGCGAACTCGGGCTTGATCGGGAGTACAGAAACCAAGTCTCCAGACTTGAGCGTTTTCTTGAGCCCGGCGGCATCGAGTTGAAGATCCTCTACGGTACGAGGTTGTTTCACACCCGGGTCGAGATGCTCAATAAGCACACGACGCGGATCGGCAACGACCGGAAGCCCGCCTGCCACGTTCAGCAGACTTTCGATAGTGTCCTCGTTGCCACGCAATTCAAAAATCGCGGGCGCCTCGACCTTGCCGAGCAGCGCCACATAGCCGCTGGCGGGCGGAATCACAATGACATCGCCATCGATGAGTTTGACGTCGCCCGCCTTGTCTCCGCGAGCGAGGAACGAGTACAGATCCATTTCACTGACCAGCTTGCCGGCGCGTTTAACCTGCACACGCCTGAGAGAGCCGTTACGACTCGGACCGCCGCTCTCGAACAACGCCGTAATCAGTGTGGAAAGGCTCGATACCGTGTAAGTACCCGGGCGCTGCGCCTGACCGACGACATAGATCGTAATGCCGCGCAACTGGCCATAGGTCACGTTTAGAGTAAAACCCCGATAGACCTTGCCGATGGCTGCGCGCAGAACGTCCTCGACATTTGCCGCACGGACGCCGGAGAGCGGAACTGTTCCAACCTTCGGAATGTTGATCAGACCATCACGGTCAATGACTGCCCTGAAGTCGAGATCGACAGAACCCCAGCCGCGGATGAGCAACTCGTCGCCCGGGCCAAGCAGGTGATCCCCAGGTACGGGCACGCCCTGAACCGGGGCGTAGCCATTCGCCGCGGAGAAGAATTCCGTACCGTAAATCGGCAGCGAGCTGCCAGTAGCCTCGGCCACGAATTTCTGGAATTCATTGGGCCCCGCGACGCCTGCCGCTTGCCGCCCGCCGCCAGCGCCGGCCATCGTCAGCGGCGCCCGGCCGGACCGGCCAGGGCCAACATAGGAGCCGCTGATACGAGGGCCGGTCCCGAGGTCGCCGGTCTTGCTACCACCCAACTGGACGTCACCCAGTGAACGCCCGCCCGACTCTATTCCACCGGCCCACGCCTGCATTTCCTCGGGCGCGGCACCGGCTGCCGGTGTAACTGAGGTCTGCGCGTTGGTGGCCGAAGAAACCAGTAGCAGACAGAACAGCCATGCCAAGCTTGAACGCCAAGTCGCACAATAACGTCGAATCACCGTCGCCCCTTCTTCCGTTTGCCGTAAGGGTTCGGATTGTATGCGATGGGCACAGGAACCGAAAGTGCAGGCGCCGAACTTTTTCGTTGTCCCCTCGCGAGAAAGCCTTTCTCGAACCCTCGGCACAATGCCTGTTTATTGGTCTCCCCTCGGCTACAATCGGCTCGCCCATAACCAAAGATATAAATTGACCGGACTGCGAAAAGGCTTGTGCCAACAAGGTCTAAGTCAAAATTATTTTCCCCGCCGCTCACTCTGTGGGCACTAAATATGTTTTAATGCGCGCTCGAAATGGGCTGTGGACTTTTTATTGGGGGTCACATGAACGTAAAACGCGCAAGTGCAATTTTATTGACCTTGGTCTTTGTTGCCGGTCAGGCACTCGCCCAGGTGGAATCTGCGGGCGCGGGCGGTAGCGGCGGTAGCGGCAGTGGGGCCAGTGCAGGTGCGGGCGGCGGTGCTGGGGGGAGCGGAGGTGCGGCTGGTGGTGCAGGCAGCGGTGCGGGTGGCGCTGGAGCCGGTGCGGGTGGCGCTGGAGCCGGTGCGGGTGGCGCTGGAGCCGCCGGCG